>Ga0209390_10000947_pt1 | contig 57385 bp, 50 predicted proteins | sample BON01_FD_187212 | JGI IMG/M metagenome (GOLD analysis project Ga0209390, IMG submission 187212) | Freshwater microbial communities from Lake Bonney liftoff mats and glacier meltwater in Antarctica - BON-01 (SPAdes) (version 2) | ecosystem: Environmental > Aquatic > Freshwater > Ice > Glacier...
GGTCTTTTTTTTTAAATATCTTATTTCTTCTTGATTAGAAACCATAATTAACACCTAAACCAATATTTTGTCTTGTTTGAAAACCTCTAAAAGCATTGTCGTCATAAATGGTTTGGAATGTAAAATTAGCAGATAAATACTTATTTACTTTCATTAGGATGTTTAATTGGTAATCTAAATCTACATTTTGTGTATCTTCTAAATAATTAGAATATAAATTTACAATATTTTCTACGGAAACGTTTTCCATGATATTGAATTTATAGTATCCATTTAAGGCAGCTCCAAATTCATATCTTGAAGATTTACCTTGTTCTACACCAAAAGAAGGTCCAAATTCAGTAAAATGATTGTGCACAACAATTAATTTTGATGTTGCTGGAGCGATATTAAACTTTAGATTATCCCTTTTTTTCCACATCATACCTGGACCAACTTGTAAGTAAGCAGGGGAAAAGAAATGTGAAATTTTTGTTGTTTGTGTTACAGGATCCAAACCTGTGTCAAATTGTGTTTTAAAATTTAAAAAAGCAGAATAATACCAATATCCTGACGCTTTTTTGCCCAATACTGAATTAATTTCTAATCTATCATCCGACTTTTGTAAATCAGCATCTTTTAACTTTGTAAGACCGTAACCAGCTATAAATTTATTATCCCAGGACCAATCTACTTTTTTATAATTAATATCATAATTAATTAATACGTTTCCAGCAATACTACTTTGCCCACCTGCTAACCAGTTATTAAAAGTTGCTTGATTTCCAATAAGAGAAAAAATTCCTCCTTTTTTCCAGCCGTCTGGTTTTTTATCTCCAATTTTTGCAACTGCTTCTTCTGTTTTTTTTAGATTTTCTTTCTCGCTTTCTTGGGCAAAAACACCTGCAGAAATAAAAAACAATAGTGCTAAAATTTTTTTCATATTTGCTTTATTAGGTTTTTTAAAAAGCAAATATAATAACATCGAAATTGAAAACAATAGAAATTTAAACTTTCTTAAACAAAGGAACAGCCGAACAAGCTTCGCCAAACATTATACTTCTAGCATAAGGCATTATTTTTTGGTGTGCCAAAACATAAACTTCTTGAGGCACTGGCATATTAGAACAACCTTTTAAAATAACAGGTAAATCTTTATAAATAGAAAAATCAATATCCCTTAATTTTTCAGTATAAATGGCAATTAGCAAGTCCTTTGGAGAACCTTGTATTGTGAATTTGGAGAATAAATTTAAATGAGAAGCTATTAATATATAAGTCCAAGCTGGCAAAATTGCATTGGTAGAACAAAAAAGAGTAACATAAGCGTCTTTATATTTGTTCCAATCCAATTCTTTTAATGCAGCTCTAAAATCTTTCTCTTTTAGAATAAATCCTTCCAATAAAAACTGTGCAATGTCCAGAGATAAAATATTTTCTTTTGGAAAATAATCTTCCAAATCGAAAACTTCTAACTTACTGTTTGCAACTTTATTTATAATTTCGTTCATTGTTTTAGATATAAAAATTGAAAATCACAAAGAGCACTATTGCCACTTTATGATTTTCAATTTTGGAATTAATTTAGAGCATTCCTAACTCTAATTTTGCTTCTTCACTCATTAAATCTTTACTCCACGGCGGATCAAATGTAATTTCAACTTCGCATGACTTAATTAAATCTATAGATTTTACTTTTTCTTCCACTTCTAATGGTAATGTTTCAGCAACTGGACAATTTGGAGATGTTAATGTCATTAAAACTTTTACATCATTATCTTCGTTAATCATCACATCATAAATTAAACCTAATTCATAAATATCTACAGGGATTTCTGGGTCATAAATACCTTTCAAAATCTTTACAACTTCTTCTCCTAAATTTACTGTATCGTTAAACTCTTCCATTATTGTGTTTTTTAAACATATAAGTCATCTATGTTGTTATTATGATGATTTATAAAATATTAATTATTGTATTTCTTTATTTTTAAACATTAGATTAATCCCGTGATGACCTATACATTTAATTTACATAGGTTTGTTGTCCATCATAATAAATATTCTTAACATTAAAATTAATCATTAAACCCATTGGAACTTTTAATAAATTCATATGCGTCAAAATTTGAGCTTCAAAAAGCGGATTCCTCTCAACCACAGCTTTTAACTCAATTACCCGTATATCCTCAACAAATATGTAACATCTAAGTTTTGTTTCTCATTCAAATCCTTTGTAATTTATTGGAACAACACATTCAGAAAAAAATTTAATATTTCTTAATTCTAACTCCTATAATAAACATTGACGATAAACAGATTCCAACAATCCTGGTCCTAAATATTTATGAGCTTCAATTGCAGATCAATTGACTTGATAAATCAAATCTTTTAATTGTGTTCTTGTTATATTCTTCAAGGCTTATACAAATATTCTGGTTTGAAAACTTATATGACTTATCTATTTATAAATGGATTAAAATAGTTAACTATTATTATTTTGCTTGAAATGCCAAAGCATACATTTTTATTTCTTTTATCATTGAAACTAATCCGTTTGCGCGCGTTGGAGATAAATGTTCTTTTAAACCAATTGCATCAATAAAATTAGTGTCAGAATTTAATATAGCGTGTGCTGTTTGGTTAGAAAAAGTTCTAATTAAAATAGCTATAATTCCTTTGGTTAAAATAGCATCGCTATCTGCAGAGAAAACAACTTTATCTGCTTTTACTTCCCCGTGAACCCAAACTTTAGACTGACAACCTTTAATTATATTGTCTTCCGTTTTGTATTGTTCTTCAATTAATGGTAAAGATTTTCCAAGTTCAATGATGTATTCATATCGATCCATCCAATCGTCAAATAGAGAAAATTCATCTACTATGTTATCTTGTATTTCTTGTATTGTCATCTTTGTGTTTTATACTCTTAAATTGTGTTTTTCGCATCATTTTACGTCTTATAACGTTATTTATGACAGCATCTTTTGGGCTCTTTTAACTGCTTCAACAAATATATCAATTTCTTCTTTAGTATTGTAGAACGCAAAACTTGCTCTTATGGTTCCTGGAATATTATAAAAACTCATAATAGGTTGGGCGCAATGGTGGCCTGTTCTAACAGCTATTCCTAGTTTATCTACGATAGTTCCAATATCGTAAGGATGAATTCCTTCTAAATTAAAAGAAATTACCGAAGCTTTGTGTTTGCTTGTTCCATAAATAGTAACTCCATCTAATTCTAACAATCTTTTGGTTCCATAATCTAATAATTCTTGCTCGTAAACAGCAATATTATCAAAACCTACAGCATTCATATAATCTAATGCAGTTCCAAGTCCAATACCGCCTGCAATATTAGGTGTGCCAGCTTCAAATTTATGTGGCAAATCAGCATATGTAGTTTTTTCAAAAGTAACCTCAGCAATCATTTCTCCACCGCCTTGATAAGGTGGTAATTTTCTCAACCACTCTTCTTTTCCATATAAAATTCCAACACCTGTAGGACCACAAACTTTGTGACCAGAAAAAACATAGAAATCACAATTTAATGCTTGCATATCAGGACGTAGGTGTGGTGTTGCTTGAGCGCCATCAATTAATACAGCTGCTCCTACTTCATGGGCTTTTTCAATAATATATTCGATAGGATTAACCGTGCCTAATGCATTTGAAATATGATTAACTGTAACAATTTTAGTTTTATTAGAAATTAATTTATCAAAATCTGACAAAATCAACTCTCCATTATCATTCATTGGAATTACAACTAACTTTGCACCTGTTTTTTCACACAAAAATTGCCAAGGAACAATATTACTGTGGTGTTCTAATGCAGAAACTAGAACCTCATCTCCAGCTTTTAAAAAGCTAGCAAAACCATTAGCAACTAAGTTTATTCCAAAAGTAGTCCCCGAAGTGAAAATAATTTCATAATTATGCTTTGCGTTTAAATGTGTCTGAATTGTGTTTCTTGATGCTTCATAAGCATCCGTAGCCAATTGACTTAAAGTATGCACCCCACGATGAATATTTGCATTTATTTCACTGTAATACTTAGCAACCGCATCAATAACTACTTGAGGTTTTTGAGAAGTTGCACCGTTATCAAAATATACCAAATCTTTTCCATTTACTTTTTGTGAAAGAATTGGGAAATCAGCTCTTATTTTTTGGATATCAAACATTGTAAATAAATTTGGATACAAATTTACAATTTGATTATTTAAAATTAGTATAAATAAAAGTTAAAATCGTACTAAAACGTGCGGATACATTTTGTAAAACAAAACCATTATCCTTTGAAAAAATTGAAATTATTGTTGAAAAATATAATCAGAAAGTTTTCAGGTGAAATTGCATTTAAATATTTAAAATGGAAGCAAAAATAGCGGTTAGTAATTTCATGCAATTGTTTTTGGCTTAAACGCTATAATTATACAATTCCTTCAACAATAAGTCAGAGAAATAGTTTGTTTACATTGACTGAAATATTGAATAACCGTAACTTACTTAAGAACTGCACATAAAAAAACCGCTTAAAAAAGCGGTTTTAGATTCTATATTTTCTGCATCAACTACAAATCAAAGCCCATATTAACGCCTAATTTTGTTGCTATAATTTTTGAGATTTTTATGCGTAATTCTGGAATCTTTACACTGTTTGTAACTTCGTTTGTAAAAGCATACATTAGTAAAGCATTTGCTTCTTTCTTAGGAATTCCTCTTTGTTGCATGTAAAACATAGCACTCTCGTCTAATTGACCTATTGTACAACCATGAGAACATTTAACATCGTCAGCAAAAATTTCTAATTGCGGTTTTGCGTTAATTGTTGCTTTATCACCTAATAAAATATTGTTATTTTGTTGAAACGCATTTGTTTTTTGCGCTTCTTTTTCCACATATATTTTACCGTTAAAAACACCTGTAGAGTTTCCGTCTAAGATTGTTTTATAATTTTGATGGCTTTCACAATTTGGAGTTGCATGTTGTACTAAAGTATGGTGATCTACGTGTTGTTTATCGCCAATAATAGTAATTCCTTTTAGTGTAGAATCTATTCGTTCGCCTTGGTGGTAAAAGTTAAGGTTGTTACGTGTAACATTTCCTCCAAATGAAAAAGTATGCACTGCTACTCTACTTTCTTGCTTTTGAGCAATGTAAGTGTTATCTATTAAATTTGCAGTTTGCACATCGTTCTGAACTTTATAATAATCTACAATAGCGCGTTTCTGAGCAAAAATTTCGGTAACCGAATTTGTTAAAACTGGGTTAGAATTTAAACTTTGGTGGCGCTCCACAATTTGTACATGTGCGTTTTCTCCCACTATAACTAAATTACGAGGCTGCACCATTAGAGCAGCTTCATTTCCTGTAGAGAAATAAATAATTTCAATAGGCTTTTCTACTACTTTACTTTTAGGGACGTTTATATAAGCGCCTTCGTAAGAAAAAGCAGTATTTAGCGATGTTAAGCTATCTTCTTTATTTGCAATTTGATTGAAATAAGCATCCATAGCTGGTTTATACTTTGGTTTAGTGAAAGCAGATGACATTAAGCAAACATCCAAACCGTCGTGTGTAGTAGAAGATAGAAAAGAACTAAAAATTCCATCTATAAAGACTACTTTATACGTATCTATTTCATGTAAAAAATACTTTTTTACATCTTTAAATTCGATTGTATTTTCTTTTTTTGGGAAAACAGAAAAGTCATTCTTTAAAATTGCATTTAAAGAAGTGTATTTCCATGCTTCTTCCTTCTTAGTGGGAAAACCTTTATTTTCGAAATTTTTTATCGCTTGATTTCTAACTTCATGCAAGTCTTCATTTGCTTCAATCTTTTCTTCAAAAGCCATGAAAGAAGCTAACATTTTATCTTTTAATTCCATTTTTATTGTCTTAAAGTCGAAAGTTAAAAGTCTTAAAAGACTTAACTAATCGACAAATTTAATGTTAATTGCAAAAACGAATTATTCTGCTCTTTACTTTATGCCTTTTGACTTTCGGCCATTTCAGTTTTAATCCAATCGTATCCTCTTTCTTCTAACTCTAAAGCTAAAGCTGCTGTACCTGATTTTACTATTTTTCCGTCCATTAAAACGTGTACAAAATCTGGAACTATATACTCTAACAAACGCTGGTAATGTGTAATTACTAAAACCGCATTGTTTTCGTTTTTTAATTTATTAACTCCATTTGCTACAATACGAAGTGCGTCAATATCTAAGCCAGAATCTGTTTCATCCAGAATAGCAATTTTAGGTTCTAACATTGCCATTTGAAAAATTTCATTACGTTTCTTTTCGCCGCCTGAGAAACCTTCGTTTAAAGAACGCGATAAAAACTTACGATCCATTTCTAATAATTCTGATTTCTCACGAATCATTTTTAACATTTCGTTAGCTGGCATTGCTTCTTCCTTATTGGCTTTACGTTTTTCGTTGATAGCTGTTTTAATGAAATTAGTTACAGAAACACCTGGAATTTCAACTGGATATTGAAAGGACAAGAAAACACCTTTGTGGGCTCTTTCCTCTGGGGCTAATTCAGATAAATCTTCTCCTTCTAATTCAATTGTTCCTTGAGAAACTTCATAGTTATCATTTCCTGCAACAATAGAAGCTAATGTACTTTTTCCAGCACCGTTTGGCCCCATAATAGCATGTACTTCTCCTGCTTTGATTTCAAGGTTAATTCCCTTTAATATTTCTTTGTCTTCTACTGAAGCGTGTAAATTTTTTATTGATAACATAATTAATTTTTAAATTTAATAATTTGAAACTATGAAAATTCCTAAATTACTTTTGTTTAGATGTTATTATTATTTTATAGATTCTTCTTAATGTACTCTTTTTTTGGATAATTAAATCCTCAACACTTGGGTAGTTTTCTGAAAACTTACAAAGTTCTAACCAATATTGTTTCCTCTGCTTCTTTTACCTAAATTTTAAACTTATGCATAAAATTGGCTTTACTTTCTACATTTCGGGCTTCTCTTATATTTGCGCCAATTGAAGTTCCTGATTTTAAAAGTTGGTTTGCAATTACATGCTTTTTTATTCCTTGTAAATTTTAGCTATCCTAAATAATATTTAGTGCAAACTGAAAAGGTTAATTTAATTATTGCATTCTCCTTTTCTTCAATTTTAAAATTCTCTACCCTACTGAACCTTCTAAGGAAATTTCTAAAAGCTTTTGTGCTTCCACTGCAAATTCCATTGGTAGTTTATTTAAAACTTCTTTACTAAAACCATTTACAATTAAAGCAATTGCTTTTTCTGTAGGAATTCCACGTTGGTTACAATAAAAAACTTGGTCTTCCCCAATTTTAGAGGTTGTTGCTTCGTGTTCTATTATAGCCGATGCATTTTTACTTTCTATATATGGAAAAGTATGTGCCCCACAATCGTTACCCATTAATAAAGAATCGCATTGTGAAAAGTTTCGTGCATTTTCTGCTCTGGAAGAAATTTGCACTAAACCTCTATAACTGTTTTGTGATTTACCTGCTGAAATACCTTTTGAAATAATGGTTGACCTAGTATTTTTACCTAGGTGAATCATTTTTGTACCTGTATCTGCTTGTTGGTAATTATTAGTAACTGCAATAGAATAAAATTCTCCTATTGAGTTGTCTCCTTTCAATATACAAGATGGATATTTCCAAGTTACTGCTGAACCTGTTTCAACTTGTGTCCAAGAAATTTTTGCGTTTTTCTCACATAAACCTCTTTTAGTTACAAAGTTGAAAACCCCGCCTTTACCTTCTTTATTTCCAGGATACCAGTTTTGAACGGTTGAATATTTTATTTCTGCACCGTCTAATGCAACTAGTTCTACAACTGCAGCGTGTAATTGATTTTCATCCCGACTTGGAGCAGTACATCCTTCTAAATAAGAAACATAACTATCTTCATCTGCAATTACTAATGTTCTTTCAAACTGGCCTGTTCCTCCTTGGTTAATTCTAAAGTAAGTAGAAAGTTCCATTGGACAACGAACACCTTTTGGTATATAACAAAAACTTCCATCCGAAAAAACAGCAGAATTTAATGCTGCATAAAAATTATCTTTTTGCGGAACTATTGTTCCTAAATATTTTTTTACTAGTTCTGGATGTTCTCTAATTGCTTCAGAAATTGGACAAAAAATAATTCCTTTTTCTCCTAAAGTCTTTTTGAAAGTAGTTGCTACAGAAACAGAATCTACCACAATATCCATTGCAATATTGTTCATTTTCTTTTGCTCGTCTACCGAAATTCCTAACTTTTTATACATTTCTAAAAGTTCAGAATCTACGTCGTCTAATGTCTTATTAGGATCTGCCTTTTTTGGAGCCGAATAATAAGCAATTGCCTGAAAATCTGGTTTTGCATAATGCACGTTTGCCCATTCTGGCTCAATCATTTGTTCCCAAGCACGAAAAGCTTCTAATCGCCAATTGGTCATCCACTCAGGTTCTTCTTTTTTCAAAGAAATAGCACGAACGATATCTTCATTTAAACCTATAGGAAACGTTTCCGATTCTAACTCCGTGTAAAATCCGTATTCATATTCTTTATTTTCTAATTCGACTTTTAAATCGTCTTCCGTATATTTACCCATTTTTTAATTTAAAAATTAAAGAATTAAAGAATTGAAAAAATTCTTTTAACTCCAAATTATTTATTTTCTGTTTTTGAATTTAAACACTCCATGGAATCTGTTCACTAAGTATTAATTCTATTACTAAAACGAACTCATTTTTAGGCTTAGTACAACTCTCTTTTGCTATTTTGAAAAAGTAACAAATTGTTTGCAACTAGGCTATTGAGAGCCTTTTTTTAATGTTGTTTATAATCGAAACAACTGCACATTTAGTTGAATCTTTTAAAAACAAATTCTCTTTTCAAAGATGGCCTATTTAAGGTTTTTTAAAAACTTATTTTGCGAATAAATTTCTTTTTTTTATAAACTTTAATTTTTATAAAGAAAAAGATTCTCCGCAACCACAAGTTCTTTGTGCATTTGGATTATTAAAAACAAAGCCCTTACCGTTTAATCCGCCAGAAAACTCTAAAATTGTTCCTGCTAGATAAAGAAAACTTTTCTTTTCAACAGCTATTTTAATACCATTATCTTCAAAAATCTTATCATTTTCTCCTAATTGTTTGTCAAACTTTAAATCGTAAGACAAACCAGAACAGCCACCACTTTTTACGCCAACTCTAACGTAATCGTTAGCTGCTTCAAAACCATCGTCATGCATCATTGCTGCGATTTTTTTGCTTGCGTCATCAGAAACTTTAATCATCCTTATTTTGATTTTGTCTAAATTAACGACAAATATAAGGCATATTAAATGTTTTCTAGCAAATAATAACATTTATATAACTTATAGCTTTATAGTTTTGATTTATAATTAAAAAATTTTGTAAACCTATCCTTTTTCGTAAATTTGAAAATAAATGATATCTCATGAAATTACACCCTATAGAAGCAGGAAATTTTAAATTGGACGGTGGCGCAATGTTTGGGGTTGTTCCAAAAACAATTTGGAATAGAACTAACCCAGCGGATAACAATAATTTAATTGACATTGCAGCACGTTGTTTATTAATAGAAGACGGCAATCAATTGACCTTAATAGATACAGGAATGGGGAACAAACAATCTGATAAGTTTTTTGGTTACTATTCTCAATGGGGCGATTTTTCATTAGACAAGTCTTTAAAAGAAAAAGGTTTTCATAGAGAGGATGTTACAAATGTTTTTATGACGCATTTGCATTTTGACCATTGTGGAGGAAGTGCCAACTGGAACAAAGACAAAACAGGTTATGAAGTAGCCTTCAAAAATGCAAAATATTGGACAAATGAAAACCATTGGGAATGGGCTACAAAACCAAATGCTCGTGAAAAAGCTTCTTTTTTGACTGAAAACTTAAAGCCCATGCACCAAAGTGGTCAATTAAATTTTATAAAAAGACCAGAAAATGATTTCTTAAAAAAATCAGAGTTAGGTTTTGGAATTTTATTTGCAGATGGCCATACCGAAAAACAAATGTTACCACATATTAATTATAAAGGAAAAACTATTGTTTTTTGTGCAGATTTATTACCAACAGTAGGTCATATTCCACTACCATACGTTACCGGATACGACACAAGACCTCTACTATCCATGAATGAAAAAGATAAATTTTTAAAAGAAGCAGCAGACCATAATTATTACTTGTTTTTAGAACATGATGCACACAATGAAATTATTACGGTACAACATACTGAAAAAGGAGTGCGATTAAACGAGATTTTTTCTTGCAATGAAATCTTAAAATAAAGTTAAGAAACGTTATTTAGTAACAAAATAATCAGATTTTTGACGCACATAAAATTAATAATCTTAAAATTACATAAATGAAAACTTTAAAACCAATCTACTTATCAGCGGCTTTTGCATTTGCACTAGTAAGTTGTGGTGGCGCAAAACAAATGCTTTCTACTCCAATAGCAAACATTGACAACCTACCTCTAAAAATAATGCCTTTGGCTGAAAATGACTTGAAAAGATGGAGTCATTTAGATTTAGTTAAAGACACTGTTCCCGGAATGAGTGTAGATAAAGCTTACGCAGAATTGTTAAAAGGAAGAAAATCAACAACTGTAATTGTAGGAATTGTAGATTCTGGTGTAGATATTCGCCATGAAGATTTGCAAGGCGTAATTTGGGTTAACCCGAAAGAAATTGCTGGTAACAATAAAGATGATGATAACAATGGTTATATTGATGATGTAAACGGTTGGAATTTCTTAGGAGATAGTAATGATGAACAGTTAGAAATGACTCGAATTGTGAAAATGGGTCCAGGAACTGCTGATTATGAAAAAGCAAAAGCAGCATTAGACGAAGAATTAGCTGGAATCATGCAAACAAAACAACAAATCGATATGATTGTTGGAGCAGACAAAGCAGTTAAAGAATTTCTTAAAAAAGATAACTTTACACTAGAAGATGTAAAAGCAATAGAAACTACTGATGAAAGCATAACGCAATATAAAGGAATGTTTACACAAATTTTATCAGGACAATCTAAAGAAGATTTTGATAAAAGAATTCAAAGTGGTGTAGATTATGTATATGGTCAATTAAACTACAACTTAAATGTTGATTTTGATGGTCGAAAAGTTGTAGGAGACAATCCTAACGACATTAATGACACAAAATATGGTAACAATAACGTAATAGGACCCGTTGCAAAAGATGCAAAACATGGAACGCACGTTGCTGGAATTGTTGCACAAATAAGAGGAAATGAATTAGGCGGTGATGGTGTTGCAACTAACGTTAAGATTATGGCGGTAAGAGCAGTTCCAAACGGTGATGAATACGATAAAGATATTGCTTTAGGAATTCGTTATGCTGTAGATAACGGGGCAAAAATAATTAACGGTTCTTTTGGAAAATATTATTCACCACACAAAGAATGGGTTTTAGATGCATTAAAATATGCTGCTGAAAAAGATGTGTTAGTAATTTTTGCGGCAGGTAATGATTCAAAAGATTTAGATGTTATTAACAAATATCCTTCTGATTCTTATGACGGTGCAGCCGAAATTTCTAATAATGTATTAATTATTGGTGCTTTAGCGCCAGAATATGGTACAAAAATGGTAGCTGAATTTTCTAACTATGGAACTAAAAACGTAGATATTTTTGCTCCTGGAGTAAAAATTTATGCAACTACTCCAGACCAAACGTATGAATATTTAGCAGGAACTTCGATGGCTTCACCAAACGTAGCTGGTGTTGCTGCAATGATTCGTTCTTACTATCCAAAATTAAGCGCTGTTCAAGTAAAGCAAATTATTATGGAAAGCGGAATTCCTTTAAAAAACACAATCTCTGTAGGGGAGGACCAACACAAAGCAAACTTTGCCAAAATTTCTAAAACAGGTAAAATTGTTAATGCATACAATGCAATAATAATGGCAGACAAAATGTCCAAATAATAAAAATTTAATTTATAAATTTATAAGCCACAAAGTCTTTTTAAACAATTGACTTTGTGGCTTTTTTAAAAGGAACAACATAAAATTGCAAGTGTTAAGTGATTTGTTAAAAACAAAAACAGCATTAGAAATTAAGCGGTAGTATGTTACCTTTAAAAAAAACTAAAAATCTACACATGAAAAAAATAGTAATTTTATCTTTATTTACCGCTTTTGGGTTTGCCCAAAACAATCCAAATCCAGGTTATTGGCAACAAAATGCTAATTACAAAATGGATGTAAAGATGAATGTTAAAGAATATAAATATGATGGCTTGCAAGAATTAGTGTACACCAATAATTCTGCAGATACTTTAAAAAAGGTTTTCTATCATTTATACAATAATGCTTTCCAGCCAGGAAGCGTCATGGATATACGTTTACAAACAATTGCAGATCCAGATAAAAGAATGGTTCGCACATTTAAAGTAGCTGAAAAAGAAGTAAATGAAAGTAGAATTAGCACTTTAAAACCAAATGAAATTGGTTACTTAAATATTAAAAACTTTAAACAAAATGGAACTGCTGCAGTAACAAAAGTAGTTGGAACCATTTTGGAAGTAACTTTAAACCAACCTATTTTACCAAAACAGTCTACTACTTTTACCCTTAATTTTGAAGGACAAGTTCCGCTGCAAGTTCGTCGTTCAGGAAGAAATTCTGAAGAAGGAGTTGCGCTTTCCATGACACAATGGTATCCAAAAATGGCCGAATATGATTTTGAAGGATGGCATGCAGATCCATACATTGGAAGAGAGTTTCACGGTGTTTGGGGAAATTTTGATGTAAAAATTACGTTAGATAAAAACTATACAATAGGAGGAACAGGATATCTTCAAAACAAAAACGAAATAGGTCATGGCTATGAAGACAAAGGAACCGAGGTAAAGCATTCTAAAAAAACCAATGCATTAACTTGGCATTTCGTTGCTCCAAACGTGCATGATTTTACTTGGGCGGCAGATAATGAATATCTTCATGATATGATCTTAGGTCCAAATAATGTTGAGCTTCATTTCTTGTATAAAAACAAAGCTGAAAACTTAGAAAACTGGAAAAAATTGCAACCTAAAACAGCTGAATTATTAGAATTTTTTAATAATAATGTTGGTCTATATCCTTACAAACAATATTCTGTTATTCAAGGTGGAGACGGTGGTATGGAATATGGAATGTGTACTTTAATAACTGGAAACAGAAGTTTAGGAAGTTTAGTAGGTGTTACAGCACATGAACTCGCACATTCATGGTTTCAGTTTGTTTTAGCATCTAACGAATCTAAACACGAATGGATGGACGAAGGTTTTACTTCTTTTATTTCCAATTTAGCAATGCAAAAAGTAATGCCCTCAAAAGACGATGACGAAAATCCGTTTGAAGGTTCGTATAATGGCTATCGTTATTTAGCGAAAAGTGGTAAAGAGCAACCGCTTTCCACACACGCAGACAGATATGATTATAACATGGCTTACGGAATTTCGGCATATAGCAAGGGAGAAGTTTTCTTAGCACAATTAGGTTATTTAATTGGTTCTGAAAACCTAATGAAAACCCTAAAACGCTACTATTTTGACTATAAATTAACGCACCCAACACCTAATGACATTAAACGATCGGCAGAAAGGGTTTCTGGCGCTAATTTAGATTGGTATTTAACCGATTGGACCCAAACCTTAAATACTATTGATTATAGCATTAAAGAAGTTGTGGAAAACGGCAATAATACTACTGTAAACTTAGAAAGAATAGGTAGAATGCCTATGCCTTTAGATATTTTAGTAGTTTATGCAGATGGTTCTAAAGAAACATTCTATATTCCAAATACGTTAATGCGTTGGGAAAAAGAAAATCCTTACCCAGAAATCTCAAGAACAGTTTTAAAAGGTTGGGATTGGGCTTACCCAACTTTTACTTTAAACATTTCAAAACCTAAAAACAGCATTCAGGCAATAGTAATAGACCCAAGTGGATTAATGGCTGATGTAAATTTAGAGAACAATACTTACGAAAGTAAAAAATAATAAGGTTTCCTAAAAATGAAAAAGCGTTCCAACTATTTGGGACGCTTTTTTTATATCTTTGCTATATGGAATTCACGTACCCAAAAGAGGAAAAATTAAAAAGCAAGAAATCAATAGAACTATTGTTTTCTGAAGGGAAATCTGTGTCTAAATATCCTTTGCGATTAGTTTACGCAGATAATATAATTGAAAAAGAAGAACTAATAAAATTTGGCGTTTCGGTTTCCAAAAAATATTTCAAAAAAGCTGTAGACCGCAATCGATTAAAAAGAGTACTTCGAGAATGTTATCGTTTAAACAAACATTTATTGGTAGATTCAATTCAAAAACCAATGTCTTTGATGTTTTTTTACCAATCTAAAGAAGTACTTTCTTACCAAGAAATCCATGAAAAAACCATTTTGCTTTTCGAAAAATTCATTGAAAAAACAAAAGAATAATTGTTTTTGGTTTAGTTTTTGACGTTTTATAATTAAATTCGTAGAATAAACGTATCCTAAAAAGAATGAAACATATCTTTCAGAAAAAAATAATTATTCCACTATTTGCTTTAACTTTCCTTTTTGTAGGAGTAAGTTTTAAAAACGACTTTTTTGAAATTGCGAAACAAATAGAAATCTTTACAAATTTGTTTAAAACCGTTAACCAAAACTATGTTGACGAAACAAATCCTGGTGAATTAATGGACCATGCCATTAAAAGCATGTTGGCAGAATTAGATCCTTATACTGTTTTCTTTAACGAACAAGATGTAGTACATTTTAAAATAAACAATACTGGCGAATATACCGGTATTGGCGCAATAGTAAACAGAAAAAACGGCAGAGTTTTTATAAAAGAAATTTACAAAGGTTTTCCCGCAGACAAAGCGGGTTTAAAAGCTGGAGACGAAATTGTACAAATAGGCGATATCAATTTAGCCGAATACAGAGAAGATGCTTCCCAGTTATTACGTGGAACAAAAAACACAAAAGTAAACCTGCAAATCATTCGCCAAGAAAAAAAACAAACAGTTACCATAATATTAGATGAAGTAGAAATTAAAGCGGTTCCTTTTTATACTCTCATAGATAAAAATATAGGATATATTGTATTATCTAAATTTACAGAAACGGCAAGTAAAGAAACTAAAGCAGCCTTAGTTGCCTTAAAAGAACAAGGTGCAACAAAAATAATTTTAGATTTAAGAGAAAACCCAGGTGGTTTATTGCACGAAGCAGTGAATATTTGTAATCTTTTTGTGCCAAAAAACGAAACCATTGTAACTACAAAAGCCAAAAACAAAAAACACAATAATACCTACAAAACCTTAAACGAACCAAGCGATTTAAAAATTCCGTTGACCATAATTGTAGATGGAAAAAGTGCTTCGGCATCTGAAATAGTTGCTGGTGCGTTGCAAGATTTAGATAGAGCTGTTGTTGTGGGAAGTCGCAGTTATGGAAAAGGATTAGTGCAACGACCGCTTAATTTAACCTATGGTACGCAAGTAAAAGTGACTATTTCAAGATATTATACACCCTCTGGAAGATGTATACAAGCGCTAGATTACGCACGAAAAGACGGAAACGGAAAAGCTATTAAAATTCAGCAGAGTGAATTTAATGCTTTTAAAACCAAAAGCGGAAGAATCGTTTACGATGGCGGTGGAATTATGCCAGATATAGCGCTTAACGAAACCAAAATAAGTGCCATTACAGAAGCATTAATTAACAAAGATGCCGTTTTTGATTATGCAACAACTTTGTATTACAAATACTTAAAAAATGGCTTGCCTACATCTATTTCTGAAAGTGATTTTACTGCTTTTAAAACCTTCTTAAAACAAGAGAAATATAGTTTTAGTACAGAAACAAGTAATGCGCTAAAAAAAGTAATCGAAGTGGCAAAAAAAGAAGAAATTGACGCTGCGATAAACAAAGAATACCAGCTTTTATTAGCTTCCGTTGAGAAAAGCACCGAACAAGCTATCAACGCACATAAAAGTGAAATTAATAAATTGCTCTTAGAAGAATTAATTATTCGCTTTAACTATAGAGAAGGTTTATACCAAAATTTTACACAAAATAATATTGAAATCAATACTGCTAAAAACATTTTAAATAACGAAACAGAGTACCGCTTGCTATTAAAAAATGAATGATGAAAAAACTATTAGTTGCTTTTTTAAGTTTATTTAGCTTTTTTTCTTTTGCACAGGAAGAAGAGGTACATTCTATTTATTTTCAGTTTGATAAATACCACTTAAAAGAAGAACAAGCAGAAGCTGTAGTAAATTTTGTTACAAAAATTGATACCACAAAAGTAGCGTCTATTGAAATATTTGGTTATTGTGACGATAGAGGAAAAAATGTTTATAACTACGAACTGTCTACTAAAAGAGCCAATACTGTTAAAGACAAGCTAATTAGCAAAGGAATAAAAAGTAAAATTATCATTACCCTTGAGGGAAAAGGCAAAGTTTTAATTGACGAGGACTTAGAAACGAATATCCCTGAGGCACGATCTAAAAATCGTCGTGTAGATGTTGTGGTAAATTATATTCCTGTTACCATTGAAAATTTGAGAATTCCTGGCGTGTATAACAGCATTCCAAAAAATCCAATTGTTGGCGATAGAATTTACCTAGAAAATTTGTTGTTTGAACGCGGAAGCAGTAAACTGAGCTATGCTGCAAAAAAAGAACTAGAACGAATAGCAAAATTATTATACCGCAACAAAAACATTGAATTTGAAATTCAAGGCCATGTATGTTGTACACCAAGTTTTCATAAAGAAGCCATTGATAGAGAAACTAAAAAAAGAGAGTTATCTACAAATAGAGTATTATCTGTATATAAGTACTTAGGTTTTAGAAAAATTAGCAAGAAAAGAATGACCTATAAAGGCTACGGAAATACCCAACCACTGGGAAAAGGAGCTCGTTTAGACAGAAGAGTGGAACTTGTGATTACTAAAATTTGAAAAAAATATTTAAAACACCTAACCTTTTGAACATAAGACAATACTAAAGAATACTACAAAAAACAACATCCAATACGTATTAAATTTTTGTCAGAATATAATAAATTGCACTAAAAATCGTTTTTTTTTTTTTCACTTTTGCAATGGATATCCAAACAAAAAATATTAATTTTAAAAATTAAAAGAAATTTACAACAATAACTTTTAATAATGTTTGTGGTATTTGTCTTATTGTTGAGAATTGTATTTAACCCACTGAACTTAAAAAAAATAGTAACTAAAAAACGTTAATAAAATGACAAAGCTTAAAACCTTACTTGCTTGCTTTGCAGTTATATTGCTTTTTTCATGTAGTGATGATGATAAAAATAATAATGAAATAAAATTACAAAAGCCAAAGATTACAAGAGAGGAATTTAAATATTTTAAAAAGTTACCGAACCTTATACCTAAAAAAAAAGGAAATGTAAGTTCTAAAAATAGTGCCTCTGAAATTTATGAATTCACAATTGACTCTACATCAGTAACTCAAATATCATATCAAGATAAAAATTACTTCACTATAGCCATTCATAGAAACGAGAATTTGAATGAAAATTCATTTGAAAATCTTGTTATAGTTGAAGATTTAATCAACCACAATAACAACGCTTTTATAATCAAATACTTTCCAAATGATGAGTACTTTCAAAATCTTCAAACAACAAAATATCCTGGCTTTAAAGGAGAAATAACTATTCATAAAATTGATTATAACTTAATAGGCCTGTCTTATAGAAGTGACTTATGTATTACTTATACTCAGGCTTTTTGTGGCAATAACTTTGGACCCGCAGGTCCAAACTGTTATAACAATCAAGATCACGGAGCACATATTTATTATAAAACTATTGAAGTTTGCAGCTCACGAAGCGATGTTCCCGTAATTGTAGACATTACAGATGGCGCAGGGAGCGGATTTGTTTCAGGAATTAATGGAGGAGGAGGTAGTCACGGAACTAATAATTCAAACAACCTAATTACTGAGCCAATTATCATGCAAAATAGGACCGAACAAAAACTTTTGCAAAGCTTTACGACAATTGAACAGAACAATTGGTGGCAATTTGTAGCTTCTCAAGAAACTAAAGTTCAAATTATTAATTATCTAAATCAAAATACTACAAATAATGTTATTGCCCCGCAAGCGGAACAGTTTGTGATTGAGTTTATAAACTCATGTATTGAAAGTGGCCTAAACTTAGACTTTGAAAAATCTTTGAAATCTCCAGCAAATATTGATTTCTCAGATATTGACATCACAACTCCTGAAGGAGAACATTTTAATTGGATATACAGCAAATTGATGGAAACATCTGATTTCAAAAATCTTTTCATAGCTACTTTTGGTGGAAATCAAACAAAACTAAATGTTAAGTTTGAGTTTGCAGATGATTTACCAACTGGAACATACGGAACGTGTAGACTTCAAATAAGAAACGGAAATTATACTAATTTAATTAGAATTAATAGGTCTAAAATTTTAACAACTTCAAATTTATCTATTGCTAAAACAATTTTTCACGAAGGTATTCATGCGTATTTAAATATAAAAAACATTAATCAAAATCTTGGCTCATCCATTACAGCTTTAAACGGAATGGATTTAAAAGAAGTGATAGGTACTTTTTATCAAGGGTTTGGTGGAGTTCTCGTTAATGGTAGGAATCAAACACAGCATGCTTTCATCTTTGTCAATTTAGTACCAGTACTTGCAAGTGCTTTAAGCGATTTAAAAAATGAGTTAATTAGTCCATATGATATTAATCAAATGCAACAACAAGGAGCTTTTTATAATCAAACTACTGGACAAGAAGAACCTTTTAACTGGACAGACATATTTTATTTTTTATCCTTAACAGGGTTACAAAACTCAACGCCATTTATAGCAGAATATCCAGTTGGCAGTGAAAGGTATGAAAAGTTTGATTGGTATGGTTATTACTTAGGTATAAATAGTTTAACTAAAACACAATTTTAATGAAAAAAATAATTTTATTAATTACTTTAATCAAATGTGGATTTTCATTTAGTCAAGACACGATAATCTATGATAACTCTAATGATTTTATGGAGTTTCATAAAGGAACTAAAAAAATCCCAAAACAATTGATAGAAAAAGATACTGTGTTTTTTTTATTTGAACATAATAAAAATCAAAAACAAACATATCGTGACGCTTTTTTTAATAAACCTATTACAACTAAAGAATCATATTACTATTTTTTTAAAGAATTTGAAACTTATAGTTTAACTTACATGAATTGGCTAGATGAAAAAGGTAATACTAATTTAGCTACTTTAGAATTTAAAAAATCATTTTTACGGAAAAACAAAGATATTATTCTTACCTATAACGAAATTTTAGACTATGGACCAATAAATATTTTAAACGCCTTTGGTGACAAAAAAGTTTTTGTAATAGATAAAAAAGAAATTAAGTGCCGAAAAATAATTGCACGGCAAGTGTATTTTGGAAGCAGTATGTATCAAGAATAATACAGCCTATAACAAATGGTTTAAGTTATTTAAAATATGCTTTATCTAATGGCATACCTGTTATAGTTGGTGTAGATGATGCTCCAGGTCATCCTGGAAATTTAGATAGCACAACCGATCATTTCATAGTAATAGTTGGCATGGGAACCGATAGTAATGGGAAATATTTTCAATTTTATGATAATGCTTCAGGTATTGTATCTCAAGGAGCTAGCTCATTAAACAAACTTTACTACAATTCTACTACTGGTATTATTAGTGGTAGTTCACAATGCATAAGTTATGTTAATGAGACGGCATATCCATACAAAGTAACAATGATAAGAAAAAGTAAATCACTATAATTATGAATACATTATTTAAAATTTTATTCTTGCTATTTATTTTAAAAGCAGAATTAGTTCATGCTCAGGAAATTAAAAAAATGGAGGTAGTTTTAACAGGTTATAGTAAATTTAAAGCAGGAGGAAAGCATAAAGATTTTTTTAAAGCTACAAATTTTAAAAATAAAAAAAAATATAATACTAGTATTTCAGGATATTTACGTAAGGATTCATCAATAGCATTTTTTGCTGTGCTTCATCCATATGGATATTATAAAGAAGATACATTTCCAGATTTCGAAAAAGTTCAAGAAATAAATGCAATAGTGAGTGTAAAGGAATATAAGTATAATAAAATCATATATTATGTTGTCAAAGATATCGTTTTAAAAGAATGAAATTTATTATGATTCAAATACTGGATTAATTAGGGGTGCATCACAAGCGTCTCCATTTGCGACAGGATTGACTTATTCCTTTCAAAATAAGTCTTTTGCTGTTATTTAAGCAGGTTTTTTTGTCTGTTTAGATTTTAACCGCATTATCCAAATCAAATTCTTTTGTAGCTTATGCTTCAAAAACCCAGGTTTAAATAAAAGCAAATGACTATAAGTTACAACCAAAGTTTATAGCAAAAGCGACTTTCAAGAACTCCTGAAAGTTGCTTTTTTATTGTTTAAAAAAGGTGCTTCAACACCTTTGCTAGCGTTTAATTAAAGTAACAAAAGTAGTATTTATTTTTTCAAACCTTTATAAAAAAGCCACAACATTAGCGCGTTTTTAAACCAATGGTCTTTTTTTTTTAATTAAAATCCTAGTAAACGCTGAAAAAAATAATTGAAAATGTACACAAAAAGTGTAACAATAATAAAAAAATGAAAATATTAAACGAGGAAGAGTATGAAAAGGCTCTAGATAAATTTAATGATTTTCAAAGTGAATAAATTAAAACTTATTTTAATTTTTGTTCTGTTTCCTTGCCTTTCCCTTTCCCAAACCCTAACAGGTACGGTAAAAGATAGTTTGGACAATCCATTACAAAATGCCAATGTAATTGCGAAACCGTTAGTTGATAATGCAAAATTAAGTTTTATTGTTGTAAATATATTAATGTTAAATTTTTGTTAAAATATAGTAAATTGCACTAAAAATCGTTCTTGTTTTTTAGGTTTGTTCTTGTATATCCAAACAAAAAATAATAATTTTAAAAAGTAAAACAAAGTAGGAAAAAATTTATGTTTAGTGCGGTTGCACTAGTTGTATTTTCATTCGCTGGAATGGCAAATGAAATTGAAGAGAAGAAGGATGAGATAGAAAGAGATTGTTGTGCTGTATCAGATGCTGCATTTGACAAATCTCGAAAAGAAGGACATGACTCTATTGCAGCTTCAAATATTGCATTAGCAGCATATAATGCGTGCAATAAAATAAATTCAAAAAAAAACTTTATCAAGTAACTAATTATGAAAAAAACATTAACAACTACGCTTTTATTGGTTGCTTTCATTGGTTTTTCAAACACAAAAAAAGTAACGGATTGTACAGAGATTTACAAAGCAACACGTGATGCCGCAAAAGTGCAAGGATTTAACCAATCAGAGTCACAAAAAATAGGAGCTGCTGCATTTTATGCATGCAGAAGAGAAAATTCTAAAACGATAAAAAACATTTAACTAATAAAACTAATTAGAACAAAATTTGAGGTTGTTCAAAAGTATTTAATTTTAATAAAAAATTAATAAAGAAAAAAGAAGATTAATAAAAAATCATAAAATTTTTTCTTGTGAACAACCTCATAATAATTTTAAAAAAATGAAAAAACACCTCTTAATAGTATTATTATCTAATTTCTTTTTTGCTCAAAACACTAAAATAACCTATAATTTTGAAACCAATTTTTCAGAAAATCAAATGAAAGATGAAAACATAGGTTTTTATATAAAAGGAGCGCAAGAAGGAGCTAAAAATTTAAAACTTGAACTTATCTACAATGATAGTGTATCAATTTTCCAGCCAATCGAATCGCTGTCAATAAACGAAGAAACAGATATGGCTAAAACCTTTTGTAAATGTGAAAAAAAGATTTTTCAAAAGGAAGATTCACAATTTTATCAAAATAGTGAAATGTTTTTTCAAAAAAACAAATACATTATTAAAGAGCCTATTAAAGACGATTGGAAAATAACAAATGAATCCATAAAAATAAACGATATAACTTGCTATAAAGCAGAAATTATTGAATATATTTCTCTACCAAACAATTCTAAAAAAGAGAAAAAAATTATAGCATGGTTTGCTCCAGAACTTCCAAGTAAATTTGGACCAGGAGGTTTTGGGAACTTGCCAGGAACAATTTTAATTTTACAAAATGGTGATGTGATTTTTAAAGCAATTGAAATTAAAAAAAACGACAAAACATTATTAAAAATGGATTTGAAAGGTGTTGAGGTTTCAGTTGAAAAATACAACGAAGAAGTTGAAAAATCGTTACAAGGAAAAGAAATAATTGATTAGAAAATACAAATACTAAATGCAAAGAGCCCTACTTCTTTTTCTGCTTTTTCCAATTATTTCCCTTTCCCAAACCCTAACAGGTACGGTAAAAGATAGTTTGGACAATCCATTGCAAAATGCCAATGTAATTGCAAAACCGTTAGTTGAAAAACAAGGGTTAAAATTTGCTATTGCTGATCATTTAGGCAGATACAAACTAGAACTAGAAAAAGAAGTGCCTTATGAAGTAAGGGTTTCTTATTTAGGCTTTCAAGAAGAAATTTTAACGCTTCCGGTTAATTTTACGATAAGGGAATATGCTTTCAAACTAAAAGAAACCGGGCAAGAACTTAAAGAAATTATAATTAATTATGAATACCAACCTGTTGTGGTTAAAAAAGATACGCTTATTTACGACGTTAAAGCTTTTACAAACGGAAACGAACGCAAACTAAAAGAGCAACTCGAAAAGTTACCGGGTGTGGAAGTTGATGAAAACGGAGGGGTAACCGTTCAGGGGAAAAAAGTAACTAAGTTTTACGTAGAAAATAAATTGTTTTTTGGCGGCGGCACCAAATTAGGCATAGAAAATATTCCTGCCGATGCGGTAGATAAAGTAGAAGTTATTGACAACTTTAACGAAGTAGGTTTTCTAAAACAAGTATCCGATTCTGAAGACCTAGCCATGAACATAAAACTGAAAGAAGATAAAAAGAAATTCGTTTTTGGCGACGTAGAAGCAGGTGCCGAGGTGGCAAATGATAATGGTTTTTACTTAGGGCATGCTGCATTGTTTTATTACGCACCAAAAACAAATGTAAGTTTCATAGGGGATATGAACAACATTGGAAAACGTACTTTTTCCTTTGAGGACTTAATGCGTTTTCAAGGAGGTGTGAGCAGTTTTATTTCGGGTAGAAGACAATTGACCGACTTGTATTCTTTTGCTGCAGATAACGCAGATGTGCTGGAAAACAAATCGCAATTTAGTGCACTAAACTTTCATCAAGAAATTAACAGTAAATTAGACATAGAAGGTTTTGGTATTTTCTCTAAGCTTTTTACAAACACTTTAACCTAAAACAATATTGAATATTTACAAAACACTTCGGCAACATTTGAAGAAAGAATAAATAATGGGCAAAACAAAACAATTTTAGGCATTGGAAACATAAAATTAAACTACTCGCCTAGCAATAAAGAAAAATGGTTTTATAACGGACAATTTCAATCAAGTGCTAATGATATACGTTCGGTTTTAAATTCAACTCTTGACGGACAACAATCTTCGTTTGAAACCTTAAACACTGCAGATAATGTGCAAATCAAACAATTTTTAGAAGTGCACAAGCAAGTAAACTTCAAACACACTACAACTTTTGTGGTCAACCATAGTTACGACAATCAAAAACCAAACAATACTTGGTTAACAGATACTGAATTTTTAACCGGTTTAATTCCTTTAGAAAACGATACTTTTTACAATATTAAGCAAGTAAAAAAAATCAAGAACAACAGTATAGATGCGCTGTTTAAGCATTATTGGATTCTTAACAACTTCAATCATTTATACACCAATATTGGAAACAATCTAGGAACTACACAACTCCAAATTACTGAAAAACAATATTTAACAGATGGATCTATTAATGATTTTGCAACGAATGGTTTTGGCAACGATTTAGATTATTTGCTAAACGATTTATATTTAGGTTTAGAGTATAAATTTAAAATAGGAAAATGGATCAATAAACCTGCTATTTATGCACATTATTATCATTTAAAAACCCAACAGATTGCTGCAAATTACCAATTAAACAACACTTTTTTACAACCAAGTTGGCTAAGCGAATACGAATTCAATACATCAGAAAGTTTAAAATTCAATTATAGTTTAATAAATGAATTTCCAGAAGCCAATTTATTATTAGAACGATATACTTTACAAAGTTATAATTCGGTTTTTAAAGGAAATGCATTGTTAAGAAACGAACGTTTTCATAACGCCTCTTTAAATTATACAAAAAACAGCATGTATCGTGGCCTTATGTTATTTGCCAATGGAAGTTTTACCAAAAAAGTAAGAACCATTCGAAATGAGATTGGGTTAGAGGGCATCAATCAATTTACAACTCCAATACTAGCCGATAATCCAGAAACTACGTACCGCATTTCGGGAAATATTGAAAAAAAAATATACAAATTTAAATTGAGTTTAAATACTAATTTATCTTGGTTTAACTACACACAAACTTTAAACAACCAAACCGTTACAAACGACAGAAACAATCAAAATTTAGGAATTGGTTTGCGAACGGCCAATAAAAAGTGGCCAAGCACGGGTGTAAGTTATAACAAAACGTTTAGTCAATTCTCTGGTTTAACAAATTCAAAATTAACTTCCGACCAAGTAAGTTTTAATGTAAATGTTACTTTTTGGAAACATTTTAATTTTAAAACAGATTATGAGGTAACCTTTAACGAGAATAGTAATAACATGGCAACAAATTACCGAATTGCAAACGCCCATTTAAGTTTTCAAAAGAAAAATAATCCATTTCGAATGGAGCTTTCGGCGCAAAATTTCTTAAACAATAGTACCATAATATACAACTCCTTTTCCGACTTTATGATTTCAAATACTACTACATACACATTACCAAGAATTGTAATGTTGACTATAAGTTATAAGTTGTAGAAAGTAGAAATTGCAATAGCCATTTGAAACTCAAGTATACTATTTATAACTAAATGCACTGTGGAATTGTTTTCAACGGAATCATAATCAAAAAAACTCGGTAAATTTCTGTGTAAAAAATAAACTACAAACGAAACGTATAAAATAATTTCAACATGCTCTACTAACCCCTCTTCATTTGAATATGCGGAATGTCGTCTTCTAAATACATTTCGCTAGTTTGCACAAAACCGTGGCCTTCGTAAAACTTTTTTAAATATTCTTGTGCAGAAATGGTAATGGCAGTTTCCTCAAAAAATTCTGCAACTGCATCTATAGAAACTTGCATTAAATCGTGTCCAAATTTCATGCTTCGGTATTTTGGAGCTGTAACTACTCTGCCTATAGACGCTTCGTCAAAATAATAACCTTTATCAAAAATTCTAGTATAAGCAGCTAAATTGCCTTCAAAGTAACCTAAAACATGAATTGCCTTCTCGTCTTTGCCATCCACGTCTTGATATACGCAGTTTTGCTCTACCACAAACACTTCTGCGCGTAGTTGTAATAAATTATATAGTTCTTGAACAGTAAGTTCGTTAAAACGCTTTATTTCAAATTCCATAATGTTTTGTAAAAAGAAAGTTCTCTGTAAAGAGAACTTATATTAATTTATTTTAAAAACTTAACCGATTTTATAATAGCTTCTAATTCAAAAACCAAATCTCTTTTAGATTTAGATGGATGAAAAGTAAAACCTTCTAAAATTAAATAACGGTTATTTTTTACATCTTTAATAGCATAATTTACAAAAGGACCAGCCATAAAATCATTTTTTAAATCCCAAGTTCCTTTAGTTTCAAAGGTTGGTCTACCTGCTAACTTAATCTCAAATAAATAAGGCGCATAAGCCGCTTCTGTAACCATCCAAGTATTTGGCAACGTTCCATGAATGTATAATTTACCTATAGAATCGCGCATTTTGATAATATTTCCTACAATATTATTGTCTTTTTCAATGGTTTCATATGGCACATCATACACTAAAATGCTGTTGTAACTTGCGCCATTGTTAAATTCTTTTCTTATCCAAAGAAAATTATCCTGAATCATATCGTACTTATAACCATATCCAAGGGTTAAGGCAATGCCAAATTTAGCACGAACTTTTTTATCGCTTACTGGAGATTTTCTAAGGCGAACCTGATTTTCCACAATATCGGATGCTTTTATAGTTGCAATAATTTCAGAAGCTTTCTTTTCTAAAATTGCTAAAATTTCTGCATTGTCTTTTCCTAAGATATAAAACACTTGTTGTGGCTTTGCAAATTGGGTTTCCTGGTGATTAAAACCTGTTTTGTTGGTTTTTTGAACAATAATTACATTTCTACTTTTTCTAACGAAACCTTCGAAAACTTTTGTAGGATATTGATTTAGAGTAAATAAAGGTTCTTCTTGCGGCAAACCGTCTACTGGTGCTGCAAATTTTTTACGAATACTATCGCCAATTTCGCCACTCCATAAAGACTCATCTATAATGATAGAAACATTGTTAATTTTTGCGTTAGAATCTGGTAAAATTGCCAGTTTATCTGCTTCCGTTTCTTTACAAGAAATAAACAATATAACGCTAACAAGTAAAACAACTACTTTTTTCATCTGGTAAATTTTATAGGATTTTATCCTTTAATTTTTAATTTCATTCCGGGTATAATATTGTTACCACTAATATCGTTCCATTCTTTAAGGTTATTAGCAGAAACACCCGGGTATTTCTTTGAAATAGTATATAACGAATCCCCAGATTTTACGGTGTAAGTCTTGCTGTTGCTAGGATTAAAAGCTTTTGAAGTTGCCGCTTTATTAGTAGCATAAATTTTTAAAGTTTTTCCGGCGTTTATGTTGTTACCTTTTATATTATTCCATTTACGCAAAGAAGAAATGGGTACATTATACTTTTGCGCAATTAAACCTAAACTTTCACCTCTTCTAATTTTGTGGTATTGTGTAGAAGATTTAGTTAAATTGTAGGAAGTTGTATTTACATGGTTTGGTTTTTCACCTTGGTTGTCCAAATAGTCAATGTAGGCATAAATTGCTTGTTCATTAGAAACAAAAAGACCAATTTTATCTTTTGGTAATCTTAAGAAACGATGTCTTTCTTTGGTATAAGGAATAATGTCTAACTTATAAATAGGGTTTAAAAACTGAATTTGATCTACAGAAATGTCCAATAATTCTGAAATTTGTTGGAAACTTATTCGTTTTTTTATCGCAATTGTATCTGTTTCAAAATAAGTTAAAGCCGGTTTTTTAGGTTCTAAACCGTGTTCGTTTTTAAACTCATAAATATACATAGTTGCAAGAAAAGCTGGTACATAATTAGCTGTTTCACGAGGTAAATTTCTTCTAATGTTCCAATAATTTTGGCTTCCGCCTGAACGACGAATTGCTTTAGAAACATTTCCTGGCCCAGCATTATAGGATGCTAAAACCAAACTCCAATCGCCAAAAATACCATATAAACTAGACAAATATTTACAAGCAGCATCTGTAGCTTGTAAAGGGTCAAATCGCTCGTCTACATAAGAAGTAACCTCTAAATTAAATTGTATTCCTGTAGGATACATAAACTGCCATAAACCAGATGCTCCCACTCTAGACTTAGCCCTTGGGTTTAAAGCAGATTCCACAATGGCTAAATATTTAATTTCTAAAGGCACATTGTACTTTGCTAAATGTTCTTCAAACATTGGAAAATAATATTCTGAAATTGCCATTAAGCGTTCAAAATTTCCTTTTCTGTTTTTTAAAAAAGATTTAATTGTGTTTTCTAAAGCAGGGTTATAGCTTATATTAAAAGGGGTTTTTGCATCTAGTGCTTGCAGTCTTGTTTTTAAAACATCTGTAGAAAGGTCGAAAGTAACATTGTCTTCTACATTAACCGTATCGATATCTGAAAACATTATGGCAGATAATTCCCCGTTATTAAGCTCCTCTAGCCATCTTTTATCTATGCAATTACTTGTGCTGTGGTTTATAAAAGTTGCTTTAATAGAGTCTAAATAACTCCCTTCAGATAACGGCAAAAGAGTTTCGTCATGAACGCTTTCTTGTGCAAAACAAGTTAGCGATACAAAAAGAAAAAGTATAAAATTGAAAGTTTTTTTAAGATGAATAGTGCTTTGATTTTGAGATATAAACATACTAATACTAAATATTTTTTTTTAATCGTTAAGAATTGCGGCAATACCCGGCAATGTTTTTCCTTCTAACATTTCAAGCATTGCGCCACCGCCTGTTGAAACATAACTCATTTTAGGTTCAAAACCAAATTGTTTTACTGCAGCTACACTATCGCCGCCGCCTACAAGTGAAAAAGCACCGTTTTTAGTAGACTCAGCTATATAATTTCCTAAAGAAATAGTTCCATTAGCAAATTGCGACATTTCAAAAACACCTAATGGTCCGTTCCAGAGAATTGTTTTTGATTCTAAAATTACTTGCTCAATTATTTCTAATGATTTTGGACCTGCATCTAAACCTTGCCAACCATCTGGAATTTGCTTAACATCTACTATTTGCGTATTCGCATCGTTTGAAAAAGCATCGGCAGCAATAACATCTACGGGTAAATGAATTTGAACTCCTTTTTCTTTCGCTTTTTTAAGAATTTCAATTGCCAATTCTAACTTATCGTCTTCACAAATAGAATTTCCAATATTACCTCCTAAAGCTTTTATAAAAGTAAAAGTCATTCCACCACCTATAATCATGTGGTCTACTTTGTCTAAAATATTTTCAATAACTGTTATTTTGGAAGACACTTTACTTCCTCCTAAAATTGCAGTAACCGGTTTTTGTGAATCTTTTAGAACTTTCTCAATACTAATTATTTCTTTGGCTAATAAATTACCAAAGCATTTTTTACCTGCAAAAAACTGTGCAATTATGGTAGTAGAAGCGTGTGCTCTGTGTGCCGTTCCAAAAGCATCATTTACATAAATATCTCCTAAAGAAGCTAGTTCCTTTGCAAAAGCAATATCTCCTTTTTCTTCTTCAGGATGAAAACGTAAATTTTCTAAAAGAAGAATTTGTCCTGCTTGTAAATTTTTAGCTTGCAAGATTGTTTCCTCGCCTATGCAATTTTCAGCAAACAACACTTTATGTCCAAGAATTTTCTCGGTATCTGCAAGAATATGTTGGAGTGAAAATTTTGCTTCAGCTCCTTTTGGTCTTCCTAAATGACTCATTAAAACTACACTCCCACCGTCTTTTAAAATTTTATCGATAGTTGGTTTTGCTGCTTCAATTCTAGTAGAATCCGTTACTTGAAAATTTTCGTTTAAAGGAACATTAAAATCAACTCTGATTATTGCTCTTTTGTTGTTAAAGTTAAAATCGTTAAGCGTTTTCATTTAAAATAAAGTTATAAATATTAATAAATAATTCTTTTTTGGGTACAAGGATAACAAATTAAACTTTGTAAAAAATAAAATTCAAGCATAATTATTTGTATTCCAGAGTTATATACTATCAACTCGTTAGAATTTATTTAGTAAGAATAATAAAATAAAAATTGTTCTTTATAAATCCTAAAATTGAGACTACCATAACTCGATTCAAAGAATGCTTGTTTAAAAGTAGTAGACAAAAATATAATTATTATATTTAATACCCCGAACTTTACACAAAAAATTATTAAAAATATTTTTGATAAAAAAATAATTGTAGGCCAAATACCGTTACCTTTTTGTTTTTATATTGTGTTATAAATTAATCCATTAACCATAAAAAAAAGCATGTGCCAAAGATAATTAAGTACCTCTATCTTTTGGCTGAAAAATAAAAAGAACACTCTAAAGTAATTGAAAACATAGAAACTGATTGAAAATAAAATATAATTATAATTATAGAATTGTATATTTGCTAAATGCTTTTTAAAGATATTTTAGGACAAAATCATATTAAAAACCACTTAACAAAAAGTGCTACTGCAGGACGCATACCGCATGCACAATTATTCGTTGGACCCGAAGGAAGTGGAACATTATCAACAGCAATTGCTTATGCGCAATATATTTTATGCGGAAACATAGGTAATGAAAACGAAAATGGTAATGCGTCTTGTAACCTAAAGTTTGAAAGCTTTTCGCATCCCGATTTGCATTTTGTTTTTCCTGTTGCAACCACCACACAAGTACCAAAACGTCCTGTAAGTGCGAATTTTATGATTTCCTGGCGAGAATTCTTAAATGAAAATCCGTATGGCAGTTTGTTTGATTGGTATAAAAAAATTGATATTGAGAAAAAACAAGGAAAAATTGGAGTAGATGAAGCTATTGAAATTAACAAGGCGCTTTCTTTAAAAGCTTATGAAGGCGGTTATAAGGTAATGATTATTTGGATGGCCGAAAAAATGAACGGAGAAGCCTCAAATAAATTACTAAAATTACTAGAAGAACCGCCAAACAAAACAGTTTTTATTTTAATCACCGAAAACCTTGATGATTTATTACAAACCATAATTTCTCGCTGTCAAATATTAGATTTTATAGGAATTAGCGAAAGTATAATTGCCGAAAATTTAGTTGCTCGTGAAAATTGCGACCCGAGTTTGGCTTTAAAAATAGCACATCAAAGTGAGGGAAACTATAATACGGCTTTACACATCTTCAAAAAAGATGCAAATGAATATCCTTTTGAACAATGGTTTATTCAATGGATTAGAAGTGCGTTTAAAGCAAAAGGAAATGCAGCAGCAATTTTAGAATTAATTCAATGGAGTGAAAATATTGCAGGCTTAGGAAGAGAAGTGCAAAAACAATTTTTACACTATTGTATTTACTTTTTTCGGCAAGCATTGCTTTCTAATTACCAAATAAAAGAAATGGTTTTCTTTGAAGCTACGGAGCCCGGATTTAATCTAGAAAAATTTGCTCCTTTTGTAGATGGAAGCAATATTAATGATATCTTTAAAGAACTTGAAACTGCTATTTACCATATTGAAAGAAATGGAAATAGTAAAATTATATTAACTGATTTATCTATAAAATTAACCCGTTTAATACATAAAAAACAATAACTATGACACACGCAGCACCTATTTTAATATTGTTATTACTTGCCGTTACTTTTTTACAATCTAGCTATGATAAAATAAAAGATTGGAAAGGAAATGTTTCTTGGCTAAAAGGACATTTTGCAAATACTATTTTCGCAAATCAAGTACCTATGTCTTTATTTATAATTTTGATATTAGAATTAGTTACAGGTGTATTTTGTATTTCAGGAATAATTGAATTAGCCACAAAAACAACTTCTGTAATGGCTTTATATGGTGCCAACTTATCTTGTTTAACGCTTATCTTTTTATTATTTGGTCAACGTATTGCTAAAGATTATGATGGTGCACGTACTATTGTAATTTATTTTATTCCAGCAGTTATGGCTGTTTATATGTTGAGTTAGTGTTTAAAGCATTAAATATATTTCGGTAAATAAACTACATCCCAAAAGAAGAATGAAGTATAAAAATATACGGGAAGAAGAACTCAAAAACAAAGTTGGTGCTGACTGGTTTAAGCAATTTGACACAACAGAAATTCTTGGAAATATTGATTTTACCGTGTTTCCAAAACAGGACAGTCTATTTGGACGAACACCACTTTTATGGGCAGAAGCAAAAACAGGGAATTTTGACGTTCCTACAATGTTTGTACAACTTATTCTGACCATTGGAAAAGCACGAACTTTCGATAAAACCTTACCGCCTGCTTTTTTAGGAGCATTTGATTTCAAAAAAATTGCTTTTATTGATTATGTAAATATTCAAGATATTTTCTATCTCAATGACTTTAATTGGAATGTTACACCAAGTAATCATGAAACAAAAGAGTTTCAACTTATTAAAGAAAGAATAGAAGCTGTTTTAAAAACGAAAACCTATGTTTTTGATTATCAGAAAGACGAAAAACTACTCAATACCTTTATTAAAAATAATGTAGCAAAAGCCACCACAAAAAGCAAAATAAAAATTGACAAAAACAATTTCATTCCAATTTATTTACGTTGGATTGAGATTGTAAAACCTATAATTGATGTTAATTGGGATGACTTAAAAAAAGCAAATATTTTTGATAGTGATTTTTATCTAGCTGACATATTTGTTGATGACAAAGGCACTCAAAATATTGATGATGATTTAACCATAAGAGATAGCTTATTTGTTGTCTTTCAAAATCAAGGCTATAAAATAGCCAAAGAAAACATCAAGCAAATGTTTGATGCAACCATAAACATTAGAAATAAAGATGCTTATTCACAGTTCTGGAAACTTTACAAACGCCCACCCATAAAAGAGTTTCAAGATTACATTATTGAGCGTAGAGATTTATTGGCACCGCAAGACATTAGAGAACGTAAAGGAGCATTTTTTACGCCTCGTATTTGGGTAGAACTTTCGCAAAAGTATTTAACCGATTATTTGGGCGAAAACTGGCAAGACGATTATTACATTTGGGATTGTGCGGCTGGTACTGGAAATCTTTTGGCAGGTTTATCTAATAAATATAACATTTACGCCAGTACACTAGACCAACCCGATGTTAATGTAATGCACGAGCGTATAGATCATGGCGCCAATTTATTGAAAAATAACGTTTTTCAGTTTGATTTTTTGAATGATGCGTTTACCAAATTGCCTCAAAGTCTGCAAGAGATTATCAACGACCCAGAAAAACGAAAAAAACTCATTATTTATATAAATCCGCCATATGCGGAAGCTAGCGATAAAAAAACTTTAGGTGGCAAAGAAGGAAAAAGTGGTGTTGAACAATCTTTAACAAATAAAAAATATGTAAAACTACTAGGTCAAGGGAATGCTGAACTATTTGCTCAATTTTTAATACGTATAAATAAGGAAATTAATGGTTCTATAATTGCAGAATTTTCAAAGTTGAAAATTCTACAAGGTAGTCATTTTTCTGATTTTAGAATGAATTATAAAGCTGAATTGGAAAAAATGTTTGTTGTGCCTGCTGATACATTTGATAATGTAAAAGGCAAGTTTCCTATTGGTTTTATGATATGGGATTCTTCCAAAGATGTTTCTTTTAAAAGAATATTTACCGATGTGTATAATAAAAAAGGGGATTTTTTATTGCAAAAAGAAATTATAGCATATGATAATTCGCATTTTATCAATGAATGGATAAAACCATTTAGAGCGAATAAAAACGATAAACAATTAATCGGTAAATTCCCATTTAAGGGCAATGATTTCCAAAATCAAAATATGATAATTGTTGTACACCCTAATATGATGTACAATAAAGCAGCAGGACAATTCTTAATCAATCAAAGTAATTTAGTTAAGGCTTCAATTTATTTTTCGGTTAGAAAATGTATTCCTGCCACTTGGCTCAATGACAGAGACCAGTTTTTAAAGCCAAATGAAGAATGGCAAACTGATTTTGATTTTCAAAATGATTGTTTGGCTTATACACTTTTTTGTAATAACATTCAAAGCGAGTATGGCACAAACCATTGGATTCCATTTACCGAACAAGAAGTAAACGCACAAAATAGATTTGAGAGCAATTTTATGACTGATTTTATTAATGGAAAAATAAAAACAGAAAACAAAAATAACTTGTTTGATAATAATGAGATTTTGAAACAAGTTCAAAATGACAAAAGAGCGTTTTCAGAAGAAGCTACTGCCGTTTTTGATGCTGGTAGAGAACTTTGGAAATATTATCATAGCCAAACATTCCCCTCCTCTGGAGGGGTGGCTGAAAGCCGGGGTGGTTATAATGTAAACGCAAGTTTCTACGATATTAGAGCCTATTTTCAAGGAAGAAACGACAAAGGCAGAATGAACAGTAAAAGTGACGATAAAACCTACATGGAATTAATTGGCGAATTGCGCAATAAACTGCACTTTTTAGCCGACAAAATCAAACCAAAAATATACGAATACGAATTTTTAAAAGAATAATAGTTACCATAAACAGTTTAACGGTTTAAAAAAACTTATTATTATTCTCTTTTTTTATGAGATTCCTCGTTCCTCGGAATGACAAAGAAACTTAAAAAATATCTTTAAATTAATAACGTTTTGTCAAGCTGAACTTATTTTAGCTTCTATAACGTAGATTCCGAAACAAGTTCAATGTGGCAAAAAAAAATTAGAAATTAATTTCCCAAACTCGCTTTAAACAAACGAAGTTCGTCCCAAGAAAATTTATCGGCGTGTATTTCTTTTAATTCCCCTAAACTTTCCCCTGTAAAATCTTTAAAAGCAACTGCAAGACTATTAATTTTATCTTCTGGTAAAATATCTGCCAATTCAACGGTTTCCAATTGAATTAATTTGGTAAAATGATTAAAAATAGTGGAAGATGTTAATTTTCGTTGTTTAGCAATATCGGGAATAGAAAGACCTTGCATCCAAAACTCTAACGTAATTTCTATGGTTGCTTTTTTAGGTTCTTTTATCTTTTCTTTTTTTGGATCTTCATAATAGGAAACATCTTCCGCTTCTTCCACTAAAGTTGCATTTTCAGTTCTAAACCTTTGGGCAACAGTAACTAATTTGTTAATTTTATAAACTGCAATTTCGTTAGACGTAAGGTTTTCTTTTGAAATTTCTTTGCCTTCAGTAATAATTTGAGTTAATAATCGAACTTTTTTTAATTGCAAAATAGTTTTAATTTGCATTTCTTCTAAAGCCATTAATTCATCGTAAAAAGCTTTTACTTTTTTGGTGCGTTTTATTTCTTCAATTTTCAACAAAAGTTCTTCTGCAACTGCGTCTAAAGTCTTAAAAAAATATTCGTAAGCAGCTACACAACGTTCTTGCAAAAAAGCAGTGTTTAATTCTTTTTCATGGAAAATTTTATGCAATTGCGACATAAACTTACTGGAAGGTGCTTCAATTTTTGAAATGGTTTCAAATTGCAGTTTAGCCCAATTGAGGTGTTTTGCTTTTGGTGATTTTTCTGCTTCGGCTTTATAACTGTATTGATGGTTGCGCCATTCTTGCACTAACTCTTTGAAATCAAATGCTTTAAGTAATGAATGTAGTAAAAAAGTATTGGTTTCTTGTGCTAATGCATTTTGTAAAAGTTCTTCGTTAGCTTTGTTTTCGGCATAATTCAATACATCTTCGTTACTGGAAACACCATTCATGCTTAGCGGAGATAGTAAAATAAGCCCTTTTAAAGAACGTAAGCGAGATAAAGCAACATATGCTTGTCCTGGCGCAAAAACAGCAGATACATCTATTGCAGCTTTATCAAAAGTTAGACCTTGACTTTTATGAACCGTTATTGCCCAAGCTAATTTAATAGGGTAGTGGACAAATGTACCTATTACTTCTTCTTCAACTTCTTTTGTGTTTTCGTTTACTTTGTATTTAATATTTTGCCATTCATACCGTTCTACTTCTATCGTTTTGTTTTCTTCTAGAAAATGAACCATAATTTCGTTATTAGACAACGATTTTATAACTCCCATTTTCCCATTAAAAAACTGTTTATCGAAATTTAAATCGTTTTTAATAAACATTATTTGGGCTCCAACTTTAAGTTTTAATTTCTCGTCAAGCGGAAATATTTTTTCTGGAAAATCATCCACAATTTCGGGTAAGTAACTAAATTCTTTTCCTTCTAGATCTGCAAGTGCTTGGTTGTTAATAGAATCTGCTTTAGCATTATGTGTTGTTAAAGTAATGTATCCTTTGTTCTTTTTTAAATCAAAATCAGGTTGCACAAATTGATTTAGCGTTGCAACATCTTCTTTGGTAATTTTATTATGGCGTAAATTATTTAAAACAGCTATAAAATCGGCATCTGATTGTCGGAAAATTTTGTCTAATTCAATGTATAGTGGTGGGTATTGCTGAATTATATGGGAATGAAAAAAGAACATTCCTTTATAGTAATTGCGCAACATTTGCCATTCTTCGTTTTTAACAACTGGCGGTAATTGCAATAAATCGCCAATAAAAAGAACTTGTACGCCCCCAAAAGCACGTTCGTTTCTTCGCGCTTTTTTAAGCATAAAATCTATTGCGTCTAACACATCTGCGCGAACCATAGAAACTTCATCAATAATTAAAAGTTCCATGTTACGAATAATGGAACGCTTGGTTGCATTCATTTTAAAATGCCTACCTAAAGTCTCTCTATTTTCAAACTTTAAAGAATCTGAAAATTGAGCAACTTGTTTATAATCGGGAATAAAAGTGGCAAAGGGAAGTTGGAACATTGAGTGAATAGTAACTCCACCTGCGTTAAGAGCAGCAATTCCTGTAGGCGCAACAACAACCGTATTTTTATGTGTTGTAGCAATTATTTCTTTTAAAAGGGTGGTTTTTCCAGTACCAGCTTTCCCTGTTAGAAATATAGATTTATTGGTTTGATTAATAAATCGTAACGTATAATTAGCTTCGGCAGATATAAATTCCATTTGGCGTGTGTTTGAGAAACAAATATATAAATTTGAAAACAAAAAAATCCAGCAAATTGCTGGATTTTAATTTATAATGTGAAAAAATTATTTTTTAACTACTTCTTTAGTTGCTGTTCCTTTTGAAGCTTCGTATTCTTTATTTAATTTTTCTAATAATGTTTTCGTTAAGTCATAAGAGTCTTTTGCATATAAAACAGATGCTGCATCTCCAGTACCATAAATATAATCGTAACCTTCTTTTTTACCGTAATCTTTTATGTATTGTCTAACATCTTTTATAATAGAATCTCTTAATTGCGCACCTTCTTCTTGCAATTGTTGAATCAAAGCATTTTGCTCTACACTAAGTTGTTGTTCTCTTTGTTGTAATTCAGCACCTTTTTGTTGTGCCCACTGCATTCCTTTTGCTCTTGCATTCGTTTCAAAATTTTGTGCTTCGTATTTAAAAGCTTTAAATTTTGCTTCTAGCGGACGACCCATTTCTTCTGATTTTACTTTAAACTTTTCGTCTTCATCTTTAAATTTTACGTAATCTTTTAATAACTCTGAAGTATCAATATATGCAGTTTTAATATTTTCTGCTTTTTGATCATTCTGCTTACAAGACAACATTGCAAAGGCGATTCCTAAAATTAATAAGGATTTTTTCATTATGGGTTTTAATTTAAATTTTTGTAAAAATAGTAATTAGTTCTATAGTTTTCAATAAAAATACAATTATAAGTAAAATTTATTGATTTTTGTACTGTAAATAGTTTTTTGCTATTAAAAACGGATTAAATAAAGGCATGTTTAAAGCCTCTTCTAAAACTAGCCTATAGTTTATGCTTTTTGAACAACAAAGATTAAAAATAAACTATTTAAAAGCGTTTTTGCTTATTTTTTATAACGTAAATATGAGAAGAATACTCTTTTTTGAAAATTCCACTGAAATTTGAAACAAAACCAATAAAAAACCCTTTTATAAAATTCATTTTGCCAGTTTTGTACTTTTCAGAAAGTAAGCTCACATAAAAACTATCAAACCACATTGGTTTTACTAAAATTAATTTTAAATCGAAATTAGCTGCTAACTTAGCAATACTTATTTTTGAAAAATGCCACAAATGTCTTGGCACGTCAAAAGCTGCCCAAAATTCCTTATAATATTTTGCATCAAATGCTTTATAATTTGGAACAGCAATTATTATATAACCGTTAGGTTTTACAATTCTTTTTAATTGCGCAAATTGTTCTTCAACATTTGGAACGTGTTCTAATACGTGCCACATAGTAATAACATCCATAGAATTATCTGGAATCGTTTCTAAAGAAGTTTCAAAGGCAACACCTTTGTTTTCTGCTATTTGTTTTGCTTTGTGGTTTGGTTCTATTCCAGTTATATGCCAACCTTTATTTTTTGCAGTAATTAAAAAATCTCCTGTTCCAGAACCAATATCTAAAACAATTCCTTTTTGAGGAATTAACTTTGTTATTAAGTTCACTTTATTATTTAAGGCATTTTTTTTTACCAAATGATATACTTTTTCAAAAAGAGTACGTTTAGAATCAGTATGCGAAATATAATCTTCACTTTCATAATAAGAAGGAAGTTTTTCTAAACTAGGCTGCGGATTTGTTTTTAATATTTGGTATTCTTCATTAAAAAGCAAATCAAACGATTCTTTTGAAACCGAATGATCTGTAACTTTTAAATACGTTTTGCTGTTTGTAAAATTCACTTTTTTAAATATATTAAACTATCAATAGAGTAGTAGTATAAAATTGTTTCACGTGAAACAATTTTAAGGAGAAAAGAGAAAAGACTTCACGTAACGTCTATATCTATTCTCTTTCTTCTTTCTTCTTATCTCCCCATATGAATTAATAAAACCGAAATATCACTTGGCGAAACGCCACTAATACGAGAAGCTTGCGCGATAGTATTAGGTCTAATTTTATTTAACTTTTGCTTAGCCTCAATTGAAATAGATTTAATTCTATCGAAATCAAAATTATCTGGAATAATAACATCCTCTAAACGATTCAATTTATCAGCATGATTTTTTTCTTTTTCAATATATCCAGAATATTTAACTTGAATTTCTGCTTGCTCTACAACTTCTCTATCTAAATTTCTTTCTGCAACAAACTGTGCAACTTTCTCAAATTTTAAAATATCTTGTAAATCTATTTGAGGTCTAGAAAAGACTTTAAACATTTTATCTGGTTGAGCCATAGGAGCAGATCCTTTAGATTCTAAAATAGGATTAGCATCTACAGGTTTTAAACTTGTTTCTTTAAAAAAAGTTACCATCTCATTAGACTGCGCTAATTTTTTTTCCATTCTAATTAGACGCAAATCTGAAGCAAGACCTAAAGCATGTCCTTTAGGTGTTAATCTAAAATCGGCATTATCCTGGCGTAATATGGTTCTATATTCTGCACGAGAAGTAAACATTCTATAAGGCTCATCTGTTCCTTTTGTAATTAAATCGTCTATTAAAACACCTATATAGGCTTCGTTACGTTTCAAAATAAAAGGTTCTTTTTCTTGCACTTTTAAAGCCGCATTTATACCCGCCATTAGACCTTGCGAAGCAGCTTCTTCGTAACCAGTTGTACCATTAATTTGTCCTGCAAAAAACAAACCATCCACTAATTTAGTTTCTAGCGTGTGTTTTAATTGCGTAGGAGGGAAGTAATCGTATTCAATTGCGTAACCTGGTCTAAAGAATTTTACATTTTCAAATCCTGCTATAGAACGCATAGCATTAAATTGCACTTCTTCTGGAAGAGAAGTTGAAAACCCGTTAACATACATTTCGCATGTTTTCCAACCTTCTGGTTCTACAAAAAGCTGGTGTCTATCTTTGTCCGCAAAACGATTGATTTTATCTTCAATAGAAGGACAATACCTTGGCCCAACACTTTTAATTCTTCCATTAAACATAGGACTACGATCGAAGCCTTCACGTAATAAATCATGCACTTCTGGAGAAGTATAAGTCATCCAACAAGAACGTTGCTCTGTTAATGCTTTTGAACTTTCTAAATACGAAAATTTTTCAGGGACAACATCACCAGCTTGTTCAATCATTTTAGAATAATCTAAAGACCGACCATCTACACGTGGAGGAGTTCCTGTTTTCATTCTGCCAGATTCAAAACCAAGCTTTAATAAATCTTCTGTAATACCATGAGCAGCTCCTTCACCGGCACGACCACCACCAAAGTTTTTCTCACCAATATGTATTAAACCATTAAGAAAAGTACCGTTAGTAAGAACAACCGTTTTAGCTTTAATTACTTGTCCAAGGGATGTTTTAATACCTACAATCTTACCATTATCGGTCAATAGACCCGAAACCATTTCTTGGTAAAAATCTAAATTAGGAGTTCCTTCTAACATTAATCTCCATTCTTCCGCAAACATCATTCTGTCGCTTTGTACTCTTGGAGACCACATAGCTGGTCCTTTTGATTTGTTCAACATCTTGAATTGAATTGCAGAAGCATCTGATACAATTCCAGAATAACCGCCAAGCGCATCAATTTCTCGCACAATTTGACCTTTAGCAATTCCACCCATGGCAGGATTACAAGACATTTGTGCTATGTTTTGAATATTCATTGTAACCAATAAAGTAGAGCATCCTAAGTTGGCTGCTGAAGCTGCTGCTTCAGAACCAGCATGACCACCGCCTACTACAATTACATCGTATGTATCTCTAAATAAACTCATGTTCCACGTGAAACGTTAATGTTAATAATTAGAAAGTTATTATTGTTCCACGTGAAACAACAACATTTTCTCGTTTTCTTTTTGACGCATTAAAGCTGCGTCACTGTCTGATTTATCTTTATAACCACAATAATGTAAAAGACCATGGCACATAACGCGCTTTAACTCTTCTTCAAAAGAAACTTCAAAATCGTTAGCGTTGTCTTTAACACGTTCTATAGATATAAAAATGTCGCCTTGAATTAAGTTGCCAACTGTATAATCAAAACTAATAATGTCTGTAAGCGTATCGTGCTTTAAGTACTCAACATTGATGTTGTGAAGATAAACATCATCGCAAAAAACATAGCTTATTTCACCAACAGCAGATGCTTCAGAATCTACTATATTAATAATCCAATTTTCGAAAGCTTCTTCGTTGTCTAATTCAAAATCTGTTTCGTAGTTAAAACTAATCATTTTGCTTAAAATAGTGTTGTACTTTGTTATTAAAACTTGGTTGCAAAGGTAGGCTTTGTCTATTTAAAATTTCAATAGTATTTAAATATTCTTTTAAAGCTGGAGAAAGTGGAGTAGTAGTTCCATTAAAATCCTCTTTATTAGAGTTTGATTTGCGTTTTGTGTCTTCTCCTTGTTGTTGGATAGCCTTTTCTAATTTAAGTAATTCGTGTTTTAAATTCAACATCTTTTGAAGCGTTTCGTTTTTGAAACCTTTATTTATAAGTTGCTTTTCTATTTCTTTCATTTTATCCAAAGCACCTTGACCTATACCAGACATGCCTTGTTTATTTAATTCGTTTTGTAAAGCTTCGCGAAGTTGTTGTTGCTCTTTTAAGATTTGAAGAACCTTACCGTCGGAACCGTTTTCTCCATCACCAGCTTTAGAACCTTGTCCTTCTTTACCATCTTTACCTTTTTGACCTGCCTTTTTACCTTCTCCTTCTTTATCACCCGGCTTCATTCCATCCTTCATTTTGTCACCTAAACCTTCTTGCTTCTTAATAATGTCTGGTAGCTGCATACCACTTCCTTTACCCTTTTTTGGTTCTCCCTTACCTTTGCCAGAGGATTGCATTTGCATGTCATTTTGCACATTGCTTAAAAAATCAGCAAGCTTATTGGCAGAAGCAAAAGCATACCGTTGATGTGAAGATCCTTTACCTATATTGTTATCTGCTAAAGTGGTTAATGCATTGTCTAAATTATAATGAATAGTGCTAACCTCCTTTAATATAATTTCTGAAATAGCAGGATTACGCAATGCAACGGCAAACAAACTGTCGTCAACATGTTTGAATTGGTTTTTAAGATCTTGTTGTTTTTTTAAAACCTCATTAAACTGTAAAGAGTTTAAGTTGGTAGACGTTGTTATATTCAGTAGCTTTTCTTCATCGAAAGAAAAAGTTAATACATTATCCAAAATTTGACGCAATGCTTTTGCATCTTCTTCCATTTGTTCCATTTCTCCACCAGACATAGAAGAAGTCATGGAATCACTCATTTCTTCCATTTTTTTAGCAGCAGATTTTTGTTTTGGTTTAGCAGCATCTGCATTTTTGTTATCTAACTTTTCTTTGGCTATATTTAAATCTTCATCCACAGATTTCTCTTCTGGTTTTGTGTCTGGTATGTCTAAAGGAATTTTTAATTCTTTATTTTGTTTGTTTAAATCTTCTAACTCTTTGGATAGTTCTTTGAACTCTTTATTAATTTCAGCTTGTTTCTCAGATGTGTTTTTATCTTTTTCTTCTGAAAGCTTCAATTGCTTTTTGGCTAAATCATTTAGTTTATCCGCAATTTGTTCGGCTTTTTTTTCGACATAAAAACGCTTGGTAAGTTCGACTAATTGCTCTAAATTTTTAACTTGATTTTTACTGTTTTGCTTTAATTTATCTGCTTTTTCAAACAACTCATCCTTTTGTAATTTCTTAGAAAGCTCTTCTAATTCTTTAAGTAAATTTTCATTCTTTTCAGATTGCTTTTGCGTTTGCTCTAAGCGGCGGATAAGCTCTTTTTTTTCTTTATCGGTAGATTTAAACTCTTCCAAATTCTTAGAAAGATTTTTAGTAAATTCTTTCATCATTTGATCTTGTTCCTTTTGACGTTCCAAAAACTGATCTATTTTCTTTTGGTCTTTAAAGTCAAGTTGAGTTTTTTCTTTGTTGAGTTTTTCTAACTTATCTAATTCAGAGAATTGCTTGTCTTGATTTTTAAGTGAATTTTCAAGACTATTAATGTTTTCTTGTTGGTCTTTTAAGAGTTTATCTTCTTTTTGAGAATTTGTAAGTTCGTAATGTAAATAAACACTTGATTTTGAGGATTTTGAACCATTAACTGCATCATTATCAAACACTTCAAAGTAATATTCATATTCTAAACCTTTCGCCAAAGATAAACCATTTGGAAAACCATAAATAAATTGGTCAACCGTTAGATTTTTTAAAGGCAAGACACCTTTTTTAGATAGAACGGCATTTCCTTTTGGATAATAAACAACAAACAATTTGGTTAAACCAAAATCATCTGCAACTTGACCCACAATTATTTTGTTTTTTAACTTCAAAGAATCAGGAGCAAGTTGTGTGGTAATAGTTGGGAATTGATCCTTACTAACAGAAATTTGATACTCTAATTTTTCATGCTTTTTAATTTTTTCATTAGAAGTTACTATAACATAATCTAGATTAGAATCAATTTTACGTTGGAAAGAAAAAATATTTTCTTTCTTAAGGAAAGAAGAAGTTTGTTGCGTCACAAAATCAATACGATTGGTAGCTGTAGTTTCAATATTCCAATTAACAACCGTTCCTTCTGGTACAATTGCATTTCCTAATCCACTAACAATTTCTTGTTTTCGATTAAGATAAGAAGGGAAATTCAAAACCATTTTAAAAGATTGAATCGTAGGAACATCCAAAACATTTAAAATGTAATTTTGAGAAGTAACATCGTTTGCTTCTAATGAAAAAGAAATGTTTTTATTTACATTTTCAAAAGTATATTGAAATAAACCAGGTTTAACTTCTTCTAAAAAATAAGATGCATCGTTAATAATTACACTTATATTTTGAGGAACAATAGTACCAACAGTAGTAATTTGTAAAATATAACTCTGATTTTGTTTTACATTCAAATCTTTATTTACAACCACAAATTTAAACGGTGCAGGAGCTTCATATTGTTTAGTAAAATGGACCACTCTGTCTAAACTACTCGACAAAACAGTAATGTTACCCGAAAAAATAAAAAGGAAAATAAGTACTAGTGGCGCTATTAAATAAGGTAAAAATCTTTTGTTCTTAGCAAAAATAATAGCGTTAGAAAAAGGAACAGGTTGTAAAGTGTTTGCTTTTTGATCTATAGAAGCGACTAATAATTCTGAAGGATTATCTTGAATAGCTAATTGCAAAAAATTTAAAAGTTTGTCTTGTACTTCAGTGAAATGCGTTCCTATAATTTGCGAAGCTTCTACATAATTCAATCCTTTTTGAAGCTTAATCAATTTAAAAACAGGAAAAATAATGAAACGGAAAAGTAAAAACATTTGGAAAAGAATAAATATTCCAAAAAGCAAACTTCTTCCAAAAGTAGAAAGCCATAGAAAATATTCCATTAAAAGGGTTGCAATAAAATAGAGTAAACCTATTCCTAAAAAAAGAATACTTCCTTTAATAAGTTCATTATAGTAAAACTTTTTGATAAAGTCTTCTAGCTTGTTATAAATTACGTTTTTAGCTTCCAATTGTTCCTAAACTTAAATAACGTATAAAATTACAATAAATCAACTTCAAATGCAATTACAAAATTTCAACACTAGAATAAACACTTTAACAATTTTATCTTGAAAAACGAACCGATTAATATTTTTAGACTTGGATTTCAAAGATTTTATTTAATATGAAAAAAGTAAATAGTCAAAAGTAAATTGTGATTAGCAAAACATTAACTTCAAATTGTATCTTTGCATCAAATTACAAAAAAATGTCAAAACCAGTTAGAGTACGATTTGCTCCAAGTCCAACAGGAGCTTTACATATAGGTGGCGTAAGAACTGCATTATTTAATTATTTATTTGCTAAAAAAAATAACGGAACATTTTATTTAAGAATAGAAGATACCGATCAAACACGCTTTGTTCCAGGAGCGGAAGCTTATATAATGGAAGCTTTAGAATGGTTAGGAATTGCTCCTGATGAAACTATTGGAAAAAATGAAAAATTTGGACCTTACAAACAAAGTGAACGAAAAGAAATATACAAACAATATGCCGACCAACTAATAAATTCTGGTTGGGCATATTATGCATTTGATACTGCTGAAGCTTTAGATACTTTACGAAAAGAGAAAGAAGCGAATAAGGAAACGTTTATTTACAATCATACAATTAGAGAACAATTAGATAATTCTTTAACTGTTTCTAAAGAAAAAGTAGAAGAACGAATTGCAAATGGCGAAAATTATGTAATACGTTTTAAAACTCCTACTAACGAAATTTTAGAATTAAAAGATATTATTAGGGGCGATATAAAATTTGACACAAATCTTTTAGACGATAAAGTTTTGTTTAAAAGTGACGGAATCCCAACGTATCATTTAGCTAATATTGTGGATGATCATTTAATGGAAACCTCCCATGTTATTCGTGGAGAAGAATGGTTGCCATCCATGCCGTTGCATGTGTTATTGTATAAAGCTTTTGATTGGGATGCACCAGAATTTGCACATTTACCATTAATTTTAAAACCAATTGGAAACGGAAAATTATCTAAACGAGATGGCGATAAATTAGGTTTTCCAGTATTTCCATTAGAATGGAAAACAGAAGAAGGAACATCAATGGGTTATAGAGAAAATGGATATTTCCCTGAAGCTGTAATTAACTTCTTAGCTTTATTAGGTTGGAATGATGGAACAGAACAAGAATTATTTTCCTTGGAAGAATTGATTGCAAAATTTGATTTAAACCGAGTAAATAAATCAGGAGCAAAGTTTGATCCTGAAAAAAACAAGTGGTTTAATCACCAATATTTACAAAAAGAAACCGATGAAAGTTTAGCAGAAGCTTTTGAAAAAGATATAATTGCTAGAATTGGTAAGTGTAATTTTTCCTTTGTAGAAATGACAAGGATTGTGGGAATGATAAAAGAACGCGCTAATTTTGTAACAGAATTATACGATTTAGCCGATTACTTTTTTGTTGCACCAACAAGCTACGACGAAAAAGCTGCTAAAAACTGGAAAGAAGAAACGCCAGAATTAATGAAAAGAGTAAGTACTGAATTAAATGCTATTGCCGATTTTACTTCAGTAAACATTGAAACGCTTTTAAAAGAGTGGATGACAACAAACGAAATAGGAATGGGTAAAGTAATGCAACCGCTGAGATTAAGCTTGGTAGGCGCTTTAAAAGGACCGCATTTGTTTGATATTATTGAAATGATAGGAAAAGAAGAAAGTATAAAGCGAATTGAAAAAGCAATCGTAACTTTATAAAAAAGCAAAACCCTCAACGTTGTTGAGGGTTTTGTGTTATAATAAATTAATTCTAAAGATAAACCGTAAATTGTGCACTTATTAAACCGAGGTTAGCTTTGAATTTTTCGCGCGTTAATTGTACGTTATCGTTATTTCTTAAATTTCCAAAAAGATTTGTTAAACCATATTGGTAACCTATTCTTGCTCTAAAATTTTTTAGACCTCCATTAATACCCACATAAATATTTGCATTAATTTTTGTAACATCTGTAATGTCTTTTGCAATAAGATTTGGTTGGTCTACTAAAACATCATTTTCTCTGGTTTTATCGATAGCCAATTTACCGTTAACTTGTAAAACAGGCCCAAATTCAAAATTAAGATGGTTTTCTGAAATTACATAACTTGGCAATAAATATATTTGAACTGCCGATAATTTATAACTTAATTCTTTTACGCCACTAAGACCAAATGTTGGAACAGAAAAATTACTATCGGTAAAAAACATACCAAAACTCATTTGCCAATCGTTATAGTAATTTCCTCTTACACTAAAACCACCTATCCAACCATTCTCTGGTGTTACTGATAAATTGTTAGTGAACAAGTTCATTTGGGTTAATCCACCGGAAATACCTATGCGATTACTGTCGTTATTTCCTCTTTGTGCGCTTACTGAAAAAGTTAATAAAGTAACAAACACAACTAAAATCTTCTTCATAATGATTCATTTAAAGTGTAAAAATAAGTTTATTAATTAAAAACTGTAACATTTAACTGAAAAAAGCGTATAATATACATAACCAATAAACAAATTAACTATGAGTCCATTTTTTATTATTTTTATTGTCTTAATTCTATTTGCAGTATTAAGTAGTTTTTTTACAGTTAAACAACAAACAGCAGCTGTTATTGAACGTTTTGGCAAATATACAAGTACGAAAACTTCTGGTTTACAATTTAAAATTCCGGTTGTAGATAGAATTGCTGGAAGAGTAAATCTACGTATTCAACAATTAGATGTTATGATTGAAACGAAAACAAAAGATAACGTTTTCGTAAAATTAAAAGTTTCGGTTCAATTTAAAGTATTACAAGAAAGTGTTTATGATGCTTTTTACAAATTAGAATATCCACACGATCAAATTACTTCTTATGTATTTGATGTAGTTCGTGCTGAAGTTCCAAAATTAAAATTAGATGACGTTTTCGAAAGAAAAGATGATGTTGCTGTTGCTGTAAAAAGAGAATTAAACGGCGCAATGTCTGGTTATGGATACGATATTATCAATACATTAATTACAGATATTGACCCAGATATTCAAGTTAAAAATGCAATGAACCGTATTAATGCTGCCGACCGTGAAAAAACTGCAGCAGAATATGAAGCAGAAGCTGGAAGAATTAGAATTGTAGCGAAAGCAAAAGCGGAAGCAGAAAGCAAAAGATTGCAAGGACAAGGTATTGCAGATCAACGTAGAGAAATAGCTCGTGGACTTGTAGAAAGTGTTGATGTATTAAATAGAGTAGGTATTAATTCGCAAGAAGCATCTGCTTTAATTGTAGTTACACAACATTATGATACGCTTCAAGCAATTGGTGCAGATAGCAACTCTAACTTAATTTTGTTGCCTAATTCGCCACAAGCAGGAAGTGAAATGTTAAATAACATGGTAGCAAGTTTTACTGCTAGTAACCAAGTTGGTGAATCAATGAAAAAAGCAAATAGTACTAGAAGAAAGAAACAAAATGAAGAAGAAAGTTCTGAAGAATAATCTCTCTCCAATTTAAAAATAGAAGACCATCTCTTGAGATGGTCTTTTTTTATAAATAAACTAATTATTTTTATTCCTTTTGATGAAAAAATTAACTCCTAAAGGAATTAGTGTTTTTAAAATTACACCGTAAGTACCTGTAAAAAAAGTTTTATACAAATTTCCTACTACAGAAACTGCGCTTGACGGAATAATAGAGTCTTTTGCTTTTTCAAAACCAAGCTTAATTTTATTATAATTAATCTCTTTTTCTAACTTAAGAATTTCTAATTCTTGTTCTATTTGAGAATAAGAAGTATATTTTATAGTTGCCATAATTAATCATTAAAAAATATTTTTGAGAAACTTTCTAAAATTGGACCTTCAATTATTTTATCTTTTACAAAAAACAAAAGAATAGCAAATACAAAATAAACGCCAGATACAATAAGAAAACCTAATATAGTACTGCCAATAAGATTACCTAAAGCTAATGAACAAGCTATAGAAGCAAAAAGTAAGAAAAGTAAGAAAAACAATGCTATTAAAATAAATTTAATAACCGTTGTCGTTGACTTCATTGCCACTTTAAAACCCCAAAGTTTGTAATATGCAATTGTACTATCAATATAAGCTTTTGTGCTTTCTTGAATATCGTCAATATTTCCTTTAAGTTCGTCAAAAGCCATTATCGTTGTAATTTGGCATTTTGTTTTTTAAGTTCCGCTAATTTTTCTTCCAGAAAAGTAATTGTTTCTTCTGCTTTATAACTTGACTTAGAAAGCATATTTTCAACCGCTTCTTTTAAATCTTCTTTGGAATGAGAAATTTTTCCCTTGGCATCTTCTTCAAAAGAATGAAGTTTACCTTTTGTTTGCTCTTTTAAATCATCGAAACCAACTTTAATTTTTTCACGAGTTTCCTCTCCTTTATCCGGTGCAAATAAAATTCCTAGACCAGCACCAATTGCGGCACCAATTAAAAGAGCTATTGCATTATCACTTCTGTTTGACATAATTTCTAAATTTTATTAAAGTTACAAAAAAAATAGCCGTTAAAAGGCATATTACGATAATGTTAACTTCTAAAGCAATAAAGCTGAATAAATAATTACTAATAATTGGAATGCAAAATAATGGAGGATTTAATAAAAATAATGTTTTTAAAAGTGGTTTATAAAAGTCTCTTTTAAAAGTAAAAACTTATTAAAATGAAAAATAAAATAATTTTATCTAATACTAATGCAATATAATCCATAAAAATAATTGGGTAGATTTTATAACGCTTTTTCAAAAAAAACCTGCAAGGGAAATACCTTGCAGGTTATATAATATTTAAAGAAGGCTTCGTACCAGGCAATGACAACCTAGAAATTATCGGACACTAACTTTTGCCCAAGTATCTCTTAATCCAACTGTTTTATTAAAAATTAATTTATCTGCCGAGGAATCTCTGTCTACACAAAAATATCCTAAACGTTGAAATTGAAAATGATCTAACTCTTTTGCACTTTGTAAACTTGGTTCTACAAAACCAGTAATTACTTCTAATGAATTAGGATTTATAAATTCTTTAAAGTCTACTTCTTTATTTCCATCTGGGTTTTCCGTTGTAAATAATCTATCGTAAAGTCTTACCTCAGCAGCAACGGCATGTTTCACAGAAACCCAGTGAATCGTTCCTTTTACTTTTCTTTGGCTTGCTTCAGTAGCACTTCCAGACTTTGTATCTATATCGTAAGTACAATGAATTTCAATAATATTCCCTTCAACATCTTTTATAACAGACTCTCCTTTAATAAAGTAGGCGTTTTTTAAACGAACTTCCGTTCCTAAAGTAAGTCTGAAAAATTTCTTATGAGCTTCTTCCTGAAAATCTTCTCTCTCAATATATAATTCTTTAGAAAAAGGCAATTGACGATAGGTCATTACTGCATCTTCCGGGTTATTTTCTGCTTCTAACCATTCTTCTTGTCCTTCCGGATAATTAGTAATTACTAACTTAACTGGGTTTAAAACTGCCATTACACGAGGTGCAACTTTGTTTAAATCTTCTCGAATACAAAAATCTAATAAAGAAACATCTATTAAATTATCACGCTTTGCAATACCTATTGTATTTGCGAAATTACGTATCGAAGTTGCGGTAATTCCTCTTCTACGCATACCAGAAATAGTACTCATACGAGGATCGTCCCATCCTGTTACGTGTTTTTCTTCCACTAATTGTGCTAGTTTCCTTTTAGAAACAACGGTATGTGAAAGATTTCTACGAGCAAATTCAAGTTGTTTTGGTCTTACTTTAGATTCGTCATAAATTTGGTTTAAAAACCAATCGTATAATTCTCTATGTGGTAAAAATTCTAGCGTACAAAAAGAATGCGAAATTTGTTCTAAGTAATCACTTTCACCATGTGCCCAGTCGTACATTGGATAAATACACCAATCGTTACCAGTTCTATGATGGTGCGCATGCATAATTCTATAAATAATAGGATCTCGCATTAACATATTTGTTGCTCCCATACTTATTTTAGCACGTAAAACATGGGATCCTTTTTCAAATTCACCTTTTTTCATGCGCTCAAATAAATCTAAATTCTCTTCAATAGAACGATTTCTATAAGGTGAATCTGAACCTTTTTGCGTAGGAGTTCCTTTTTGAATAGCCATTTCTTCAGAAGAAATACTATCTACATATGCTTTATCTTTTTTTATTAATTCAATAGCCCAATCGTATAATTGTTGAAAATAATCAGAAGCATAACACTCTTTTTCCCAAGAAAAACCAAGCCATTCTACATCTTTTTTAATCGCATCTACAAATTCTTGTTCTTCTTTAGATGGGTTTGTATCGTCAAAACGTAAGTTTACCGGAGCATTATAATCGTGGCCTAAGCCAAAATTTAAACAAATAGCACTTGCGTGACCTAAATGTAAATAACCGTTTGGTTCTGGTGGAAAACGAAAACGTAATTTATCTTTTGACAAACCATTTTTTAAATCTTCTTCAATGATTTGCTCTATAAAATTCAATGATTTCTCTTCAGTTGACATAAGAATTGTTAATTTTGACAAAGATAACAATTAGTTTATAAGTTTAGAATGTTTGAGAGTTTAATAAGACTTGCTGACTGAAAACGGAGAACTGAAAACTGAAATATATGGGAATTATAAAATTAAAAAACATTCGCACCTTTTCTTACCATGGATGTTTAGTAGAAGAAGGAAAAATAGGTAGCGATTATAAAATAGACTTAGAAGTAAAAACAAACTTAAAACTATCTGCCAAAACAGATGATTTAAACGATACGGTAGATTATGTTTTACTAAACAAAATAGTGGTAACTGAAATGGCTATTCGATCTCATTTACTAGAAAACGTTGCAAAACGCATCATTGATAAAGTTTTAAAAGAAAGTAAAATGGTAACTTTTGTAAAAGTTGCAGTTTCAAAAATAAACCCACCAATAGGAGGTGATGTTGAGATGGTAACCATTGAAATGGAAGAAAATAGATAAAAAAATGACCTGAATTGTTCAGGTCATTTTATTAAAATTTAATCTTCTAATTTGTATTTTCTATGTTTATACAAATTACTAGAGGTTATAATGTGGGCTAAAGCATCTTTCGCTAATTCTTCCTCTAAAGCAACTGGTGTTAATGTTTTATTCTTATTTTCAATCTTAAATTGTAAGGGTTTTGTATTTGGATTAATGATCACAACATCATCACCTACTCTAAAAGCATACGTTTCATGGAATAACATTATCGTTCTTCCTTTTGTAGATTCTGGTAATTTTAATAAATTTCTTCCTACCATAGTAGTTGGAGAAGTAACTCCAGATAAAGCTAAAACAGTAGATGGAATATCTATTTGACTAGAAAGCTTAGTATAAACACTTCCTTTTACAACATTTGGAGCAATTATTAAAGCAGGTATATGAAATTTATGCACAGGAACTAAATTTTTACCATAAGTTCTTGTATTATGATCTGCAATTACAACAAAAATGGTGTTTTTAAAATAAGCTTCTTTTTTTGCAAGATCAAAGAATTTACCAATTGAAAAATCAGCATATTTCATAGCATTATTAACTGTATTTTTAGACTTATCATATAACTCAATTCTACCATCAGGAAATTCAAAAGGCTCATGATTAGACGTAGAAAACATTAAAGAATAAAATTGTTTATTACCAAGTGATTTAAAATATTCATTTGCTTTTATAGCTAAATCTTCATCAGAATAACCCCAAGTTCCTTTAAAAGCATGTTTTTGACCATCCGTATCAAAATCTGTTTCATCTATAATATTTTTAAAACCATTACCGTTAAAAAAGGCGGCCATATTATCAAAATTAGCCATTCCACCATAAATAAAACTCGTATCGTAGTTTAGTCTTCCATAAACATCTGCTAAACTAAAAAAACCATTTTGTGCATTACTTAGTTTTACAACACTTTCAGATGGATTTGGAATAAAACCTGTAACTACAGCTTCAATTCCTCTTACGCTTCTTGTACCTGTACAAAAAAGGTTAGTAAAAGATAAACCCTCTTTTGTTAGCTTGTCATACTCTGGAGTTAAGGGTAAACCATTTAAACTTCCTACATACTCGGCACCTAAACTTTCTTGCAAAAAGAAAACAACATTATATTGTTTAGCAACAGAATCTGGTTTTTGTATGTGTAAAAACGGAATTTCATCGCTTACAAATTCGGTAACATCCATGTATTTTTTTACACGAGAATAAGCTTCTAATTCGTCCATTTTACCATACTTTCTAACATCACCTTCATCTTTTAAAGAGTATGCAGCAAATGCTACTGTATAAGCAGAGTTTAATCCTAGAGAATTAGTCATTTGATCGGAACAAAATATAGCATTACTAGCGTTTATAGGACGTTTAGAAGTTAAACTAGAACGTGCACCTAAGAAAAGAAAGAAAGCAACTAAAGGAAATAAAATAAGTTTTGTTTTGTAAGTAGTGCCAGTAACTGGAATAAATATTTTTTTTGCAAACTTAAAACCAACAAAAAGAGCAATACCTAAAAAGACTATTGAAAAGAGCATAGAAGGTAAGTAACTTTTTATTAATGTACCTATAACTTCTCTTGGGTAAATTAAATAATCCAAAAACAATCTATTAGGTCTTGTATCGTATTGATGCATAAAGTCAAGAGTAGACAACTCCATTGATAAAAAGATAAATAAAAATAAAATAAAATATATTTTAAAGAAGCCTTTTATTTTTTGAAGAAAATTATCTGGTAAAAAAGTCAACAGAAGAGCAGGAATAATAGATAAATAAGCAATTACAATTAAATCGAAACGCAAACCAATAAAAAATATTTGGAAGTAATTTTCCGTTTCAATAACACGCTCTTTAAAAGCAAGGAATAGAAAAAACCTACTTACCGAATTAATAATCAATGCAATAAAAACAAAATTAAAAAGAGGTTTTAAGTAGTTTAGTTTTTTCATTAGGAATAAGTGTAAAAATTTGGTTCAAAACTAATTAAAATAAAAGTAATGAAATCTATTTAATCTTAAAAAATTAGTAAAAATTTCTTGCGTTACTATAAAAAATATGTAGATTTGCAAAAGAGATATAAAAAGGCGTTGTGGCCGAGCGGCTAGGCACCGGTCTGCAAAACCGTCTACTCCGGTTCGAATCCGGACGATGCCTCAAAAACCTTCAAGGAAACTTGGAGGTTTTTTTATTTATTAAGATTTTCTAATTTCTTTTCTATCATTTCTTTCTCCATTGGAAAAAAACCTTGAATCATTAAGAATACTCCAAAAACTATTAATATAATACTTATAGTATTTTTAATTTTGTAAATAATATAAGGAGTAAGTTTACTTTTTAATTGTTTAGCAATTAAAATTTTAATTCCATCTACCGTTAAATAAACAAGTAATATTGTGCTTATAAATACAATGATTCTGTTGGACTCCATATTTAATTTCGGACCAAAAGAGATTATCATTACCATCCAAAAACCTAATACTCCTATATTGATAAAGTTGAGAATAAAGCCTTTAAAATATAAACTTAAATAATTATTATTTTTAGTTGTTTCATTATTTAAAATATCTTCTTGCCTAGTACTTTTAAAACTATTTTTTTGTTTAATAAAGGAAATAATTCCGTAAAATAACATTATGGTTCCACCTAAGAAAAACAAACTTGGATCGTCTTTTAATTTTTCTAATAACTGGTTTGTGCTAAAATAAGCAATCAAAATAAATATTAAATCTGCTGTAATAACTCCTAAGTCAAATACCATAGCAGCTCTAAACCCCTTTGTAATACTTACTTCAAGTAAAACAAAAAAAACGGGTCCAATAGTAAATGCTAATAAAATTCCCAAGGGAATTGCTGTTAAAATATCATGCAGCATTAAAAGTTGTAATTAAATATATGTGAAAAATAAAGTTAAAAAAAATTAATTAACTTGTTCTATGCTTCCACCAGCAATAGTTTTTTGAATGTTTTGCTTTGGATTACCGTAAATTTTAATTGCACCTCCGGCTCTAGTTTTTGCTTCCACTAAATCTGTAGCATGAACATTTGCTATTCCTCCAGCATTTACTGTAACTACGGTTTGCTCAGTAATACAATCTTCTCCATTATATTTACCACCAGAATTGGATAAAATATCTTGGTTTTTTACTTTTCCTTTAACGGTAACTATACTACCTTGTGTAGTTCTTACTTGTAGTTTGTCAGCTTGTAAATTTAGTAATTTTACTTCTGAACCTTCTTTGCAAATAATAGCAAAACTAATTGCAGAAATTGCATCTTTCATTGCAATTCTACTTCCTTCGTTTGCTTCTACAGCGTCAATTTTTTTAAAGTAAACCGTTGCAGAAATAGCATCGCCACTTAATATTTTAGTTAACGGCATTCTTATTTTTAATTCGCCATTTTTATTCACAATTTCTACTTCATTAGCACTTGCTCCATGAAGTATAATTTTGTTTTCATTTCCTTTAATTAAAGTAACGTCTATTTTGTCAAAAGAAGTAATTTTATTAAAATCTCCCAACTTTCTTTCTACTTGAGAATAAGCCACAGAAGTAATTAATAATAAGGTTATAAGTATTTTTTTCATTTTTATAAAATTTAAATTATGTCTATAAAGTAATGGAAACCTTACAGGAGATTTGTAAACCAAAAACTATTCCGTTTTTTTTAAAAAAATTAAATAACTAAAAATTTTTAGAAAACTTGTAGGAAAGTAAATTACTCTTTCTTTCTTAAATAAGTAAAATCTAATTGTTTTTTAACTAAATCAGCATTTTTAACTTTAACGTAAACTTCATCTCCTAGTTGTAAAATGTTTTTAGAAACTTCACCTACAAGCGCATATTGCTTATCATCAAACGTATAATAATCGTCTTTAATTTCCCTAATACGACACATCCCTTCGCATTTATTTTCAATTATTTCTACATAAATTCCCCATTCAGTAACTCCAGAAATTACGCCTAAGAATTCCTGATCTTTATGGTCTTGCATGTATTTAACCTGCATGTATTTGATAGAATCTCTTTCGGCATGTGTGGCCAAACCTTCCATATTTGAAGCATGCTTACATTTTGCTTCATATACTTCTTCATCAGCGCTTTTTCCTCCGTCTAAATAAAATTGCAGTAATCGATGCACCATTACATCTGGATAACGACGAATAGGCGATGTAAAATGACTGTAATAATCAAAAGCTAATCCATAATGACCAATATTATCTGTAGAATAACTTGCTTTACTCATGGTTCTTATAGCAAGTGTATCTATTAAATTTTGTTCTTTTTTACCATTAACATCCTGCATTAATTGGTTTAAGGATTTAGAAATATCTTTTTTATTTCGTAAATCTAATTTATATCCAAATCTTGAAATTAACGATTGTAAACCAAAAAGTTTATCATCATTTGGTTCATCGTGAATTCTATAAATAAAAGTTTTCTTTTGTTTACCAATAAATTCAGCAACTTTTCTATTTGCTAAAAGCATGAATTCTTCAATAAGATGATTAGCTTCTTTACTTTGTTTAAAGTAAACACCAACAGGTTCTGCATTTTCATTTAAATTGAATTTCACTTCTACTTTATCAAAAGAAATTGCACCATTATTCATTCGTTTTGCACGAAGAATCTTAGCTAATTCATCTAATTTTAAAGTTGCATCTACTATAGGTTTTGTTACTTTATATTCCGCGTCTGTAATAGAAATTTCAGCTGGAATTATATCTTCTTTTGTTTCAATTATATGTTGTGCTTCTTCATAAGCAAAACGCTGATCAGAATAAATAACAGTTCTTCCAAACCAAGAATCTAAAATTTCTGCTTTGTTATTCAATTGAAAAATTGCCGAAAAAGTATATTTTTCTTCTTTTGGACGTAAAGAACAAGCAAAGTTAGAAAGTACTTCTGGTAACATAGGAACAACTCTATCTACTAAATAAACAGATGTGGCTCTATTATAAGCTTCGTCATCTAAAAGGGTTCCTTCTTCTAAATAATGGGAAACGTCTGCAATGTGAATTCCTATTTCATAATTTCCATTTTCTAAAACTTGAAACGATAAAGCATCGTCAAAATCTTTTGCATCTTTTGGATCAATTGTAAACGTTAAAACATCTCTCATGTCTCTACGTTTTGCAATTTCGTCTGCAGTTATAGAAGTATCAATTTTATTTGCATAAGCGTCTACTTCTACAGGAAAATCGTAAGGTAAACCATATTCTGCCAAAATTGCATGAATTTCAGTATTGTGCTCTCCAGGTTTTCCTAAAACTTTTATTACTCGTCCAAAAGGAGAATCGGCTTTTTTAGGCCAATCTTCCATTTCTACTAAAACAACTTCTCCATTTTGTGCATCTCCTAATTTATTTTTAGGAATAAAAATATCTGTATACATTTTAGCGTTTGTAGTAGTAACAAATGCAAAGTTTTTTTGAATATCTATTACCCCTACAAATTCTGTTTTAGCTCTTTCTAAAATTTCTAAAATTTCTGCTTCAGGTTTTTTAGAACTTCTTCTATTGTAAATATAAACTCTTACTTTATCTTTATGTAAAGCATGGTTTAAGTTGGTTGTAGGAACATAAACATCGTCTTCTAATTCATCACAAACAAAATAACCAGATTTTCTGGATGTCATGTCTAGAATACCTTCATAATATTCTGCTTTGGAAATTACCTGATATTTACCTATTTCGGTTTCGTGAATTTTATCTTGTGCTTTTAAAACTTTTAAATCGCGAATTATTTCGTTTCTACTATTAGTATCTTTTAATTCTAAAGTAGCTGCAATTTGTTTATAGTTAAAAGACTTTGAAGGATCTTTTGAAAGTATTTTAAATATTTGTGCGGTAAAATCTTTTGTTTTTTTACCAAATTTTTTTGGTTGTTTACTCATGTATTATTTTATATGTGCGTAGATATTTTTACGGGAACACATGAATATGGCTTTTACGCTTTCTGTATTCATATAAAATTTATCTAAGCTATATTTCTAATTAAAGTTGAAAGTTACGAAGATTAATTAGAAATTAGAAATTAGAATTAAGAATTAAGCAAATTATAACGAAAATCAAAAAAAGAGTTTTCAACATATATTATATATAAATAAAAAAGGTTTAATTAAATTTAAAAAAAATGATTGTTATTATAGCTTGTTAATAACTGGTAAAACTTTTTATATTTTAGTATATTTTTTAACTTTGACTTAGTTATACAAAACTATTAACAATTAAAAAATGAGTTAAAGTATTGATTTTTATCTTTGGATATGCAAATAAAATCCGCACAAAAAGTTAAGCTACATTTTTAAAATTATTTTTTTGATTCAAAAACTCTTCTATAGTTCTGTATTTTAAAGCGGAATGCCTTCTTTTTCTATTGTACCAAATT
>Ga0209390_10000950_pt1 | contig 57333 bp, 24 predicted proteins | sample BON01_FD_187212 | JGI IMG/M metagenome (GOLD analysis project Ga0209390, IMG submission 187212) | Freshwater microbial communities from Lake Bonney liftoff mats and glacier meltwater in Antarctica - BON-01 (SPAdes) (version 2) | ecosystem: Environmental > Aquatic > Freshwater > Ice > Glacier...
CCCCCCCCCCCCCCCCCCCCTCACCGAGTCCTTGGAAGGGATAAAGAGATTGGTGCTTCTGCTTCTCAGCAGGGCACGATCCAGATGCTTACAGGGTGTGTTCGTGAGGTATCTTTGGTTGTGTCGTTCCTGTCCGCCCCCTCCCTTCCCCGCGTGGGAAGGAGGGGCGAGCCCGCGGCGGCGCCCCCTAGGGCGGCGCCGCGCCTTGGCGGCTCACACTCCTGATTCTGGCCGCCCATCCTTCGTGGGTACCAGCTGACGCTCGAGCACAAGAAGAAGGTGTACCGCCTGGCGCGCGCGGGCGCGAGCCAGAAGGAGCTCCTGACGCACGCGCTGGAGGGGGACGCGCGGCCTGCGGCCTTCCGCGCGGCCGGGCACTACTGGTCCCTCCAGCGCGTGCGTCAGGCGCTCCTCCTGGCTCGCGCCCGCGCGCGCCAGGCGGTATGCCGTCTGCTCGTGCTCGAGCGTCAGCTGGTACCCGCGGAGGATGGGCGGCCAGAATCAGGAGGGTCTGCGCGTGGGGGTTGCGGTGCAGGGCGGTCTTCGAGGAGACCGCCAGGGTGTCGGCGACGGCCATCAGGGCGCGCGCCGTCCTGGGAGTGGTGGTGGAAAGGGGGGTGCGAATGGGGGGTGCGAAAGAGGGTTTGCGTTTGCGTTTGTCAGACTGAGAGCTTCCCACCGACCCCCTCCTTCTCCCCTTTCTCCCCCTCCAGTTTGAATGTCTCACTCAACCCGGATCAGCATGCACTCCTCGCCTTGCCTTGCAGCGCGCGCAGCTCGGCTCCCGACATCCCCATCAGCTTACTGAGGATTGGGTCGTGCTTGGGTCGCGCAGAAGCTTCTGGCGCCCCAGCTTGTTCAAGAACTTGAAGTTTTTGCGGACCGCGAGCGCCGGCACTCGCTGCTGCTGCTTCTTCCGCTGCGATTGCTTGGCCGTGCCCCCGGGGCCAGCGGCGGTCTTGGGTACGGCCTTCATGGTCGTCTTTTCGGTGGTCGTTTTGATGAATCGAGTGCAAACGAGAGCGGGCGCAGAATGAGACGGCTCTTTTTGTACGCAGAGCAAAACGCGTTTGAAAAATCCGCCGCCGCCGTCGCTTGTTGTTTTTGTTCTTCGACGAGGGGGAGCAGCAACAGTTGGAGAAATGGCTGCGAAATGAATGCCCCAAGGGGGGGATCGGTAGCACGTACAGGGGGTTGGTGTTGATACAAGAGAGGGCGGGGCGGGGCCAGTAAGCCCATCACCCGCGCGCCCGCCGCGCGACTGTCGACGGCCGCGCGCGCGCGAGCGCGAGCACGGGCGTAGCCGCACGCGGAGACCGCGACGCCGCCGCCGAGCCCTCGCCGCTGCGGCCGCCGCCCTCGCCACCGCCCAGCCCGGCGCGCTGGCCGCCGTCCCGGTACAGCACGTAGTGCTGCAGCAGAAAAACGACGTCGAACGCGAGCGAGATGGCGCCGATGCCCAGTTTTGCGGGGTTTCCCGTCACGACAGAAAGGTCGCCCCGGGCGGCCGCGTCCAGCCCGACCTGCCCGAGCGACAGCACGCCGCCGGCCAGGTCGAGCAGCACGGCCTCGAGGGCCCACCCGCGCGTGCTGCGGCGCGCGTGGTTGGTGGCCACCTGCGGCGCGTACTTGACGAGCGTGGCGCCGATCTTGACGGCGCCCAGGGCGTAGACCACGTCGAGCAAGGGGGCGCAGTCGGCGGCGGCGGCGGCGGCGGCGCCATCGGAGGCGGCGGCGACGGCGGCGGCGTCGGCGAGCCCGGGCGCGGCCGAGGCGACGAGCGCGGCGGCCGCGGCGGCCGAGGCGGCGCCCGCCGCGGCCGCGCACGTGCGCCGCACGGACAGCCACACGCCGCCGACGAGCGCGAGCGCCGCGAGCGACGCGCCCGCCGCAAACGGCGAGAGCCGCTGCCCCTCTGTGCGCGCCGACGCGGGCAGCGCCTGCGCGGCCGTTATCCCCGTGACCAGCAGCGCGTGCGACGCGAACACGACGTCGGCCAGCTGCACGTCCGCCGCAGCCCCCCCGTGCGCGCCCTCGTAGGCGCGCCGGACGCCGTCGCTCAGGTAGAGCGAGCCGGTGTAGGCGGTATAGGCGGCAAACCCGACGGCCGAGAGCGCCAAGAAATCGAGCGACAGGCCGTCGACGTTGCCGCGGCGGTGGTTGGCGACGACCTGCGGCCAGAAGGAGGCGGTCCAGCAGGCGGTGTAGCTCCAGCCCAGGACGGAGGAGGGCAGCTGGGCCCAGTGGGGCAGCGCCGGGTCGGCCGGGCCCGCGGAGACGCCGAGCAAGGCGCCGGCAGCAAGGCAGCCGGCGAGGCTGAGGGCGGCGGTGCGCTGCTCGTCGGCGTCGGTGACGCTGACGGTTGTGCTGCTAGGACTGGTCCTGCTGCTGGATGCCGCCGCGGCCGTCTGTGGTCGCGGCCTCCTCCGCTGCTGCTGCTGCTGCTGCTGCTGCTGCTGCTGCTGCTGCGGGGCGGTTGGCCCCACTTTCGGCGACGACGGCGACGCCGACGACGCCCCGCGACGAGGGCGACAAACGGCGCCAGCGCTCGCCGCTCCTTGTCCCAGGAGGCTGGCGCGCGCGGGCAGCAAAACGCCGCGGGGACGCCGCAGCAGCGTGCCGAAGCCGCTGCTGCTCGCGGCGCAAGGGCGCGCGGACGCAGAGTAGACTCTCGCCCCTGTTGTGGGGCAGCGCGCCTTTGCACCGGTTTCTGGTGAGCGGAGCATAATCGCCGAGGGGAGCGAAGCGCCGGCGGTGAACGCCGCGGGGCTGAGGGCGGCCATGTGTGCAACCCGGGGCGTGACGTGGAGAGCGACCCGCCAGGGGGCGGGAGGTCGACGGGCGGGCGTGCTTTGGCGTTTCTCCCTCTCTCTGTTTTCTCCCCCCCTGCGCGCCTCAAACCAGAGAGGAGAGAAAGCGGGGTGTGGTGATCCAGGCAGCGAGCGACGGGGTTTGGTACAAGTGAGAGGAACAAAGTAGGAAGGGCGGGGAGGTCGGGGGGAGCAGCGTCGAGAGCGCGTTGCCACGATTTGGAGGCGCGGGTAGGGTTCGGAGAAGACCGATTTCCCGCTGTCGGCGCCGCCGCGCCGCCGCCGCCGCGCGCGCACCACCAAAGAGGAGCCTGCACGTGCAGTCTTTCTCTCCCTCTCTCTCTCCCCGCTCATACCTCTAGCGCTCGTGTGTTTCGGATACATCGTCGCACCCTTTTTTTGGAAACCCTGCCCCATTCCTGGACCCCACCACCACGGAAACACAGCGATCTTCAAGCACCGGGTTTTCGCTCCCTGCAGCTTGGCCAGCGCGCGCTGGTAGCGCGGGCGCGCGCACCGCTGCTGGACGGCCAGCAGGCTGTCGGCGCGCAGCGTGCACCGCCGCTCTCCTCTCCCCGCCACCCCACGCGCCCTCATTCGGGGCCCTCACCCCCAACCAAACCTCTTGCGCCCTAGACCACGTCCCACAGTGCCCGTCGTGATCGGGGGGGAGGAAGGACAGCCACGTGTGCCCGCAACAAGCAACGTCAAACGCGATGCTCGCATCCAGCAGGCGCCTTGTCAGCGTCAGCGTCAGCACCAGCCGCCATCGCCGGCGGCCGTCGGTGTCGGCGGCAGCGGCGGCGCCCGCCGCTGCCGGCGACAACAGCGCCACCGCCGGCGACGGCGCGCCCGCCGCCGCCGCCGCCGCCGCGCGCGCCGGTCGCTCGCGCAGCACCCGCAGCCGCAGCCCCTCGTCCTCGCCTGCGCAACAGGCCAAGGCCCCGTCGCCGCGCCCGCGCCGCACCCGCCAGAAGAGCGCAGAGAGGGCCGTGGATGACGGCGACGCCCGAGCACCAGCAGCATCAGCACCAGCAGCAGCAGCAGCAGCAGACGTCCGCCGCGCCGCCGTCGCCGCGCCGGCCTCGCGCCCGCCCACCGGCGGCCCCCTGTCGTCGCCGTCGCGCAGCCCCTCGCCCGGCGGCGCCCCCCCGCCCCCCTCCCCCTCCTCCGTCGCCATGATGGAGCTCGTCAGCAACCCCGACATCGACGAGGCCGTCGCCCGCGCCCCCTCCGCCTCGGACGCCGCCGTGCTGCGCCGCAAGGGCCACCTCAAGGAGCAGGACAGGCTGATCGAGTTCATGCGGCAGATGCACGCGACGCACACGTGCGAGGAGGTCATGTCCAAAGTGGAGCGTTGGGTGGCCGACCACCGGCAGGACCCGCGGCGGTCGCGCCTGCGGCGGGTGGTCCCGACCGTGGGCTCCTTCTTCACGCCCTTGGGGCTGGTGGACGCCTTTCGCGAGTACGACGCGGTCTTCCACTTGTCTCGCCGGCGCTACATTCCGCCCAATTTCGCAGAGCTGCGGCACGTGCTGAACATAGCGCAGGTGCGGGCGTCGGCCGAGGGCCTGCGACTGGTGACGTTCGACGCGGACGGCACGCTGTACGCGGACGGCCACCACATCGAGCAGGACAGCGCCATGGTCGAGATGATCGTGTCGCTCATGCGCGCGGGCGCGCACGTGGCCATCGTCACGGCCGCGGGGTACCCGGGGGACGCCTCCAAGTTTGAGGGCCGGATCGCGGGTCTGCTCGGCGCCTTTGACCGGTACGGCCTGCCGCCCGAGCTGACGGCGCGGTTCCACCTGATGGGCGGGGAGTGCAACTACCTGCTGCGCGTGGCGCGGCGGCCGCGCGCGGCGGGCGGGGCGGGGCAGTTTGGCGGGGGCGGCGGCGGCGGCGGCGGCGGATACGGCGGCGGCTATGGCGGCAGCTACGACGGCGGCGGCGGCAACAACAACACCGAGAGCAACGGCGGCGGCAACGGCAACGGCCACAACGGCGGCAGCGACGCCAACGCCAGCGCCAAAACCGGCAACCCCAACAACCCCTTGCCCCCCTACTGCCACCGCCTCGAGTTCGTCCCCGACGACGAGTGGCGCACGCCCGAGATGCTCGCCTGGGACCCCGAGGAGGTGGTGCGCTTGCTGGACGACGCGCAGGCCGAGCTGCTGCGCGGAGCCGCGCGGCTGTGCCTGCCCGTCTCCCTCATCCGCAAGACGCGCTCGGTCGGCGTGGTCCCCGCGGCCCCCACCATCTACGAGGTGCTCGAGGAGCTGGCGCTCACCGTGCAGCAGCAGCTGTCCTCCAAACTGCCGTTCTGCGCGTTCAACGGGGGCAACGACGTGTTCGTCGACGTCGGCAACAAGTCGCTCGGCCTCGACGCACTGATGCGGCACCTCGGGTGCTACCCGCACGAGACGCTGCACGTGGGCGACCGGTTCACCGACTCGGGCAACGACACGGCGACGCGCGACTGCTGCAGCATCGTGTGGGTGGCCAACCCGGAGGAGACGTCCTTCTTCATGCGGCTGCTCTTGCGCGACCTGGCGGAGCGGTCGTCGCCGGCGACGCCGTCGACGTCGGCGGCGGCGGCGGCGGCGGTCAAGGTGGGCGGCGGCGGCGGGGCGGCGAGGGGCAGGGGGGGCAAGGGCGGGGGCGGGGGCGGTGGGGCGGAGAGCGACGAGGACGTCGAGGGGGGCGACGGGCGGCGCGGGCGCGGGCGGAGGAGGGCGGCCGGGCTGTCGCGATGAGGAACGATGAAACACAAACGCCGCGCGTGCGCACATCAACCAATCCCAATCCTAATCCTTACACGACCAACCACGGTCATCATGCACGCGCTCGGGGGCGCAGCACTATCGGCCGCTGCGCCCGCGCGCGTTCGCGTCGGATCCCGACAGCGAGACTCAGCGTCGCGGCCAGCCCCTCTGGCCCGTCCCTGGCCAATCGGTGTGCGCGCGCACCAGGGCCAACAGGCAGAGCCGCGCATTTTCTGCGCCTCGCCGCCGCCCGTCCTGTCCTGGCGCTCGCGCATCGGACGGTGTCGGCGCCGCGACGGGCGGGGCGGTCTCGTCGCCGCCTCGTCTCCGTCGCCGTCGTCGTCCTCCTCCTCCTCCTCGCCCGACGACGGCAGCAAGACGCCGCCGCCGCCGCCGCAAGCGCCGGCAGCCCGCGCATCAACGGGCGGCGGCGACGTGACGCGCGAGATCATCTCCATCGCCGCGCCCATGCTGGCCGCCCTCGCCTGCGACCCGGTCGCCTCGCTCGTCGACACGGCCATGCTCGGGCGGCTGGGCGCGGCGCCGCTGGCGGCGGCGGGCGTGGGCTTGTCAATCTTCAACACCTGCGCCAAGATCACAAACATGCCGCTGCTGGCGGCGACGACGTCGTCCGTGGCGGCGGCGAGGGGACAGAGGGAGCGGTGGGAGCAGGAGCAGCAACAGGAGCAGCAGGGGCAAACAAACAACGACAACGGCGGCGGCAGCGGCGGCAGTGACGGCAGCAACGACGCCGACCCGCGCTCGGCCGCCGCCACCTCTGCCGTCGCCGTGGCCCTGGCCGTCGGCGCCGCGCAGGCCGTGGCCCTGGCCTTTGCTGGCGGGGGCGCGGCCGCCCTCGCCGCGTGGGGCGTCCCCGCCGGCAGCCCCCTGCGCGCCGACGGACTGGCCTTTCTGTCCGCGCGCGCCCTCGGCGCCCCGGCCACCGCCGCCCTGCTGGTGCTGCAGGGCGTCTTCCGCGGCCTGGGCGACGCCGGCCCGACCTTTCGCGCGGCGGCCGCCGCCACCGCTTTGAACGTCTGCCTCGCGTACGCGCTCATCTTTGGCGCGGGCATGGGCGCCAAGGGCGCGGCCTTGGCGACGGGCGTCTCGCAGCTGCTGCCGGCGCTCTGGCTGGCGTCGGCGCTCAAGGCCAGGCACGGCGTCGCGCTCACCGCCGCGTGGGACGCCTCGACGCTGGGCGCCTTGGCCGCGCTGGTGGGTCCCGCGGGGTGGCTGTCGCTGCGCACGGTGTCCGTGACGGGCGCGTACGCGGCGGCGACGGCGCTGGCGACGCGCGCGGGGGGGGCCGCGGGAGGGGCGGCAAGTGAGGCGGCGGCGGCGGCCGCCGCGCACCAGGTCGCTTTCGGGCTGTGGCTGGCGGCGAGCCTGCTCTCGGACGCCCTGGCGGTGGCTGCTCAGACGATCCTCGCGCGCAGCGCCGCCGCGGGCGACAGACGCACGGCACGCCAAGTGGTGCGCCGCGCCGTCGCCATGTCGGCGGCGCTTGGCCTGGCGCTCGGCGCCGGCATTGCCGTCGCCTCGGCGCCCCTGGCGCGCCTGTTCACGTCCGACCCGCTTGTCCTCTCCCTCTTGCAGGGGACGCTCATGCCGATCGTTGCCGCCACGCAGCCCCTGAACGCCCTCGCGTTCGCGCTCGACGGCGTCCTCTACGGCGCCGGCGGCTTCAGGTTCGCCGCGGTCCAGATGGCCCTCTGCGCGGCGCCCGCCGTCGCGCTGATGGGCGCGGGCGCGACGCGGGCGGGCGCGACGGCGGCCGAGCGGCTCGGGTGGGTTTGGGCGGGCCTGGCGCTCCTGATGGCCGGGCGCGCGGTGTCGATCGCCGCGGCGCTGGCGCTGAGGTTGGGGCCGTTCAGCGGGCCGCTGCTGGCGGACGAGGAGGAGGAGGAGGGGGAGGAGGACGGGGGGGGAGGCGGCGGCGGCGAGGAAAAGGCGCGGCGAGCGGCCGGATGAACGAAGGGGGGGGAGACAAGAGGAGGAGGAGGGGGGAGGAGGGGGAGGTCCGTCGACGACGCCGCGTCGTTGTTGTTTGATGCCGCTATTGATGGCAGTTTCGGCGTGTTTTGCAAGGTTGCGAGCCTCTCTTTCTAAAATCGGACGCGAAACGCAATCAACTTGCTGCCGCGACGGAGCGACCGTCCCGCCGCCGCCCCCGCGCGCCTCTCCTCCCCCTCCGCCTCTGCCGCCACCCCTGCTCGCGCGCAACGGCGGCCGCCGCCACGACCGACCTGGCCGCCAGCGCCTCCTCCCTGAGCGTCTCGGCGCGCGCCTCTTTCAGCACGCGCCGCACGCCCGGGTCCCGGAACAGCTGCGAGAAGGCCTCCTGGGGCGTCATGGGCGGCGGGGGCAGCGCCGACGCCGCCCAAGCGCCGACCCGACCGCCGGGCGAGGACAGGAGCGCCGAGGCCGACTCCCACGCGAGGCGCAGGCGGTGCAAGGGGGCGAGCACGGCCGAGCCGACAAAGTCGCGGCTCGTTGGAGGGATGATCAGGTCGACGCGCTCGCGGACGCGCGCGCGGCGGCGGCGGTCGAGCGTGAGCCATGTCGGGTCGGCGTCGTCGGCGGCGGTGGCGGCGGCGGCGGCCGCGGCGGCGGCAACGCTGCTGCTGCTTCCGATTTCGCTTCCGTCCTCGTCGTTGTCGTCGTCGTCGCCGCCGTCGTTTTCAGCATGCGCCCGCCCTTCGCGAGAGATCGCATCCCCCCCGCCGCCGCGCGCGTGCGCCAGCATCGTCGCCACGCCGCCGCCTCTCGCGCGGACGAGGCGCAGCAGGCGCGCCGACTCGGCCGGCGACAGCATCACGGCGGCGATGCCCGGCCGCTCGCCGGCGCGCCAGGCGTCGTCGGCCATGGCGGCCGGGTGGTGCATCGGCGCCAGGAAAGGGTCGCGGGGGGAGGATGCGCCCTGCTGCTCTTGCTGCTGCTGCTGCTGCTGCTGCTGCTGCTGCTGCTGCTGCTGCTGCTGCTGCTGCTGCTGCTGCTGCGCCTCCTCCCCGTCCGCGGCGCACGTCCCTCCGCCGCCGCCGTCGCCGCCCGCCCCCTGGTGCTGCTGCTGCTGCTGCTGCTGCTGCTGCTGCCGCACGTGCTCCTCGCGCGCGGCGCGAAGCGTGTTGAGCACGACGACGGCCGCCGCCCCCGCCGCCTGCGCGGCCAGGACCTTGTCGACGAACGAGCAGCCGCCGCCGCGCTCGACGACGGCGACGGCCCCTCGCACGAGGTCCGCGCTGCGCCTAGAGAGCGGGCCGCACGCGTCGAACGGGTCGGCGAGGGCCAGGGGCGCGGCAAGCAGGGGCGTGCCCGCGCCGACCTCAGCGAGGCCGCAGGGCCGGGAGGGGTCGTCGAGCTCGGCGTCCGGCAGCCAGCGGGCGACGGGAGAGGTGGCGGTAGAGGCGGCCGCGGAGAAAAAGCCGCAGGGGTCGATCCCGCCCGCGCACGCGCGTAGAAGCGACAGCGGCGGCGGCGGGGCAGCGGGGACAGAGGCGGCGGCAGCTGCCGCGACCGCCTTGCACGCCTCGGCAGAGGGGCAAAAGCCGGGGGCGATGCCACGGCGCGAGAGGGAGGAGAAGAGCAATGGGGCGAGCGGGGAGCAGAGGGGCTGGGCGGCGAGGCGCGGGCGCGCCCGGAGCAGCAGCGGGACGCACGCCGGCCGCGCGACGAGCGGGGGCCGCGGGCCAAAGTGGGGCGGCGCCGCGTCAAACCACACGGCCGCCGCTGCCGCCGCCCCGCCGCCGCCGCCGCCGCCACTCTCGAAGCTGACGAGCAGCGCGTGCGCCGGCCCGCCGTCGTACTCGCCGCCGCCGTCGTCGTCTTTGTCGTCGTCCTTGTCATCGGCCTCGCGGTCGGCGTCGACGGGCTCCTCTGCGCTCGCGTTCCCCGCGCGGTCGTCCGCCGACGACGTTGCCGCAGCTGCAGCCGCAGCCGCAGCCGCGTCCCGCGCCCCTGCCTCGGAACGGTGGAACTCCTCGCCCGCGTCGACGACGCGCGACAGCTGCAGCACCACGGCGTTGGGCGGCAGCAGGCCCAACTGGGAGTCGAGCGGCGCGAGCGGCCGCGCGGCCGAGCGGCAGGCGAGCGGCTGGCGGCGGGCGAGGCCGAGCCCCGCCGCCCAGCGCGGCGCGTCGAGCAGGCAGACGGCCGCCGCGAGGGGCTCGGGCGCGGGCGGGGGGCGGTGGTGGGCCGGCGGCAGGAAGGGCGGCGCGGTGGCGGCCGGGGCGCGGACGGGCACGCGCAGGGCCCGCGGCCGGGGGGCGAAATGCGCCGATCTCATCTGCAGAGGCCGGGAAGAGGCGGAGGCATAGGCAGAGCCGGCACGACGCGAGGCGCCTGCCGCTGTCGCTGCTGCTCCTGCTGGCGGCAGCGGCGGCGGCGGCGGCCACCACGACGGCAGCGGCGCCACGACCGGCGCGCCCCCAAAGTTGAGGCGCGCCGTGCGCCGCGCCGCGGGCTCGGGCGGGTGCGCCTCGAGGTGGCGCGCGACCGCCACGCACGCCGCGCAGCGCCGGCGCCGCAGCCGGGCGACCTCGTCCGGCCGCGCGCGCACCAGCGGCAGCGCGCGCCGGAGCCGGCGCGCGACGGCCTCGGCCTCGGCGCGCTCGGAGCCGTCGCGCGCGGCCGCCGGGCCCACGGCCTCGCACAGCGCAAGGCAAGTCTCGGGGATCGTGACATGGCCCGGGCCGGCGGCGTCGGCGTCGGCGTCGGGCGACGCGGGCGGGAGCAGGCCGTCCCGCGCCAGCTCCTCCGCCTCTTCGGCGTCGGCCGCGCGGCGGCCGCGCCCGGCCTCCTCCTCTTGGCCCGGCGCGTCGCCGTCGCTCCCTCCGCCGCCCCCGCCGTCGCCGCCGCCGCCGGCCGGCGCCCGCGGCTCCGCGGGGACCACGTGCCCCTCCGTCGTCAGGACGAACGCGCTCAAGATAGATCCTGCCCCGGGCGTCGCCAGCAGGTGCAGGTACTTTAGCGTCTCGGACAGCGCGTAAGACTCGGACGCGTCCTCCAGCTCGCCCGTGCGGACGTCGGCCACGTGCGCGAACCCGCCGCCGCAGGGGCCCTCGGTCGCGCGCAGCGCCCTGGCCACGGGCCGCGCGAGCGCCGAGACCAGGCGCGGGTCGCCGCCGCGGGTGGTCGCGTGCACCACGAACGCAGACTCGACCAGCTCGGGCCGCAGGCGCCACCCCGGGTCGCCCGGGTGGACGCTTCCGCCGAGGTCGGCTGCGAACGACTCGGGCAGCCACCCGTGGCGCGCGGCCGACGCCGAGAAGTTGGCGAGCAGGGCGCGGGCGGGGGCCGTCTGCCCGGCGAGGGCCTGCAGGCCCGGCCAGAAGGCGGTGAGCGACGAGACCCAGGGGCGCGCGAGGCGGCCGTCGTCCATGCGCACGTCCAACACAAAGGACGCGGCGGGGTCCCTCCTGGCGCCGCCGCCGCCGCCGCCGCCGGCCCGGAGGGCGGGCGGCGGCGGCGGCGGCGCGGCCATGAGGCGGGCCACGCCGAGGTAGAGCGCGCAGAACTCGTCGAGGCGGCGGCGGTCGCCCGTCGCGAGGAAGGATTTGAGGGCGTACTCGAAGAACGAGTCCCCGTTCGGCCCGATCGTCGAGAGGGGCGACGTCCAGGGGGAGGCCGAGGCGGCGGCGGCGCCCGGGCCGGTGTGGTGTGGGTGCGGGTTGGTCGCAGCCTCCTCCTCCTTCTTGGCCGCCGGGGGGTCGTCGGGTTGGTCGTCGTCGTCGTCTGCCTCGTCGTCGTCGTCGGCGTCGGCGTTGTCGGCTTCGTCGTCGGCCTCTCGCGCCCGCCGCCGCTGCCGCTGCTGCTGCTGCCGCTGCCCCTCCCCGCCTCGACCCGCCCCGCCGCCGCCGTCGGCGAGCAGCCCTGTGCCCTCCGCCCCGACGGCCATCGCCACCGCCAGCTCGCTGCCCACCAGGCCCAGCTGCGACCGCCGCGCGAAGATCGCCCCGGCCGCGCGCTCGGCCGCTGCCCGGTACCGCCCGTCGCCCGTCAGCCGCGACAGCAGCCCGAACTCGAGCAGCAGCGTGCCCGCGCAGGCCGTGCACGTGGCGTGGTTGCCCGGCAGCTGGGCCGTCCGCTCGGCGCCGCGCAGGTGCGCCCACGCCAGCGGGACGCCCGAGCGCGTGCGGAAGGCGGGCAGCATGCGGTCGGCCAGGTCGCGCGCCAGGCGCAGCAGGAACACGCCGTCGTAGGCGCGCATCGACGACGGGAGGGAGGGTGAGGAGGAGGAGGGACACGACGTGGCGTTGTGCTCGGCGGCGGCGGCGTAACCGTCGTCGTGGTCGTCGCCGGCGTCGTTGTCGTTGCCGCCCCCTCGCGCCGCCCGCCACAGCAGCGCGTGGCTCCTCTCTGCGTCGCTGCCGCCGCCGCCAGCGCCCCCGCCGCCGCCGCCGCCCGAGGCCGCAAAGCCCCGCGACGACAGCAGGGCCGGCGGCGCCAGCTCCTCGGCCCCGAGCCGCCGCAGCAGCACGTGCGCCGACAGCAGGCCGCCCAAGACGCGGATGGTCGTCTCGAACACGTGCACCTTGCCGTCGCGGTCGTAGGCGCCGGACCGCGGCACGCCCCTGGCCCGCAGCGCCTCGACCGCCGGCAGCGCCAGGTGGCCGCGTCCGGGAAAGAAGAGCAGCGCGTCCAGCGCGTCCACGAGCGTGAGCGCCATGCCCCCGCCCTGCCAGTCCTCGCCCGCGCACGACAGCGGCTTGAGGTTGTCGCGCGGAAAGGCGTGCTGCAGGTAGGCGGACAGGGCCGCGTCAAACATGTCGCCGACCTCGCGCTGCAGGGCGGCGCGGTCGCTGCTGCTGCTGCTCTCGCCGTCGGAGTGTGCTGCGGCGGGAGGGGCGCCCGCCCAGCCCGACCCGGCCCACGCGGCGCGCGCCAGGGCGGCGCGGGCGGCGTTGCTGCTGGCGGCTGCCGTCGCCGAGCGATCGAGCCGGGCAGGCCGCGCCGGCGCCGGCGCGGGGGCGTCGGCGGCGGCGGCGGCGCGCGCACCGTTGCCGCCGCCGCCCGCGACGACGACGACGACGCCACACGCGAGCAGCGTGACAAGGGCGACGGCGCCTATTCGCCTGCGCGCGCGGTGCCTTGTGTATTCCCGTCGCCGGAGGACCATGTCTCGTGCCGAGCGAGCGGGTGGTGTGCTCACCACACTGTGGTGTGAACCACGGGAGCCCTCTCTCTGTCTGCCTGAGCGAGGTCTCTCCTCCAGTGATGGGGAACCCGATTCAACGGGAGCAGCGGAGGATCCCCGCTTGAGAAGGAGCTCTCTCTCTCAGTGCGTGCTGCAAGGGGGCAGGTGTAGGTGAGGTCAACCGACGCGCTCGCAGACTCGTGATCGAGCTCGTGAGCGTTCTCCTCTGCTCGCGCGCCGACGTATGAGCGCGCTTGACGACGACCGACGACGACCGACGACGACCGCTGAAGCGTTCGGGTTTGAAGTGCTTTTTGCAGAGGAGGTCACTAAGGGCGACAAAACACAAAACAACAGACAGCGCCCGCGCCCGCAGCGCGTCCCGTGGGCTTCGACAACCAAGTCCTTGTCGCGCTCGGACCGGCACAAGGAGCGGCGGACGGCGGGTAACACCGACCGACCGCTGCTCGGTGCCTCGGAGAGGACCAGTCCGGTACGGCCCGTGAGCTTTGGCGGCCACCGTCGCCGTCGCGGCGGCGCTGGGGCACACGCGTGCGCCCGCACTGCCGCGTGGCTGATGTTGGCCGTGGAGATGCTCACGACCGTGCCGGACTGGTACTCCGTCCGCATGCACCTTGCGCCGGTCCGAGCGCGACAAAGGACTTGGGTGACAAAACCCACGAAACGCGCTGCGGGCGCGGGCGCTGGCGGGGCGGCGCCGAGCGAGGTGGTCGTGGCCCCGGGGGGACGGGCCGGAGCAGCGACACCCCGGAAGGCGGCGGCGGCAGGGAGGGGCCGCAGAGCGCCCGCCGCCCACCCCGCAACCACGGCTCGAGAGCGTCGCGAGGGCGCCGCCGCCGGCAGCAACGCAAGTCGTTGTGGCAAGCAGCAGTGCTACCCGCGCGACGGCGCCTCCGGTGAGGGGGGGTCGCCGCCCTTGCGCGCGGGTGCCGGCAGATGCCGGCGACCCGCGCCGCCGGAGAGATGGGGCGAGTGATGATGGGCGATGCATGATCCGCTACCTCACCGGAGGCGCCGTCGCGTGGTGCTGCCGTTGCTGCGGCAACGACTGCGTTGCTGCCGGCGACGGCGCCCTCGCGCCCACGGGCCGTTTGGAGCGGGGGGCCACGAGGCCGTCGCTGCCGCCCTAGCCCGCCGCCGCTCGCCCGCGGCCTTGTCGTCGCTGCCGCTGACGTCGCCGTCGCCGTCGCCGCCTGCAACGAAACCATGAATCCCGCCATTGCGCGGCCGCCTCTCCAAGAAGTTGCGCGGGGGGCGCCGGCGCGACCCAGCAGCAGCTAGCTCCTCGCCAACGTTCTCCAGGGGGACGCCAAGCGGGCGTGGAGCTCTGCTCGCGGGGCGCAAGGGGAATTTAGACAAGAAAAAGGAGGGAGAGTTTTGCGAGAGAGAAGGGGGGCAGAGCAAAGAGCGGGACGGCAAAGAGGGGCGGAGAGCAAAGGGGCTCTCACGTGAGCCCCTCTCTCGTCCCTCCTGATTCGAGTGGCTCACTTTGCTTGCTTCTGTGGGCAAACCTGTCGTCGCGGGCGCCTCTTGTCATCGTCGACGTCGTCGCCGCCGTCGTCTCTTTTTGCCGAGCGCCAGGCTAGGGAAGATGGCGTTGCGCGATGGCCCAATCCGATTCGCAAGCCGTTCGGTGTGTGTCTCTGCCGTCACTCACCCCGAACACCACCGACACACCAATACCACCGGATCGACTGTCGACGGGAACACCACTGCCCTGGTCGCGCGATTCGAACGACACCATCTGTTCCTCTCCGTCATCGTCCGATCGCTCCCTCAATCAACGCCGTCTCATCACCTTGCTCACATCGCGGTGGTGACAGCAGTACCACTTCGATCTCAGCAACGCAACAGGGAGGGATAACATTGATGCGGGCCGGCGGCGGCGCCGCGGAGGCAGGCGGCCGCGGCGCGCCCGACGCCGCTTTGTCGCCGCCGCCGCCGCGCCCCCCTCCTCCTCTTTGTGCTGCTGCGCGCGTCGCCTGCCTCGTCAAGCTCGGCGGCGCGCTGATCACCGACAAGTCCAAGCCCGAGACCCTCCGGCCGGGCGCCCTGCGCGACACCTGCCGCCAGCTCGCCGCCGTCTACTGGCAGGGCCGCGTGGGGGGTGGAGGCACGGGCGCGCCCGGCGGGCGGGGGCAGGGGCACGAGTCGTCGCCGCCGCAGCAGCAGCCGCAGCAACAGCAGCAGTCGCAGCCGCCGCAGCAGCAACAGCATCCGCCGCATCAGCCGCACCCGCCTCCGCCGCTGGTCGTCGTCCACGGCGCGGGCTCCTTCGGCCACCCGACCGCCCGCGCGTACGGCGTGGCTAACGGAGGCGACCTGCGCTCGGACGCCCGGCTGCGCGAGGGGTTCTGCCTGACGCGCCTGCGGGTGTCCCGGCTGCACGCGGCCGTGGTCGAGGCGCTTGTCGAGGCCGGGGTGCCGGCGACGAGCCTCGGCGGCGCCCTGGCGGCGGGATGGGGCCCGACCGACGGTCCGGGCAACGTTGCCGCCGCCAACGCGCGCGAGGCCTGCGAGCGCGTCGCCCGAAGCCTCGACGCGGGCCTGGTGCCCGTGCTGTACGGCGACGCGGTGCTCGACGCGGCCCACGGCGGGCGCGGCTGCTCCGTCCTGGGAGGCGACGTCCTCATGCGCGAGCTGGCGCGCCACCTGTCTCCGCGCCGCGCCGTGTTTCTGACCGACGTCGACGGCGTGTTCGACCGCCCGCCGGCCGAGGAGGGCGCGCGGCTGGTGCGCGCGGTGCGCTTCTTCAGAAGCGGCGGCGAAGGTGACGACGACGGGACGACGGACGAGGAGCGCGTCGAGTGGCTGCTTGATGATGCTGGCGGAGGAGGAGGGGAAGGGGCGATTTCGTCGCCGGCGGCGTTTTCGTCGGCGGCGTCGGTCCTCGTGGGGGGCGCGGCCGAGGGCGCCGCGGACGTGAGCGGGGGCATGCGCGCCAAGTTGGAGGAGGCGGCGGCCATCTCGTGCGAGGCCGGGGGGGCGCCCGTGGTCGTGGCGCGCGGCGGGACGGACGCGGCGCTCGAGGCGCTGCTGCGCGGGGCCGGCGCGTTTTTGGGCAACGACGAGGGGGAAGGGGGCGACGGGGGCGGCGGCGGCGGCGGCGGCGGCGGGGGGCGGTTGCGGGCGACGGTCGTGATCGCGTCGGCGCGGCGACCGAGGCGTTCTGGCGCCCAGGGGTGATGCTTTGCCCCAACACCGCCACAATGCAAGGAACTTGGCGGCCGAGTAAACTGGCGCGCTCGAGCGAGAGGGGCGCACGGGCGTCGCCGCCGCCGCCGTAATCGGCGCGTTTGAATTGTTGGTCGGGCGATGGATGCAAAAGAGCTCTCGTCACTGCACAGCTCCTAATCGACTCCAAACTTGAAAGAAACAGCAAACTCCTCGTCCCCGCGCGCGCCTCCACATCCAGACTCGCTTGGACCCCCTTTTGGGACACTAGTGGTGGCGCGCGCATCATCGACAAAAAACCACAACAGACACCTCCATCTCTCGCAAACCGCGACCCCCCTGTCCCCGCACGCTTTGAACGCCGCCGCCGTCGATGCGCCAATCCCGCACCTAGGACAACTGATCTGCATGGAACCCGAGATGTCGCGGCGGCCAATGGCGGCCGATGGCGGCGACTCCGAGCGCCCGAGCGCCGCCGCGCCGCCGCAGCCGCCGCCGCAAAACGACGCCGACGAAAACGACGCCGACGAAAACGACGCCAACCCGGCCGCCGCCGATGCCGCCGCCGACGCCGCCAACCCTTTCGCCCTGCACCTGTCGTGCCGCCGCTGCGGCCGCGACGACTGGGGCAAGGGAGAGGGCGATTTCGTGCCGCGCACGCTCCTCGTGTGCAGCGCGTGCGGCGTCCGCGGGCTGCACGTCGAGTGCCTCGAGGCGCGGCGGCTCGCCGCGTGGCGGGCAGAGGTGGCGGCCGCGGCGGCGTCCTCTCCCCCGGCCGAGCCGCCGCCCCGCCCCGTCGCCCTGACGGGCGACATGGTAGCGGACGGCGCCCCCGACTGGTTTTGCTGCATGCCCTGCGAGCGCGCGTGGCTCGCCTTGCGCGCGATCAACGGCAAGCGGCGGCCGCTGATGCTCGCGCACGAGGAGGAGGCAGAGGCGGCGCTGGCGGCCGAAGAGGCAGCGGCGGCGCTGGCGTCGATGGCGGCGGCCGACGCCGACGCGACGGGGGGCGGCGCGATGGCGGCACAGAGCGACCAGCGCGCCACCAAACGCTCGCACAAGAAGATCATGAGCCACAACAAGAAGAAGAGCAAAATGCCCGGCGTCGGCAGCAAGCGCAAGCGCGGCAAGGGCAAGCGCGGCGACGCCGCGACGAGCAGCAGCGGCAGCGACGACGAGGACGAGGGCGGCGGCGGCGGCGGCGGCGGCGGGAGCGTGAGCGGTTGCGCCGGCGGCAGCTGCCCGTCGCCGCTGGCGTCGTCGCGCGCCGCCGCGCGCCCTTCTCTCGTTCCAATGCCGACGGAATGGACGCTCGAGATCACGGCCTACGACCCCCGCGACCGCGCCGCGTGCGCCACCGTCGAGGCGGCGCATCGCGTGCTCCTGAGCGCCTTTGCGCCCATCGACGCCGGCGGCGGGCGCGAGCTGATCGAGCTCACGCTGAAGGCGCACGAGGACCCCGAGGGGGCTGCAGCCGGCCAGAGCGCCGACGAGAGCGACGGCGACGACGAGCGCTTCAACTTTGCGGGGTACCGCGCGCTGGTGTTGCGACAGCGCGGCACAGCCGTGGCGGCCGCCGCCGTGCGCTTGCTCGGCGCCCGCCTGTGCGAGGTGCCCTACGTCGCCACGCGCGACGGCCACCGGCGCTCGGGCTGCGGCCGCCGACTGTTTGGCGGCCTTCTCGCCTTCTTGCGCGGCGCGTCGGTGCCGTGGCTGCTGCTGCCGTCCGTGCTCGACCTGGAGCCCATGTGGGTGCGCAGCTTTGGCTTCGAGCGCATGGACGCGGCGGAGATCGCGCTCCTCGACGGCAACGTGGTCGTGCCCGACGCGGAAACGAGCCTGATGCTCAAGCGGCCGGTGGCGGTGGTGCAGCAGCAGCCGGCGCCGGTGCCGGCGGAAAACGCTGCAGCGGCGGCGGCAGCAGCGGCGGTGGCAGCGGCAGCGGCGGCAGCGGGGACAGCGGTCTCGGACGCCGGAGAGGACGAAGAGGCGGGGCAGCAGGGCGAAGGGGCGGTGGAGCAGGATGGGGACGGTGGCGACGACGCGGCGCAGCGCGCGACGGCCATGGACGGCCTGCGGCGGTACGTGCAGGGCGTCTGCGGCCAGCGCGGCGGCGGCGGGGCTGCGGCGGGCGCGGGCGCGGGCGCGGGCGCGGGCGCGGGCGCGGGCGCGGGCGCGGCGGGCGGCCCCGGCGCGACGGGGCTGCTGGCCGGGTGGTCGTCCGCGGGCGTCGACTCGCGCAACCGCGCGGTCTTTGTGTCGCCGTCGGGCAAGCGCTACCGCGGCAAGCTGAACGTCGCGCGCGCGCTGGGCCTGCTGCCGACGCCGGGTGGGGGGGACCAGGCGGGCGAGGCGGGGGCGGCGGCGGCGGCCGGGGGCGAAGAGGACGCGACGGCGGCGGCGGCGGGAGGCTCAGCAGCAGCGGCGGCGGCGATTGCTCCGGCGGCGGCGGTCGGCCCTCCCCCGGCGGCGCGCGCGCCCAAGGCAGGGAACAACCACGCCCGGGCCCTGCGGCGGTACCACCGCTCCGAGCAGGAGCGCCGGCGCCGCGCGGGCACGGGCGCGCGGGCGCAGGCGGCGCGGGACACGCGGGCGGCGCTGGCGCAGGCGCGGGCGCGCGGGCGGCGGGCGGCGCGGGCGTCGGGCGCGGCCCCCTCGCCTCCGATCGCGGGAGCGCTGCTGGTCGCGGCCTCGGCGGCTGTGGAGGTGAGGAGCGGGTCCGGCTTTGGCAGCCTGGGCGCCGCCGCGCTGGGCCCGCTGGCGCTGGCGACGCCGGCGAGGACGGCGGGCGCGGGGCGGCTGCTGCGGGGAGGCGCGCACGCGGCGACGCCCCCCACGGAGGTGCCGTCGGCGGTGGCGGTGGCGGCGGCGAGTCGGGAGGAGGGGAGGTCCACGCGCCAGGGGCTGATGGTGGCGCCGATGCAGGCGTTTGGAGAGGAGAAGGACGAGCAGTGGCGGCAGCAGGAGCAGGCGCAGGCGCAGGCGCGGGCGCGGGCGCCCGTCCCGAGCCTGGGCGGCGGCCGCGCCCCCGGCGGCCTCAACGACGGCCTCCTCCTCCTCGACCGCGGCGGCGGCGGCAACGGCGGCGGCGGCGACGGCGACGACACCGGCACCTATCTGCCCGCGGCAGTGGCGACAGCGGCGGCGGCGGCCACGGGAGACGACGACGACGCCGCCGGCGCCGGCGCCGCCTCGGCCTCGGCCGACGAGCCCTTCTCGCCCGTGCGGCCGCCGCCGCCCGCCATCGAGGAGACCATAAACGCCGCCGTCGCGGACCAGCTGCTGCTGCTGCTACCGCCCTCGGGCTCCCCGCCTCGGGCTCCCCCTCCCGCGGGCGGCGACGCGCCGCCGAGCCCCGTGCCCTCCGGAGGGCCGCCACCGCCCGTCGCGCCGCCGCCGCGCCCGCCGCCCGAGCCGGCCGCGGTCGTGCCTCCGCCGCCGCGGCACGCTGCAGGGGACTGGGGCTCGTCCCGTGTCGGCGGCGTCGGCGGCGGCGGCAAGGGCGACGCCCCTCATCATCATCAAGGCGGCGGCGGCCTGGCGGCGCGCTTTGCCGCGGCGTGGCCCATGGCCGGAGCCATGTCAGGGCAGCTCGAGCAGCAGGGGGAGGGTGAGGAGGGAGGGGGTGACTGACCGCGAGGAAAGAGACGACAAATGACAACGACGACGACGACGACGACGGCCAAAACAAGCGCTTTGCGCCGCGAAATGACAACCACCGCGGCCGCCTCGTGTTCCCGACCCGGTCGGGCCGACGATTCGCATCTTCATAAATGGGGGAGACGCAGACATCGGAGAACACAGAGCGTTAGAATACAATCGATCATCATGAAAAACAGGACGAGCGCAAAAAAGCATGATGTGCGAGGCAAAAAACAGCGTCTCGCTAGCTTTCAGAAGGACGCGAGCGGCGGCGGCCGCCGCCGCCGCCAGCCCTTCACCCCGATCCGACCCCGACTCAAGCGCCTCCCGCCCTCGGCGACGGCGGCGGCGTCGGCCGTGCCGCCGCCACGGGCGCCGCCGCCACCGCGTCCAGGAGCGCCTCGGCCGCCGCCGTCGCCCGCTTCCTCAGCGCGCGGACGTCGGCGCGGCCGCCCGTCTCGGCGCCGTCGAGAGTCAGCTGCGCGCGCAGGCCCATCTCGCTGAGCTCGAGCTTCTCCTTGGCCGTCAGCGGGCCCGGGCACGACGCGCCGCCGTGCTTCCCGCCGCCGCCGCCTTTGCCCGCCTTGCCCGCCTTGGCGTGCGAGCCAGAGGCACCGGCGGCGGCGGCGGGCCCCAGCGCGGCGGCGTCGTTGGCGCGCGCGTAGGTCCGCCACCGCCCGCGCAGCTCGGCGACGGCCTGCACGGCGGCGCGGATGGTGGCGACGCCGGCGGCGATGCCCGGCTCGCCGCCGGCGGAGAGGGTCCACTCGGCGTCCGCGAGCTCGGCGAGCAGGGCGGCCTCCTCCTCGGTGCCGCGGGCGGGCGGCGGCGGCAGCGGCGGCGGTTGGGGCGCGGCGGCGGCGCGGCTGTGGCGGTGCGCCGACGCCGACGCCGATGTCGCCGCGCCCGCGCCCCCTGCTGCTGCCGCGCCCGCTTGCGCCGCCACCCGCTGCTTCTTCATGGGGCTGTCCGGGCCGGCCTCCTCGTGCGGCTGCTTCTTATGTCCGCCGCTGGCCTGGGGGTCCACGGGTTGCCCCGCCACCCGCTCCTTTTCCTTCTTGCTCCGGAAGAAGAGGCCCAGCATCGTTGCTGATGATTGGTGATTGGCTGGTGAATGGCTGGGTCGAGGTTGGTCGTCAGGTCGTCGGTTGGTCGTGTGCGAGTTCCCGCTACTACGAGACGTCGAGATTCGGACCTTTCAGAGGACTTCAAAAACAGAAAAACAGGAGGAGAGGAGTAATGTTTTTCAAAAAGTCCGCCTCCTTTCCTCCTCCTCCTCTGAGCCTCTCCCTAAACGGTCAGCGACCCGTCACCAACCAGGAACGAGTGCATCGCACACGCGCCCTCGTCGTCGAGCGACCGACGAATCATCCGTGACGATTCATCGCCAGACATCACACCGCCCCTCCCAAAGGAGAGAGGCAAAGCGCCCGCCCAAGCAAATCCAAGCACCCATGTCGTACGAGCAAGGTGAGTTTCGCCGCGTGTGACCGCGCCGCGCGCGCCTCGCGCGCGGCCGCCGTCCCGACCAAGAGGCGGAGAGCGCGCGGCAGCGCACGGGCGCCGTTTTTTTTCTCCGCGGTCGCGCTGCGCTGCCGCCGCGCTGCCGTCTCACCAAAGCCTTATGCCATCTCCCCCTTCAATCAACCCACACACACAAAGCAACAGACGTTGGCCCCCCGGCCGCCGACGGCTTTGCGTACAACGGCGCCGCCGCCGAGTACCGCCCCCCGGCCTCCCCGGACGGCGGCGGCAACAACCGCAAGAAGCGCCCCGCCAGCCTCGAGTACGCCGCCAAGCCCGAGGCGGCCCCCCCTCCGCCGCCCCGGCAGCAACAGTGCTACGCCAGCGACAGCGTCCCCGCGCGCGACCCCGACGCGAGCCCCCTGCGCAAGCAGGCGCGCTCGGCGGCCGCGGCGCCCGAGCAGCCGCCCGCCGCCGATTCCTACTACGGCGGCCCCGCCGTTGCCGCCGCCCCCGCCGCCCCCGCCGCCCCCGCCGCCGCTTACGCGCCCCCGCCTCCCGCGGGCAGCGGCGCTTACGCCGGCTACGGCGCGCCGCCTGCCGCGGGCGCCTACGGGGCCCCCCAGACGACCGCGTACGGCGCGCCCCCGCCGCCCGCGGGCGGGCAGTACGGCGGCGGCGGCGGCGGCGGCGACGGCGTTTACGGCGGCGGCAACGCTTACGGCGGCGCGCCCGCCCCCGCTCCCCCGTCGGCCTACGGCGCCGCCCCCCCGCCGGCCTACGGCGCGCCCGCCCCCCAGCCCGCGTACGGCGGCGCCCCAGAGGCTCCGCACGCCTACTGCACGCCCCCGCAGCCCCCCGGGGCGGGCGAGTACGGCGACGGCGTCGGCGGCAGCGGCGCCCCGGCGCCCGAAGAGAAGCCGGCGCCGCCGCTGTGCGCGTGCGGCGTGCCCTGCGCGCTCTTGACGGCCGGGCCCGGGGCTAAGAACGCCGGCCGCCAGTTCTACAAATGCGAGGCGCGCGCGTGCCAGCACTTTGCGTGGGTCGACGAGCCGTCGCCGGGCGGCGGCGGCGGCGGCGGCGGCGGCGGCGTCGGCGCTGCGCTTGCCGGCCCTGTCCGTAACTGCCAGTGCGGCGAACCCGGCGTCCTGTTCACTGCCGGCCCCAACAGCAAGAACCCCGGGCGCCAGTTCTGGAAGTGCGCCAAGCCGCGCGAAGCCGGGCAGTGCCAGTTTTTCGACTGGGCAGACTCAGCGAATGCGGCCGGTGCCGGCAGCGGCGGCGGCGGCGGCGGCTATGGCGGCGCCGCCGCCGCTGCTCCGTACGGCGGCGCCTCTGCGGCCGGGCACTTTGGCTCGGGCGGGGCCGTGCCGCTGGCGCCCGGCGGCCCGCCCTCGGCCGCACGCTTTGCGTGGGAGACGGGCGGTGCCGGTGCGGGCGCCGGCAGTGGCGCGGGCGGGGCCGGCGGCGGCGCGGCCGGCGCCGGCGGCGCCGACGCCAAAAAATGCTTCAAGTGCGGCGGGACGGACGGTCACTGGGCGCGCGACTGTCCCAACCCCGGCGGCGGCAGTGGCGGCGGCGGCGGGGGCGGTGGCGGCGCGGGCGGCGCGGCCGGCGGCGTCGCCGACGCCAAGAAATGCTTCAAGTGCGGAGGCACCGACGGCCACTGGGCGCGCGATTGCCCCAACCCCGGCGGTGGCGGCGGCGGAGGCGGCGGCGGTGGCGGCGGTGGCGGCGCGGCCGGCGGCGCCGACGCCAAGAAATGCTTCAAGTGCGGAGGCACCGACGGCCACTGGGCGCGCGACTGCCCCAACCCCGGCGGCGGCGGTGGCGGCGGCGCCGGGGGGGCAGGAGGCGGCGGCTACGGTGGCGGCGGCGGGTTTGGCGGCGGCGGCGGTGGCGGGGGTGGCAAGGGCGCCTGTTTCAAGTGCGGGTCCGAGGCGCACTGGTCGCGCGACTGCCCGCAGCAGCAGCGCGCCGGCGGCGGCGGCGGGGGCGGCGGCTATGGCGGCGGCGGGCGCTATGGCGGCGGCGGGCGCGGCTACTGAGGCGCTGCGCCCGCAATCGTAGGTTTTTTTTCTTTCCTGTCGCACATGAACCGCCCTCGCAGAGATCAAGTTCGTCGCCGACACCCATCCTCACTGCAATCACAACAATACTTCAAGGGATTCGCGCTCAAGGGAAAGCAAAAGGCGCGATCGCGCGAGCGGGAGGAAACGCGCGCAAGTCTCGCCCGCTCGATCGGGCGGCGACCACGACGGTGGTGCCGGCGCGCGCTCGTTCCATTGTCCTCTCGAGTGCGACAGGTCCCACAGCGTCGCCTTTTCCCCCACGACTTGGAAGATGGACAACACTCGAACGAAACTCGATCGAAACAGTCATTCGAACGATTCGAAAACGTCCGTGTGCGGCGTATCGCCGCTCGAGGAGGCTGGGCGGCTGCGCGCGCTGCTGGACAGCATGCTCACCGACCCCAGCGCCCAGCCGAGCGACGGCGACCGCGCCCTGCGCTCTCGGGTCATCGACGCCGACGCCCACCGGCTGGCGAGAGCGGCGGGCGCGGGCACGGGCAGCGGCGCGAGGGTCTCCCCCGGGCGAGCGCGCGTTGCCCCGGCGGCGGAAGAGCAGAGCGAGGGCGTGCGTGCGCCGATCGGTGGGCCGCGGCGCCGCGCGCCGCCGCGCGCCGCCGCGGCCGGCGCCGCCGCCGCCACCGCCGCAGCTGTCGCCGCACAGCGGGATGGTGAGGGCGACGAGCCAATGGCGGATCCCCCTCCAAAACCGACAGACGAAGCATCGCCACCATCGCCACCGATCCTCCTGCTTCTCTGCGGCGTCCCGGGCTCCGGCAAATCGACCTTTTGCGCGTCCCTCGCATCAAAGAGCAGCTTCTGGTCGACTGTGTGCCAGGACGAGATCGGCGGGCCCCGGGCCAAGACGGTCGCCGCCGCGCGCGCGCACCTCCTGCTCGGGCTCGGGCGGGACGTCGGGCGGCGCGGCGGTCGCGGCGGCGGCGGCGTGTTGGTCGACCGCACGCACTGCACGCCCGAGCAGCGGCGCGACTTTGTGGCCCTCGCCCGGGAGCTGCGCGTGCCGTGCCACGCCGTCGTGCTCGACCTGCCCGCCAGGGACTGCAAGGCGCGCGCCGCCGCGCGCGAGTCGCACCCGTCGGGCGTCGTGGGCGCGCGCGCGTTCGCCATCGTCAGCCGCTTTGCGGCCGAGGCGAGCTGGCCGGGCGGCGGCGGCGGCGGCGGCGGCGGCGGCGGCGGCGGCGAGGACGAGGAGGGCTTTGCGAGCGTGATGCGCTGCGCCAACGACGCCGAGGCGGGGGCGGCCCTGCAAGCCTGGGCCAAGTACGGCAGCGGCGCCCACGGCGGTGATGCGGCGGCGGTCGAGCGGGCGTGGCGGGCGTCCCGCGAGGCGCTGGCGAGGCGCGAGGAGGCCAGGGGGATCAAGCGGTTCTTCTCGCCGGCGCCTGGCCGCAGCGTTCCCGGTGGGACGGCGGCGGCGGCGGCGGCAGCGCCAGCAACATCAGCAGGAGCCGGAGCAGGAGCAGGAGCAGGAGCAGCCGCAGCAGCAGGAGCAGGAGCAGGAGCTGGAGCAGAGGCGCCGTCCCAGCCGCCCGCAAAAAAGCAGGCGGTCGGCGCGGCAGCAGCAGCAGCGCCAGCAACAGCAGAAGCAAAAGCACCGGCGGCGGCAGGGGCGCAGGTGGCGGCGCCGCCGCCCCACCTCGCCGCCCTCGTGCGGTGCGCGCGCGACCCAGCGGGCGCGGCCGCGCGCGGCGAGCAGCGCGTCGTCTACCACGATGCGCGCGTCGTCCTCATCCTCGACGCGTTTCCCAAGGCGCGGCGGCACGCGTTGGTGCTCGCGCGGGACGAGGGGGCGACGGCGGCATCGGCCGGCGACGGCGGCGACAACGGCGGCGGCGGTCGACCGCCCACGGCCGCCTTCTCCGGCGCCGGGGGCGTCGCGTGCCTGCGCGCGCCGCGCGACCTGCCCCTGCTGCGGCACATGGCCGCCGTCGGGTTTGCGTGGGCGCGGCGAGAGGCGGCGGCGGGAGGACCCGGCGGCGGAGGCGGCAACAACGCCGCCGCCGCCGCCGCCGACGACGGGGGCGCGGCGCCCCTGTCGCGTGCCGACGTCGAGCGCGAGGACGAGCGAGCGTCCGCGGCGGCGGACTCGGACGATCCATACGGCCATCTCGCTCCCTCCCCCGGCTACTACGCCGGCTTCCACGCCCTGCCGTCGATGCCACAGCTTCACCTTCACATACTGTCGTCCGACCTCTCCTCTGCGCGAATGAAAAAACGGCAGCACTACGCCTCGTTCCTCCCGCCCTTTTTCCTCGGCCTCGGCGAGGTGGGCGCGGCGCTCGGCCGGGCGGCGGCGGCGGCAAGCGCAGGGGCGGGCGGCGGCGCGGCGGCCGCAGGGGCGGGCGGCGGCGGGGCGGCTGATGGCTCCGGGCTCCAGGCGTCTGCGGCCCCGGTCGCCTGCGCGCGTGTCGTTGTCGACGCCGCGGCGGCGACGGCGGCCAAGGAGCGGCCGCTGTCGCGGCTGCCGTGCCACCGCTGCGGCGCGACGCTTGGCCAATGGGCGGGCGCGCGGGGGCTGATGGGCCACCTCGCAGCGCCGTGCGGCGCGGCGCCCGGGGAGGGGGCCGACATCTCGCGGGCCGTCCCGTCGTCTCCGGGCCTGCTGGCCGGGCCCAGGGCCGTCGCGCGCGTCGTGGTCGAGAGAGGACGGAGAAATGGCGTTTGATTTCAAAAAAAGATCAAAAGATCAAAAGATCAAAAGATGGTGCGGCAGCGGTCGGCGGGAAGCACGAAACAAAAAAAAACAGCGTCCGGATTAAAGGGTAGGAACGCAATGGCCCCAATGGCCGCAATGGCCCGCGCGCGAAAGAGTTGTGATGTACGACGTTTGGGTTTGTGTTAGGTGAGGAGGGGAACGACTCAGTTGTGGGGGAGAAATGGAGGGCGTGGACGAGGAACCAGCAAGACGGCCGTGGGGATTCGTGGTCGTTTTGATCGCGCCCTCGGAAAAAAGGAGCGGAAAAAAGAACGACGTTGGTGGGGATGAGAAGGATCGGTTTTGGATCGCTGTATAAGGTGAAGGGGGGGAAGGGGGGAAGGGGGCGATTGTGTGGCGGAGGAAGGCGAATGAATGGCGCGATCTGGTATCCCGGCAGGTTTGTCTGCGGAAAAAAAAAAAGACGAGGAAAAGACGGGGAAATTCGAAACAAGTTCTTCGGTTCGTCCTGCGGCGACGGGGCGACAAAGGATGATGAAGGGCATAACGCGCTTGGATGATCGACGACCACACACACACTCGGCTTCAAGACGCTTCGGGCGGCGGCAGCTCCGCAAACCACCCGACGCCCGAGGCGCCGCCCTCGATCTCGGGCGGGCACAGCGCGCCGCCGCCGCCGCGGACGCCGCGCGCTGCGCCGCCACGGCCGCCGCCGCCGCGGACGCCGCCGCCCGCTGCGCCGGCCGGGGCCGCCGGCGCATAGGCCGACGGCGCCGACGCGGCGGCCGCCCCGTCGACCAGCGATTCTTGCCGCACGAGCACGACGCCGGGAAAGTCGCGCGCGAGGCGCGCGGCGGCCTCGGAGGACAGGCTTGCCGGCGCGCCGCCCGCGCGGGGCGGCGCGCCGCCGACGGCCACGAGACGGCGCAGCGGCGGCGGCGGCGGGCGGGCGCGGCGGCGGGGGCGGCCGGGAGAGGGAGGAGGAGCATTGCCGCTCCCACCTTCTGCTCCACCGCCGCTGCTTTCGCCTTGATCATTCCGCTCGCCGCCGAGAACCCCGCGCAGCAGCGCGCGCACCTGCGCCTCGCTGAGCGGCCGGCGCGAAACGTCGAGCGTGTCCAGCAGGGGCAGGCGCGCGAGGGCGGCGACGACGGGCGCGGGCAGCAGCGGCGGCGGCGGCGGCGGCGGCGCGTGCCGAGCGGGGGCGGGCGAAGCGGCAGTGGCGGCGGCGGCCAGCTCGGCTTCGCCCTCGCCGCCTTCGGCCGCTGCAACCGCGGCGGCGGCAACGGCAGCAGCGGCGGCTGCAGCGGCGGCGGCGACCGCGGCCGCCACCTGTCCGCCGCCGCGGCCGCCGCCGCCGCCATGCCCGGCGGCCGCGGCCGGGTCGGGCGGCGCGGCGAGCGAGAGCTGCCGCAGGCGCGTGAGGCGCAGCAGCACGGCCGCCAGCTCGGCGGGCGGCGGGCCGTGGGTCTGCAAGGCCAGCACGCGCAGCTGCGTGAGCTCTCCGAGCGCGGCGAGAAAAGCAGAAGGCGCCGGTGGTAGCGCCAGCAGCGGCTCGCCCGACGGCAGCGGCGGCGGCGCCGTCGGCTCCTGCTCGTGCTGCTGCTGCAGGGGCGGCGGCGGTGGCGGCGGCGGCGGCGACACCAGCAGCTCGGCCGCGGGCGTGAGAGCGAGGGCCTCCAGCCGAGGACCGAGGCTGTGCAGGGCAGCCAGTGTGGCCACTCCCGCGGACGTGCCGCGCAGATCGATGAGGCGTAGGCCCCACGCCTGCGGCGGCGGTGGCACAGGCGCCGGCGTCGCCGCAGCCGGGCCAGGCGCGCCCAAGGCGGCGGCGGCGGCTGCGGCGGCGGCAGAGGGCGCGGCAGCGGCGGCGTCGAGGGCGGGGTCGGCGGCGGCCCTCGCGCCACCGCCGCCGCCGCCGCGGCCGCCACCGCCAAGCGCCTGCACGCAGCGCGCCAGATCGGCGTCCTCCACCTGCCACGCCCGCCGCAGGTCGAGCGCCTCCAGCCCTGTGAGCTCGGAGAGCAGCCGCTCGAGCGCGGCGCCCGACGTGACGGCGGCGCCGCACGAGCGGAGCGCGAGGCGGCGCAGCGAGGGGGCCAGCGCGGCCAGCGCGCCGACGCCCGCGCCGCTCACGCGCTCGCCGCCCAGCTCCAGGCGCGTCAGGCCCGTCAGCCGCGCGGCCAAGGCCGCCAGCCCGGCGTCGCCCACGCGCGTGCCGCCGAGCGCCAGCGAGGACAGCCGCGGCAGCGCGGCCAGCGCGCCGGCGCCGCGGTCGCCGACCCGCCGGCAGCCCGACAGGTCGAGCGCCTCGAGCGCCGCGTTGCCGCCGGGGCACGCCATGCCCTCGAGCAGGCGGTTGGTCGCCCGGTCGCACGACCGCAGGGCCAGCGACGTCAGGCGCGACAGCGCCGACAGCGCGGCGAGGCCGTTGTTGGTGGCGCCGCCGCAGGCCTGCAGCGCGAGGGCCTCGAGCGAGCGCAGACGGGCGACGGAGCGCAGGCCGCGGTTGGTGACCCAGGGCTTGGCGCGGTCATCCCAGAGCGTGAGGGAGCGGAGGCGGGGCGGGGGCGCGGCGGCGGCGGGTGGCGCCTGGTCGTCCGGCTCGTCGGGGCTGCTGCTGCTGCTGGAGCTGCTGCCGCTGCAGCTCGCGCTGCCGCTGGCGTCGCGGTCGTCGTCGGCGTCGTCCCGGGTCGTCGGGTGCGTGGCGAGGCCCGATGCGGACGCGGCGGCGGGGGCGGCGGCGGCAGAGACCGCCTGCCAGTTGCCGCCGCCGCCGTGCCGCTGGGCCCCGCCGCCGCCGCCGCCGCCGCCCAAGCCGCCTCCGCCTCCTCCTCCCCCTCCTCCTCCTCCCACCCCGCCCGTCCCCGTCAGCTCCTCCGCCAGCGCAAACAGGTCGCGGTTGCGGATGTTGCGGCAGTGCGACAGCTCGAGCACCCGCAGCGAGGGAAACAGCCGCCCGATCTCGCGCGGCCGCAGCATGGCCGGCGAGAGCGCCTCGACCGACGCGCCCACGACCGCCCGCCAGCGGCGGCAAACAAGGCGCGCCGCCCTCAGCGCGGGCGCGTCAGCGGGCGCGGCGGGCGCGCCGTCGGCGGCGGGCGCCGCCAGCAGCAGCACGACGTGGCGCAGCACGCCCTCGACCAGCCACGCCCATCCGCCGACGCCCGCGGGCGCGGCCGAGGGCTCGGCGGGCGGCGCGCCGGCAGGGCGCACGCGCGCAACGGACAGGCCCGACGGGCCGAGCGGCGCGGCGCCGGCGGCCGCGGCGACGACGGCGGCGTGGGCGCGCGGGTGCCGCGCCCGCGGGCCCGCTTTCTGCTGCTGCTGCTGCTGCTGCTGCTGGAGCTGCTGCTGGTGCTGGTGCTGCTGCTGGTGCTGGTGCTGGTGCTGGTACTGGTGCTGGTGCTGGTGCTGGTGCTGGTGCTGGTGCTGGTGCTGCTGCTGCGGGTAGTGGTAGTCGGACGCGTTGGACCCCTCTCCTCGCTCAAAGTTGGGGCCCCGGGACGCCTGCGCCCTCTGCTGCATGTGGGGCAGGTCCCGATGCTGCTGCTGCTGGTGGTATTGCGGCGGCGGCTGACCGGAGTAGGGCGCCAGATGCGGCGGCGGCGGGAAGGCCGGCGAGCGGGGCGCGCCGCCGCCGCCGCGCTGCTGCTGCTGCTGCTGCTGCTGCTGCATGTGGAGGTGCTGCTGCTGCTGCTGCTGCTGGTAGTAGTAGTAGTCGTAGTAGGCGGACACGCTGAGCTGGTGCTGGTGCTGCTGCTGCTGCTGCTGCTGCTGCATGTGGAGCTGCATCTGCAATTGCAGCCGCTGCTGCTGCTGCAGCGCCGCGAGCGGCAGCAGCAGCGGCGGAGGCGGCCCCGCGGGCGGCGTCGGCCTGGCGCCACCAGGCGCGCCCGAGGCGGCGGCCGCGGCGCCCGCGGCGGCGGCTGCAAGGGCCAGCGCCTGCTGCTGCCGCTGCTGGAGCATTAGCGCCTGCTGCAGGTAGTAGTACTGGGCGGGCGGGAGCCCCGCCAAGGCGGGATGCGGCGGCGCCATGGGCGGCGGCGGCGGCGGCGCGGCCGCGGCGGCGCCGGCGGCCCCGGGCCCTCGTCCCCGCGGCCCTCCTCCTCCTCCTCCGCCTCTTCCTCGGCCCATCGCCGGAGGGTACGCGAGCGGCGGCGACGGCATAAGCGGCGGAGGCGGGTAGTACGGGTAGAACGCGCGCGGGGGAGGGAGCGGCGGTCCGGCGGTGGCCGCCGCCGCCGCGCCTCGAGGAGGCGGCGCTTGATAGTGCCCGGCTGGCGCCGGTCCGGCGCCTCCGCCGCCGCTCGCCGGTAATCGCTGCTGCTGCTGCTGCTGCTGCTGCTGCTGCTGCTGCTGCTGCTGCTGCTGCTGCGCGACCGCTGCCAGCCAGACCGCGTACTGCGACGCGGCGTACATCGCCGCGCCGCCATCGCCGTAGTCGCTCGCTGGCTGAGAAGCAGCCAGGCCGGGCTGCTGCTGCTGCAGCGGCGGCGGCGGCGGCGGCGGCGGCGGCTGCTGTGGCTGCTGCTGCGGCGGCGGCGAGAACGAGGCGCCGTCGCCAGGGGGCGGCCCGCCGTCCGTCGCGTCGATGTCTCGCGCCGGGCGCAGGCGCCGGCTCATCGCGGCATCCACGTCCCGCGCGCGCGCGCGCGCTCTGGGGCGGCGTTAAGCGCTCAGATTGGCGGTGTTCGATATCGACAGGCTGGGGATCACGGCCGGAGGGCAGGGGCGATCGAGAGGGGCGTGCGTCCCGCGGATAGAGGGCGGGTTCCCGACAGGTTCCTCGGCCTCTTTGGAAGGAAGAAAGGGGAGGGGGGAAAAGACCGCGGCCCGTACAAACGGCAGGCGGGCGTACTTATGCGTGCGGATCGAAACAGAAAAGGAGGGCCAGCGCGCCGGGCAAGGGGCGTGTCGCGCGCGCGACGACGTGGTTTCTTGCTTCACTGTTCTCGCCTTTCAAAACTGGAGCTTCTTTCGAGAGCGCGCTCCAGGATGCAAGGAGCGCCGCTTCCACGAAAGATTATGGGCTTTCAATGATGGGGAGCGATGTGCGCGGGTGCTTGGGCTCGCCAAAGCGGGATTGGAGCGATGCGGACTGATGCTCTGTTGTGCGCCCCCGCCTTTACCCGACGCCGCCCGCCGCCCCCCGCCGCGCCCACTGCCCGCCGCCGAGGCACACAATCAAAAAGTGTGATCGTTGCTCGATTGTCGCCTTCCCGTAGTGCCTTGGACCAAGATCAGCGCGCCTAGGGTCTAACGCGCCGGCGCAAAAGAGGAGCCCATTAGCGGGAACGCAACGCCATGTTTGTTTTACAAGTCGCGGCCTAGGACACGGCCGCCCCGCGCCCGCCCGCTGGACGGAGGGAGGACGGCGGCTTGGCGCCGCCGCCGACGAGGGGCGCCGGCGCGCCCCCCGACTCGAGCCGCCCCAGGCAGCAAGCCTCGAGCAGCGCGCCCGCGTTGACCCACGGGTGGAAGCGCCGGAACAGCGCCGTGGCGTCGCCCCCGCACGCGCGCTCGAGAATCTGCGACCCGCCCGGGTGGAAGGGCAGGTAGGCGGTGACGTCGTACACGCGCCCGCCCAGCGCCATCCACAGGCGGCGCGCGCTTTCCTTGTCGCCTTCCTTGTCGCCTTCCTTGTCGCCGTCGCCCTTGTCGCCGCCGCTGTCGCCCTTTTCGTCGACGCCACCGCCGCCGCCGCCGTTGCCTTGCTTGTCGCCGCCCTGCTTGTCGCCGCCGGCCTCTCGACCCTCCGCCGCCGCCGCCGCCGCCCCCGCTGCCTGGGCTTCTCGCGGCCTTGCCTGCTGCTCGTGCTGCTGCTGCTCGCCCCCGCCCGCCGCCCCCTTCTCCTCCTGCTCTTCCGCCTTGTCGGCCGCCGCCGCCGCCGCCGCCGCCGCCGCCGCCATGCGCGAGCGCCGCGGGTCCTGCGCGCCGTGCTCGCGCAGCTCGGCCAGAGAGATGCCGGCCGACGAGAGCACGCGGCCGCCTGTCATTTTTGAGGTTCGGTGTTTCGTGGTTGTTTTGAGGGGAGCGTGAGTTTTGTTTTGAGCACGCGCGCGCGGCGGGGGGCGAGTTTTGTTTTGAGCACGCGCGCGCGACGGGGGGCGAGTTTTGTTTTGAGCACGCGCGGGGCGGGGGGCGAGTTGTTTTTTGCCGGCGGTGGCCGCAGCCGCTGCGCTGCGCTGTCGTGATCTCTTCTCCCTCCAATTACTCACCCGTCAGGTCCCCGCCCGACCGCGTCAGCCGCAGCCAGTCGACCTGCGAGTAGCCCTTCTCGAGAGGCACCTTGTTGCGCGCGCCCCCCGGGAGCCGCCCGCCGGCGGCGCCGGCGCCGGCGCCGGCGCCGCCCGCCCGCGCCGCCTCGACGCGCGCGAGGCGCGCCGCGGCCGTCAGCACGGGCGCGCCGCCGGGCTGGGCGGGCGGCTCGGCGCGGCGCACGGTGGAGCGCGCGGTGAGCGGCTCCCTCTTGGGCGGCGGCGGCCGGGAGCCCTCGGCGCAGACGGCCGGCGCGACGGCAATTGCCGAGGGGAAGGAGAAGCCTGCGGCGTCGCTGCCGTCGTTGCCTCGAGTGCCGGCGGCGGGCGGCGGCGACGACGAGGACGCCGGCGGCGGCGCTCGCCGCGGCGGCGGGGGCATGGCGGAGCCTCCGCCTGCCGCGCCGCCGTTGGCAGTCATCTTGCCTCCCAAGGGCCGCGTCGACTCTGTCGGTCTCAGGTCAGAGAAGGAGGAGACCGCGTTGACCGGCGCGCGTTCCGAAGATTTTTTCTGAGGATGGGCGCGACCCTCCTCTTTGCCCCGTGGTCCCAGCGCCTCGTTGAGCGAGTGGGTCCGCTGTCCGGGGTTGGTTTGGTGAGGGTTGATGTCTGCAGGTCGCGCGCGGGTGCGAGAGAGAAAAATGTTGTTGTCGGTATGGATGGCTGCACGGGGGCGCTGCTTCGGCGCAAACAGAAGCACGGTGGCGGCGCCCTGCGGGCGGTTCGGCGTCGGCGTCGTCGTCGGGCGCGTCGGGCACGGTACCACGAGTACGAAACGGCGCGCGCTCAATCTCGCTCGGGCGCCGCGCGACACACGACACACGACGCGCGCCCACAATCCTCAACCTTGCACGCGCCGCCAAGCGCTCTCTCTGCCGATCACGATACCACTCTCGCTCTTCCTCCTGTACGGGCGCGCGAGAATCTTGGTTTCAAAGAGAGTTGTCTCCTCCGCGCCTCCCCTCAGCCGCTCCGTTCCCATCGGACGCCCCGCGTCCTCCAGAGATCTCACCGTACCTGCTCTCCGTCGCGGCTTTGCCCTCTCGGATTGCGTGCGCGCGGGTCGCAAGCGGACGGGCGGTTTTCTGCTGTCAAGGTGTCGCTGTCCCGGGAAACCCCAGCATCGCCACGCCACCAACAGCAGCAGCACCGCCCCCGCCATGTTCAACAGCTTGCGCCCGGGCACCGGCAAGGCGGCAGCGGCAGCCGCGGCCGAGGCAGAAGCAGCAGCAGCAGCAGCAGCAGCATCAGCAGCAGCGGGGGCAGCATCGGCGCCAACGCCTAACGCAGAAGCGCCGCCGGCGCCCGCGCCGCCCGCGCGCCCGCCGCTCCCGCCCCCTCCTCCTCCGGCCGCGGCGACCCCGCTCGTGCTGCCCCGCCAGGACAGCACGTCCCTGCCGCACCTGCCGGGCGTCGCGCGCGCCAACCCCTCGGCCGCCGCCGCCGCCATGGGCCGCGCCGCCAGCGCGTCCCTCCCGCCCGTGCTCCCCGGCCAGCCCTCCCTCGAGCCCGCGCCCCGCGGCAACGGCGGCGGCGGTTCGGGCCCGCCGGCCAACGGGCCAGCGGGCGGCGCCCTTGCCGACGGCCGTGCTGGCAGCCACACCACCAACAACAACGGGGGCAACACCCGGGGCGCCCTCTCCGCCACCAACAACAACAACAACGACGCCCCCCCGCCGGCCCCGCCCGCCGCCCCCCCGGCCGCCGCCTCCTCCCCGGGGCCCGGCACCCTGGGCGAGGACGACGTCGAGCCCAGCCGCGAGCGCATCGACGCCCTCTACGAGCTGGCCGAGGAGGAGCGCCTCGCCGCCGCCGGGCGCCAGGCCCGGGGCCGCGCGCTGCCCGACCTCCTGAACATCGCCGGCGTGCTGACCGACGGCGCCTCTGCAATGGTCGACGACTCGTTCCTCAAGTGTTTCCAGACCAACCACGCGGACCCGTGGAACTGGAACGCCTACCTGTGGCCCGCGTGGGCGGTGGGCAACGTGCTGCGGCACCTCGTGCTGTTCCCGCTGCGGCTCGCGCTGCTGCTCGCGTCGCTCGCCGGGTTTTTCGCCGTGTTTTTCGCCGCAAAGGCGCTCCTGCCAGAAGGGCCTGGGAAGCTGAGGGTGCAGCGGCGCCTCGTGCGCTTCATGTGCGGCATGTTTGTCGCCTCGTGGACGGGCGTGGTGCGCTTCCACGGCGCCACGCCCTCGGGGGGGGCGGGGCGCGTGTGGGTGGCCAACCACACGTCGATGATCGACTACATCGTCCTCTCGTCGCACTCGACGTTCGCCGTGATCATGCAGCTCCAAGGCGGGTGGGTGGGTTTCCTCATGAAGCACGTGCTCGACGTGCTCGGCTGCGTGTGGTTCGACCGCACGGACGCCAAGGACCGCCACGTCGTGTTCAGCCGCATGCACGCGCACGTGCACGACCCGCACACCACGCCCCTGCTGGTCTTCCCGGAGGGCACGTGCGTCAACAACGAGTATTGCGTCATGTTCAAGCGCGGGGCGTTCGAGCTGGGCGCGACCGTGCACCCCGTGGCCATCAAGTACAACAAGATCTTCGTGGACGCCTTCTGGAACAGCAAGCGCCACTCGTTCACGGCCTACCTGGTGCGCCTGATGACGTCGTGGGCCGTGGTGGCCGACGTCTACTTCCTAGAGCCGCAGGCGCGCCGCGCGGGCGAGCCCGCCGACGCCTTTGCGTCGCGCGTTCAGGCGATGATTGCCGCGCGGGCGGGGCTCCGGGTGGTGCCTTGGGACGGCTACCTCAAGTACTACTTCTTGGGGGAGCGGCACCCGCACCTGATCGAGAAGCGGAGGAAGGTGTGGGCGGAGCACGTGGCGAAACATTTGAGCGCGACGGTGGCGGCGGGGGGTGTCGGGGCTCCGGCGGCGGCGGTCGGCGCGGCGGGCGGGACGGCAGCGAAAAAGGACCTGTGAAAGGGGGGGCCTCCGTCGTGCTATTGATTCAACCTCCAGTCCTTGCAACCACAGATCATCGTCTCTCTTTGCGCGCGCGCACCGGATAGAGACCTCCTTCGACCCACGATTTCGGCGGCTTCTCCCTTCTTTTTGCGCGATGAAGTGACCACCGGGACAATGCTTCCGCTTCTCCGAGGGGGGGCCTCCCTCCTGAGGCCGCGTCCGTCGCTCGCGTCGAGCCCCTTTTTGTCGAGAGCGCCAAGCAGCGTCGCGGACCGAAGACGCAGCAGCAGCGACTGCAGCAACAGGATAGTGCGAGCGTCGACGGCCGACGACGGCGACGCCCCCGACGCGGACGACGCCGACGCTCCCGACGCCGACGACGGCGACGCCCCCGACGCGGACGACGCCGACGCTCCCGACGCCGACGACGGCGACGCCCCCGACGCTCCCGACGCCGACGCCCCCGACGCCGACGACGGCGACGCCCCCGACGCGGACGACGATGGCGCAAACCAAGACGACCCACTCGCGCTCGCCGCCCTGTCCGAGGGCGCCGCCGCCCCCTTTGCCCTCGCCGCCGCCCGCCAGGCCCAGGCCCAGCCCCTCCGCCCGGGCACCCTCTACCTCGTGGCCACGCCTGTAGGCAACCTCGCCGACCTGTCCCTCCGCGCGCTGGCCGTGCTGCAGGGCGCGAGCGCCATCCTCTGCGAGGACACGCGGCGGACGCGCCGCCTGCTGGCGCGCTACGGGGTGGGCGCGCCGCCCGGGCGCCTGCTGAGCTACCACGCGCACAACGAGCGGGCGCGGGAGGGGCAGGTGCTGGGCCGCTTGCGGGCGGGGGAGTCGCTGGCGCTCGTGAGCGACGCGGGCACGCCAGGGATCAGCGACCCGGGCTCGGCGCTCGTGCGGCGGCTGGTGGGCGGCGGCGGAGGCGGAGAGGGGGGGGCCGACGGCGAGGGCGGCGACGACGGCGGCGGCGGCAGCGGCGTTGGCCCCGACGGCGCCGTCTCGGTCTCGGTCTCTGTCGCGCCCGTGCCCGGCGTCTCGGTCGTGCCTGTGCCCGGCGCGTGCGCGGCGATCGCCGCGCTGACCGTGTCGGGCCTGCCGACCGACCGATTCACCTTTTTCGGCTTCTTGCCGGCCAAGCCCGCGGCCAGGCGCGCCGAGCTAAGGGACATCGCGGCGGGCGGCGGCGGCGGCGGGGGTACGGGAGGGGGGCCGGGTCCCACGCTCGTGTTCTACGTGTCGCCGCACGCGGCGCCCGCGACGCTCGCCGACTGCGCCGCTGAGCTGGGCGCGGCCCGGCGCTGCGCGCTGGCGCGCGAGCTCACCAAGGCGCACGAGGAGGTGCTTCGCGGCACGCTGGCGCAGGTCAGGGACGAGGTCGCGCGCAGAAAGAGCGCGGGCGAGCCGGGCGCGCGCGGGGAGATGGTCCTGGTGGTGGAGGGGGCGCCGGGCAGGCGCGCCGCGGCCAGGGAGGCGCTGGCGCGGGCGCTCGCGGGCGGCGCGGAGGGCGAGGGCGAGGGCGGGGGCGGTGGCGGTGGCGGCGAGCGCGGCGGCGGCGGCGAGGACGGCGGCGGCGAGGGCGAGGGCGACGATGCGGCGTCGGCGGCGGGGGCGGCGGACGGGCGGCCGGGCGGCGGCGCCGGCGTCGACGTGCGCGCGCGCCTGCTGCGGCTGCTGCGCGAGGGCGAGGGCGCCGCGCGCGCGTCGAAGCGCCTCGCGGCCGAGCTGGGCCTCGGCCGCCGGTCGCTGTACGAGCTGGCCGAGCGGCTGCGGCGCGAGGACCCGTCGCTCAGGGGGGCTGGACGAAAGGGCGGCGGCGACGACGACGCCGACGCCGATTGATCGGAAAGAAATAAGAGTTTTAAAGACGTTTTTCTCTCTCTCTCTCTCTCTCTCTCTCTCTCTCTCTCTCTCTCTCTCTCTCTCCGCTCTCTAGGACGCCGGCGCCACGGCCGCCACGGCCGCCGCCCAGCCGCGCGCCAGGCCCAGCAGGTCGGACGCGGCGCCCAGGCCAGAGGCGGCCACGGCGTCGGCCACGCGCGCCCCGAGCGCCGCCCAAGCCGCCCGCGCGAGCAAGAGCGACGAGGGCGGCGGCGGCGCGCCCGCGTCTCGCCCGCAGTGGCGACGCACGGCGACGGCGGAGGCCGGCGCGCCCGGCCCGCCGGGCGAGACCAGCAGCCTCAGGCGCGCCCAGGCGGGCGTGGCGTCGCCCAGTGGCGCGCAGTCAAAGGGGATGGCCGCCGGCGCCACGCGGCCAAAGCCAAAGCCGGCCTCCCCCTGCTCCCGCTCATCCTCCTCCTCCTGGCCGTCGCCGTCGCCGTTGTGGCCGCCGCCGCGGCCCGCCAGGATCAGGCGCAGGGCGCCTCCGACCTCGCGCTCGACGCGGGCGGCCAGCTCGGTCGCCGCGGCCAAGCGCGCCGCCTCCTGCTCCTGCTGCTGCTGCTGCTGCTGCTGCCCGGGGGGCGGGCGGGGCTGCTGCTGCCGCCGCGGGAGCCCCGCCTGCCCGCCGCCCCGATAGAGGCCCGCCGCGGCGTCGTCGTCGTCCTCGCTCCCGACAGCGCCGCCCGGGCGCACGTCGGGCGTGCGCGGGCCGCCGAGCATCTCCCTGAAGGGGATTGGGCGCCGCGCCAAGGCCTCGGGCGACGCGGCGCCGCCCTCGGAAGAAAAGGCGCGGAAGAGGGCGTCGTCAAAGAGCAGCGCCTCTGCCGCGGCCGCCGCCACGGCCGCCGCCGCCGCCGCCTCAGCGCCCCCGCTCCCGCCGCCGCCTTGCGCCGCCGCCGCCGCCACCGCCGGGCGCTGCGCCAGCAGCCGCTGCAGGCGCGCCAGGGGGTCGGCCGGCCGGGGGCGGGGGCGGGCAGGGGCCGGGGCGGGGAGTTGCTGCTGCTGTTCCGGCAATCGCTGCTGCTGCTGCTGCTGCTGCTGTTGCGGCGGCAATTGCTGCTGCTGCTGCTGCTGGTGCTGGGGCGGCAGCACCGGCCCTCCCCCCGGGGCGCGCGGAGGGCGGCCGTCGAGCGAGGGCGTGCGCCCGGGCCAGGCGCCCCCGACCCCGCCCGGGGGCGTGGACCAGGGCGGGCCGCCGACGCCGCCGATCGCGGGCGCCCGCAGGACGCCCGTGCCCGCCGCGGGGCTGGCCGCCGCGAGTGGCGGCCCGACCGCCGAGCCCACGCCGGTGCCGACAGCGGTGCCGGCCGCGGCGGCGCTGCTGTCGGCCGGCGACGGCCGCCTGCCCCCGCCGGGAAACCCCCCACCGGGCGACAGCGCCTGCTGGGCGTGGGACAGCGCCTGGTGCGAGTGCGGGTGCTGCCCCTGCTGCTGCCCCTGCTGCCCCTGCTGTCCCTGCATCCCCTGCCCTTCCTGCCCCCCCTGCCCCTGCCCCCCCTGCCGCTGCGCCACCCTCTGCTCCAGCCGCGCGAACTCGCCCTCGTAGCGCGCGCACGACCCGCGCAGGCGCGCCAGCCTGTCCATCTCGCCGCGCGGCACGGGCGCCGCCAGGGCGGCCGGGTCCACTGGAGGGGCGCGCGACATCATCCGGGACATGAGCGCCACCACGCGCTGCTGGTGCGTCAGCCGCCGCAGCGCGTCGGCGTGGCCCTGCGGCGGCGGCAGCCCCTGCGCGCGGAATTCCGACTGGCGGGCGAGGTAGCTCTGGAGGGTCTGCTCGATGCGCGCGAGCAGCTGGCTGACGACGGGGTGGTAGCGCTCGCGGACGGCGGCGAGCTCGGAGAAGTACTCGGCGGCGGTAGCGGGGGGGGCGGCGCCGGGGGCGGCGGCGGCGGCGGCCGCGGGGGCGGGGGGCGGGACGCCGCCGCCGCCGTTGGCAGCCGCCGACGCGGCCGCGAGATAGGGGGCCGCCTGCGGCTGCTGGTGCGGCTGGTGCTGCTGGGGGGGGGGCGGCTGCTGGCCGAAGAGCGGATGCGGCTGCGGGGGCTGCTGCTGCTGCTGCTGGTAGTATGGCGGCTGCTGCTGCTGCTGCTGCTGCTGCTGCTGCTGCTGCTGGTGCTGCTGGTGCTGCTGCGGCTGCTGCGGCGGGGGCGCATAGGCCGGCAGCGGCGGCTGCCGCTGGTGCTGCATCGCATGAAAGGGGTGCTGCTGCTGATGCTGCTGTGGCTGCTGGTGGAGAAAAGACTGCTGCTGCTGCTGCTGCTGGTACAACGGCGGCGCGGTCCCTGCCGAGGGCGGCAGATAGCCCCCGCCGGCCGGCGGCGCCGACGGCGGCGGCGCGCCGTACGGCCGCGGCTGCTGCAGCGGCGGCTGCTGCTGCTGCGGCGGCGGCCGTTGCTGCTGCTGCTGTTGCGGCGGCGGCGGTTGCTGGTATGGCTGGTACGGCTGCTGCTGCTGCTGCGGCTGCGGGTGCTGGTAGGGCTGCTGCTGCTGCTGCGGCTGCTGCAGGGGAGGCTGCTGCTGTTGGTACTGCGGCGGCGGCGCGTGCTGCTGCTGCTGCTGCTGGGGCGGCGGCGCCGCCTGTTGCTGCGGCGGCGCGTGCTGCTGCTGCTGCTGCAGCTGCTGATATTGGGGCGGCGGCGGCGCCTGTTGCTGCTGCTGCTGCGGCGGCGCGGGCTGCTGCGGCGGCGGGAGGCCGTCCGCAAAGACGCCGAGAAAGTCGTTCCAGTCCTCGCGCAGCGGCTGCGGCTGAAGCGGCTGCGGCGGCTGCGGCGGCTGCGGCTGCTGCGGCGGCGGCGGCGGCTGTGGCTGCTGCGGCTGCTGGTAGGGGGCGTACCCCTGCTGCTGCAGTGGCTGCTGTGGCTGCTGCTGCTGCTGGTACTGCTGCTGCTGCTGTGGCTGCTGGTGCTGGTGCTGCTGCTGCTGCTGCTGCTGCTGCTGCTGCTGCTGCTGCTGGTGTTGCTGCTGCTGCAGCGCGCCCGACTGCGCGCCGCTCACCATCTTGGCCGCGTAGCGCTTGACGATCTCGACGTAGCAGGCCTAGCGAAATTCGGTGGTGTGTTGGGTTTAAGGAGACGGCCGCGGACGGGGGTGAGCTACAACAGCCAGGTGCATTGTTGCATGCGAGCAACAACAGCCAGGTGCAACGCGCTTCGGCATGAGACAGAAACCCTCGCCACGCAGGGCGACGACGCCGCGGGCCTCTGTGCAAGAGACGGCACGCGTTCTCACCTGGTCGTTGCCCGCGAGCTCGAGCGACTTTGCCTCGATGGCCGAGGCGTATCGGTGGGCCTGCTCGGGGCCCTTGCCCACGGAGGCGAGCGCCCCGGTGATCTGGCCGAAGCTGCGAGTTTTTTCACGTTTGAGGGAGGAGGGGGGAGTGAGGGGAGGGGAGGCGAGAGGGAGGACGCCGAAACGACACGCCTCGTTCAAACTCACACCCACTCGGCCATTTGCGCGCGAAAGCCCGCCGGGATGTTGTCCTGCTGTATCGGCTGCTGCTGCTGCTGCTGCTGGAGGTGGTGCTGCTGGAGGTGATGGACGGGCGGGGGCCCTGCTCCTCCGGCTGACGACTGCTGCTGCCCGCCAGTCGCCCACATCTTGGTCTATTTTGTCTATTGGTCTCTAGGGTGGGCGCATCATCATCATTGCCTTGCGCATGTTCTAAGGAGGGTCGTGTCTGCGTCCCGTTTCGCAAATTGGCGTCAGCGGTCTTCTAGCGGGCTCGACGGGTGGCGTGCCGGCGTCGGCGTCAATGGCAACGTCGGCGACGTCTTTTGGCCGGCCGCTCCCTTGCTTGCGCTGCGCACTTTGTCACGCTTGCTGTACGCGAGGGGCAACGGCCCGATCATCTCCGTCGCCGATCACTCGTCGCCATCACCACATGAAAAACGCCGCACTGCGGAACACTCGCGGCGAGTGATTGCGGGCTCGGTTCCGAGGAGTGACGCGCGCCCGCCGTCCTCCTTCCCATCCCGACTCCAAAACAACCACCCCCGCGCTCATGGCCAACTCCCGCTTCGAGTACGTCCGCGCCTACGAGCGCGCCGACGACCGCCGCCTCTTGCCTGGTTGCTACGCCGTCGTTCGGCTCGACGGCCGCGGCTTCACGCGCTTCAGCCGGCGGCACGCGTTTGCTAAACCCAACGACGCGCGCGCCTTGCGGCTGATGGACGCGGCCGCGGCCGAGGTCCTGCGCGCGTTTCCCGAGGTCGCGCTCGCCTACGGGCAGTCGGACGAGTACTCCTTCCTGCTGAGGAGGGGCGGGAGCGTCCCCCTGTTCGACCGCCGCCCGACAAAGCTGGCCACCCTGTTTGCGTCGACGTTTGCCGCCGCCTACTGCCGGTTCTGGCCGCGGTTCTTCGGCGGCGGCGGCGGCGGCGGGGGCTGGTCTGGCGGCGGCGGGGGGCAGGAGGGAGCGACGGCGCCGACGTCGCCCTCTGCGGCGTTTGCAGACGCCGCCACCGCCGCCGCATCGTCAGTATCAGCAGCCGACCCCTTGGAGCCGCGGGCGCGCAGGCGAGCGCGCCCAGACAGGGGAGACGACGGCGACGCCGAGGACGAGGACGACGGCGACGAGGACGAGGACGAGGCGGCCCTGCCGCTGGTGTCGCTGGAGCCGGGCGCGTTCGAGCACGAGGAGCGCGACGCGGCCGAGGGAAGGCGCGCGATCGCGGCGGCGCGGGCGGCGGAGCGGGCAAGCGCTGGAGAGAGTGCGGGGGCCGACGCCGACGCGGACGCCGCCGACGCCGACGCCGCCGCCGCCCCTCCGCCCGCTGCCGCCGCCGCCCCAGCTCCCGAGCCCCTCCGCCCCACGCCCCTCCGCTCCACGCCCGCCTTTGACGCGCGCTGCGTCGAGTACCCGACCGCCCGCACCGTACGCGACTACTTCGCCTGGCGCCAGGCCGACGCCCACATCAACAACCAGTACAACACCGCGTTCTGGGCCCTTGTCCAGCGCGGGGGGCTGCCGCCCCGCGACGCGCAGCAGGCGCTCAAGGGGACGGGCGCCGGCGCCAAGAACGAGATCATGTTTGCGTGCGGGATCAACTACAACGGCCTGCCGCAGCGATACCGCAAGGGCTCGGTCATCTGCTGGGAGGAGTGCGACGACGACGATGATGATGACGAGGTGGGGGGGCCTGGTGGGGAAGGCGCCCGCGAGGAGGAACCGGCGCCGCGCGCGCCCCCCGCGGCGAAAGGCAGAGGTCGCCGCCGCCGCCGCCTGGCGCTGCGGCACTGCGACATCGTCCGCGACGCCTTCTGGGAGGCGCGCCCCGAGATCCTGGACGAGGGCGGCGACGCGGGGGACGGGAGCGGGCGGGGAGCGGGCGGGAGGCGGCCTTGACGTAAGATTTCATGTTACTTGAAATAAGTAGAAAAGAGAAAAGAGAAACGAGCGACGGCGGGGCGGGGCGTGGCGGCGCCAGGCGGCGCGGGGCTCGCCCGTGCGCAGAAAGGCCGGGTCGGACGCGAAGTCGGGCGGCGGCGTCAGGGCGGCGGCGGCGGCGTGCCGGCGGCGGAGCAGGAGGGCACGCGATGACGACGCCGACGACGCAGGCGCGGCACCCACGCGCTTCTGTCTCGTCCGCCGTGTTTGTGATCGTTGCCGTGTTTGAGAGGAGCCGATGCATGTGAATGCATAAATCATGGGATGGAAGCTTGCCGCGGTTGTGTTGTTCATGGGAGGGCAAAGGGAGGCAGAGGGCGGACGGCGAAGAGGAAAAGCGGCAAAGGGGGAAAAGCGCGCGCTGCGGCCGAGGAACTGAAATAAGACCACGGCGCCGGTCGATCAAAATAGAAATCGAAGGAAATATTTGGTTGCGCTGCGGGTCGTCTGGCCCGTCTCACGCCGGCGCCAGCACCGCCTGCGCCGGCGCGAGCGTCCCCGCCGGCATCACCTGCCGCCCCCAGTCCACCCCCATCATGTTGCCCGGGGGCGAGTACTGGCACACCCAAACGGGCATGCCCTCGCACGCCGCGTTGGACGCGCACCCGAGGCGCGCCGAGTCGCGCCACACCGCCTGCGTGAAGTGGCCCGTGCCGGCGCCGTAGCCCGGCCTGTCGAAGCTGTAGGCCTCGACCTCGCGGTACCAGGCGTCGACGGCCTGCTGCCAACTGCGGTAGCCCCACGCCATGTTCTCGCCGACGCCCTGGGCGCCGCTGTGCCCGCCCGGGCAGCGCGAGGTGAAGGCGCGGGCGGCGGCCTCGAGCTCGCCGTCCCAGGCCAGGGGCGGGCTGCCGTGGCGGGCGCGGTACAGGTTGTGGCGCACGAGGGCCTCGGGTTGGTCGGGGGCGGCGGGTGGAGGGCTAGGGGGAGAAGGGGGAGGAGGCGGGGGCGGCGGGAGCGGCGGCGCGTTGGGCGGCGCCGGAGTGACGGGCGGCGGGCCGGCTGGCGAAGGCGGCGCCTCTCCCTCGTCGTCCTCGCCGCCGCCGCTGCCGCCCGATGGCGGCAGCGCCAGCGGCGGGAGGACCTGCAGCGCCCAGTCGCCCGCGCGGTCGGCGCCCGGCGCGTACAGGCACACGTAGGTGCGCAGCTCGCACTCGACCGCGAGCGCGCACCCGATCGCGGACGTCGAGCGCCACACCAGCTGCGCAAACTGCGCGCGGGGGGGGGCAGCGGCGGGGGTGGCTGCGTCCGTCTTGGCGGCGCCGCCCCCGCCCCGCTTATAGTCGTACGCGTCCGACTCGCCGTACCACGCGCGGAAGGCGGAGCCGAGCGTGGGCGAGTCCCACGCCAGGGTCTCTCCCGGCCCGAGCTCCCCGCCTGCCGCCGCCGCCCCGGGAGAAGCGGCAGAGGGGCCGCCGAACGCGCGCGCGCGCGTGCGCGGGCACGCCGCCGCGCGCTTCTTGGCGGCGGCCGCCAGCGCGGGGTCCCAGGCCAGCGGCGCGACGCCGTGCGCGGCGCGCAGGCGGTTGGCGAGCGCGAAGCCCGCCGCGAGGTCCCGGTCCGCCGGAGCGTCGGGGCCGGCGGTGCAGGGGATGGGGCTGTCATTACCGCCGCCCGCCCCGCCCGCCGGGCCCTCGCCCGCTTGGTCTTGCGCGTCCCCGTCTCCGGGCGGCGACGCCGTCGGCGGCGGCGCCGTCGCTGGGGGGGCGTCGGCGGCGTCGTCGTTGGCGGGCGGCGCCAGAGGAGGAGGAGGGGCAGGAGACGGCGACGGCGACGGCGAGGGCAGCTCCGGCGGCGGCGGCGGCGGCGGCGGCGGCGACGCGAGGCTCGAGGTGCCCCGCGGCGTCTCGGGCACGCCGTCCCCGTCCAGGTCGTCGTACTCGTTGTTGCGCACAGGGAAGAGGCCGCCGAGCGGGTCGTCCGCGCCACCGCCGCCGCCGCCGCCGCCAAACAGGTTGCCGAGGCGCGCGCGCATGTTGGACGCGCCGGAGGGCCCGGCGTAGGAGTACTGGCGCGGGTTGGACGCGCCCGGGCCGCTGACGACGTACCCGCCGCCGCCCTGGGTGGTCACGGTGCCGGGCGGGCGCCGGGGGCCGGCCGCTCCGCCGCCGCCGCCGCCGCCATAGCCGCCGCCGCCGCGCGCGATCCCGGCCAAGGCGCCGCGCGGCGGCGGCGCAAACTGCTGCGGCTGGGCCTCCGGGGCTTGGAGCGCGCCGCGGGGCTGGATCACGCCGGCCACGTCGTCGGCTGCGAGACCCCCCGGGCGCGCGGCGGCGTCGGCGGCGGCCGCGTCCGCGGGCGTGACGTCGGCGGCGGCGGCTACCGGAGTCGGCTGCTGGCCGGCGCGGCCGTCGCCGCCGTAGGCCCCTCCTGCCCCCGCCCCCGAGGCGGGCCTTGCCGCCGCCGCCCCCGCCGCCGGTTGAGGCCGCAGGAGCTCCGCGAGCCCCGATCCGTCTGGCCGCACCTCCCGCGTCCAGTCCATCCCCACCACGTTGCCCGGCCCGGCGTACCGGCACACGTAGGTCACCTCGCGGCACCGGGGGCTCACCGCGCAGCCGACGCGCGTCGACGAGCGCCAGACGAGCTGCGAAAAGGCGCCCGTCTCTGGCGAGAACCCCGGGCGCTCAAAGTCGTAGGCGCGCGCGCCGCCGTCGTACCAGGCGTCCACGGCGGCCGCGAAGGAGCTCTGGCCCCAGGCGACGTTTTGCCCGAGGCCGGGGGGGGGGGCAAAGGCGCCGCCGAGCTCGCCGGACGCGCGGGGCGGGCAGGCGGCGGCGGCGGCGGCGGCGCCGGCCGCCAGCGCCGGGTCCCAGGCGAGCGAGGCGGAGGCGCCCGCGTGGCGCGCGCGGTACAGGTTGGTGCGGTCGAGCGCCGCGCGCAGCTGCGCGTCCAGGAGCGCCAAGGTCCTGGCCGCCGGGGCGGGCGCCGAGGCGGCGGCGGGGACGGGCGCGAGGGGCGCGATCGCGGCCGCCGCCGCCATCGCTGCCCAGGGCCGCCTGTCCGGGCCGATCGGCGTGCTGTTGGTCGCCGGCTGCACCTGCGACGCCCACTGTAACTTGGAACCCCCCGGCGCGCCGCGGAATTGGCAGGCGTACGCGGGGCCGCCGCCGTCGGCCGCCGCCGCCGCCTGCGCGCCCCCGCCGCAGTCACCCGCGCGCCGGATCGCGCAGCCCGCGCGGCTGGCGGCCCGCCAGACGAGCTGCGCAAACGCCTCGGTGCCGTTCTGCGGCCCCGGGCGCGCAAAGTCGTACGCCTCGCCCTGGCGGTACCACTCGCGCACGGCGGCGGAGAGCGTGGAGGCGCCGAACTGGAGGGCCTGGCCGGGCTTGCTCGAGGAGGAAGAGCCAGAGGCCGAGGCGCCGCCGCCGCCGCCCCCCTTGCCCTTGCCCTTGCCGCCGCCGCCGGCCCGGCCTCCTCGGACAGGTGCCGCGATCGGGCTCGAGTTGTTGACGGCGGCGGCAACGGCAGCAGGCGGCGGCGTTGGCGGCGTTGGCGGCGGAGCGCAGGCGGCCGCCAGCGCGTCCGACGCGCCGCGCGCCAGGCGGGCGTCCCACTTGAGCTCCGCGCCCCTGTGCTCGCGCCGCAGGGCGTTGACGAGGCCGAGCGCGTCGCTCACCTCGAGCGGGAGCGGCGGCGACGGCGCGCCTCCCCCACCGCCACCCCCGCCGTCAAACGGAGGCAGGGGGGGGAGCGGCGGGGGCTCGGGCATCGGCCCGCCGTCGCCGCCGCCGCCGCCGCCGTCGGGCGCGGGCGGCGTCGGCGGCTCCGGGGGGGCCACGGGCGGCGGCGGCTCGAGGTCGTCGTCGAGCAGCACCTGCCCGCTCGCGGTGACGGGCACGGGCGCGACCAGAGGCGCGGCGACGTTGGCCTCGAACGCGGCCGCCCACAGAGCGCGCGGGGAGGAAGGAGAAGAAGAAGGAGAGGCAGAAGAAGAAGACGAAGCAGCAGCGAAGGCGCCGCCGCCGCTCCCGTTTTTGGCCGGGGCCGGCGCCAAGGCCGCCCGCGCCAGGAGCGGCGGCAGCCGCCTGCGCGGCGGAGGGTAGTACCGGCACGCCATCACCCGGCCGCCCGAGCACGCCGCGTTGGCCCCGCACCCCACGCGTTCCGACGACCGCCACAGCACCCGCGCGTACTCGTCGGCGCCCTCCCGCGGCCCGGGCGACCCGTGGTCGTAGGCGGCGGCGCCGCGGGCGTACCAGCTGTCGACGGCGCGGGCGCCGTCAAACGGCGGCGGCGGCGGCGGCGGCGGCGGGGCGGCGGCGCCGGAGGACACGGCTTGCGGGGCGGGGGTCGGGCCCTCGTCCTCCTCGCGGTAGAGGGACTCGGCCCAGGGGTCGGGCTGCAGGGGCTGCTCCGGGTCCTCGTCCTGCTCGCTGTAGAGGGAGTCGGCCCAGGGGGCCACCTCCTCCTCCTGCCAGCGGCGTCGGCGGGGCCCGAGGTGGGCGGCGGCGGCGGCGGGGGCGCCGCCGCTCGCCCCTTGCCGCTGCTGCTCCTCCGTCGGTGCGCCCAAAGGGGACGGGACGGAGGGGCCCGAGGGGCAGCCGGCGGCCCAGAGCTCGGCGCCGCGCGCGAGGCCGTCGTCCCAGACCAGCGGTTCGGTGCCGTGGCGCGCGCGCAGCTGGTTGTGGCGCCTGAGCGCGGCCTCGGCCGCGCGGTCGCCGAGGCCGCCGAGCAGCGAGCGCGGTGGGGGCGCGCGCCGCACGAGGACGACGCGCGGCGGCGGCGGCGGCGGCGTGGATGTGAAGGAGGACGAGGTCGGCGTCGCCGCTTTGACGCCCGTCGCGCGGGGGACGCCGCCACTGCGGCCGCGGGTGGTGGTCGTGGTCGTGGTCGTCGTCACGACCGTGACCGATCGGGCCGTCCCCGGCTCGAGCGGGCCGCCGCCGCCATAGCCCTGAGTAGCCCGGGGATCAAACGCCGCGGCCGCGGCCGTCGGCGCCGTGGCTGGCGCCGGGGCGACGAGCGCCGCCGCCGCCGCCGCCGTCGCCGCCTCTGCGGGCGCCAGCGGTGGGGGCACCATCTCGTCCCAGTCCGGCGCGTCCACGACGTTTCCGGGAGGCCAGTACTGGCACACGTAGGCCGTCCAGCGGCACGCGGTGTTGACGGCACACCCGACGCGCGTCGTGTTGCGCCACAGCAGCTGCGAATAGTGGCCAGTGGCGGCGGAGAAGCCGCCGCCGCCGCTGCCGCTGCTTGTGTCGTCGCCGCCGCCCATCTGCTCCCCGAGAGCGCGCCCCCGCCCGTGGCCGTAGTACTTGTCGCCCTCGGCGTACCAAGCGTCCACGGCCTCGGCCGCGTCGCCGTACCCCCACGCGAGCGACTCGCCGACGCCCGCGCCGCCGCTGTGCCCGGCGCGGCACCCGGACGCCCACGAGACCGCCGCGCGCTCGAGCAGCGGGTCGCGCGCCAAGGGGGCGAGGCCGTGCGCGGCGCGCAGCGCGCTGTGGCGCGCCAGGGCCTCGGGCGCGGGCCTCGCGGCGGCGGCGGCGGCGGCCAGGAAGGCGGGGCCGCCGACGGACGAAGGCGGGGCGGTGGCGTTGGCCGGCCGCGCCGCCGGCCGCCCCTCGCTGCCCCTGGCGGCCGCCGCCCGCGGGCCGCCGCCGCCCGCGCTGGTCGTCGACAGCGGCTCGCCCGCGTGCGGCCAGCTGGCCGCCGCGGACGCCGCCGAGGCGGGCCGTGAGGCGTCCAGGGGCGCGACGCCCGGCGCGAGGGGCAGCACGTTGTCCTGGGGCGGGCCCAGGGGCGCGGGCGCGTACAGGCAGACGTGCGTGCGGAGGGCGCAAGGGGACGAGGGGGGCGACGACGAGGAGGACGAGCGCCCGCCCGCGGCGGCGGCGGCGGTGGCGCACCCGACGCGCTCGGCCCCCCGCCACACGACCTGGGCAAAGTGGGGCGCGGCCGAGAGGGAGGCAGGGTCGCCGGTCGAGCCGTGGGAGAGGGCTTCCGACTCGTCGTACCAGGCGCGCACGGCGCTCGACAGCGTCCGCGGGCCCCAAGCCACGTTTTCACCCAGGAGCGTCGAGGAGGACGGGGCGGCGTCGGCGGCGGAGGGCGCCGCCGCCGCCGCCGCCGGCGGCCCGCCGCCGCTGCTGCGGCCGGCGGGGCAGAGGTCGGCGGCGGCGCGGGCCTGCGCTTCTAGGCTTGCGTCCCAGGCGAGGGGCGCCGAGCTGTGGCGGGCGCGCAGCCGGTTTTGCAGCGCGAGGGCGGCGCGGATCTCGGGGTCGGCCGGGGCGCTGGTCCTGGCGTTGGCGCGGGCGGCGGTTCCGGCGGGAGCGGGGGCGGCGGTTCGGGCGGGGGCGCGGGCGGCAGCCGGGGCCGGGCGAGGGGCGGCGGCGGGGACGGCTGCTTTTGGGGATGGACGCCCGGGCCCGGCCGTCCGCGAGCTGGCGTTGACGGCTAGGTGGCTGGTGGCGTTGGCCCCGATGGTGCTGCTGTTGGCGCTGCGGGTGACGATGACGCTGCTGTTGTTGCTGTTGCTGTCACTGCTGCTGCTGCGGCTGCTTTTGGCGGCGGCGACGAGCAGCGCCGCCGGCGCCGCCGGCGGTGCCGGCGCCGGCGAGGGGACGCGCTGTGCGCTTGAGGGGGCGGCTGCTGCGTCGGCCGGTTTTCCTGTTTATAGCGGATTATTGTCGTGTTTGTACCGAATAAGTTAGATGGGGGAGGAAGGCAACAGGGGCGCGCGTCGAAAAGGAATTTGAGCTATATTTGGAACCATGAGGCCCCAGCGCCCGTTGGCTTGGGACGGGCGGGCGGGCGGCGCGCGCGCGGGCAGACGGCGTGGCACCTCGCTCGCCGCCGCCCTCGCCCCCTCCTGCCCCTTGTGCCGACTCACCCGCGCTGCGCGCGCCGAGCGGCGCTCGTAATAGCGTCAGAGCGACCGCAACCACCAGCGCCAGGCGTGCGCCGCACCCGGCGCGGCGCCGGGCCATGGCTTTGCGGGGGCGCGGAATGTGGCGACCCAACACGGAGACGAGAGCGAACAACTTGAAAGGGAGAGGAGCAGCGAGGGAGAGGCAAATGAGCGCACGTTCATGACGCGTGCGAATGTGTGTGAAGCGTCGCTCGAGCAAGTTAGCGCCGATTGTGGAGATCTGCGGGGGCGTTTCGGCGTTTTGATGGGCGCGGGAGATTTTGGCAGCAGAGAGAGCCTTTTTGTTTGCCGAGAGGCTCTCTCTTGTTCGTTCTGGATGGGAGGGGTGGAGGTCGCGCGCGGGCGCGATCACGACAAGCAGGGTAGAGTGTGAGCAGGTCTCGAGCGCTTGCAAGAGGGCGACGCTTGGAAACGGGCGCAAGAAGTAAGAGGTTGCCGACGTTGTGAGGGGGAGGCGCCGCGGATCGCGTGCGAACGGCGACAGAGAGGGCAGCGACGCCGGGCGGGTCTATTTTCGGCCTTTCCCCTCGCGCGCACGCGACGAACGAGACATCGACGGACGCGAAAGATACACACCTGCCTGCCTCAGAGGAATACCTTACAAGTCATGGCGGTCCGGCCAACGAGTCGAAAAAATGTGAGAAATAATGTGATGGGGACGGGCGAGCTGTGCAGACGGCAAAAAAACTCGGCGTGTGCGCCCCGCCTGCTTTTTGAGGAAAGAAAAGGAACAAATGGTTTTCGTTCACGCTGAAGTAAAGTCATCCGAAACAATTTGGAGGGATGGTCGAAGGCAAAAGGGGTCTCGTCGGCGGCGGCGTGCCTTGGCGAAAGAGGAGACAGGAGGGAGGGGCGAGGGGAGCGAAGTGGAAAGTCGGAATGGAGGAAAGCGGGACGAAGAAGAAACGAAGAAAACGCGCCCGGGGCAACACGCCAGGTCCAGCCCCGCAGCATGCGGCGCCCGGCGCCCCGGGCATGCGCGGCACTGCTCAGCAGGTGGCGCTTGCCGAACACTAGGCCACGAGAACACACGAGCGTGTGTCATCATCTCACCGCCGGGATCGACCTCAACGGCCATAGCGACCGACGCAGCGGCCGCGAGCGTCGCCAGCAGCAGGAGGCGCGCCATTGATGTGTTGTTGTCCTCGCGACCTGGCGCAGGTCTGTTTGTTTTGTTGCGTCAAGCTCTGTTTAAAGGTGGTTGGTGCTGGCAGAAGTATAATAAATGTAAGGATCAGAAAGGCGCGCATGAACGCGTGTTGTCCCCTCGAACGAATTCCGGGTCGATGTGAGTACGCGAGGACAAACGGACCTTCGGGAGCCGTGGCGGCGGCGGCGGCGGCGGCGGCGGCTACGCGGCGGCGCGCGGCGACACGAGACTCGCGGAGCAAAAAGCGTCCGCTTCACCCCCACCACCACCACAACCTTTGCTGCACCACCAACTCCAACTTGTGCACCGCACAAGTAGCACGCATCCATCGCGCGTGCGCGCCTCTTCACAGACAGCAAGCCGAATTCAAAAACTTCGACGGCCGCGAGAGGGGAAAAGCGTTTTTTTTTCATTCCATCATCAGAGCCCCCCGCGCGCTCCTTTTCCTTCCCCCTTCCTCTGCCCTCACCACCTCTGCCAACCCCGATGCTCCAGACCCGCTTCACACATGCGGTGGCCGTGCCGGCATCATCGGCGCGGCAGCGGCGGCGGAAGCCCGCGGGCGGCAAACCGCCGGCGGCGGCGCGCCCCCAGCCACTGATGTCGTGCGGCGCCGCCCCTTCTGCTCGCCGCGCCCGCTGCTGCCCGACCGTCGCCGCGTCTGCCGGCGGCCAGGGGGACCGCAGCACCAGCAGCAACAACAGCAGCACGAGCATCAGCATCAGCAGCACCCCGCACCCCCCACCGCCCCTGCACGCCCCCCTGGGCCTCGTCCTCTTCTCCTCCGCGATCCTCGGCGTCGCAGGCTGGCTCGACGCCGCCACCGCCGCCGCCGCGTCGCCCTCCTGCCCGTCCTCCTTCTGCTCGCCGCCCGCCGCCGCCGCCTTCTGCGGCCTCGCAGTCGGCGCGCTGCTCGGGGGCGCCTACGCCGCGCTCGGGCGCCACGCCCGCCAGTCCTTGTGGCGCCTGCCCGCCAGGCCCCTGCGCGTGGTCATCTCGGGAGGCACGCGGGGGCTGGGCAAGGCGCTCGCGCGCGAGATGCTTGCCGCGGGCGACGCCGTCGCCATCACGGGGCGCGCGGGCGCGGACGGCGGGGGCGCGGCCGTGGCGCGCGCCGTCCGGGAGCTGCCGGCCGAGGCCGTCGCGCTGCTGCGCGCCTCCGGGGCGGACGTGGGCGAGCGGGAGGAGCGGGCCATGCGCGCGCGGCTTGCCGGGTTTGTGTGCGACGTGGCTGCCGAGGACGGCGGCGCGTCGGTCGAGGGGGCGCTCGACAAGGCCGCGGCGTTCTTCGCGGCCGCCGCCGCTGGTGCTGGCGGCGGCAACGGCGGCGGAGGCGTCGGCGGCGACGACAGCGGCGCTCGGCCGAGCGGCTTTGACGTGCTCATCTGCAACGCCGGCGCGTCGGGCGGAGCGCGCCGGCTGTTTCCCGACGCGGCGGCGGCGGCGGCTGCTCTGGACGAGAACCAAGGCGTCGTCGGCGACAACGGCAGCGGCGGTGACAGCAGCGACGACGACGACACATCGCCCGCTTCCGCGACCCTGCTGCGCGATGTCGTGCGCACCAACCTGCTCGGCGCGCTGCGCTGCGCCAAGGCCGGCATGGGCCACCTGTCCCCGCCCGCCTCCTCCGCCTCCTCGTCCTCGTCGCCGCCGTCGTCCTCGGCCCGCGGCCACCTCTTCTTCGTCGACGGCGCCGGCTCCGACGGCGGCGCCACGCCGCTCTACTCGGCGTACGGCGCCACCAAGGCCGCCCTCCCCCAGCTGGCCGCGTCCCTCCGCGCCGAGCTCAAGGCTGGGGCCGCGGCCGCGGCAACGGCGAGTGCGGCGGCGGCGGCGGCGACGACGACGACGGCGACGACAACGACGCCGGCCTCTAGCTCCCCCCGCCCCACACCCCAGCCGCCCTCGGTGCACGTGCTCTCTCCGGGCATGATGCTCACCGACCTGCTGCTGCGCGGCTCGCCCGTCACCGCGCGCTCGGTCGTCTTCAACGCGCTCGCCGAGCACCCTGAGACCGCAGCCGCCTTTCTGGCGCCCCGCGTCCGCTCGGCCGTCGCGCGCGGCGCCGACGCCACCTACCCCAAGTACCTGACTCCTTGGTCCGCGCTGGCGCGGTTCGCGCGCGCGCCCCTCTCGCGCGGGCGGTTCTTCGACGCGGCGGGCGAGCCCGTCTACCTGCCCGAGCGCGAGCGCCTGCTGGGAAAAGGGGCGCGGGCCACGGCGCGCGCGCGGCGGGGGGCGGCGGTCGCGTCGCGGCTGGTGCCGCTGCGGGCCGCCTACTCGGCGTCGCTGCTCGCGTGCGCGCTGGGCCTGGGCGCGGCGCTCGGCGGGGGCGGGGGGTCGGTCGCCGCCGCCCAGGGTCTGCCCCCCGCGGCGGCGGCTTCTCCTCCTCCCGTCGTGGTCGCCGCCGCCGCCGCCGTCGCCCCTCTGGCGCCGGCCGCGGTCGCCGTCGGCCAGGCCCCGCCGCTGGTGCGCTGAGGGCGTTTTTCGCGTCGGTCCCTGCTCCACCTAGCGCGCGCTGCTCATTCCCGCGCGCGGGGGGTGGGGGGGTCGCTGTTGCTTCGGCGTCCAACAACAAACAACCCCCCGCCCCCCGCCCCCCCCCCTCGGCCGCCTCCGCCGGCATTCGGCGCTCCCTCCCTCTCCCTCTCCTCCATCCTCCTTTTCCGCCACAATTGTCCCCCTCGTTCCTCTCGCACACCCTCTCGCGCCAAGGCATTGCCTTCCTGTCTCGACCTCTCTTTGTCTGCCACGCGGCCCTTTTCGCACTTTCCCTTGCCCCCCCCTGTACCATTCTCCCCCCCACCGCCGCCCACCTCTTCCCGCGCGCCGAAACGCGCTCGTCCCACCGTTGCCCCGGTATTGTTTTTTACTCGTCACAGCTTGTTGCTGTGTGCCTCCTCCACCTGCACGACCCCGTGTTGCTGGCCACAGCACCTAAGCGTTGCGCGCGGGGCTTTCAATTCCACATGTAAGAAAATCCGACACCACAACATTGCGCGACTGCGGGACCGACGCGACGACGGTCGGCAGCGCGCGCGCTGACGGAGCGACGAAGCGCGAAGCGTCTTTCGCACCGGCGCGCCCTCAAATGCAGAGGATACGTCACTCCACCTTTCCATCAAACGGCGTCATTCAACAGTTGCCCCAGCATCTAAAAAGCAAGCAGGCGTGAACGTCAGCGCGCGAGACAGCGCCCACGCCCCTCCGCCCGTCAATCACCCGAAATTCGCGATCGCCGGAAATCGCCGCGCGCGTCGCCAATCACCGCGCCGCGCTTGGCCCGCGCAAGATCCGCACGATCGTCGTCATGCACGCTCTGTCCGCGTCTTCCTCCTCGGCCGCCGCCGGCCGCGGCGCGCGCGCGTCTTCCCCGGCAAAGTCCGCGTCCCTCCCCTTCTCCGCCCTCCTCCCTCGCGGCGGCCCCCTGCGCCACCCGCGCCGTCGCAGCACCAGCTTCCCCCCCGACGTGGTGGCCCGCTCCTCCACCAGCCGCGAGGAGGCCCTGCGCGCCCTCGAGAGCTTTGGCGCGGGCGTCGCCGCGCGCGTCGCCGTCGTCGCGTCAGCGTCGCCGAGCGAGCTCACCACGGCGGCGCCCGCATCGGCCTCGGCCGCGCTGTCCAGCGCCGACGGCGGGCCCGGCCTGCGCGAGCTCAAGGCCGACACCTTTTGGCCCACCATCCGCGAGGAGGCCGGCGACAGGCTCGTCGTGGTCGACTTTTACACGCAGTAAGGTCTCATGTTTGGATTTAGGGTTTAGGCTTGCAGGGGCCACCGCACCACCTGTTGGTTTGGTTTTTGCGCCCGTAACTCTAGTGCCGCCGCCGGCAAAACGCGTCGCCCCAAAACACCGACCAAAACCAACCCCAACAACCAACCAAACCAACCAACCAAACCAAAACCAACAGGTGGTGCGGCCCCTGCAAGCTCATTTACCCGAAGCTCGTCGAGCTGTCCGAGCGCCTTGCCCCGCGCGGCGTGCTCGTGTGCAAGGTCGACTGCAACACCGACTTCAAGGCCGTCGGGCGCGAGCTGGGCATCCGCGTGGCGCCGACGTTCCACCTGTACCGCCGGGGGTTGAAGGTGGCGGAGATGACGGGGGCGCACGTGGAGCGGCTGGCGGCGCTGGTGGAGGAGCAGCTGGCGGGGGAGGCGGCGGCGTCTGAGGCGGAAGAGGGAGGGCCGGCGCCGGTGTGAGGGGCCGCGTCGGTTTTGTATTTGGAGGGGGACGAGAGGGGGGACGTCGTTTGTTTTTGCGTCTTGTTGTTCCCCCCGCCGTCGGGACCCTCTCTTCGTCGCTGACGTCACACATGCACGCGGACACCACCGACCCTTCATTTCATTGTCAAGGGCCGACCCCCTTCCCCCCCGCCTCGTTGTTGGTTCCCGTCCCCCCTTCCCCCCTGCCGCCGCCGCCGCCTGCGCGCGCCCTTGGCCGCGTCGCAGACCCCCATTCCTTTTGCCTCTCTCTCTGGAACTCGCCACCCTCCTGGGTTATTGGGCCCTCTCTCTGTCTATAGAAATCGAACCAACCACACGCGCTCGCGGGCTCTGTGCAGACCCCTCTTTGTCGCGCAACCCGGGACCGCGCACGCCCACGGCAGTTTGGCGACAAGGACGACGACGCTCGCGCGAGCGACGACCATTCTCTCTCTCTTTGCTGTCGAGTTCAGGGGTAAACACCCGCTCACGCACGCACCGACTCTCTCGATACGCTTGTGACGCGAGCGCTCCTATCCATCCCATCCCTCGTCCGTTGTCGTGCCACCACGCGCGAAACCTCTCTCTGCACTTCCTCGCTCAACACTTTGAACCGCGCGCGCGCGCGCCCCCCTAAGTCCCCCGCCGTCCTTCCCTTTCGCTGCTGGGCCAGGAACCGGCGGGTCTACAGGCCTCCATTGCCTCTGTGCGTCGCGGCCAATCGGCTTTTCGGCCCGGAAGAGAGAGAGAGAGGGAGCTTTAGGGTTCCTCTGTCTATTCCCTCCCCTTGCTTCTGCAAGCGCGTGCAGACATAGATTGCCTGGCCCCCGCCTGGATCTCGTCGCCAGGATCCGAAGCCCGCGCCATGCCGCCGCCGACCGCGGCGGCCGCGGGGCTCGCCCGTGCCGCGCTGCTGCTGCGCGGCGCCGCCGCCCGCTCGGCGTCAGCTGCGTCCCCGTCGCCAGCCGCTGCCTGGGCGGGGCGGCCGGGTGGCGGGGCGGCGGCGGTGGCGGCGGCAGCGGCAGTCGCGTCGACCTCTGCTGCGCCGCCGTCGCCGTCGTCGTACCGCGCGTACGGAAGAGCGGCCTCGCCGGCGACGTCGAGGGAACCGCAGGCGGAGGTGCAGGCGGCGGCGTCGGAGGCGGCAGCGGCGCCGGCAGCACCAGCAGCAGCGGCAGCAGCAGCAGAAGCAGCACCACAAGCGTCAACGAGCGGACGACCGCACCTCTTCGTGCCGACCGACACCTTTGGCAACGCCGTCATCTGGCCGCGCGGCGTCGGCGCCTCGCGCCCCTACTCGTCGCCCGCGACGGCCGCCGCCGCCGCCGCCGCCGCAGCAGCAGCAGCAGCGACGACGACCGGCACTAGCAGCAGCAGCAGCAGCAGCAGCGGCAGCGGCAGCGGCGTCGGCGGGCCGCACCCCCACCAGCACCCGCGGCCTCATCACCACCGCCCCGCAAAGCACCAGCGCTCTCAGCAGCAGCAGCAGCAGCAGCAGCACCACCAGCCCGACCGGCCGCCCGTCGGCGCCCCCGACCGCGCGCCCTCGGCCGCCGCCGCCGTCGCCGCCGCCCCCTCCCCGCCGCCCGGCGGCGTCCGCCTCGCCGACTGCGTCCCCCGCTCCCTCGTCGACGACGTCTTCGCCCACGCCCTCAAGAAGCAGACGGGCGTCTCCCTCAAGTACATGCTCGACTTTGGCGCCACCCCCATCGCCCGCCAGCTCGCGCTGTCCGCGCAGTTCCTGCAGCGCGAGCTGCCCGTCCGCCTCGCGCACCGCGTGGCCGAGCTCGAGAACCTGCCCTATGGCCTGTCGTCCAAGCCGCAGGTGCTGAAAGTGCGCGACTGGTACGTCGAGTCGTTCGCCGAGCTGCGCGGCTTCCCGCCCATCCGCTCCGAGGAGGACGAGCTGCGCTTCACCGGGTTACTGGCTTCCATCTACCGGAGGCACGCCAACGTGGTGCCGCTGATGGCCAAGGGGGTGGCCGAGATGCGGCAGGAGCTGGCGTCGGACCCGCGCGCGGCGCTGGCGGAGATGCCCGAGGTGCACCAGTTCCTGGACGGGTTTTACCTGAGCCGCATCGGCATCCGCATCCTGATCGGTGAGTTTGGCTCTTTTTTTTGTTTTTTTTTGTGGCGATTTGGCCGGGGGGTGTCTTTTTTGTTTTGCGCGCGCGCGCGTTTTTTCCTGCGCCTCCTTTTCGCTTGCCTGCGTTTCACGTCGCGACGCGCGGCCGTGTTTCTAGGCTTACCCGCTTGAAACACCGCCCGACCCCCACCCCCAACGTGCCAAACCGCCACCGCCAAAATAACCCCCCAATCCAAAATTCAAAATCAAAACCAAAAACCCTCAACAGGCCAGCACATCGCCCTGCACGAGCCGCCCAAGCCCGACCACATCGGCCTCGTCTGCACGCGCTGCTCCCCCGTCCAGGTCGCCGAGGACGCCATCAACGACGCGCGCAGCATCTGCCTGCGCGAGTACGGCTCCGCGCCTGACGTTACTATTTACGGCGACCCGTCGTTCACCTTCCCCTACGTGCCGTCGCACCTGCACCACATGGTCTTCGAGCTGGTCAAAAACAGCCTGCGCGCGGTGCAGGACCGGTTCGACGGGTCGGACGACGACCCGCCACCCATACGCCTGGTGGTGGCCGAGGGCGGGGAGGACGTGACGCTCAAGGTGGGTGGTTTGTGGGTGTGTGGGTGCGAGGGGGGAGCGGGGGAAGGGGCTGGGCGCTGCTCGGTGTCGTTGGTGGTATTGTGTTGGTCTGAGAGGGGGGGGGGCGGCGTCTGGCCGCGTCGCCCGCCTGGAGTGTCTCTCTGTCGTCCGTCTCCCCTCTCGTGTGCTGGCCCCCCCGTCGCTCACACACGCACTCCTTCCCCCCCCCCCCCCCCCCCCCCCCCCCC
>Ga0209390_10000953_pt1 | contig 57199 bp, 46 predicted proteins | sample BON01_FD_187212 | JGI IMG/M metagenome (GOLD analysis project Ga0209390, IMG submission 187212) | Freshwater microbial communities from Lake Bonney liftoff mats and glacier meltwater in Antarctica - BON-01 (SPAdes) (version 2) | ecosystem: Environmental > Aquatic > Freshwater > Ice > Glacier...
GGGAAATAGAGGATAGGAATACCTTTGTTTTGAAAAGAGTAATCAAAAAAGAATCATTCCTGAAAAAGAAAAAATAAGAACAAAGTGTCTAATAACTAGAACGATATGGCTTAAGTTAACGCGTATGCCCAGCGGGACAATCTGGATGGTTCCTATAAATGATGAGGTGAAAGATTTTTCGCCCTTACTGTTGCTATGTTTGCTATGTGGTTAAAAATAATACCTCTTTGTTTTGGCGAACCCTTAATTTCCCGATTGAAATCATTTCGGCCAAAACCCGGAATCCCTAAAAATTCTTAATGCTACCCATATATTGTCCCTACGAGACAATTCGGATGATCCAGATAAATGGTGAAGCGAAAGATTTTTTGTCTCTACAGATGTTATGTTTGCTATGTGGACTTTGTAGTAAAAAAAATATTCTCTGGTGCTATTGAAGCGTGATACTATCAAAAAACTCAAATTTCAAGCTTAATCTAGCCTTCACTATTTCAAATGATCATCCATCTTATCTCTCATCCCTTTTCTGGTATAAACCCTACTAGCCCAAAAATAGAAAAACAAACCAATCAGTAGCCAGCAAGCGACGATCGTCCATTCGATGCCATTGAGGGCGGAAGGATTTCCCGGTAGATATAGATAAAATAACCCTAAACTGGATACAAAGGCCAAAATACCCACCCATTTTCCAAACGGCACTTTAAATGGACGAGTCATTAGTGGTTCCTTCTTTCGGAGTTGGTAAAAAGAAAGTGCTACCAAAGTCCAAGAGGTTACAATCCCCAGACCTCCAGCGTTGACTAACCAACTCATGGCTTCTTTTCCAAAGAGTGTAGCGAGTATTGACGTCAGTGTGACAAACAAAATAGCTATCACTGGAGATTTGTGTTTGGGATGTAAAACCGCAAATGCTTCAGGCAGCATCCCCGAATATCCCATAGCATAGATAGCACGAGTAGCACCCACAAAAAAGCTATTCCAACTAGTGATAATTCCCGCCAAACCTGCTAAAATCAGTAAGTTTTTGGCCCAAACTCCTTTATAAATTTTCTGCATCGCATCTGTTGGCGCGAGTGAATTGGCTTCTAATTCACTCGTAGAGAGTGTTGTGCCCACACTGTAGATAATTGCGGTATACCAGACAATAGCCAGAATTACCGATAAGATCAGGATTTTTCCAATTTGCTTAAAGGGCAGATTGATTTCTTCCGCGGCTTGAGGGATTACATCAAAGCCAACAAACATAAATGGAATCATCACTATTACAGTTAGTAAGCCCGTGGATATCTTCTCTGTACTCCAAACCTCAGTCGAAGTGCCTGCAACATTAGGAGAAAAGAAGCTTCCAAAGATCAGCATAAGACCCGCTCCCAAGATAAAAAGCGTAAAGATAGTTTGGATAAAAGCTGCTGATTTGACGCCGAAAAAGTTGATGGTGCCAATTAGAATCGCTCCAATGGTGCCAATGAGCAACCAATCCAAATAGATGGGATTGCCTTGTATGCTCCAAAGTGGTTCACCTTGGGAAAGCGGCAAAATATTACCCAACACCACAGGCAATGCCACCGCTTCAAATGCACAAACAGATACGTAGCCAAGAATAATAAACCAAGTACAGAAAAAGGAAGCGTCTAATCCGAGTCCACGATAGCTGAAGACATGCTCACCTCCTACTTTTGGCATGGCTGAGGTAAGTTCTGAGTAAGTCAGACCAACCAGCGCCACAACGAATCCACCTATAAAAAAGGCTATAATGGCCCCGAGTACACCTGCTTTCAAAATCCACTCACTGGTGAGCACGACCCATCCCCAGCCAATCATTGCCCCGAAGGATAGCGTGAAAATGTCCCATTTGCCCAGGACTCGGTTGAATTTAGAACTCATTTTACGTAGATAGTTTTCCGATTGATGAATTCCATCATGCCGTCTTTGGCAAGCTCCCGTCCATAACCTGAATTTTTTGTTCCTCCGAAAGGAAGTCTTGGATCAGATTTGACCAGTTCGTTGATGAAATAAGCACCATCGGAAACTTGATCAGACATGCTGAGGGCTTTTTCGATATTGGTAGTACAAACGCTAACTCCCAAACCATACATTGATAGTTCTGAAAGTCGGAAAGCATCCTCTTCATCTTTTGCGAGGATCATAGCGGCCAAAGGCCCGAAGGTTTCCTCGTCAAAAGCCGGCATTCCTGGTTTTACTTCTCCCAAAATAGTGGGTTCGTGGTAGCAATTATCCTGATTTCCACCGAGGAGTAATTTTGCTCCCGCATCAATTGATTTTTTCACTTGGCTTTGAAGTTCATCAGCCAGATCTCTTCGAGCTAAAGTTCCGATTTGAGTTTCCTTATCAGCAGGATCACCGGATTTCAGGTTTTTCACCGTTGCAGTGAATTTGGAGACGAATTCATCGTAAATATCTTCGACTAGAATAAAACGTTTGGCAGCGATGCAGCTTTGTCCACAATTGAGCATTCGAGCAGCAACTGCAGTTTTCACGGCTTGATCAATATCTGCATCTTTCCAGACGATAAAGGCATTACTGCCTCCCAGTTCAAGCAGCGACTTTTTCAGGTATCTACCTGCTATCTCCCCTACGGCTTTTCCTGCGCGTTCACTTCCGGTGAGAGTTACAGCTTTGATCGCCGGATGAGAAATAATGCTTTCAATCTGATCATGATGTACGATTAGATTTTGAAAGACCCCTTCGGGAAATCCTGCTTTTAGAAATATGGACTCGATTTGCCTAGCGCAGCCAAAAACGTTTGCTGCATGCTTGAGTATACCGGTATTTCCTGCCATAAGTGTAGGAGCTGCAAAGCGGAATACTTGCCAAAAAGGGAAATTCCAAGGCATAATAGCAAGGATACATCCGATTGGCTCATGTTTTACCATACTTCTTTGTGCATCCGTAGCAATCATCTCATCGCTGAGAAATGCTGCAGTATTCTCCGCATAATAATCACAGACCCAAGCACATTTTACCACTTCGGATCGAGCTTCTGAAATAGGTTTACCTATTTCAGAGCTGATCATCTGAGCATATTCTTCCACATTTTCGCGAAGGATAGTTCCTGCTTTTATCATCAAGGTAGCTCGTGTTTCTACCGGTACTTTTTTCCAAGTGACAAAGGCATCTGCAGCTTTTTTCAGCATCAATGTTACTTCTGATTCGGACTGAGCCTGATACTGACCGACCACTTCTCCGTTATAGGGGTTTATGCTTTTAAATTCCATGGTTGAGTTTCTAAAATTATAGTGTTTTGTTTCCTCTCTTTTTTGGACGGAAGACCGAAACGCCCAATTATCTCACGGTGGCTATCGAAATAAGCCAATTATATTTTGAATCTCTCTGCCTATTAGCAATAAAGAGAATAATCACATATTCTTTAAAATATTGCTCTTCAGATCCTTCAATTGAATTTGGGAATTGAGAGCTTCATGCTGGTAATAAGTCTCTTCTACTTTTATAAATCAAAAGCTAGAAATCTCTGCTTGATTGAATTTGATGACCTTCTTTCCCTCTGTGAAATTATCAAATGACTGATTTATTCTATGTTCTGGCCAAATAAGCTGCATTGATCCCTTTTCTGGATAATAGGCAGCCGTATATAATGTCCCTAAGCCTTTCTTATGGTTTTGGTTGTACAGCGGGTGATGTAAAAATGAATTGGTTAACGAGTCACCACTCATTCCCCTATCTAAGATATTTTTCAAGAAAACTGCACGAGTAGCAGTTTCATTATAATCCTTATTTTTTGCCCAATTACTAGCTCCTTGATGGTTGGTAGTGAAAGCAGCATCAGTCACTACAGATTTGCGATCTGGAGAGATTTGGACTGTTTTTATAGTGCCACTTTTATCCACAAGTGTCACATTATAGGACATGTGTGAGGGTACGCTGATCAACACCTTGACTGCATCATTTACTGTACTGCAAAACTCTAGGATGTATCTTAATATAAATGGAACTCCAAAACCAAAACCAATGATTTTGCGCCCACCAAAGGTAAGCGAGACCGCTAGTCCATCTTCATTCATTCCATCCAATACTCCCATCAGGCAATCGCTACTGGCAATTACTGCTTTTCTGTTCCAAGAGGTCTTCAATAAGACTCCTTCAAAGCGATCTGCATGGTAATCGTAGTTGCGGACCAACTGAACTGATCCTTTGATGGAAACCGCCTGAGAACAGGCGCTTGCATAGCCTGGTGGTTGAAAACCGGTTAGAAAACACGCTGCTGCTTCATCCGCTCGTACCAAGTTGCATAGGTGGTCATGGGTTGCTAAAAGTTCTGGCATATAAACCTTCAGTGCTGAGATTGAAACTTTTGAATTATACTCAGTCCCACTCGCGTCAAGCCATGCCTTATAGACAGGCCAACGCTCATGAAACAATTTTTGCCATTTAAAGTCTGCTATCGACTCGCTAATGGAGGTGAAAAGGCGTTGCATAGTTCTCATCAATTCTCACAGAATTGACGCTAAAGTTTAAAATTAGGTAACACTACAAAAATATATCGTTTATTAAGGTAAGGGAAAACTTGACTACTTGGTCAAGATCCCAATTAAATCTACAGATTCCCTTTTGTCTTCGACCAGTTCAGATTGATATTGGCTTTTAATCGCTTTGATCCATCCTTTTGCTCTGTTGGAAAGTTTGAAGTCATCGGTCATCATGCGACCTCTGGATACCAGGATACCCATATCTGCACCTTCATAGAGGTAATCACCTTTTTTGCTAATGCGTAGGAAGAAAGCTTCTCTTTCTCTTTCTACAGCTCTTCTGTGGGTATCCATTCTGTCAAATTTAATGTGTCCATTATCGAACATGTACCATATTCCGGAGACTGGTGCATCGTGGATATACTCCACAGTATCTTCGGTATGTTTGATGACCATTTGGCTCCAATTGTCTATGTTTTCTTGCTTTCCCCATCGATTATTGAGTGCGTTAACGCTAAACTGATAATCCTGATTCATCCACTCTAGGATGTGGAAAAGATAAAGCGGTGCATCTGCCAACGCAAAAACAGCGTGATTGGTAATCGAACTTGCCCCTGTTACTCTTGGATTAAGCTCACCAAGATAAATTGCCCCATTATCCTGGTCGATTAGGAAGTCAAGTTCAAAATATCCTTTGTAACCTTCCTTTTTCAATTGATTGCCAAAGAGTTGAGTATATTTTCTGGCTTTTTTTCTAATCGCAGGAGTAAATGCATTTGGATAGATCTCGTTTCCACACCAGCCTCCTTTATAAGGGGTAAGTTCTTTAAAACCAATTAATTCTGTCATCAAAGGAGCAACGATCGTACCATTTCTAGTCACGCAGGCCTCTATGGCAGCACCACGGCAGTTGATTCGTTTCATAATTTTCAATTCATCCTCTTGCTCGATTTCTGGAGCATATTTCAGATATTCTTTTTCGTTAGAGATAAAGAAAGTTGTATGACCTGAATCACCAAATGGTGTTTGGATCACGAGATCGTCTCCAAGAGTCTTATTTGACACTTCACTTAAGTGAGCATAATTCTTTACCTGTGATAACACATAAGGTACGCAAGGCACGCCAGCTTTCTCAGCAATACGGTTTGTATTGACCTTATTATCCATCGAAGTACGTATTTTGGCACTTGGAAAAATCACTTCCAGACCTAGCTTTTTAGCTAGTTTTTCAGTCTTTTCATCAAACATCAAAAACATCGCTTTTCCTGCTTTGCCTTTTGCTTTTCTTGAATGAATATACGCTTGAACTTCAGGGTGCTGAAGTAGGTAATTATTAATGTCCTCGATACTTTCAAAATCATCATGAGGCATTTCCTCTTTAGGTGAAAATACATTTGGATGCAATCCATCAAAGCATTCTACATTATTGATAAACTTGAAGCCTTTTATCCACTCATCTGCTCCCAAAAGATTAAAATTTGTAGCACCAATAAAATAAATTGGTATTTCATTTTTATAAAAGAACCTTCGGATATCGGATATGCCTTTCAATATTGGGTTAGAAGGCTTTATCTTTTCGATTTTTTTTTCAGTCATACCTTTATATTCGTCTGTGTTTTTATTAACTGTTTCTTTAAGATCCCAATTGCTCCCATGGCGGTTGCAGTTTGTTGGCGGTTCAACACTGAGTCTTGGAATACTCGTAGCCCGAGATCGGCTCGATAACCGTGAATTTCTGATACATCCAAGGCTAACATAAAGCGAATAATCCCTTCACTGATCACTTGACCGGGTACAAGGACTGGAAATCCGGGAGGATAAGGAATGACAAATGAAGAAGCTACGATCTCTCTGCCCGCTTCAATTGCTTTTTTACAATCCGCCATAGAGATGTATTCACAGTTATCCTCATCATATGCAAGGAAATAAGCTGCTCGTAAATTCCCTCCAGGAACTCCCGGTACTGCCAAGAATGAAGAATGGAAGCGACTGAAATCAGGTAAGGGAGGCACGTGTTTCGTGAGTGACTCGATTTGAATAGCAGCAATCTCGCGTTCCCGTTGATTGAGTGATTCGAAATATTGATCAAGCTGTTCAGCGATGTCTAATAGTACCTTGGTTAAGTAGGCTACACTACCCCGAGTCGTCCCAATATTGGTCATGAAAAGAACAGTATTCCTCGAGGTCTTATTGATTTGGATATTGTACTTATCCATGAGATACTTGTTTTTGAAAGTATCTCCGTCAATTCCAGTTCGTCCGATGAATAAGGTGATTTTAGTGGGATCAAGTGTAAATTCGTCTTTTTCCCAAGCATCTTCCATCCGATTCCAACCTTTTGATGAATCGTAGTATTCTGTTAAACCGGTGTTTCGGTATTGGTCAGGAATGAAATCCTTCACGGTCAATACATTGAAGTATTTACTCAGTTTTGGATTTCCTATTACTTTAGCTCTAAAAACCATTGCCAATTCAATGCTGCGTTCCACCATTTCATAGCCTTCAAACTGTGCTTGTCGTCTTCCGACATCAAGAGATGCCAACATTTGGTAGTTGGGTGAAGTAGACGTATGCGTCATATAAGCTTCTAGAAACGTATTTTCTGACTTTTTTCTAAACTCTTCATCCCAAATATGGACCATAGAGCCCTGACGAAAACTACTCATCGTTTTGTGTGTACTTTGAGTGGCATACACTCTAATCTTTACTCGATCAGGATCTGGTAAGGAAGGCTCTTCCCCTTCTTTGAGACTGTTGATATGACTCTGATATTTGCCTCGGTAGGCTGTAGTTTGGTATTTGTCATGCAGTTTTTTTGCACTGAACATTCCCGTTCTTTGCTTGTAGGTATAAGTGAATCCTGCAAAAGCAAACCAAGCTTCATCCCACAAGAATACCATATCTGGTTTGATCGCGAGGACACGTTCCATCACCAGTTGAACGTTATAAACTATACCATCAAAAGTACAGTTAGTTAAAAGCAACATTTTCACTTTTTCTAATTGCCCGGCAGTTCTCAAGACTAAGAGTTTTTCAATAATTTGTTCTAAAGGCACAGCTCCATAAATAGAGTATTTTTCGATCGGATATGAATCCAAGTATACCGGATATGCTCCCGATAGTACTAGTCCGTAGTGATGCGACTTGTGGCAATCTCGATCAACTAAGACCAAGTCACCAGGTGCTACCAAAGCTTGGAGTACTATTTTGTTAGCCGTTGATGTTCCGTTAGTTACAAAAAATGTTCTTAAGGATCCATAAGCCTCTGATGCCATTTCCTGAGCTTTTTTTAGTGGGCCAGTTGGTTGTAATAGTGAATCCATTCCGCCTATGGTGGATGAGGTCTCTGCTAGGAACATGTTTCTTCCGTAAAATTCCCCGAAATCTTTGATCCACTTTGATTTGAATACCGAGTTCCCTCTAGAAATTGGCATGGCATGAAAAACCCCAGTTGGTTTTTGGCTATACTCTTTCACAGCACTAAAGAAGGGGGTGTTATATCGTTCGTTTACTCCTCTGATTATTCCTAGATGAAGTTCTTGTAAATCTTCTTTTCGATAGAAGATTCGCTCAAAAGTTGATAAAGTTGTTTCTTCTAGGTGGCCAAGCGCAGTATCAGTTACATAGAAAGTGTCCAGTTCTGGTCTAAATAATTTGATCAATTGTCCTAATTTAGGACCTAGCTCTGACTCTGGAAGATCTTCCAAATCTATATTTAGAATATTTTGGAAATAAGGTTTGATTAGTGGGGTAACATTCGTGGATAGATAAGGTGTAGCATATCTAATTACTACAGCCTGAATATTAGGGTTGAAAATAAGTGCAATCAATGCATCCTGAAAGGAATGCTGAACTACGATGTTATAAGTGAATTGATCGTTCGGATCATGAAGATCTCTAATCTTTTCTTTCAAATTTGTCTCATCTACCGAATTCAAATTGTCTAGAAAGAGAACTTCGAAATAGTTTTTTTGACTGCTTTGGCGAGTATTGGAAACTAATTCGTTTTCGGACTCTTCGTCCTCTTCTCCCTGTGACACATTAGGATTGCCACTGTAGATATCGTCAACTATTTTTCTAGTCGAACTGGTTATTACTTGACTTAGCAAACCATAATCCCCCTTGTCAAAGGATCTAACAAGTTTTTCAATAATAGTTTTTCCGGGAATTGCAAAATAGGTCTCTACGATAGCTAAATCACTTAGCAATTTACCGATTACCCCTTTATGCTTAGCTTCAGTTGCGGAATCTGATTTAGATTTAATAAGTTCTTGGCCTTCAATTTTAAGTTCATTCCACTTATCAAGTCGAAGTTGCCCTATGCTGTAGTACGGTGCACTTACTGTTTTCTTTTGACTTATCATTTTATTGAATGGAGTGCTAGTTTGTTTCCTTCGGAATCGATGAATAAGGCAAAATAACCGTCATCATCACTGATTAGTGTTTTATCTAAAATCACTCGACCTCCTGCTCCTTTGACCCTTGCTAAAACCGGGGCAAGATCTTTACCTGCGTTCAGGTAGACTAAAGTGCCGGTTGCACTTGGAGTGCTACCTTCACCTACTACAATTGCTCCACCAATCCCGTTATCCGCAGGGAATAAAGCCATGGAATAGCCATGAGTTTCCATAGTTTCCATTTCAATCCTGTAGATGTAGTTGTAGAATGCAACCGCCCTGTATAGGTTTAAGGCGGGGATTTCAAACCAGCTTACATAGTGGCGGATTTTTTCTCTTTTTTTTCCTGTGGAGGGTAATCCCATTTGATTATATCTAGGTAAATTATTTGTTAAGTCTGATTTCTATCTGATTTCGAATCAACTTCCCTAAGCTTAGTCATTGATTTGATTAGTGGAAGATTTTTAAAGTCCTTTGAATCCTACTGGTGTAGGAGCTTGGTCAAATTCACTTTCTTTTTGACGAAGCATGGTCAGCTCATCTAGCTTTGTTGGCTTAATCAAGGGACCAAGGGAGTCCAAGTATGGCAATGGAGTACCCTCCTGGTAAATTGAAAAATCTTTAATATTATCTCTAAAGCTTTTCAATGGTTGACCAAGTCTTAGAATTCCGAGTTCTCGGCTTCTTTTTACCCGACTGATGTCAAGCTCGATCGGAATTATTTCTTCAGTACTTCCGGCCTCATATAGGACCCTACCATCGGGTCCGCAGATTATGGATCTACCACTACCTCCGGTATCTAATCCATTAACATCAAATAAGTAACATTGATTGACACTCGCCATAGCTCGAGCAATCGATAGTTCGATGTCTCGATCAATAGTTCCTGTCAAAGTAGGATGAAGAATCACTTCAGCACCCATTACTGCTAGCGTTCGAATAGTTTCTGGGAACCACATATCATAGCATATAGATACTCCAAAACGGCCCACATGGGGGACATCAAAGACGCAAAATTCACTCCCAGCGGTCACTCCTACTTCATATGGGTAGAATGGGAACATCTTACTGTATCTGGACACAATTTCTCCCTGTGGATTGATTACTGAAGCTGTATTGAAAATTAGTTTATCCCTTTTTTCAAAAATGGATCCGGGCAAAAGCCAGATTCCGTATTTCGCTGCCATTTTCTGCATTTCCTGCTCAAACGACCCCGGAACTTGCTGGGCTGTGTAGAGTAGCGGCCCAAAGGCACATAGCTCACTAAATACAACCATTTCTACCCAGGGATAGAGGTTCATAGTGATATCCAGCTTTAGCTTCATCATTTCCACATTGGAATGAACTGCTGATACTTTCATTTGTATTCCTGCTATCGCGAACGGCTTCATATATTGCTTTTAATTTTTTCGATTATTTGATTTTCCAGTATGTCTAATCCTTTATTTAGCAGTGCATCGCTGATGATTAAAGGAGACAAGATTCTGATCATATTTTTATAGATACCAGCGCTAATGAGGATCAGTCCATTTTCCGCACATCCTTGTACTATTGCTTGACACAATTCCCCATCGGGACGATTAGGGTCTCCATTTTTGACAAATTCAATTGCATTCATCGCCCCTATTCCTCTCACATCTCCTACTTCTGTAAACCGTTCCTTGAGTTTTTCAAATCGACTTATGACACTATTTCCCACTTCGATTGCACGAGCGTTGAGATTGATATCTTTCATGTATTGAATAGTGGCCAGAGAAGCTGCACAGGCTATTGGACTTCCGATATAAGTACCTCCGATTGTCCCAGGAGCAGCTGCATCCATAATTTCTGCTTTTCCTAATACAGCTGCTATAGGCAGTCCCGAACCCATGGATTTAGCGTAAGTACTCAAGTCTGGTACAACGTTGTAATTCTGCCAGCTTGCCCAGTTTCCTGCTCTAGCAAATCCACTTTGTACCTCATCAAGAATTAGCATAATGCCATACTGATCGCAAAAATCTCTAAGACCTTCCAGGTATTTTTGAGGCACCGGATTAAAGCCCCCTTCTCCTTGGATAGGTTCAATGATGACTGCCGCCACATTATTTGGATTTACAAGAGATTTTTTACTTGCTTGAAGTTTTTTAAGCTCTTGATCAACAAATTCATCTAAAGTTTGACCTGTTCCATATCTGTAAAAATTCGGAAATCGAAGCCGATAGACTTCAGGTGCAAATGGTCCGCAACCGAGTTTGTAATCTATTTTACTAGTCAGGGTCATAGCCATCATGGTTCTGCCATGGTAGGAGTCTGTAAAGCACAAGACAGCTTGTCTTTTTGTGGCTTGACGCGCTATTTTTATTGCATTTTCTACAGCTTCTGAACCTGTACTTACCAGCATTGCTTTAGTTTTCTTCCCGTGGGGTAAAATTTCGCAAAGTTCCTCACATAATTTTATGTAGGGCTCATAGGTCACTACATTAAAACTCGTGTGAATGTATTTATCAGCCTGATCTTTAATGGCCTGTACCACTGACTCTGGACAATGACCGGCATTGACCACACCTATACCACCGGCAAAATCAATTAACTCATTTCCATCTACATCAATAATGAGGGCACCTTTAGCTGATTGCACCGTTGCAGTGTTAAAAAATCCGACACCATTTGCTACAGCATTTTTTCGTCTTTCAAACAAAATTTGAGACTTAGTGATAGTTTTTGACATTGAATTTATTAAGGGTTAACTAGTTTACTTCCCAAAAGCAATGACTGAGCAATGATAAAAAGCCACTTCCTTTTTAGAAATTTGGCAGCTGTCTAATTTTAACAGAACTGTAAAAATGTTTAATGCTTTTCACAAATCGTACGGTTTCTAAACTAGTGTAGCTTTTCAAAAATTACTGCCTAATTTTTTTTGGAATTAATTTAAAATAAATATAATAAATTGACTCTGTTATGTTTACAGATATTTCTATTCCTAACTGCTTAAATAACTGGACTGATTTTATTGCCTAAACTAGGAACAACATGATCGAACAACTAATCAAAAATGCCCGACTTTCGTCAAGTGATCGTGAGTTGCTCACCTCGCAACAAAAAGCCTTCATTATTGAAGATCGGGAAAAATTAATTAAATTATTAGTCTAAATTTTATAGCAGTAGTAACCTCTACAGTAGATATAGTTTACTAACCTTACAGCATCAATGTACTTCATTAAAACTGCTGGTTAGTATCACTTTATCTTATTCTGTAAAAGATGCAAAACTTGCTTCTATTACGAAACATTCCCCCTCCATGTTGCAATTCTTTTCATTTGAAGTAATTTTGAGTCTCAATTTTTATCCATGATAGAAGAAAACTCCTCCCTGAATTTTATTGAACAAATAGTATCCGATGACTTAGCCGCTGGCCTCTCGCCAGACAAACTCCGTTTTCGTTTTCCTCCAGAACCCAATGGCTACTTACATATCGGCCATGCTGCTTCAATATGTTTGAATTTTGGCTTGGGTGAGATGCATAAGGCCCCGGTCAATCTTCGATTTGATGATACCAATCCTGCCAAAGAAGAGCAGGAATATGTGGACGCCATTAAGCGCGATATCCAATGGTTAGGTTTCAAATGGGATATTGAGTGCTATTCCTCCGACTATTTCCAGCAGCTCTACGATTGGGCTGTCCAACTGATCAAAAAGGGAAAAGCATATGTCGATAATCAATCGGCGGAAGCTATGGCGGAGCAAAAAGGAATACCAAGCACTCCGGGAATAGCTAGCCCATTCCGAAACGTATCAGTTGCAGAAAACTTGGATTTATTCCAACGGATGAAGGAGGGAGAATTTGAGCAGGGAAGTTATGTCCTTCGTGCCAAAATCAATATGGCCTCACCTAATATGCTGATGCGCGATCCAATTTTGTATCGAGTAGTGAAAAAAGCACATCATCGAACAGGAACAGATTGGTGTATTTATCCGATGTACGACTGGACCCACGGAGAATCGGATTACGTCGAGCAGATTTCACATTCAATTTGTACGCTGGAGTTTAAAATGCACCGGGAGCTATACGATTGGTTTTTGGACCAAATTATCGATCCAGCTAAACTGAGACCAATCCAGCGGGAATTTGCGCGTAGAAACTTGACTTATACTGTAATGAGCAAGCGGAAGCTCTTAGAACTGGTACAAAGCAAGACGGTCTCGGGCTGGGATGATCCACGAATGCCTACTATTTCGGGTTTGCGAAGAAGAGGCTATACTCCGGGGTCCATCCGGAGCTTTAGTGACCTATCAGGCATTTCGAAGCGGGATAGTGTCACCGACGTATCCTTATTGGAATATTGCATCCGAGAGGATTTGAATAAGATGGCTACCAGGGTGATGGGTGTATTAGATCCGGTGAAATTGGTTATTACTAATTATCCGGTTGGAAAAAGCGAAATGTTGGTTTCTGAAAATAATCCGGAAGATCCGGAATCAGGAACTCATGAGTTGCCCTTCTCAGGTGAATTGTATATCGAGCGAGAAGATTTCAAGGAGCAGGCTGGTTCTAATTTCTTCCGACTGACGCTCGGCAATGAAGTTCGTCTAAAGAGTGCTTACATCATCAAAGGAGAATCTGTAGTGAAGGATGAATTGGGAAATATTTTAGAGATTCATTGTACAGCTGATTTGGATTCAAGATCTGGGTCTGGTACAGAAGCCAGTACTCGGAAAGTAAAAGGAACGCTTCACTGGGTATCGATCCAACATGCGATCACTGCTGAGATTCGGCAATATGACCGTTTGTTTTTGGAAGAAGCACCAGACACGCATGAGGATAAAAATTTCATGGAGTTTGTCAATCCTGACTCCCTAAAAATTATTTCTAAAGCTTATTTGGAGCCATTCCTGGCAGAAGCTGAAATGAGCGGTAAGTTTCAGTTTCAGCGCTTGGGTTATTTCACTTTGGACAAGGACTCTGCCTCCGATAAGTTAGTGTTCAATAAAACGGTAGGCTTACGTGACTCTTGGGCCAAACAAAAACCAGCTCCAGCAGCTCAGTCAAATCAGCCTGGTAAACAGTCGAATCAAGGAGGAGGACAGCCACAAGAACAAAGAAGTGCGCTGAATGAAATTCAGAAGATAGCTAAGAAATACACTAATCTCTCTGGTGAGAAGTTGGCGGCTGCTAGAGCAGACATTGTAAAATTTGCTGAGGAAGTAAGTTACGAGGAACTAGCGCCTCTGTTCCAGACAGCGGCTAAAAAAGTTGGAACGCGAATCGGAGCGATGATCACCCTTGGGGTATTGTTGAATAAAGGTCAGGAGAGAAATTCTCAGATTGAGATCTTTATCGCTAATGGATTAACTGATGAAAATGAGCAACTGGTGGAAGAAGCTAAGGCTTTGGGCAGTGGTCAGTAGGCAGTCATCAGTATTCGGTAAAAAGCAGATATACATATATTAAATCGCTCGTTGAATCTTCATCGGGCGATTTTTTTGAGGAAAACTATCAACCTGATTGAAAGGTCTTAATTCCTTTCTACTCCTCTAGATATCATTTATCGCCATTTCTCTTGGCTCTAATATCTTGTCTCCTTCAGCAGGACTTGACATTAATATCTTGCTACTTTTCTTGACTCTTGTTTCTAATATCTTTTTTTGATGCTACTAGCTAGCTACCGGATGCTAAACGCTTTCCTCCAAGAAGTACATCTTCCAAGCTCCTCGATTTTTCACATCTATACTTCCTCGAAATTGGCATTGAAACTCCTCCCTGACTAATTCGTAAGTGGTTTCAGATAAATTGATTCTACCTTCCACGGAGTTGGTTTCCATTCTTGAAGCGATATTTACTGTATCTCCCCAGATATCATACTGCCATTTTTTGATTCCTACGATTCCCGCTATAACTGGCCCTGTGTGGATTCCGATACGCATCTCAAATTGAGTAATGTGCGCTGGTTTGGACTCTTTGGTAAAATCCATCATTGCTTTACCGGCCTTAACTACCCGGATTGCATGATTTTCAGATTCTACCGGAATTCCTCCCGCACACATATAAGAGTCACCTATCGTTTTAATTTTTTCAAGCCCAAAACTTGTTGTGATTTCATCAAATTTCTTAAAATAGTGATCGATGCTTTCAACCAATTGCTCCGGAGAAATATTCTCTGCTAAGCTGGAAAAGCTTTTGAAATCTGTAAATAGTACAGTTGCTGAATTGAATCGATGTGCTTTTACTTTGCCTTTAAGCTTCAGTTCTTCGGCGATCTGAGCAGGCAAAATATTAAGTAAAAGCCCCTCTGATCGATTTTTTTCTTTTTCAATAATGAGTTTGGTTTGCCGCTCAAACCGGTAGCGCTTGAAGGTGACAAAAGCAATCATACCAACTGATACTAAAAGTGTCAAAATCCCATAGAGCAAAATCTGCTGTCGTTTGGTTTGAAGAGAGATTATGGTGGCTTCCTTTTCCAACAAATCGACTTCAACTTGTTTTTGAGAAACCTCATAGTCAGTTCTCAAATTAGCCATTCCCTGCACTGCTCCTATATTGTTTACGCTATCGCGATAGATTACATGGTTTTTATAATAGTCGAAGGCTATTCTAGTATTTCCCAATTGCTCATGGATCTTTGATAGAATTAAGTTGGCTTGACTGATTTCATCCTTCAGGCTATGCTGCATCGCTAAGCTTAAGCTCCTTTCCGCAAATTCTAAGGCAGTTTGACTATCTCCATTCTCCAAAAATATCGCGGACATAAACTCTAAGTATGCTGAAATAGGAGAATATTCTTTGTATTGCTCCAGAATATAAATAGCCTGATTGATATTTTCTTCAGCAGTTATTTTATCTCCTTTCTCAGCAGCGATCATTCCAAGATTGCCAAAGCAGTATGCATAACCGATGGGATAATTAACTTTCTCAAAAATTGACTGAGCTTCTTTGGTGAATAATAATGCCGAGTCTAATTTTCCCATGTTGAAGTATTCATCACCAACATTGAAAATTGCACTGGCAAGGCCAATTGAATCATTTCCATTCTGCAGAATTTCAATCCCTTTTTTATAATAAGTTACTGCATTTTGACTGTCGTTACTGGCAGAATAGGCGTTTGCAATTGCTACAAAAAGTTTACCTCGACCATCCTCATTATTAATCTTATTGGCATATTTCATACTGATGAAGTATTGCTCAAGACCTTCACTCAGTTCGCCTTTCAAAACATTGGCATTCCCCAAATAGAGGTGTGCAGTAAAGAGGTTCTCTTCATCATTCACTGCAAAAGCAAGTTCTTGCAAGATTTTTGAATACTTCGAAATCGTATCAGGATTGGGCTCTTTCTTTAGAAATTCAATTAAAACCTCCGGGATATTCTCTTTTTGTGATAGATAAACAGTTTTCAAACTATCTGATATAGTTATCACTTCTTCGTCTTGACTTATAGCCATTGTCGAATAGAAGATGAAAAAAAATAATGGGAGAATCCCTTTTTTCAAAATTTCAATTAAAATTAAACCATTCTGATTTTAGGATCAATCCTAAATACTTTTTCATCTCCACCAGAATTCACTAAAAGACGAATAGAATATTCTTCTTCCTTACCCTTTGTTGCTTTACCTACATAGCCATCTTTGTGGGTGCTGCCGGCACCCCGCTTGGAATCATATATTTTGATTATCGATTTCTTCTTTTTCACAATTATTTTTTTGATAATCACAAAATCCTGATCGCTGTCCAGAATATGCATTGCTGCACCGACCCATGCTATTTTGGTTTTTTGTCGAATATTGCTGGTGAACTTATCCTTATTAGGTTGATCGTTATGATTGTCACCTATTAAAATACTTCCCCTAAGCTCATCTTGGGGTGCTTTGGCGTCGAGTTGAATTATTTTTTGGGTATCAACGTAAAGTGTGATGATGGTATCTTTCATTTTGGACATAATGGGGGATTTTAGTGATACTAACTGAAAGGATTAATATGCCTATATTTCTGAATTTGAAATTAATATGTTCTTGAAAGTAGAAAAAAGTAGGGGAAAATCAACATCGCCATCCACAAGTAATGCCATCTATGTATATATCCTCATTTTTATCAGTAAAAGGCAAAAGCAATTTAAATTTAGTTGTTTCGATAGCTAACGAGGACTAGGAAAATGCTCCCAACTGTCTCCCGTCACCCTCGCCGTTCAACAGTAGTCTTCAAACCGAGATACCAAAAAAAATAGACCTTAGGTATAATTATAGACACTGATAAAACTCATTATGTGTGTTTTAGAATTGAAGGAGATATTATTAGCACTTCAAGAAATTCATTTCCTCCCACCCGTTAGCCACATTAAACTTTTACCATTGATCTAATTTAGAACCCTGAATTTACAGAGAATTTGTACTTTGTAGCTAAGCCAATATATCAACCTTATGACAAATAGTTATTTTAAAACTTACCTCTCGACCTTATACTCTTTATGCTTGATTTTAGGGACGAATCAGCTTACCCAAGCACAGCAATTACCAGTAGATACGTCCTTCTATTCCAGTTATAGCTGGAGAAATATCGGTCCCAATCGTGGTGGACGCTCACTCGGTAGCTCAGGAAGCCCTAGTCGCCCCTTCGAATATTATTTTGGAGCAACCGGGGGAGGACTTTGGAAAACCACAGATGGTGGAAATGAATGGTCTCCAGTAACCGACGGTCAAATTTCATCTTCGAGCATTGGGGCTGTTGCAGTGGCAGAGAGTAATCCTGACATCGTCTATATCGGTGGAGGTGAAACTCAGCTTCGAGGCAGTATCACTCAAGGTGATGGAGTCTATAAAACTACAGACGGTGGAAAAACTTGGAAACATCTTGGCCTTCAAGAAACCCAAGCTATTGCCAGAATCAGAGTTGACCCTACTAATGCTGATCTGGTCTATGTAGCTGCACTCGGTCATCCTTACGGTGAAAATGAAGAACGTGGAGTTTTCCGCTCAAAAGATGGTGGAGAAACTTGGGAAAAAGTACTTTATGTAAGTAACAAAGCAGGAGCAGCCGATTTGATTATTGATCGTACCAATCCCAAAGTCCTGTATGCTTCTACTTGGCAGGTTTATCGAAAAGCATGGAAAATGTGGGGTGGCGGACCGGATAGCAAGCTTTGGAAATCGGTGGACGGTGGAGATACTTGGACGGACCTTACTTCCAACCCGGGAATGCCGGAAGGACCGATCGGGAAGATTGGTGTAACAGTCTCCCCTGTGGATGCTAATCGAGTTTGGGCAATCGTGGAAGCAAATGAAGGAGGCGTGTTCAGATCTGACGATGCTGGCAAAACTTGGGAAAAGATGAACGATGAGCGTAAACTACGTCAGCGTGCTTTTTACTATTCTAGACTCTATGCAGATCCGGTGGATCGGGAAACTGTTTACGGACTTAATGTTGACTTTTGGAAATCCACAGATGGTGGTAAGACTTTCGATACCGAAATCACAGTGCCCCATGGAGACAATCATGACCTTTGGATAGATCCATCCAACCCACTTCGAATGATCAGTAGCAATGATGGCGGTGGTGTTGTGAGTATTAATGGTGGCAAGACTTGGACAGAGGAAGATTATCCTACTACACAGCTTTACCATGTGATGACTACTTCGGATGTACCCTATCACGTAGCTGGAGCACAGCAGGACAACAGTACTTTGGCCATGCCGTCAGAAGGATGGAATCATATGCTCGGACGTGGACCTGGACATGGTTGGCACTATGCGGTAGGTGGTGGCGAAAGTGGCTGGATCACTCAAAGCCCTACAGACTCTGATATATTTTATGCGGGTTCTCAAGGAGCTTTGCTTACCCGATACAACAGGAAAACTGGTCAGACTAGAGATATTCAGGTTTATCCGCGATTCTTCTCTGGAGAACCAGCCTCGGCTTTACCCGAAAGATGGCAATGGACCTTTCCTATCATGTTTTCACCGCTGGATCCCAAGACGATGTATACCACTTCCCAGCATGTTTGGAAAACTACCAATGATGGACAAACTTGGGAAAAAATTAGTCCAGACTTGACCTATGCCGACCCGGAAACTTTGGGAAAAACAGGTGGTGTGATCACCATGGATATGAATGGTCCTGAAATCTATGCCACCGTATTTGCGCTTGCTCCATCGATGTACGATGTAAATACGATCTGGGCAGGATCTGATGATGGGAAAGTCCATATCACTCGAGATGGAGGCAAAAACTGGGCAGATATCACGCCTAAGGACCTTCCGAAATTTTCGAGGATCAGTATTATTGACGAGGGGAAATTCAATCCTGGAACGCTCTATCTAGCAGCTAATAGATATCAGGTAGATGATCGACAACCTTACGTATTTAAAACAGAGGATTATGGAAAGTCTTGGACAAAAATCATCACAGGAATTGAAGATGGGCACTTTGCCCGGGCGATTCGTGAGGATTTGCAAAAGCCGGGACTGCTTTACCTAGCCACAGAGCATGGCGTCTATGTCTCTTTCAATGACGGAGAAATGTGGCAATCACTGCAACTTAATCTTCCAGACACTCCAATACGTGATTTGGTGTTGAAAAATGATGATGTGGTATTGGGATCCCATGGTCGTGGATTCTGGATCCTGGATGATATCCGACCACTTCGAGCAGCGGTTGAGACTACCACCAAAAATGAAGTCACTCTTTACAAGCCCGCAAACCCAATCCGTGGCGTTTACGATGCGGCAATTCAATATTACTTGCCTGAGAAAATTGATTCCTTGAAAATTGAAATTCTGGATGCTAAAGGAAATCTAATCAACACTTACACTGCTTCGGGAGATACTACAGTGACTAATGCGCCAAAGACAAATGCAGGACTTAACACCTTTACATGGGACATGCAGTATCCTGGAGCAACTGTTTTTGAGGGTATGATTATTTGGTCTGCAAGGCCACAGCGAGGCCCATTAGCTCCTATTGGCTCCTATCAAGTGAAATTGACTGCATTAGGAGAATCACATATTGCGGATTTTGATCTAGAGATGGATCCCAATTTGGATGACGTGACTGCAGATGATTTGCAAAAGCAATTTGATCTTGCCTTGACGATTCGAGACAAAGTTTCTGAGGCTAATGAAGCAGTGATACTGATTCGGAGAATAGAAGCCCAGGCAGGAGAACTTGATGCTTCGCAAAAGAAAAAAATACAAATGCAGCTCAAAACACTGTTGGATAAGTTGCAGGTAATTGAGGAAGATCTCTATCAAGTCAAAAATCAAAGTGGTCAGGATCCGTTGAATTTCCCCATAAAGCTTAATAATCGGCTTGCTTCGCTACAGCGTAGCGTAGAAAGTGGTCAAGCTAAGCCAACAGATGCTACGTATGTGGTTTTCAAAGAATTATCACTAGAATTGGAAAATCATCTCACTAAACTCGATGAAGTGCTTTCAGGTGATTTGAAGAAATTGAATGAAGTATTGCCCAATAAAATCACTTTTGATAAAAAATAATTTTACTCATTGCATTAAAAAGCCTTTCTCCTCAGAAAGGCTTTTTTTATGACTAGAACCCATTATTTGGTTCATCTTTCATCAAATTTGATGGGACTAACTTCATCTAATTCCCACTTTATGTTGTTATTCAAAAAACTAGATTGGATAGTGGTAGGTTAAACAAAGAACTTTTACACTTTCAAAATTCAATTTTCCTCAAACCAGCATGACTAAATTCTCTCTTTCAAAGGCCCCTTCTCAACAAGGCAAAATAGCGATAGTAACCGGAGCCAATGTTGGGCTGGGTTATCAAACAGCATTGGGCTTTGCGAAGCTTGGCGCAAAAGTGATCTTGGCTTGTAGAAATCACGAAAAGGCAGAAGATGCCAAACGAGCAATCCTCGTAAAAGCCCCCGATGCTGATTTGGACATTCTGTTGATAGATTTGAAAAGCTTGGGTTCAGTTCGAAGCTTTGCTGAGGAGTTCAAAAAGAAGTACTCCCAAGTCGATCTTTTGATTCTGAATGCCGGGATTATGGCGCCGCCTTTCTCAAAAACAGAGGACGGTTTTGAAAGCCAAATGGGAGTAAATTATTTTTCACATTTTCTGCTTACCAATCTACTTTTCCCACTACTCAAAAAGACTGAGGATTCAAGAATAGTAAGTCTGAGTAGTATCGCGCACAGAAACGGAAAGATCGACTTTGAGAATATAAATGCTGAAAAGTCATATTCTAATTGGGGAGCATACGCTCAAAGTAAACTCGCTTGTCTGATGTTTGCCTATGAATTGCAGCGCCGAATTAAGAGTGCGGGTGTAAATTCAAAGTCACTAGCTGCACATCCAGGTTTATCCGATACTGGCCTTGCGCAGAATTCACCATGGATTTCAAAAGTGCTATTTGGACCTCTTTCAAAAATACTGGGTCAAGATGCTGCAGGTGGAGCATTACCCACACTGATGGCGGCATTAGAGCCAAGTGTTAAAGGTGGAGAGTATTATGGCCCAGATGGATTTATGGAATCAAAAGGAAATCCTTTCAAAGTAAAATCTACTGATCGATCACATAATGTGTCGATAGCTCAAAAATTATGGCAGGAGTCCGAGCGACTGACTGGTCAGGAATTTATCGTTTAGTCAGATTTCAATCCTTTTCTAAGGTTTTCAGAAACTTGATGCTTTTTGGTACCTGCAGGTAATAAATTGGACTTTCATCTTCCAAATAAAAATGTGCAACCCCAGCTTTTTTTGCTGTTCGGAGGATTTCTGGGAGATTAAGTTGTTCAGTTCCTAAAGTGACATCATTTTCTGCGGGAGTAGTCCCTGATAGATTGCCTTTTATTCCTTTTCTAATGTCTTTCACATGCATGAGCTTGAACCTATCTTCATATTTTACCAGTAAAGCGGCTGGATCTGCACCCGGGAAATAGGTCCAGAGCAGGTCCATTTCAAAGCTGACATATTCAGGATTTGTTTCTTGTACGAGCAAGTCAAAAAGTGTCCCTTCCCCGAAAGGTTGAAATTCAAACCCATGGTTGTGATAGCAGAATGTCAGTCCATGATCTTCTTTAAGGATTTTACCCACGGAATTAAAGTCCGATATGGTTTTTCTTGCATCAGCTTCAGTGAATGGCGCTCGATGAGGAATCGAAGCTACACGAACAAAGGATGCTCCCAGAATTTTTGCATGCTGAGCCACGGCATAAGTTTTTTCCATTAGATCCTTATAGCCCACTCCAAATGATGAACAGTGCATCCCACGCTCATCCAAAAGTGATCGAAGTTCAGAGGCTGTTTTTCCAAATAAATTGTAGAATTCCATGTCTGTGATTCCCATAGCTTCTAGCGTATCCAAGGTGGCGGCTACATCTTTTGAAAAACTCTGTCGGTAGGTGTATGAAACCATTCCAGGCTTCTCACAAAAGAGCAGCTCCTGCGAAAAACTTTCTGTAACAGTGAGCAGGAAAATTAAGGAGAAAACGACCTTGCCAATACTGAAAGTCATAATTTATGTATCTTTTAGTCAATAAGATAACACGAATTTGGAATAGGATTTCCATTTATCCTAAAAGGAAATCAATTCGTCTATCCTTCCTTCATAGTCAAATTGCAAATCTTCATGAAGTCCGTCGATAAGCTTCACTGCCTTTTTAAGCTGCATTTGATACAGATTATCAAGTACTGCATGTTGATGATCCAAAAAGCCATTTTCTTTCAATTGCTCACAGAAAAATAGAATCACCTCGATCTGATCAGTCTTAATCTTGCTCAGCTTTAGCAGCTTATTCATCTTCCTTCGAATCTTCTGAGCTGATTTCTTAGCGTAGTGGTAATGATCAGAGCGGGCATTTTGAAATTCTACCAACAAGTCTTCTTGGGCCATTTCTATAAATAAACCTGGATTGTCTTTTTCGTTTAGCTTAAAAAAGAGAAAAGACTTATTATCTCTACTAAACTTAGAAAGTTCTAAGATTACCTCAATTAGTTCTTTTTCAGGTAAGTATGAAAGTTCTTTTTTGAGCTTTGTTAAACTTGGGATTTGCATTTCTGCACTTTAATTAAAGGGTTTGAAAAAGATAAATTGTCAACATGCCCCAGCCTGTACCAGTCACCATGCTCAAGATTGCCAATAAAACGGCATGTGGCATGAGGTCTTTGCGGTAGGCAGCAGTCACAGCTGGCGCAGTGGAAATCCCACCTAGATTAGCCATGGAAGCAATAGGTACCCAAACTAGGTTAAGTTTGAGAATCTTTGCAGCGATCAGCATTCCTACAAAATGTAATATTAACCAGATCGCCACCAATGTCACAAACTCCCAAGGCAAACTCAGATTACTGAAGTCCAATCGCAAACCCAAAATCGCCATTACCAATACGATACAAATTCCTCCCAGTTGAAGAGAAAATCGGGTATTCCAAAGTTTGAAGATATTGCCTAAGAGTAAACCAATTATAGAAAGACTGACTACCATCCCAAGAAAGGAAATGTTTAGAAAGAAAATTAATGAAGCGATCCCGAGGAATATCAAGAGGATGATCCAAGAATATATTTTCTGTCCACTACTCCTCAGCTCTAAGGTTGATTGATCTGGAATAGGATCATTGATTCCAAATAGTGTGCTTAAAGTTTCTCCTTTTTTGATAAATTGAAACATCAAAATCGTCCAAATATTAACTAATATATTGTCCAGAACGAGCACAGATAGAAAAAGCGATTCTGGCGTTTCTGCCAATTCTTTTAAAATCAATTGGCTGGTACTTCCTCCGATCCAGCCTCCAACGATTGGCACTAAGCCTTTCCAATAACTTTGACTAACATATAGATCCGATGACGCAGGATCTACTCCTGAAAATACCAAAACCAAAATTACCGGAAGTGTGGCAATGATGGCTGAACCAACAAAAAACAGTACTAAAGGTCTGACACCCAGCAGAGCTAATTGCCTTAATGGCAAGGCGCTCATCACGGCCAAGAGTGTAATTGGGATGATCCAATTGCGGCTTAAGGAGTGTAAATACACTGCTGAAAGATCCCAATTGAAGAGATGTGTGAAAGCTGCCGGAATGACATAAGCGAATAAAATCGCTGGAAACCAGTCTAATATTTTTTCTACAATTTGGTTTTTTAATTTGCTGATGCTCAGCACAAAAATCGCGGTCAATAAAACTATCGCAGTAGCTATCCAGTCGAAATTCACCATCAATTAAATGATTGACTTAAAATCCCTAAACAGGTCTGGATTCCTTCCAAGTAGTTTCCCACTCGGATATTTTCATTTGGGGCATGAATGCTGTTGTCAGGATTTGGAATTCGAACGGACACCGCCGGAATTCCCAAGATATTGATAAAAGGAGCCATTGGCTGTGAGCCTCCGGTTAACCGCGTTTTGACGTAATTCTCACCAAAAACAATACGCATTCCTTTTTCCAACCAACGTCCAAAATCCGATTCCATCTCTGCTCGAAAAGGTTCTGAACCGATTCGGTAGTCGAAGGAAATTAACTTTGAATACTTATTTCGCTCTTCATCAGTAGGCTCTTTATCTACAAAATGATAACCCTGATCACTTAGAAATTGTCGTACTAGTTCTACCTGACGTTCTGCAGGAGTTTCTTTCACAGTTCGCATGTCTATTTCAATAAGTACCTCCGAGGGTATTATTGTCCTTACCTCCTTCCCCACCCAGGCAGCACGCATTCCGCGGACATTCAAGGAGGGGAATTGCATTGCTTCTTGGTAACTGTTACCCACTTTTTCTGCATCGGCGATTCCTAATTCGGCTAGGATTTCCTGCATGCTTTCCGGTACTGCAGCCATCGCGGTCAGATCGGCTTCGGTGAATTCGACCCCGTCATAAAAACCAGGGATCAGAACTTTTCCAGTTTCATCTTTTATAGCTGCAAGTAGCCTTGATGCAGAAAAAACCGGATTTGGCGCAAAATTACCATACTGACCACTATGTAAATCATCTTTTGCCCCAAAGATTTTTAGGGTAATTGTAGCAATTCCCCTTGCTCCAAAAGCAAGATTGGGTAGATTGGAAAAGTGACGTGTACCGTCCATAATCAAGATCCCGTCAGCCTCAAAAAGGGTTTTACTTTTAGCGACAACCTTTGCGAGTTCGGGAGAGCTGAATTCCTCCTGGAAGTCTAAGATAAACTTCAGGTTTACTGACGGGTCAATTCTCTTCTTCTGAAGAATATCCAAGGCCGAAAGGAATGTCATTGTTGGCCCTTTAGAATCTGAAGCAGATCTTGCAAAAATCTTCCATTCTGAATCGATTTTTCCATCGACGAAATTCCAATTGATTGGCTCCCAACTTCCATTGATTTCTTCCATCAGCTCAGGAATGTATGGACTTTCCTGATTCCAAGCCGAAGCGTCTACTGGTTGCCCATCAACCTGCATATAGACCAGAATCGTCTTCTTCTTGGGATCGATTTTTCCTTGAGCAAAGAGATGCGGAACAGCATTGGAAGTCAAAATTTTGGTTTTAAATCCTCGCTTTTCCAAAGCTGCCTTTGTCCAGTCTAGGTTCAATTTGGTATCAGCCGGTACTTTTCCATTGTTGGGAATGCTTAGATACTCACGGAATTCAAGAAGTGAATTGCGTAGTTCAGCTTTTGATGCTTCGATTAGCTCAGATTTACTTAATTGCGCACTTGACTGCAGGTTAAAACCAAAAAACAGGAGCATAAACGCAGATAAAGCTTGTTTCATTTTATAAATATTAATATTCGATTATACAGATTTTTCTTCTGGCATTCGGTTGTATCCTTTATTTTTATGCAGAATGGTTTACCTCACAATCAAAGATTCTAAATGAACGAACAGAAATCCATCATTAAAGCCTACGAATTGGCAAAGATGAATCAAGTCAAAGTTGCATTAGCAACTGTTGTTCAAGTGGATGGATCGGCTTATCGCAGACCTGGAGCTCGAATGCTGATCACTGAGACTGGAGAGTTAACCGGTGCTATCAGTGGTGGGTGCCTGGAAGGTGATGCGCTGCGAAAAGCACAAACGGTTATTTTTCAGCAGGAATCCATGCTAGTCACTTACGACACGACTGATGAAGATGATCAGAAATTCGGGATTGGGTTGGGTTGTAATGGAATCATTCATGTCTTGATCGAGCCGATTGATTTCCAAGATGAATTGAATCCAATTGCACTTCTTGAACTGGCTGTTTCAGACCGCGAGCTAGGGATTTTAGCCACTGTTTTTTCAGTAAAAAATGCCAGATCAGCTCAAATTGGAACTCGATTTTTGAAGAAAGAGTCGATTTCCAAAAAGAAAACTGATGGGATAAAAGCACTGTTGTTGGAACAAATTGAAGCTGAATTAGCCAGTTATTCTTCCGGCAAAAATCAAATATCGATGCTTGATGAATCTCGTTCCATATTTATTGAAGTGATTCATCCGCCAATTCGACTGTTACTTTTCGGCGCCGGAAATGATACTATTCCGCTTACTAAAATGGCTAGTCTACTCGGTATAGAAGTTATTTTGATTGATGGAAGAGCTAATCAGGCAACTACTTCCCGTTTTTCTACCGTCTCAAAAATAAAAGTCTCACCGGCAGAGACTGCTTTAGAAGGAATTGAGGTGGATGCTCAGACAGTTGCGTTGCTGATGACACATAATTTTGAGTATGAAGCTATAGTTCTTGAGACCCTACTTTCTAAAAATCTTTCCTATTTGGGTATTTTGGGGCCAAAGAAAAAATCGGAGAAATTACATGAACACTTGACGTCCAAAGGGCTTCAATTTGACTGGAGTAATGTATACAGTCCAGTTGGCCTGGATCTCGGTGCTGAGAACTCGGAAGAGATCGCTTTATCCGCTTTATCAGAAATAAAAGCAGTTCTCGCTGGAAAAATGGGTACCTTTATGCGCGAAAAACAAGGACCAATTCATTAAATAGTACATGGAAAAAGCTAAAACCGGAATCATCATCCTCGCTGCCGGCGAATCATCACGATTGGGATATCCGAAACAAATAGCCCAATACAAGGGAATAACATTACTTCAGCATGCAATCGATTCGGCCTTGGGTGCCAAAGTAGAAAAGCAGATTTTGGTTTTAGGCGCAAATAAAGACGAGATAAAAAAGACTTTCAGAGGAGATACCATCCCCAATATTCCCAATCAAGACTGGGAGAAGGGAATGGCTTCCAGCATGCAGAAAGGCTTGGACTATTTATTAAAGTTTGATGCTCCTGATCAGGTGATTATCATGCTTTGCGATATGCCTTTCGTTGATTCAAAGTTGTTGAATAAGTTAATTGCTGCACAAAAAAAGACAGGAAAAGGAATCGTTGCTTGTGACTATTCAGATACCATTGGCGTACCAATTCTTTTCACAAAAGCTTATTTCAAGGAATTGAAAAGTCTTTCTGGTGACGAAGGGGCCAAAAAAGTAGCACAAGCACATGAAGACGATTGTGCACTGGTCAAATTCCCATTGGGTAAAGTAGATGTGGATACAGAAGAAGATTTGAGGGACTTGAATCTTTAATGATCTAATACGCAGCGGCACGGTGGCGAAACAAGAAAGTCTTTAAATAGACAATCTAATTTAGTTATCTAAGATCAATCAAATATTTTTAGATTTCTCACTTGTGCTTTCTAACTTTAAAATCATTCATTCTCCCCTCTCAACTCGCCCACCACTTTCTTCACCCAATCTACCGTATCGATAATATCCTGCGCTGTGGTGTGACTTCCCAGGCTGAAACGCAGCGACCCTCTTCCAAGATCTGAATCCAATCCCATAGCTTTCAGCACATGACTCGGCTTTGGAGAGATACTCGTACACGCGGAGCCAGAGCTTACGGCTACTTTCAAGCAGACCTTTCGGAGCAATTCCTCGCCTTCTACTCCTGCAAAAGCAATGTTGGAGACATGCGATAATCTACCTGATTGGCTCCCATTAAGAAAGGCATTAGGGATCTGTAAAAGCTTGTTTTCCAGTAAATCTCGTAATTCACCTAATCTTTTGGCCTCATCTTCCATCTCGATAGATCGCATTTCTGCAGCCTTACCCATGCCAATAATGCCGGGAACATTGAGCGTGCCCGATCGAAAACCTTTCTCATGACCTCCTCCGATTTGTTGCCCAATTGGTTTTGGCAGATTATGGTTATGCCGAACGTAAAGCGCCCCCACTCCTTTTGGACCATAGAACTTATGTGCTGAAATCGCCATTAAATGAACTCCGGAAAGTGAGATAGGAATTTTTCCCACAGCTTGCACGCCATCCACAAAGAGCATCACCTGATGTTCTTCAGCTATTTTGGCGATTTCTCCGATAGGATGAACTACCCCAGTTTCATTATTGGCCCACATCAATGCGATCATTTTTGTTTCTGGGCGGATGTTACTCTTTAATTCCTTCAGATCAATCTTTCCCTCTGAATCCACATTCAAATAACTAATCTCTGCTCCCTTTTTTTCTAATGAATCCAAGGTATCCAAAACTGCCTTGTGCTCTGTCTTACAGCTGATGATGTGAAATTGATCTTTTGGAAAACGATCATGAATACCTTTTAAAGCAAGATTGATGGATTCAGTGGCACCTGAAGTGAAAATGATCTCCTTCGGATTTGCTCCAATCAAATTGGCAACCTGTTCTCTGGCTTTTTCCACCGCATTTTCTGTCATCCAGCCGTACGGATGTGATTTACTGGCGGCATTTCCAAAGTGAGTCCCAAAGAAAGGAAGCATTGCTTCGATCACTTCTTGATGACAAGGCGTGGTAGAATTGTAATCTAGGTAAATCGGGTAATTCATGGGCTTAAAATAGTGGATATTGCTCGTTTTTCTAGGTTTAAGGTTATTGTATCTTTGGGAAATTCAATCATATGCAGGAAACCTGGACTTTTGATTATTCAACTTTTTTAGAACCTGAAGGACTGTCGGATTTTCTTCGAATCAAGTCTATGGAGCTTGGGATCTTTCTTTCTTATTATTATAGAAAGGAAGGTGCTATTGCAGAAAACGCGGCTTTGAAAACCATTCCAATGTTTGATACTTCAAGAAGTGGAAATTTCGTTTTGGAATTTGATCTCATCTTTTTCAATGCTTGCCTAGCAATTCATGAAAAAGAGAAATCTGAAATGAAAATTGATTTTAAGCTCGATGAAAGGGCGAATCAATTGATATTAACAGGTGCTTATTGGCCAGAAAGAAGAGTGGATGAAATTTGAGAAATAGGAGAATGGATAATTATGCAAAGCTAAAAATTTGATTTGCATAGTTTAAGAAACCTTATTTTCCTTTATGGCAAAACAGAACTAAGAAAAAAAGCCTTCTGAATCTAAATTCAGAAGGCTTTTTTATTTAAATAAAAATCATGCTCTTCGAATCGCCAGCTTGATATCGGAGAATTCCTCTTGCTCATTAAATGGTTGGCTCCTCAACCTTCTTCCTGTTGCAGCAAAAATCGCATTGGCAATAGCACCACCCGTGGGCGGAAGTGCGGGTTCACCCAATCCCGTAGGATCAAATCCTGAATCTACATAATGAACATCCACTTCAGGCACTTCCTTCATTCGGATGAGTTTATAAGTATCAAAATTCTTTTGTGTAGGCAGACCATCTTTGAAAGTCAAGTTTCCATACATCGCATGACCCATTCCATCGACGATTCCACCCCTTACTTGGTGGTTTGCTCCAGTGGGATTGACGACGATCCCGCAATCAGTTGCCGCGGTAATTTTCTTTAGTACCGGTGTTCCACCTTCTTGGACAATATCCGCAACCTGCGCCACATAAGATCGGTGTGAGAAATACACGCTAAATCCTTGCTTGACAGCTGGGTCTTTACCCCAATTTGATTTCTCAGCAGCAGTTTTGATTACACCGATCATCCGATCCACATCGTATTCGATCTTACCAGTTGGTGAGTTTTTCGCTTTATCCAGAAGCTCCAGGCGGAATTGAACTGGGTCTTTTCCGGCTTCAAGCGCTACTTCATCTAAGAAGGATTGCTCAGCATAAGCTAAGAAATTGGTAATTGGCGCTCGCCAAGCATTGGTAGTGATTGGAGATTTGTGTTCTACACTTTCGATCTTAAGATTTGCTACTGCTCCGGATGGGAAATTATCCTGTCGCGTGCTATTTCCGGAATTAATACCTGCTCCTTTCAACTTATAACCAATCATATTTCCGGACTCATCTAAAGCCGCTTCAAAGCGGTATCGAACCGCCGGACGATACAAGCCTCCGTTAAGATCATCTTCTCGACTCCATATCACCTTAACCGGTGCATTGGTCATTCTGGAGAGTTGAACTGCTTCAGCTACAAAATCGGCTGCGAGTCTTCTGCCAAAACCACCTCCTAGTCTGGTGATTTCTACGGTTATATTTTCCGGGGGAATTCCCAAAATCCCAGCTGCAGTCTGTCGAGCTCGCTCTGGAGTCTGTGTAGGTCCGATGAGCTCTGCCTTGTCACCTGTGACATGAGCGAAGAAATTCATCGGCTCCATCGGGGAGTGAGACAAGAAAGGACACTGGTATTCAGCGACTACTACCTTCGCTGCATTTTTGAAAGCTTGAGTTACATCTCCATCTTCTCGTCTGACCTCTCCTTTTTGATTGGCGATCATATCTTTGAAGATGCGATTATGATCTTCTGTGCTTTCTACCGTACCGTCTGGTTCATAAGTCACTTTCAAAGCCCTTTTGGCTTTCATCAGCGGCCAAGTACTTGTTCCGACAATGGCGACACTATTTTCATAGATCATAACATCCTGCACACCAGCGATTTTTTTTGCAGCTACATCATCCACAGATTTGATTTTCATTCCAAAAGGTGGGCGTTGTACCATGGCATGAAGCATTCCCTCCCGATAGAAGTCTAACCCGAAAAGTGGTTTTCCAGTGAAAATTTCAGCATTGTCTACGTTTTTAACAGCCGTACCAATGATTTTAAAATCCTTTGGATCTTTCAGCTTTACTTCCTCTGGGGCAGTCATAGTAGCCGCTTCGGTGACGAACTCTCCAAAGTGACCTGATTTTCTAGACGCTTTGTGAGAAATTATCCCGTTTTCAACAGTGATCTCTTCCGCAGGAACATTCCAAAGTTTAGCGGCTGAGGCAACCAGCACAAATCTTGCAGTGGCCCCAGCTTTTCGCAAGCGTTCCCAACTATGTGGCATAGCTCCTGATCCACCGGTCAATTGTCTGTCAAATACTTGTGTATCCAAATTGGCTTGTAGGACACGGACTTTTTTCCAATCTGCATCAAGTTCTTCAGCTACAAGCATTGGAAATGAGGTCTTGATATTTTGACCCAATTCTGGGTTGGGTGAATAAATCACAATATCTCCCGTTGGTGCGATTGAGAGATAGCCGTTGAAGCGTTGGGCTTGTGCCAAAATTGCTTCCGTGCTGAGGACTTCTACTTTTGGTGAGTCGCAACTCATCCAATTAAATCCAATAAATAATCCTCCTGCTGTAGTTCCAGCGATTTTGAGGAAGTCTCGTCGAGATGCTTTGTTGCGTGTTGCCATGATTATGTGAGTTTAGCAGCCATTGCAACGGCCTCTCTGATCTTATGATAAGTGCCACATCTACAAATATTTCGATTCATTGCATCATCGATTTCATCCATACTTGGAGCAGAATTTTTATTTAAAAATGCTGCTGCATTCATGATTTGCCCGGTTTGGCAATAGCCACACTGTGCTACATCTACTTCTGCCCATGCTTTTTGTACAGGGTGATCTCCTTCTTCAGAAAGTCCTTCTATAGTAGTGATCTCATCTTCTATAAGACTAGAGACCGGAGTGATGCAGGAAAAAATTGCTTCTCCGTTTCTGTGAACTGTACATGCACCACACTGCGCGATACCGCAGGAATATTTCGTACCTACCAATCCCAAATGATCTCTGAGCACCCATAAAAGTGGGGTATCTTCTTCGACATCTACCTCTCGGGACTGTCCGTTAATCCTTAAATTTAATTTTGCCATGGTAGTAATTTATTGTTCAACAATTAAGTGATGTGAGTATTAGAAATTATACCGGTGACCTATTCTTCTTTGCTTAACTGGCAGAAAACCCATTGACTTCCTGGTAGCTATCGGGAAACCTAAGCACCAATAATTCTGCTGTTTATCATATATTATTTGCTTTTATTTTTAACCTGTCTAAATGTGGAAATAATCATTAATATAAATAAAATCACACCTAGATGGAAGATTATTATTCAATTAACCCAACTTTTTGATGAATTGCTATACAGCTGGATAAATGAGTCCTATTATTATTCGAAATGATGCTATTGACCTTATTTTCTTCGCTTATCGGGATCAAATACCAAAGATCAAAACAGCCGATTTGCAATTACTCGGCAATTATATTGTTGCCTCTTCGGACTAATAATAAATTAGGTAATAATCAAAATAAATAACAGGCGCTGTTTTAAGCTTCTTTGAAATAATTCTTAATTCTGCACTTTTTTCAAGCGATGCTGGTTTATTGGCTTTGAAGTCTAAACCAACTTCATTCTGTAAACTTTATGAAATGATTATTAAATCACTCAAAATCCTGATGATTTCCTTTATTGCCATTATCCTGTTTATTGTCCTTATCGGTGTTCTTTTTGTAACTCTAAGTCCTGAGTTTGGTGCCAGACCTTCCAAAGAAAAAAGGGCATCCTATGAGCAGCTTGACTATTTTTCCGAAGGTAAATTCACCAACCTTACTCCTACAAAAATGGATATGGACTTGGGCAAAGCGCTAAAGATGCTTCCTGAGTTTTTCAAAAACGATTCCAGTCGAGCTCCCTCATTTGAGTTGCCGATAGTCAGTCGTGACTCGCTGGAGCTAGTTGAAGACAGCATTCCAACGCGACTTGTTTGGTTTGGACACTCTGCTTTTTTGCTTCAAATTGACGGTAAGAATATCTTGATCGACCCGATGCTTGGGGAAGTTCCAGCGCCAAATCCATTACTTGGCAAAAAACGATTCTTCAAAGATCTTCCAATCGAAATCGAAAAGTTGCCTCAAATTGATCTTATCATTATTTCTCATGATCACTATGATCATTTGGATTATGGATCGATCCAAAAGCTTAAAGGAAAAACGAAGCAATTTTATGTGCCGCTTGGTGTAGGAGCCCATTTTGAGCGTTGGGGAGTATCTCCAGATCAGATTCATGAGATGGAATGGTGGGAAGAAGCAGATGTGTCAGGGCTTACATTGGCTTTTACTCCGTCGAGACACTTTTCAGGTCGCGGGCCCAACGACAGATTCTCAACCCTTTGGGGTTCTTGGGTAATCAAAGGTCGTAAGGATAATATCTACTTCAGTGGGGATAGTGGATATGGTCCGCATTTCAAGGAAATTGGTGATAAATACGGTCCATTTGACTTTGCAATGATGGAATGTGGTCAATACAATAGGAGATGGAAAGAAATCCATATGATTCCAGAGGAAACTGCACTAGCTGGACAGGATATAAAAGCTAAAATTATTATGCCAATACATTGGGCTGCTTTTACTTTGGCAATGCACTCTTGGACAGATCCTGTTGAGCGGGTAACTGCAAAAGCAAAAGAGATAAATCAGCCTCTTTTTGTTCCAAAAATCGGAGAATTTATAATCCTGAAAGATTCCTTGTGGACAAAAGAAGAATGGTGGATTAAACCCTGAGTACACTATTAATCAGCAATTTACGGAGCAATTTTTATTCAGGATAATTACTTTGATTTGAATTCGTTGTAGAAATTTGTGCGTTTCGATTTCGTTCAAAAGCTCATTTTAGCGCCGAAATTGCTAATTTGACCTTTTTAATACTTAATCAACCTAATTTAAAACCTATGCCTCAAACCATTAAAGCAGCAATAGTAGGAACTGGATTTATCGGTCCAGCTCATCTTGAAGCACTTAGAAGATTACCCCATGTGGAAGTTACTGCTCTTGTAGAAGTCAACCAGGAACTAGCTGACGAAAAAGCAAAGTTTTTGGGAATTCCCAACGCATATACGTTCGATGCTATGCTAAAGCAATCTGATATTGATGTAGTTCATATTTGTACGCCAAATTTCCTCCATTTTGCACAGGCAAAGGCTGTATTACTGGCTGGAAAGCATGTGATTTGCGAAAAACCTTTGGCAGTAAAACTAGAGGAGGCAGAAGAATTGGTTGCTTTGGCAGCTGAAAATGGTCTGGTCAATGCCGTTCATTTCAACCTGCGCTACTATCCCATGGTTCGTCAGATGAAAACCATGCGAGAAAAAGGTGAATTAGGTGAGGTCTATTCCGTAATGGGATCTTATCTCCAGGATTGGCTTTTCTTACAGACGGATTACAACTGGAGACTTGAGCCGGAAAAATCTGGGGATTCTAGAGCTATCGCTGATATCGGATCACATCTATTGGATATCACCGAATATGTGACCGGTTTGAAAATCACTGAAGTAATGGCTGATTTCTCAACGGTGCACAAGACTCGACTGAAGCCCTTGAAAAATATTGAAACCTACTCTGGTAAAACACTTTCTGAGGATGATTACCAGGAAGTGCCAATTAGTACCGAAGATCATGCGACAGTTTTACTTCGATTTGACAATGGCAGTAAAGGTTCAATTACAGTGTCTCAAGTAAATGCAGGCCGAAAAAATCGTCTGAATGTTGAGATTGCAGGATCAAAATCAAACTTTGAATTTAATTCAGAACGACCTAATGAGCTATGGGTTGGAAAACGTGAAACTGCAAATACGGTTTTGATGAAAGATCCAGCGCTATTTCATCCCGAAGCTTCAGCATTGGTCAGTTTTCCAGGGGGTCACAACGAAGGATTTCCTGATACGTCCAAGCAAATGTTTAAGGAGGTTTATGCAGCTATTCGTAATGGAGAGCAGCCAGAAAAGGCAACTTTCCCAACATTTGCAGATGGGTTACGTGAGTTGATCATCGGGGAAAGAATCATTGAGAGCAACAGAAAACAAGCTTGGGTGACAGTTTAAGAATGTTAAATACTTGATGAATATCTAGTATCGGACTTTAAGATTGAAATAGTTACCTTTAATTTATATTCCTAAAATTATCTCACTAATGAAAAACATGAAAATCACAAAAATGGTACTTGCTATTGCCTTGATGGCATTTGTAAGCATTGGAGCTTTCGCTCAAGAAAAGCCAAGTCCAGCAAAAACTGCCATGGGGATGGTAGGAGATGCCAAAGTAACCATCAACTATTCCTCTCCTGCAGTGAAAGGGCGTACAGTGTGGGGAGATTTGGTACCAATGGGTCAGGTATGGCGTGCAGGTGCAAATGAGGCAACCACTTTCACTACAACTAAAGACATCATGATTGAAGGCAAAAAACTGGTTGCAGGCACTTATGGTTTCTTCATTATTCCCGGAGAGTATGAATCTACTTTGATTTTTAATAAAGTAGCTAAGCAGTGGGGATCTATGAACTATGACGCGAAAGAAGATGTGCTGAGAGTTTCAGTACCTTCACAGCAGACTTCTTCAATGGAAGAGCGATTGGTTTATGAAGTAATGCCAAGCGGTTTTGAGGTTCGTTGGGAATATGGCAAAGCTATGGCAAAGCTAGGTAAGTAATTCTTTTTCGATATAATCGGAAAGCCACAGGGAATAATCCTTGTGGCTTTTTTACTTTTGTCAACTCATGTTTGAAAACTTCGATTACAATTCTTTCGATCTCCCTGTAGCGGAAATCATCCCCCAAGTCCAATCTCATTTTTCTACTCATCACTCGCTTATCATTCAAGCACCGCCTGGTGCAGGAAAAAGCACACTTTTACCACTTACTTTTTTGGATCAGCCTTGGATGCAGGGGAAAAAGATCATTATGCTAGAGCCAAGAAGGTTGGCAACTAAAAGTATTGCACAGCGGATGGCAAGTATGACTAATACTCAGCTTGGAGATTTGATTGGTTTTCGAATTCGCTTTGAATCGGCTATTTCTAAGAATACTCGTTTGGAAGTGATTACTGAAGGGATCTTAACTCGGATGCTTCATTCAGACAATGCACTTGAAGATGTCGGAATGGTGATTTTTGATGAGTTTCATGAGCGTAATTTACATGCTGAAGTGGCTCTTGCGCTATGCAGGGAAGTGCAGCAGGTATTACGAACTGATTTGAAAATCCTCCTTATGTCGGCGACGATCGATGCAAAAGAGCTTTCGGGTTTGCTGGATTCCAAAATCATCGAAAGTAAGGGAAGACAATATCCTGTAGAAGTGAATTTTGCCAGTGAAGTTGACGAATATACAATTGGAGAAGATACTGCTCGACAGCTTATTCCATTGACCAAAGTTCACGAAGGGGATTTTTTAGTTTTTCTACCCGGTCAGGGGGAAATCAAAAAAGCACAAGAAATTCTTCGAAAAGCACTTCCAAGCGATATTATTTTACCCCTTTACGGACAGCTTTCACCCGCAGAACAGAATCGTGCTATTCAGCCAGATTTGGGAGGAAAGCGGAAAATTGTACTGTCTACAGACATTGCTGAGACTTCTCTGACCATCGAGGGGATCAAAGTCGTTGTCGATTCTGGCTTTGCTAAATCTTCTAAATTTGATCCGAGAACAGGATTATCCAAATTGGTTTTGCATCGTATCAGCAATGATTCTGCCGATCAACGAAGTGGTCGCGCAGGAAGATTGATCGCTGGTCACAGCTATCGGCTTTGGACAAAAGCGATTCAAAACCAACTAAGCGAATACCGTACTCCAGAGTTGATGGAGGCAGATTTGACCGCTATGGTTTTGGATATGAAAGCTTGGGGCAAACAGGATATTCGATCCATGACTTGGTTAACTCCTCCTCCTGCCGGAACACTGGCTTTGGCAGAAAAGACTTTGGAGACGATAGAGGCAATCTCCGAAGGTAAACTGACTTCACATGGAAAAGAGATTCATGCATTGCCTTGTCATCCCCGTATTGCACACATGTTACTTTTTGCAAGACAACATGATCAGCTTGGATTGGGAACAGATATCGCCGCAGTTCTAGAAGAACGAGATCCGCTTCCTCAGAACTCTGGAGTTGATTTGAATTTAAGAATTGAAGCTTTGCGAAGATTTAGAGATCGTGGGGTCAGTATGTCCAGAATCAAAAAGATAGAAAAAGTAGCTGCTTCTTACCGCCGGATGTTTAAAATAGATCCAGCAAATACACCTGTGGATCCTTGGCAGACTGGATTGCTTTTGGCCTATGCTTATCCTGAGCGGATTGCTGCGGCTCGCTCTGGAAATAATGCGCAGTTTCAGCTGGCAAATGGGAAGATCGCTGCTATCGGGCATCGGGATGATTTGGCCAATGAATCTTGGCTGGCTGTCGCACATCTTGATGCACGTGAAAGTTTGGGAAAAATCTGGATGGCAGCGCCACTTAATCCAAAAGATCTAATGCCAATGGTGAAAACCAAAGAAATAATTTCTTGGGACCGTAAGAAAGGTGGCTTGGTTGCTTTGACGGAAGTTCGAATTGGAGCAATTATACTAGGAAGCCGACCGCTGGCTAAAATGGATAAAGGCGATGCCACGCAAGCAATCTTGGAGGCAATCCGAGAAGAAGGGGAACATCTTCTGAATTTTGATGAAGGTACGGAGCAGTTGATTCTTCGAGTTGCAAGCCTTAGAAGTTGGAACTCAACTCAAAACTGGCCAGAATGGTCGGTTACGATGCTTTGTGAAAATCCTGAAACCTGGATCGAACCTTACCTTGTTGGAATTACTAAGAATGAAGATTTTAAGAAATTGGATCTAAGTCAGATTCTATTATTCAGTCTTGATTTGGATCAGCAGAAGCAATTAGATGACTTGGCACCTGCGACAATAGCTGTGCCTTCAGGCAGCAAAATAAAAATTGAATATCGTTCTGAAGGTGATACGCCACTGCTTTCCGTTAGACTTCAAGAGCTCTTTGGCTTATTGGAAACCCCTAAAGTCAATAATGGTACAGTCCCTTTATTGATTGGTATGCTTTCTCCAGGATATAAACCCGTACAGCTTACCCAAGATTTGAAAAGCTTTTGGAGTAATGGGTATTTTGAAGTTAAGAAAGAATTGAAAAGACGTTATCCGAAGCATGAATGGCCAGAAGATCCGATTTCAGCAGAAGCAGTACGAGGAGTCAAACGAAAAAATCAAAGTTAATTTAGCTCCTCTAAACGGTCCAGATAATCTAAAAATCGAAGAAATGAAGCCAAAGTGAATGGTGTCATGTCTTTTTGCGTAACCTGATTTAGAAAGCTTGATCGCACTTCTGGGTAGTCTTCAGGATTATAGAGTCTGCATAAAGCTGTAGCTCGAAAGGTGTTGTACACGAAATTTTGAGTCTTAAAGGAATTATTTTTTTGTGCTATAAAAGCCAGTTCCAAGTTTATTGGATTCATCATGTTATTCAGCCATTTGAAACCTGTATCCATAAAAAAGCTATCTATTTTCATGATGGCTTCTGAGAGCTCCAGATCATTTTCTATGACAAATCTTTTTGGCAGTCCTGTACCTATTTTATTCAAGGTTTGCACCATTGTGATGGATCTATTAGAATAGTCACTTAAACTGGGAAGAAACCGATGTATCAGGTGTTCAACTTGGTCTATTCGAATCCCAAGATTATATTCTAAAAAGCTAGATTCAGGGTATTCTGTGTAATGAACAAAAATGACTTGTTTGCCATGAGGGCAACGTTTTTCGAAATGCTGGAATTGTTCATTTAATGAGAAGCCATTAGCTATGAAGAACTGACTATGAATTGATATTAGGTTCACATCACGCATACCGTTTTAACAGCAGGAATTAATATTTGTTGTTTACTCCTCCTCAAATAATTCTTTCATTTCCAGAAAAATCGGTTCCACCTCCAACTTTTTAATAGCAAGACTTCCTTCTTCTTCTGGGTTGTGGAGGTAGTGATTCCAGTGTTTTTCAGCTTTACGGATCGTCCGGGGTGTTATGTCAAATTCAACTTCATCTAGGTAAGATTTAGCTAAAACTGAGGCTTTGAAATTGCCAAAAAGGAAAACCTTAAAAATATCCACAAAGCGATCGCTGAGGTCGAATAATTCCAAAACTTGTACAAAAGCGCCTTGATGCGCCCGGTGAACCTTGTTGTTTATCGTTTCGAAGATGGCATCCAGAGATTCCTCATTAAAAGAAGCGTTGGAAAGAGAGCGGGCAGCAAGGTAGCCCATCTCCCATTTTTCTCCTTTCACTAATTCAATCAAGCGGTCCTTTCCAGTAGCGTCAATGAGTTTACCTAACTTATCCGCGAAAAAATAAGCATCCTTTTCTTCCGGGTCACACATCTTACTAAATAAGTGCTCAATTTCCTCTTGCATGATTTTTCGGTTTATTTGTACAAATATAAACGAATTGCCTTTTCAAGCTTATGAAAACTGGAAATCCAATCAAGATTAGTGAAGCTAGGTACCAAAAGATTCTCACTGAGTCAGGTGAGCTCGAGTTAGTGGAAGCATATATTCCTAAAAAACATCAATGGCAGATTTCATCTAGTACGGATTGGCTAGTTCGAATCAACTTGCCTTGGGATTCTGTTCCGGATGAAAATGGGCGATTGAAGAAGAAAGATGATCACCATTTGGCATTAGTGATGATCCGGGCAGGGATTGCAACCACAGGGTATTTTCATAATGGGGTAATGCTGGATCACAAAGTATTCCGAGCCTATATGGTCAGGCAGAAGCAAGGGAAAAGCCAGATTAAATATTTGAAAACGAAAGGAAAATCCAGAGCTGGATCCAGAGTTAGATTAGGGGAAACAGAGGAGTTTTTTCGGGAAATAAATCATCGGTTGCTGAGCTATGATAAAGAATACCCGATCGATACTTGGGGAATCAGCTGTGCCAAAACGCTTTTCCCCTATTTCTTTTCAAGCCAGCCACCACCGCCTTTTTCCAAGAATCAAGCAAATCTCTTTTCAATTCCTTTTCATGTGCAGCATCCTGGATTGGAGACGCTGGAGTTGATGCATAAAAAGCTTAATCAATTTCATGGATTGATTTCCGAATCAGGAGCTGCATTTTTTGATCTCTCGGTAAAATTAGATCAGACAAATTCAGATGAAAATGAAAGTAATGAGGATTGGTGAAATTGGTTGGTTTATAATCCAGCAATTCAGTCTATATCCCTGTAATCAATACTACTCACTATAAATCGCATTGAAAATCTACCTGTTGTGCCAAACCATCATTTCCCTGAATAAAGTCAATTCGATCAAAACCGGGACTCATTTTCATGCTATTTTTTATAAAGACGCCGCACCTCCGATGCTAAAATTGATGGTGCGAAGACTATGTATCGATGTTTTCTATTTGAACTATGTGGTTAAAAAAATCGCTGTGACTAAGCTGTTCGGGATTTGTAATCCCGAACCCAGATCAGACGATTTGTAATCCCAAAAAAATATTATTCAATTGAGATCCCACTGTTTTGGCGATCCTGCTTGTTCCCGATTGGCAACTATTCTGCCCAAAACTCGGATATATTCTAATATTTTTTTCTACAAAGATGCCGTACCTCTGATGTTAAAATTGATAATGCGAAGATTGTGTATCGATGTTTTCTATATGAACTATGTGGTTAAAAAAATCAGTGAGTTTACTTTACTCTGAGTATCTGTGCAGTGAAAAAAAGACAAAAAAGCCAGAATTTCTTCTGGCTTCCGGTTGTTGGTATTAAGTATAATCAGGTATTAGATTTTCTATCCCGGGTAGTGTGCATTTAATATATTCATCGTCTCATTCGCTACTTTGATGTTGTATTCATAGGCTAAGCTTTTATAATTGACCAAATCGACAATCGTACCAATGAAACAAAGTCCCAGCGTAAGAATATACAGGATACCAAGTCCAATTTGTCCTAGAATAAATCGATGAAAACCTGCAAACCCAAAGAATCCCAACAAGGTCAAGATTAGAATCATTTGAGAGTCTTTTCTTCGAGCGCGATAGACTTGCGCAAAAAGGGAAGCCTGATCTTCATCCATACTCTTCATCAGTCCCTGGATATATCCAAGTTCCATTCCTTCTAATTCAGGAAGGTGTCTCAATACATTAGCCATAATTTTGCGCTGTTTTAAGGGTGTTTAGTAATGTCCAAATTCGAGAGAAAATCACCAAGTAGGCAAATATTGCCAGTGGATGCATTGACCAAGATGCTTGAAAATCTCCTTTGATAAGCAGACTCATTGATCTACCAAGGCCACATCCTGGACACCAATCAAATCCCAATTGATCTAATGGGCAAAGGCTCATATGATCTCCAGAATATGGATTGATGAAATAGATAGCGATGAGGCTTCCGATCCAGAATATCAATTCTAAAGGCAAATGCTTTATCCATCGGGTTATTTCCTTCATGGTAATAGAATTACTAAAAAGGTGCCATCTCTCAAAAAGTGCTTTATTCGGCTATTTTAACAGTTGGACCATCCTGAAGTGAATCTAACCGTACATAAAAGTGTACGATTATGAACGCTTTAGTTCCGGGAGATTGATGCCAAGCGTCTTTCCAAAACTTATTTTTTGATTGGATTCAAATTGCTTTACAATTTGCGAGTAGCTTTTATTTGATCCGAAGTTTTTCCAACCACTAAACCGAAACACTAAGCCCAACAATTCCCCACTAACTTGCCGGGGATTATATATTCCCAATGCTTTGGAGGCTTCTTTTCCTAGGAAAAAATTTAGAATCGGGATAATCTGTGCAGCGATCAACTGATCCGGGATAATTGTTTTATAGTAATCTATTAATGCAGTCACCAATCTATTTCCTGCGTCGGACTGACGCAAATGACGCTTTCGGATAAGTTTTTCCAGTTCAAAAGCCTCCTTGGAGTTATCTGGCCAATAATTTGTATTTATTCCCATCAGCTTCCCCACCCACTTCCAATAATTCATGAGTAGATCGACATCATCGTTGGTCACTTGGAATCCCATTTTTTTCCATCCTCGAACGACAATTAGACTAAAAGTCAAATTTGTACCGATTAAATCTTCTTGGTTGATGGGTTTGCCAAAGGAATCATTCCAATCCTTGGAATAGTGCGAGATGAAGTAACGACTAAAGGCATGGATAAGGCGGACTTTTGCACAGGTGAGGTAAGCTTTATTTTTACTTATAAAAGCCCCTGGTTCGAAAATATCCATGATAAAGGTACCTGTCTCCCCAAGTCGTTGACCGATATCATCCAGTATCCGCTTAGACCTCACCAGTACTTCTGCTCCATCTCCAAAGGCATAGGCATAGGGCAGGGAATAAAAGCCGAGCATAGCTAGATAAAGATCCCCTTTTTGATTGAATAGCTCTTGTCCTCTTTTCAGAACAGTCTCAGGCAATTCTTCAATATGAAGGTAAAAATTGAAGAAGTCCTGAAACTCCCGAGGAAAGGAATCTTCCACTTTTGGAGGGATTTCTGTCCAAGTGTTGATTAATGAAATTAATTCAGGATTTTTGATCAATTGGCTAATCAGCTGATCTGCAAGTGGATCTTGCATTGTTCTCAATTGATCGAACTGGGAATTTTCGTATAGTTTTAATTTGCTCACGTCATTCTAACCTTCATTTAGTAATTTGGTTGATCAATTTCAGAAAACAGATGAAATTTCTCAGTATATTAATTCTTTTAAGTTTATTTATCCTTCCTGGATTAACCTTCGGGCAAGGGAGTTTTGATCTCTGGGTGGTGGAGACCTCAGGAAAGGGTAACTCATTTTCTATCAATCCAGAAACGGCTTATGCGCTGACCGACCGTCCACAGTATGATAATCAGCCAAGCTTTATCAATGACTACCAACTGGTCTTCTCAGCTGCTGATGAGACTGGAAATTTTGATATCATTGTTTATAATTTTAAAGCTAAGAAATTCACCAATCTGAGTAAAACTTCTGATCGTAATGAAACTTCTCCCAGAATCACAGCTTGTGGGATGTACATCGCTGTAGTGGTTTCAGAGCCAGATAAAAAGCAACGTATTTGGCTTTATCCTACAAACTTTGAGCCAGCAGAACTACTCTATAATGATATTGAGCCAGTTGGTTATTACGATTTGTATGATAGCAAAGCGGCAATGTTTATCTTGGGTGAACCAAATAAACTTATCTATGCCCAAGGTAGAAACGATCTGATCGAGATCGATACGGAGATTACTCGCTCGATTAATAGAAGACCAAAAACCAGCGCAATCACCTACCTTTCCACTCGGGAAACCAAATCAGAACAAGATCGAAAAGCCTACCAATTGAAAAGTTACGATATCGAATCAGGTACTCGGAAAGACCTAGGTTTTGGATTGACCGGTTCCCAAGATTTCATTTGGCTGGATAAAAATCACTTGCTTATGGCTCAAGGAAATACCATTTATACTCGAAAGCATTCGGATGAAAATTGGGAGCCAATTGGAACGATAAATTCAGAAACACATCAAAATATTAGCAGAATGGCTTACAGTGCAGATTTGAATGTACTGGTCATGGCTATCCAACTAAAAAAATAATTATTTTCTATGAACCTTCTAAGATCAACTTTACTCCTTTCCACTTTTATTTTTGCGCAAGCAGCTTTGGCACAAATTGAGGATAGAAAAGGCCTCGTAGCCAAAAATGCTGAACTGGTAAAAGTTCAAGACGGCTTTATCTTTACGGAAGGACCCGCCACAAATCGATTTGGTGATGTGTTTTTCACCGATCAGCCTAATAATCGAATTCATAAATGGAATGCGATTACGAATGAAGTGACAGTGTTCAAAGAAGATGCTGGCCGGTCTAATGGACTGTTTTTTATGTTGGATGGAAAATTAGTCGCTGCTGCTGATGAAACGAATCAACTTTGGCTCATTGATAAAGATGGCTCAGAAGAAGTGCTGGTAAGTGCTTTCCGAGGTAATAAATTGAATGGTCCAAATGATATCTGGCTAGTTCCCAAAGGTGGAATGTATTTCACAGATCCACTTTATGCGCGTCCATATTGGGAAGGAACCAGAGGTATAGAGTCAGAGCAAGACGGGGAGCATGTGTATTATTTATCTGCAGATAAAACTCAGCTTTTCCGTGTGACCGAAGACCTAATCAAACCAAATGGCATCATTGGTACTCCTGACGGTAAAATGCTCTACATCGCAGATCCAGGAGCTAAAAAGACCTATAAATATGAGATTCGAGATGATGGCTATCTGATTAATAAGGAACTTTTTTGTGAAATGGGCTCCGATGGAATGACTATTGATGAACGGGGAAATGTCTATTTGACTGGTGACGGGGTGACTGTATTCAATAAGTCAGGAGATCAGATTGCTCACATAACTGTTCCCGCAAAATGGACTTCAAATGTAGCATTTGGAGCATTAGACCGCAAGACTTTGTTTATCACGGCAATGGACGCAGTATATACACTTCAGATGAAATCGAGGGGGGTTTGGTAAGAATAGGATTAGCTCTTCGCTTGATCTTCTGTTACTCAATTGATTTATGACCTTTAAAAAATAAAAACCGTAAATGGGGCAATTTTTTGTAAAAAAAGATATCAGATGAATTTTGGCATCTTGATTATTCTATTTCGCTACAGTGAGTAGAAATTAACTTTCAGCCATTTTCTCTTTTTATCCATACATCTAAGAAATTCATATTTGCAGATTGTATCTCTCCAGCTTTGATAAAAACAAACTCTCCTACGCCCTGAACTACCGCTGAGGTTCCATAAACTCGGGCAACAGTATTTTGAAGATTGAAATCTTTGAGAATACAGCTTTGAGTGCTCATTTTTTTAATCAACTCTTTTTTCGTATCTATTTTCCCTTCGGGATTGAATGAAAGAAATTGATCATCAACTAGTTGTGATAGTCGATCCAGATCAAGCTTTGCTCAGGTTTGAAATTTCTTTTGGGTAGCGCTATCAGACTGTATTCAGTTGGTACAGGTGATTAATAAGTAGGGTGACAATCAACGGATGGACTCAATACTAACAAATCTTAGACTGAAAGAAAAAAATGACCCAGCAAATACCGTAAAAGCTTTAAATCAATACACGAAAAAAGGGCTTTGGATTTGATCCAAAGCCCTTTTTTCGTGTATACTGCATAGAAGAGATTAACAATCTCCGCCAATTTCGCAGGAATCGGCAGCTGATCCTGAAACTATCTGAAGGCCGGGATTCTCTTTTTCAAATTCAGCCCAAGCTTTGTCAAGCGTCTCAGTAAATACCTCATGAGATTGTGCTCCGGAAATACCAAACTTTCCATTCAGGACAAAGAAAGGAACACCACGAACATCCAGCTGTTTGGATTCATAGATATCCTGATCAACTCCTTCATCAAATGCTCCTGATTCCAATGCTTTTTGTACTGCCGCTTCATCTAAACCGACTTCTTTTCCCAAAGCAATAAGCGTAGGAAAATCATCTACGTTTTTTCCCTCGGAGAAATATGCTAAAAGTAAGCGCTCTTTCATCGCATCTCCTTTGTGCAAGGATTGCGCGAAATGAATTAGCCTATGCGCATTTCTTGTATTGGCCACTACAGCTTTTTCAAAATCAAAATCTAAACCTTCCGCTTTTGCCATTTCAACTACGTTGGCGGTGATTTCTCTGGTTTGCTCCATTGACCATCCTTTGGAGGCAGATAAGTGCTCCAGCGTACTGATTGAAGGATTTGTTTGTTGATCGGGATTAAGTTGAAAGCTCTTCCATTTGATTTCTACCGAATCCTTATGTGGGAAATTAGCCAAAGCTTTTTCCATTTTTCGTTTTCCGATGTAGCAGAAAGGACAAACTACATCTGACCATATTTCTATTTTCATTGCATTTTCATTTACTTGGTAAGGAATAGATTTTTATAACAAAGAGTTCAAACCCTATTGATTTGAAAACGAAAGAATGCCTATCCTGTGCAATGGAAATCGATGATAAAGCGACAGTTTGCCCGATCTGCCAGTTTGAGTTCCCCAAGCGCTCACCGTGGATCTCTTGGTTGGCGATATTTCTTTTAATCGTGTTTTTATTAAGCTATATTCTGTGATGAAAAACCAAGCCCTATGAATAAGCGAAAATTCATCAAATCACTTGCAGCTTTGGGACTTACGACTCCCATATTTTCATCCGAAACAGCTGCACATTCTTGGGAGGATCTTGATTTCACTACTGCTGACTTTTGGCTGCAGATTCGCGCTGGCTATAGACTCAAACCAGATTACATCAATCTGGAAAATGGTTACTACTGTTTTTTACCTGAACAAACGCTAGAAAAATACATCAAGCACATTCGGGAGGTGAACTACCAGGCTTCACATTACATGCGTACCGTCCAGTGGGAGAATAAAGCCAAAAGCGTAGCCAAGTTAGCCGAATTAGTGGGTGCAAGTCCAGAAGAGATCATTTTGACAAGAAATACCACTGAGTCGCTAGATCTGATTATTTCTGGATATCCATGGCAGGCTGGCGATGAGGCTATCGCATCTAATCAGGATTATGGAAGTATGCTCAGCATGTTTGACTTGCAGGCTGAGCGTAGTGGGATCAAAATAAACAGGATTGATATTCCCATGCATCCTGAAAACGATGCTGAAATTATCGCTGCTTATGAAAAAGCGATTACTCCAAAAACCAAACTGATGATGATTCCTCATGTGGTCAATATCACTGGTCATATTCTTCCGGTAAAGAAAATCGTGGCTATGGCTCATAGTCATGGTGTAGAAGTCATGGTAGATGGAGCACACGCAATTGGTCATTTTGAATTTTCAATTACAGATTTGGCTTGTGATTATTACGGCACGAGTTTGCACAAATGGCTTTCGGTGCCACTTGGGGCTGGGATGCTTTATATAAAAAAGGATCGGATTTCGAAGTTGGAACCACTATTGGCTCCATTTGACCTGAAGTCGAAGAATATTGGATACTTGAATCACATTGGAACTCATCCCGTAGCTACGGACCTAGCGGTGATTGATGCAATAGATTTCCATCAATCTATTGGTGGAAAGCGAAAGGAAGATCGCTTGCGATACATTCAGCGTTACTGGTCTGATCAGGTTCGCGATCTTCCCGGAATCCAAGTTAACACGCCAAAAGAAAAGCAGCGTTCCTGTGGAATTGCCAATGTAGGAGTTGAATCCGTGAGCCCGGCGGATATGGCGAAAAATCTGATGGAGAAGTACAAAATCTTTACGGTAGCAATTGATAGCGTAGGTGTCAGAGGCTGTAGAATCTCGCCTAATATCTATACCACGGAGAAGGAATTGGATATTTTTGTGGCGGCTTTAAAGGAAATGTCTGGAAATGCTTAAAACTTTGATCTCAGATTCTATAATTTTAGCTACCTAACCAATAGTTATTTTGAGGATTCATCCGTTATATGCTCTTTTATTTGCCTAAATCATAAAATATAAGTCGAAAGGCAATTTTTTTTGCAAGTTTACTTGCAATTCCTTTACAAAGAATTCACTTTTGTTTCATAATGAAAATGAATATTACTATGGATTTCAGTAAAAGGCAAGCTTCTCAGGAAGTGGCTGCTGTGCTTAAGTCTATATTATTTTTTTCTCCCCTGAGGAGGTATAGGTTTTTCTTTAGGGTTTAACCCCTCACGCTCACTAAGGATTTTCTACCTGTAAAATCCTCTCCCTTTCGATTCTTGATCCTATCCAATCACCCGAATATGTTCGGATTTATACATGCATTTATCCATGGATAATATTTCATTTCAGATTATAGTTGCCAATCCATGTCATAAACGATACTCAATCACTATCACTGATGAGATGGAAAACTCTGCCAAAGCGCGCGGGACTGGAATTGCGAAGCGAACACCGGAATACGTGGAGACCAAAATGGATGAGGGAAAAGCAATCATAGCCTTGACCCACGATGGGACCTGGGCGGGATTCTGCTACATCGAAGCTTGGGGACATGGCAAGTACGTGGCAAACTCAGGCTTGATCGTGGCGCCTGAGTTTCGGAAATACGGATTAGCTCGGAAGATCAAGCGTGAAATCTTCAAGCTCAGCCGCCAGAAATATCCTGATTCTAAGATCTTTGGCTTGACTACGGGAGCTGCAGTGATGAAGATTAATTCAGAATTGGGCTATATCCCAGTCTCCTATTCTGATTTGACAGATGATGAGGCTTTCTGGAAAGGTTGCCAAAGTTGTGTGAATTATGAGATATTGATGAGTAAAAGCAGACAAAATTGTATTTGTACCGCCATGCTGTTTGATCCTCAGGCGAAAAAAAACAATACAGAAGAACTTGCACTTCGGGATGATTTCAAGAAGGAGATTAACCTGTTTAATCGCTGGGTTAGTCTGAAGAAATATGTGATGCTTAAATTGACCAAATCGAAAGATTCCGTTACCAGCTTCTTTTTATAACATTCCCCCTTCTGAATAGGGGTAAAATTAATTGAGATGAAAAAAATAGTTTTGGCTTACAGTGGAGGTCTAGATACCACATTTTGTGCTTTACACCTTTCCAGAGATTTAGGCTATGAGGTGCATGCAGTCATCGTAAACACCGGAGGTTTTTCGCAAGAAGAATTGAAGGGCATTGAGACTAGGGCAAATAATCTAGGCGTAGCTTCCTTCCATATCTTAGATGTGGTGGAGGCCTATTACCAAGAGGTGCTCAAGTATTTAGTCTTTGGTAATGTATTGAAAAATCAAACCTATCCCCTCTCTGTATCAGCAGAGCGAATCCTGCAGGCTAAATCCCTTGCAGAATACGCAAAATCAATTGGTGCAAAAGCCGTGGCACATGGATCAACCGGTGCAGGAAATGATCAGGTTCGTTTTGATATGATTTTCCAAACCATTGTACCGGATATCGAAATCATCACTCCCATTCGGGATTTGAAGCTTTCCCGTCAGGAAGAGATCGAATACCTCAAAAAGCATGGGGTAGCAATGAATTTCGAAAAAGCAGCTTATTCTATTAATAAAGGAATTTGGGGTACATCAGTTGGCGGAAAAGAAACGCTGACTTCTTCAGATTACCTTCCTGAAGAAGCCTGGCCTACGCAGGTAACTGCTCATGAGCCGAAAGAATTGACCTTGACCTTTGTGCACGGTGAGTTACAAGGAGTGAATGGAAAGAATTACGAAACCGCTGTGGAGGCGATTCAGGAAGTGCAGGCCCTGGCCGGGCCTTATGGAATCGGCCGCGACATCCACGTGGGAGATACAATCATCGGCATCAAAGGTCGCGTAGGATTTGAGGCCGCTGCGCCATTGATTATTATCAAAGGGCATCAGCTTTTGGAAAAGCATACGCTTACCAAATGGCAGCTTTTCTGGAAAAATCAACTGTCAGAATTCTACGGAAATCACCTGCATGAAGGACATTACCTTGATCCAGTGATGCGAAATCTGGAAGCTTTCTTAGCCGACACCCAAACTTTTGTGAATGGTGAAGTTCGGGTGATGTTACAGCCTTATCGATTTACACTATTGGGGATTCACTCCGACAATGATCTGATGTCCAATAAGTTTGGAAGCTATGGTGAAATGAACAAAGGCTATACCGCAGCTGATGTAAAAGGATTCACTAGAATCCTGGGTAATCAAACTTCGATCTTCCATAAAGTAAACCATTCCGATGAACCGAATTAAAACAGCCATCATTGGTGCCGCTGGATATACTGGAGGCGAATTACTTCGGCTATTGGTTCATCATCCTGCCTGCGAGCTGGTGTATGTGCACAGCAATAGTCAGAAAGGAAAAAAAGTGGCGGAGGTTCATCCTGATTTGATTGGCGATTCTGAATTGGTTTTTACTGATGAAGTACAAACTGAAGGAATTGAAGCTGTTTTTCTAGGATTGCCTCATGGAGAAGCGAAAGGCTTTTTAGAAAAAAATCATTTCCGCTCCGAGACCGTTATCATTGATCTCTCGACTGACTTCAGAAATGAATCCAATGGTTTTGTCTATGGACTTCCTGAGGTGAACAGTGCAAAGATTCAAAGAGCAAAACGAATTGCAAATCCCGGATGCTTTGCAACAGCAATTCAATTGGGCCTTTTACCCGCAATTGCCAAAGACTGGGTAAAAGGTCAAATCCATATTTCGGGGATTACCGGTAGTACTGGTGCGGGCAAAAAACTGGCTGAGACTTCGCATTTCAGCTATCGAACCAGCAATATGTCAGTTTATAAGTTGTTTGATCACCAACATTTGGCTGAGACTTCGCAAACATTTTCACTGGTCAATTCGAGTTTTGATTCGGAAATGCTATTCGTTCCGTATCGTGGAAATTTCTCCCGTGGAATCTGGATTACCAGCTATTTTCCTTTTGAGGGTACAGGTGAACAAGCATTAAAAGCCTATCAGGAGTTTTATGCTGATGCGGCTTTTACCCATGTTTCGAGCCTGGATATTGATCTGAAGCAAGTGGTGAATACCAATAAGTGCATCATTTATCTTCAAGTCAAGAAAGGTCAGCTCGTCATCTATTCAGCGATTGATAACCTGTTGAAAGGAGCTTCGGGGCAGGCTGTTCAGAATTTCAATCTAGCTTTTGGTTTGGATGAAAAAGAAGGGTTGAGGCTAAAAAGCATTGCACTATAAAGTGAAAAAGCTAAGGTGAGAAAGCTAAAATAAGGCATCTTCTCAACTACTATCCATCCCTAAAAAGCATTGGAAAATGGCTCACTGTTTATAAAAAAAATTTGAAGTGCTTCTAAATCGTAATTCGCAGCTCGTAACTATTATACCGTAACTCGTAAATAAAAATGAAATTATTCGATGTATATCCTTTAATGCCTGTCACTATCGCCAAAGCTGCTGGGTCAAAACTTTGGGATGATCAGGGGCAGGAATATTTGGACCTTTATGGCGGGCATGCTGTAATCTCGATTGGTCATACGCATCCACATTTTGTGAAGCGAATCAAAGATCAATTGGATCAGATCGCTTTTTATTCGAATTCTGTACAGATTCCGATTCAAAAAGAATATGCCTCCAAGTTGGCAGAGCTTTCTTGCCTGCATGAGTATCAACTTTTTCTCTGCAATTCCGGCGCTGAAGCAAATGAGAATGCATTGAAAATGGCTTCGTTTGATACAAACAAATCCGGCTTTATCTCCTACACCGGTGCGTTTCATGGACGAACATCCGCCGCCGTTGCGTTGACAGACAATCCCAAAATCATAGCACCATGTAATGCACGAAAAGATTTCCATATTCTTCCTTGGGGTAATTTGGAAGCTACAGAGGAAGCTTTGAAGTCCAAAACCATTGCTGGAATTATCATTGAGGGCATTCAAGGTGTCGGTGGAATTCAAGTTCCTTCAGCTGAGTTTTTGAAAGGAATCGCCGCATTAGCCAAAAAATATGAAGCCAAATTGATTTTGGATGAGGTACAATCAGGCTTTGGCCGTACCGGTCGATTCTTTGCGTATCAATGGGCAGAAGGTGTTATGCCTGACATCATCAGCATGGCAAAAGGAATGGGGAATGGCTATCCTATCGGTGGAATCTTAATCTCTCCGAATATCAAATCAAGCTATGGAATGCTAGGGACTACATTTGGAGGAAATCACCTGGCCTGTGCAGCAAGTCTCGCCGTTCTAGAAGTACTAGAATCTGAAAGGCTCATTCCACAAGCCGAATTACTCGGCACTCAATTAATGAAGGAGCTGAAGGATATTCCTGGAATTACAGATGTCCGAGGAATAGGACTGATGATCGGAATTGATTTGGATCGTGATGCAGGTCCCGTTCGGACAGAACTGGTGCAGAAATACCATATTTTCACTGGAAGTGCAGCTGGCAAACAGACTATTCGTCTTCTTCCTCCTTTAAATATCGAATGGAATCAGTTAAATTCGTTTATAGCCGCAATACGAGAAATATTAAGTTAATCTTCTTTATTTTATATTAAATGGCAAATATTATCAAGCCAATTATACATTTCACCAAATTTGAATCCTATGATCTTGGTAATCAACTGATCGATCAGGCGCTTCTGTACAAGCGTGATCCCTTTGTAGATAAACTAAAAGGATCAGGAAAGCGAATAGGCTGTGTTTTTTTAAATCCATCACTAAGGACTCGAGTTTCCATCCAACTGGCGGCGCTAAATCTTGGTATGGAGCCAATAATTCTAAGTATGGACAAGGAAGGATGGGCACTGGAGATGAACGATGGCGCAGTGATGAATCGTGATAAAGTAGAGCATATCAGGGATGCTGCGGCAGTGTTAGGATCTTATTTCGATATCCTGGCGATCAGAGCATTTCCTTCTTTAACTAATAGAGAAGAAGATATTGCGGATTTTGTCTTTAATCAGTTTGTGACCTACTGCGGAAAGCCAGTGATCAGTTTGGAATCAGCAATTCGTCATCCACTCCAAAGTTTGGCAGATCAGATTACAATTAAGGAGAATTCAACTCAGGCCAGACCTAAAGTCGTGATGACTTGGGCTCCTCATATCAAAGCAATTCCACATGCTGTGGCGAATAGCTTCGCGGAATGGACCTTAGGAATGGATCATGACCTGACGATTACTCATCCTGCGGGTTACGAGCTGGACGAACGATTTACAAAAGGTGCCAAGCTAGAATATGATCAAGATAAAGCACTGGAAGGTGCTGACTTTGTGTATGTTAAGAATTGGTCTTCATTCAACGATTATGGCAAAATCCTACCGGTAGATTCCAATTGGATGCTGACCAAGGCGCATCTGAAAGACGCCCCAAATGCAAAAATTATGCACTGTCTACCAGTGCGAAGAAATGTCGAGCTATCGGATGAGGTGCTGGACAGCTCCCATTCATTAGTACAAGAACAAGCTAAAAACAGAGTATTTGCTGCACAGTCGGTGATCAGTCATTTACTCGATTCTCAATAAATGTTATGAAAATCAGTGTCATTAAAATAGGTGGAAACGTTATCGATTACCCCGAAAAGCTAGATGAGTTTTTGAAGATTTTTGCAAAAATCCCTGGCCATAAAATCCTTGTCCATGGCGGCGGTATTATGGCTTCTCGCTTTGGTGAATCCCTCGGTGTGATGCCTGAGATGGTGGATGGGCGTCGGATAACTGATAAAGATACCCTGGATGTGGTAACGATGGTATATGCAGGATTGATTAATAAAAACATTGTAGCTAAGCTTCAGGCACTACAAGTGAATGCGATAGGGATGACTGGTGCGGACGGCAATGTCATCCGATCTATCAAAAGACCGGTAAAGGAAATTGATTTTGGTTATGTCGGTGATATCCAAGAGATCAATGTCAAGTTGATTGATCACTTGCTCGCCGGTCAGTTACTTCCTGTAGTGAATGCCATTACGCATGACGGGGGGGGCCAATTACTGAATACCAATGCCGATAGCATCGCCTCAGCGCTGGCCACAAGTCTGGCAGTGGAGCATCAAGTAAATCTATATTTCTGCTTCAACAAAAGTGGGGTTTTGATTGATGAGAAGAATGAAAATTCCATTATTCCGCTGATCAATCAGGATATATACAGGGAATTGAAGCGAGAGAAAGTAATCCACTCCGGGATGATTCCAAAACTTGACAATGCCTTCGAGGCCCTTCAGAAAGGTGTGAATTACGTTTGGATTGGAAAAGCTGAAAATCTACAATTGGCTTCAAAAGGGAAACTATCTGGTACGATCATCGAGCAGCATCACTATGATCTTTATTGATTTGAAGTCGTGAAAAAAATGAGCCCACTGTATCAGGATGCTGTTGATTTGCTTGGTCAGCTGATTCAGACGCCTTCATTTTCCACGCAAGAGCGAGCTACATCCGAGTTGATTGAAGATTTCCTAATCACACGAGATGTTGCCGTAGAACGATCGGGGAATAATATTTGGGCCTTTGCTGCTCCCTTTGATCGCAAGAAGCCCACACTCTGGTTGAATTCACACCATGACACAGTAAAGCCTAATTCTGGATATACGGTTGATCCATTTTTCCCTTTAATTGAAGATGGAAAGTTGTTTGGTTTAGGAAGTAATGATGCCGGAGGTTGCCTGGTAAGTTTGATCAGTACGTTCTGTTATTTCCATGAGCAGGATCTACCGTTCAATTTGATCTTAATTGCTTCTGCCGAAGAAGAGATTTCAGGTAGAAATGGTATTTCATCAGTCATTGATCAACTTCCCCCCTGTGATCTGGCAATTGTGGGTGAACCCACTTTGATGGATGTGGCAGTGGCGGAAAAAGGTCTGATGGTCATCGATGCCAAGACAGATGGAATAGCTGGTCATGCGGCGCGTGAAGAAGGAGTCAATGCGATTTACTTGGCGCTAGAAGATCTTCAGAAAGTAAAATCATTTCAATTTAAGCGAAAATCAGATTTTCTTGGAGATACCAAAGTTTCTGCCACAGTCATCCATGCAGGACAGCAGCATAATGTAGTTCCTGATCGTTGTGAGTTTGTCTTGGATGTCCGTGTGACTGATTCCTATAGTTTGGAAGAAGCGCTTGAGGAATTAGAGTCTACCTTGAATGCGACTTTGACACCGAGATCCTTGCGCTTACAGTCTTCTCGACTGCAACAAGATCATTTAGCTTGGCAGGCAATCACTCAATTGGAACTGAAAACTTATGGAAGCCCTACCCTATCGGATCAGGCTTTGATTCCGTTTCCTTCACTTAAGATGGGACCCGGAGACTCTGCACGTTCCCACACTGCAGATGAATTTATTTACTTGAATGAGATTCAAGAAGGAATTGATGGCTACATCAATTTTATCAAATCCTACGCTGAATTACTAAAAAATAAGAGTTAAGATGAAACTTTGGCAAAAAGAACTGGGTAACAAAAAAGAGGTGGAATCATTCACTATAGGTCGCGACCCTGATTTTGACCTGATATTAGCTCCTTTTGATGTGCTGGGATCGATGGTACATGCAGCAATGCTCAGCACGATTGGGTTGCTGACGCAAGCCGAAAATGAAATACTCCAAGCCGGTCTGAAAGTTATTTATTCTGAAATAGAAAAAGGTCAATTTGAAATTGCGCCAGGTGTGGAAGATGTACATTCTCAAGTTGAATTTCTTCTCACGGAGCGGTTTGGTGATGTTGGCAAAAAGCTTCATTCTGGTAGAAGTCGCAACGATCAAGTTTTAGTGGATTTGAAGCTTTATTACCGGGCGGCTATCCGTGAATTGGTCGAAGAGACTTCTATACTTTTTGATCTGCTGCTCCAACTGTCAGAGAAACATAAAGCAGATTTAATGCCCGGATATACCCATACACAGTTGGCTATGCCTTCGTCATTTGGCTTATGGTTTTCTTCGATTGCTGAGGGACTTTCTGAAGACTTGGGTCTTCTGCTCGCTGCATTCGACCTCTCCAATAAAAATCCATTAGGCTCAGCAGCTGGTTATGGGTCAAGTTTCCCACTGAATCGGACCATGACCACTACCCTTCTGGGCTTTGCTGATCTCCATCACAATGTGATTAATGCCCAGAATAGTAGAGGAAAAACGGAACGAACACTTGCTTTTGCCATGTCTGGTATTGCAGCTACATTGAATCGAATGGCGGCTGATATATGTGTCTTCATGAATCAGAATTTTGCTTTTGTGTCATTTCCGGATGAGTTGACTACTGGAAGTAGCATTATGCCACATAAGAAGAATCCAGATGTATTTGAATTGATTCGCGCTAAGACAAATCAGATTCAGGCAATCCCGAATACTGTAAGTCTGTTGCTGACCAATACGACAACTGGTTACCACCGTGACCTTCAATTGCTCAAGGAAGAGATATTTCCTGGTCTGGCTACCTTAAAATCTTGCTTAGCAATGAGTACGTTTATGCTCAAATCGATCAAAATCAAGGAAAATATCCTCAAAGATCCATTTTATAAGCATCTTTTCTCAGTCGAAGTGGTGAATGAATTGGTCCTGCAGGGAATGCCTTTTCGAGATGCTTATAAGCAAGTTGGGAATGACATTGAACAGGGAAACTTTGCACCAGACCAGACAAAACTGAATCATAGCCACGAAGGCAGTATAGGCAACTTATCGCTGGATGCTATTGAAGCTAAAATGAATAAAGTTGTCATTTCTTTTGATTTTGAAAAAATTGACTTGGCTATAAGTCGACTTTTGAACTGAAAATCTTGTCATAGTTTTCGAGTCAAACCTTCCTATTATTCGAAGTATCAGGTAGTCAAACTAGGTAATTTTTCTGACTATCCGCAATAGTACCAGTGACTTCCCCTTAGTAGCTCAACTGGCAGGAAGATCTGCCACAGCGAGGCAGGCCCGCCACAGCGAGGCAGGCCCATGGCTTACCGATAGCGATCGGGAGAGGTAAGGCACCATGGGGACAGCATCAAATATTTTATGGGCTTTGGACTCTAGGTCTTTCAAAAAAGATCAGGATTCCTTATGTAGTAAGTATAATAATTGGGATGGCTCTCGCACTAAAGTGCTGGATTACATAGCAAGTTTCTGAAAAAGTAGTACGATTAGCTGCTTTGAGAAGTGCCTCAACTCCTACGCTATGGACTAGGTGATGGATTGATCAATGAATTGCCTGCCATTAAAGCCGATTCTGATAAAATAGATCCGATTTTCCGTTACGATTTTGACCAACTGGGACAAAAAACAAAAAAGTTTTGCACAGAACGAAGAAATCATTTTGATTTTCTCTTTACAGTATCTTTATTTGTGCATCCGTTCACTTTTTAAGTGCCTGGATTTATATAGAAGAGGCGAGAGATAGGCTCATTGACCCTCTGGCAACCTGGAAAGTCCAAGGTGCCAATTCCTGCCAAATAAGATGTTCTTATTTGGATCTATAGATTCGTTTCAAAATGCACTCTGGATACAAGTCCTTTTCTACTTCACGGTTTTCCAAATTAAATTACAAGCTTTCGGCAGTTTTTATGTACTGAATTTTTATTCATACGTAAGGCTATGCCTATTCTATTCCATTCTATTCTAATATTTAAACACTTAAAACCTTATAATTCATGTCTACAAATTATCGATTCGAAACCCTTCAGCTGCATGCTGGACAAGAACCAGATCCTACTACTAATTCCCGAGCAGTTCCAATTTATCAGACCACCTCTTATGTATTCAACTCAGCAGAGCATGGTGCAAATCTTTTTGGACTCAAGGAATTTGGTAATATTTATACTCGAATAATGAATCCCACTACGGATGTCTTCGAAAAGCGGATTGCTGCTTTGGAAGGCGGAGTAGCTGCTGTAGCAACTAGTTCTGGTCAGGCTGCACAGTTTATAGCTTTAAATAATATCTTGGAAGCTGGTGACAATTTGATATCCACAACCTATCTATATGGAGGCACTTACAACCAATTTAAAGTAGCTTTCAAGCGACTCGGGATAGAAGCACGCTTTGCCAAAGGTCATGAACCTGAGGCTTTCGAAGCCTTAATTGATGATCGAACTAAAGCGATTTATATTGAAACAATTGGTAATC
>Ga0209390_10000955_pt1 | contig 57095 bp, 42 predicted proteins | sample BON01_FD_187212 | JGI IMG/M metagenome (GOLD analysis project Ga0209390, IMG submission 187212) | Freshwater microbial communities from Lake Bonney liftoff mats and glacier meltwater in Antarctica - BON-01 (SPAdes) (version 2) | ecosystem: Environmental > Aquatic > Freshwater > Ice > Glacier...
CAACATCTTCAATTATTTTCGTTCTCAAATCTAAACTATACGGATGTCCCATCTACAGCTCCTTTTAAAGGATTATAGTTTATAGTATTTTCTATAAATTAACAGCAATAACAATGAAGCCTGCTAAATTCGATTAGCTATAGTATTACAAATCCTTCTACATCAACACCTGAAAATAGAAGTTTTGTAAAAAATTTGAATGATGCTCGAAAAAAGAGCTCTCCGTATGGAATGAGATTGCAAAAAATCATTGATGATCAAAATTCACCAGATAATGATAGAGAGAATGCTCGAGCTCGATTAGATTCTTTCTTAAATAATTAATTTGTTTACATATGTTGTTGGTATAATTTAAGATTTTTTTAAAATGTTTCACATTTAATAAGGGTTAGTATGAATAAAAAAAATATAATGATTTTATTGAGTCTAGGATTTGTTTGTTTACAAGCAAGTCAAGATGGTAGTCAGTCTGATAATAGAAGTTTGCATGAGCAATATATAGCATCGCAATCCCCAGTTCCACTATCTGCTGCATCACCAGTTCCATTTTCTGCTGCATCACCAGTTCTATCTATGGCAGATTTGTCTATTGCTTCATCTCCATCACCAGATGAAATTTTTAAAAAATCACCTGTAACAAGGGCTTTGTTTACTGCTATTGCAAATGGAGCAGATGCTGAATTTATAAATATTTTATACAATAAAGCATTACGATCAAGTCCATCTCCAGTTGCAACTGATGAAATGAATGCAAAATATTTACAGTATCATCGAGAAATTTCTCCTAAGGTTATGAAGATACAAGAGAATATGCAATTTGCTGAAAATGCTGCTGGAAAAGCTCAACTTAGAAATGAATTACATCAACATCAGTTGAGATATAGAGATAACAGTCCTGCTTTTGCAAGCCAGCATTTAGAAGAAGATAAAGAGTTTGTTTCAACAAGAGTTTATGATTTAAGAAAAGCTATCATAAATTGTGGGCCTCGTGATTCTATGAAAAAAGATATTTTAATAACAAAATTAGAAAATCAAATGGAATTTGAAGCAGAGCAAAATGCTTAAATAAATTATTTATAATATAAGTTTAAAAGGGAGAGGAATTAAAAACCTCTCCCTTTTTTGTATGAAACTCTTTATTTCTGATCTATATTCATAAGTATGATATAATGAATTTAAAATTTTAAATAAAAATATAATTTATATAGTGTATGAAGAGGAATTAATGTTAGATAAAAAAATTTATGTTTTAGATACAAATGTTTTGATTGAAGATCCAGAAGCTATATTTCAGTTTAAAGATGCAGTTTTGGGTATTCCTGTTACTGTGCTTGAAGAGTTAGATAAGATTAAAGTTGAAAATAGTACTCGTGGTTCAAATGCGCGTTTAATTACTCGTCATCTTGATCAACTTCGATCTCAAGGAAGTCTTGCTGAAGGTGTGACATTAGAAAATGGTTCAGTGATTACTATTTTGTTTGAAACTGAATGTAAACAAAAATCAATTTTTGGTGTGAATATTGCCGATAATAAAATTTTATTAAATGCAGCGCATCTGAAAGAGCAAGGTCGTGATGTTGTTTTTGTTACAAAAGATATTAACGCTCGAGTAAAAGCAGATATTCTTGGTATTGAAGCACAAGATTATTTACGTGGATTAGTTCTTGCTGATAATTATTATAAAGGGTGGCAGGAACATACAATTTCTAGTAATGAATTGAGACAAGTTGAACCGACTATTTTAAAAGATTTGGTAAGTTCTGATAAAATAGTAATTAATGAATTTGTTCTTTTATCAAGTGTGAGTAATCCTCATAATCAACGAATTTTTCGTTATCTTGGCAATCATAAATTTAAAAATATTGAATCCGTATTAGTTAATTGGCCTATTTCTGCACGTAATGCACATCAAATTATGGCGCTAGATTTACTTTTTGATCCTGAAATTAAAATGATCTCATTAACTGGGCCTGCTGGAACAGGAAAAACATTTTTAGCAGTTCTTGCTGGACTTCATCAAGTTTTAGAAACTGAACATTATCTTAAAATGATGATTGCTCGATCAGTTGTACCTCTTGGTCATGATATTGGTTTTTTACCTGGTGATGTACAAGAAAAATTACATGGTTGGATGCAACCAATTTATGATAACGTTGATTTAATAACTCATATGATTTCTGATCGTCGAAAAAATGAGTCTGCATACCATCACGAGCAGGGTTTTGATCGAAATTGGAATGAAGAAGATCATCATTTTAATAAAAAACGTTATATTAAAGGACGTAATGGTGGAAAGGGTTATTATAAAGAGGTAAAAGAGAAAGAATTCCGTTCACTTGATGAATTAATTCAAAAGCGAAAAATGAGCTTAGAAGCAATCACGTACATGCGTGGCAGATCGATACCAAATCAATTTATTTTAATTGATGAGGTTCAGAATTTGACCGCTCACGAGGTGAAAACTTTACTAAGTCGGGTAGGTGAAGGCAGTAAAATTATTTTAGCTGGTGATCCATATCAAATTGATGTTCCGTATTTAGATTTTTCAACGAATGGTTTAGTCGTTGCAACAGATCGATTCCGTGGTCAATCATTATTTGGTAGTGTGTTTATGCCAAAATCTGAACGTAGTGAATTAAGTCGATTAGTGCAAGAATTATTGTAATAATCATAGAATAAGTAAAAGCCGCTTGAAATATTATTTTGAGTGGCTTTTTCACACGGTTTTCATGATCGTAGTAATTTAAATTTTTATGAAATTGTAATTATTTGTATGCCATTTTGCAAAAACATTTCATTTTGATAATATGCAAGAGTGTTTGAAATGTTTTTTATAATTAATAAGGTTGTCTATATGAATAATATAAAATTGTTTACACTATTGTGCCTTGCTACGAGTTTTATAGAAGTAAATGCATCATGGTGGGGTTCAGCAGAGACGAGTAGAGATGCATGTATAAGGCTAAAAAATGATTTGGTGAATAGCTTGTTAGCTTTAGATGGTAATCAGCATGATATAAATCGTTTAATTCATCAAAATGGTGGTCTTTATGATAAAGGTTACATTGCTTGCAGAGATGCATATCCAACTCACTATACTGGTCAAACTTATAAGCAAGAGATATTTAGTGATGTTGATTGTGTAATGCAAGATCGTAAAGCAAAAGAAAAAGAAATTGAAAAAGAAAAAGAAATTGAAAAAGAAGTTCAAAATCAATTGCGCTGTGATCAAATTCGTAAAGAATTTATAGCTGCTCTTGTCATAGCAAAAAATGATTTTGTTATAGCAACAATTGTTGATTCTTATAAATCAAGTTTAGCAAATTGTAATTAGATTGTGCTGATAAATAAAGAAGCGGACTGAGATAATTATTTCAGTCCGCTTCTTTATTGACTTGAATACATAATTATTTACGCTCAGGTTTACATAAATATTTTAGTTTGGTAAATTATCTTAGGTTGCATAGTATTAATTTAAAATAAAAAGGCTTTTATATGAAGAATATAAAATTTTTAGTTGTGTTCAGTATAATTTTTGGATGTATTGGAATACATGCATCACAGAATAATTCGTCAAAGAGTAATTTTGAAAATTGTATTGATTTGAGAGATGAATTGGTAACATCATTCAGTAAACTGCATGACAATGATTTATCTTCTTATATGAATTCAGAAAACGATCTATATTCGTTAGTTTATGCTCAATGCAATGAAGCAGATATGAATGAGCATTCATTTAAGACGAAAATGTATGATGCTATAATAGCAAAACAAGAAAAAGATAAAAAAATTCTGTGTAATGTGATTCGTCAGAATTTTATAACAGCTTTAAGTAAAACCGATAATAAAGAAGCTCTAGTTATGATAGCTCAATCTTTTAAATCAAACTTAGATGATTGTGGGTATGGTGTGAGTAATAAATAATATTACACAATAGATAATAATAAAAAAGCGGACTGAGAAGTAATTATCTCAGTCCGCTTTTTTATTGATTTTAATACATAATTATTTATGCAACGTAAACCTTAGATCTTGATTCTTTCACGTAATAAGCAGAAACTTTTGATATAGTTTCTTGTGTTTTTCGTCCTTTTTGAGCAGATGCACTATTACCATTTTTTGATTGTGGTTTGCTTTTTGTAGGAGCTATGGTCGACCAAGTTGCAGCATTGTCAGTTTTGCCACCAATCGCTTTAATTTGAGCAGAAGATACTCTCCGTTGAGGTTTTTTTGATGGTTGGTTCGATCGACTACTTGAAGTTATTTCGGATGACGTCAAGCTTGGTGTTTCACTTTGGTTGTTTTTTAGTCTCATTTGTGATAAATCAAGACTGGTATGTATTGGTTTGTTTTGATCTGTATTAATTATTGGTTGAGATTGAGTTATTTTTATTTTTGATAAAGTATCATTCGTGTTTTTTGCAATTCTTTCATTCGTTGCATGATATGCATCATAATAATCTTTTCTAAAGCTTTGGTATTCAGCTTCATTTTTTGTTTTAGATTTATCAAGGTATTGAAAAGGAGTTTTGCCTAGATTGTCTTCTGCCATTGGATTTGAAAATGCTTCCAGTAAAATATGAGCAGATTGATATTCTGTTACTTGGTATGCTAAATGTAGGGGAGTGCGTCCTTTACGGTTTTCTGCATTTACATTTGCACCGGTTTCAATTAAAAATAATATAGTTTTTTTCATTTGATTTAATTTATAAGTAGATTCACTATATTGTGCATCGTTTTTTTCCTGTAAAGCATTGATAGCATTTTCTCGATGATATCCAGCAATTCTAACTGCAAGGTGTAATGGACTATCTTGGGTGTTAGGATCTATTTCTTTGTTAATCAGATCATTTACGTATTGAGTTTTTTTGCTTTTAAACATGTTGGTCAGCCAGTTTTTTTTATTTGGCATGGTCCCTAGGTAATCATATCGGCCAGCACAGAGAGCTATAAGAAATTCTTGAGTTAATGATTGAGGTGTGCCATGTAATATGAAATCATTGTGTTCGTTGTTTTTTGCATGAGCAAGAGCATCTGCAATTGCATTTGAACTTTGATTAATAATGGCCAAATAGGGTTGCAGCTCACTCCCTTTCATTTATGAATAAGCTAGTATGAAAAAAACAGGTAATAATTTTAAAATATTTTTATTCATAGGATCTTTTTTCTGAATTATGCTGACAAAAAATTCTATCAGTAATAATTATAGACAAATTGATTTGGTTAAGGCAACGGTTTGGACAGGTGAAAAAATATTTTAAAAAATTGAGGTAGATATTGATTTATAATTTTCTATTACCAAAAGGATGGCATTGTATTAATCGTTTGAAAATGTTTATACAGGCGCTGTGTAATGGTTGTGTTGAAAGTTGGTCGATAGCAAAAGGTGTACATCCAATGGTATAAGGGCAAATGTTTGAAGGTCCAAGCATAGGACGAATGAGTTGGATAGTAATTACAAGAAATATTGATATGATGCGTGTTATTAAATACATCAAGTTTTGAACTGATACGGCAAAAAATGATAAAAATTTTTTTATAACAGTATCCATTGAGTATGAGATCTTTTTAAAATAGAAAAGCTAATTATTAAATAGTACTATTTTTTGGTTGAAAATTACTGGATTTAATTAAAATTGCTTTAAATTCAGTAAAAAGTAGTTTTTTAGCAGGAGATTTAAAAATAATAATTAAGTCTCTGTTTTTTTCGAAAAGATTTTCTTCATAAAATATCGATCTACCCCATCGACGCAAAAGATTACGTTCTGGAGCATTACCAACCTTTCTTGAAGTAATAAGTAAGGTGCGACCAAAAGAAAGAATGCAAGGAGCTGTTAGAATTGTCAGCTCCTTGCTTTTATATGCTGCTTGAGAAGTTTGAAATAAAAGATCTATTTCTTTACGTGTAAACTTCGAAATTTGTTTTGCAACATCTTTCATTTGACGTTTAAGCTCTAACAGCTAGACGTTTTCTACCCTTAGCTCTTCTTCGATTCATGATTGTTCTACCACTTAAAGTAGACATTCTTTTACGAAATCCATGTTTACGATTTCTTTTTACACGGCTTTTTTTAAAAAAGGTGACTGACATGAAGTACCTACTATATTAGAATATATACAAATTAATCTACATCTAAGTTTAAAGATTTTCCTTCTTATTGCAATAGAAAGCTATAACATTTTCTATTGCAACCTAATTTTATTAATTTAAGGCAGAAGATGTGGCTTATTTACTTAAATGATAAATGATATGGTTAAGAGCTTTTTCTCTTAAACATGACCGTTTAATCGATTCAGTGGATATTGGAGATTCTTGCCCTTCAATTTGAGTTGCTGGTGGATTAAAGTATAAAAATTCTTTAGTTCGTGTTCGTTGCATAAGGTTAAAGTAGGATTTGATATCGATGTGTTGAGCATTTAGATTTTCAGTATGAGCTACATAATCAGTTACTACAATTTCATATAACTGTTTTTTTGCAAGAATTGTTACATGATCATCAAAATCAGGTTTCATTTTATACAAGGTATAATCAGGCTTTTGTTGTAATTCATGAACGATAATATCTTTTTGAGACTGTACTGACGAGGGTGATACTAAGATATTATTTCTTTTTATGATAGTGCTTAATGCAGCATCAGCAATTAAACGACTTTGTGAAACATCAGAACTAAAAGAAAAAATCTCTATAAGTTTGTTGTGTAAGTCTTTTTTGTTTTTTAATCGAAAGTGATGCTTGAGGTATTCAGTTGAAAAATATTTATGAGGTAAGCGATCTTTTATCTGAACTGCGTATGTATAAGGAGTATCGAAAGAATTACAAAAATATTGTCGTAAACTTGGATTATCTGTAATAATCGTATCATTTATTTTTTTATTTAAAAATAATTCATGAAAAATTAAATCTGGTTCTTCATCACTGATTTTGAGCCATAGTTCAGATTTTTGATTGTGAAATAATGATCCTTTTTTTATATCAACAATCCATGCATCAAAACATATCCAATCTCCAACCTGTACGAAATCTTCTGATTGATAAAGTAGTTGAGATTTTTCTTCTTCTTCTAAGAAAGATTTTACTTGATTATCAATATCATGATATTTTTTACGTTGGACTGTTTTGAATGGAAGGTTCTTCCATCGTTGAATATAAATTTCTTTTGGTAAAACGCCTTCAAATGTGTATACAGAATCTTTAGAAGGATCCATAGTGATTGCTGTTAATAATAATTGACCAACAATTAGTATTTTATTTTTATGCAGATGTTCAAGAAGTGTGTCAATAACAAAATGCTTGAGAAAAATTTCTTGCATGTGATTAATGATGTTTTGTTTGTAATGAACTTGAATGTAGTCTATAGGCACAGATCCTTTTTTAAATCCGTGGGATTCAGAACTCAGTTGTTTGACTTCTGAAGCATGTTTAAAAAAATTCTGAACAAATTCTTGAGGAATGATTATTTTGCTTTTGCAGATGCCGGGTATATCATAATTCACTTCAAATTGAATTCCTTTGTGCTTCACGCGCTCTCCTTCGCATATAATTCTATAGTACTTGATTATAGCCCTTAGACGCCAAGGCTATCAAAGGCGTACTCCATTGTATATAATAATATTTTAATTATCACAACAGTTTCATGTAACGACTATAATTTTTATAGAAATATTACGAATTAATGTATAAAAAAGATGTTATTGAGGGATGGGGTTTTTTGAATATAAAGAGAATTCTTTAATAATGTTTTTTTGATAAAAACACAATGAATGGTGCACGAGGAGGGACTCGAACCCCCACTCCGATAAAAGAGCCGGATCCTAAATCCGGTGCGTCTACCAATTTCGCCACTCGTGCACAATTTTATTTCAATTTCAATAAGTTAATTTTACCATAGATAAAATTAAAAAGAAGTAAAATTTAAAAAGATTTTAAATCTTTCTTTTTTTTCTCACTCATTGCATCAATTTGGATAATGAATTTATCAGTAATCTCTTGTAAATTCTTTGTTAATCGTTTAGAAAAATCTTCAGAAATGGTTTTTTTCTTTTCATTATCACGAATCACATTACCAAGATCTTTACGAACATTACGAATTGAGATTTTTGCATCTTCAATTTTCTTGCTCACAACTTTTGCTAACTCTTCACGACGACTGCTACTCATTGCTGGAAGCTCAAGTCTAATAATATCACCATTTGTTTGTGGATTAATATTAAGATGTGATGCAATAATTGCTTTTTCAATACTGTTGATAACTGATTTATCCCATGGTTGAATTGTAATCATATTTGATTCAGGTGTGCTTATTGATGCAAGTTCACGTAAAATCATCATATTACCATAACATTCAACTTTTAAATCTTCTACCATGCTTGCAGAAGCTTTACCAGTATTAACACTTAACAAATCTTTGTCACAATGTGCTACTACTTTATCCATTTCCATGCTCACTGATGCACTAAATGGTTTTATATTATTTTCTTCTAAAATTGAAATCATTGTTGTCCCTACGAATCTTAGTTACCAATTTCAAAACGAGCAAATCGTTTAATTTTGATATTTTCACCAGTTTTAGCAATAAGTTCTTTTAGTAATTCTTCAATAGTTTTCTTTTCATCTTTAACGAAAACTTGTTGAAGTAAACAAACTTCACTGTATTTTTTTTTCATTTTGCCTGTAACGATTTTATCAATCATTGCAGCAGGTTTGCCTTCGTTTTTTAACAGTTCACGAGCAATTTCTTCTTCTTTTGCAAGAAAAGCAGCATCAACATCTTCTTCTGCTAAGTATAATGGTTTCATTGCAGCAATGTGCATTGCAATATCTTGAGCAAAAGTTTTTGTTGTAGCGGTTCTTGCTACGAAATCAGTTTCACAGTTTAATTCAAGTAAAACACCTGATTGATCACCTGGATGAATGTATGAAACAATAAGACCTTCTGTTGTTGAATTTCCAGAACGTTTACCTGCAATTGATGTTCCTTTTTTACGAAGTTCTTCAATTGCTTTTTCGATGTTTCCATCAGTTGCTTCTAGAGCATTTTTACAATTAAGCATTCCCAAACCTGTGATTTGACGAAGTTCTTGAATTGCGCTTAGTGACACTTTAGCCATGAGTATAGACTCCTTGTGAATTAGATTCGTTTAAATTTCATTATAAAAATAGTAAGTATGATATTTAAGTATGCCAGAATTTATAAAATTATAAAGTTTGACTGTTTTTTTATAAAAAAGATGAAAAAAATTATATTTGTTCAAATTTTTATATTGCTAAACTTAAAGATTTATTTTACTGTGATTCCAAATTTTATGATTAGATCCATGATATTATATTTTTTTAAATTAAAGGTTTTTATGAAGATTTCATTAAAGTATTTATTATGTGTATTTATGGTTTATACCAACGTTATGTTTACAACTCCTGGAGATTTGGATACATCATTTGATACTGATGGAAAAGTTACAACGGATGTAGGATCAAGTTCTGTTGATGCTGCTTATGCTTCAGCAGTACAACAAGATGGCAAACTTGTTGTTGTTGGTTCTTCTGCATCAGATATGGCAATGGTACGATATACCATTGCTGGAGCTTTAGATGGAGAATTTGGTACTGGTGGAAAAGTGACACAAACTATTGGAACAACAGCTATAGCATATGGTGTCGCTATTCAAAATGACGGTAAGATTGTTGTTTGTGGTAGCAGTGACGCAGATTTTTTTGTTGCTCGTTTTTTACCAGATGGATCGTTGGATACTGCAGGATTTAATACTGCTACAGGTTATATTATTCAATCAATTGGAACAACAGACATTGCTTATGCTGTTGCCATAAATCCTGAAGACCAAAAAATTATTGTAGCTGGTACGAGTGATAATGCAATTCTTGTTGCTCAGTTCACAACAGCAGGAGCATTAGATACAGCAGGTTTTAATACGACAAGTGGTTATAATATAGCTGTTAACCCTGGTACTACTGATATTGCTTATGCAATAGCCATTCAACCTTCTGATCAACAAATAGTTATTGCTGGTAGAAGTGATTCGGATGTGATTGTAGCTCGATATTCATCAGCTGGTATTTTAGATACAGCAGGTTTTAATACAACAAGTGGTTATATTATTCAAAGTTTGGGTGGAACTGATATTGGTTATGGTGTTGCTTTTCAATCAACGGGTAAAATAATTGTATCTGGTACCGATGGAACAAATGCAGCAGTTGCTCGATTTACAACAGCCGGGTTGTTAGATACAACATTTGGTATTTCTATTTCTGGTTACAATATTGCAAATACTTTTGCTGGAACATCTGCAATAGCTTATGGTGTTGCAGTGCAGGCAGATGACTCAATTGTTATTGGAGGTACCGCTATTAATATAACAACTTTAAGTGATTTTGTCATTGCCCGTTATCTTGCTGATGGATCTGCCTTGGATACAGCTACATTTAGTCCATCAAATGGATATACTACAACAGATTTTGGAACTTTAACTGTTGATATAGGTCGAACTTTAACTATGCAATCAAATGGTAGATTTATAGTTGCTGGTACGACTGATTCGAATAACAATGATTTTGCTGTAGCTCGTTATGATGGGGATGCAGCACCGCAAGGTTGTATGGATGTTACGTATCAAAGTGGAATAAGTCCAGGTTTTACAACATATCCAACAGATGTAACAGCAGCAAACAAACCACAAGTAAAGGCCTTGCAAGCTTTATCAAATAATAAAGTGTATGTGGTGACCGAGGATCTTGCAACAGCAACAAAATCTCAATTAGTTCAATTAAATGCTGATGGAACCAATGCTTTAACGACAGTAAATATAACTCAAATAGGTGCTATAGATGTTATTGTTGATTCACAGCAAAGAGCATTGGTAGTGGGAACAGCAAGTGGATCGGGTTGGTTGCGTCGATCAACATCATCCACATCATTAACAGCAGATGCTAGTTTTGATACAGATGGTTTTGTTATCGAAACTACAAATTCATCTTCGTTTCAACGTGTTGGAGAACAATCATCTGGTCGAGTTGTTGTTATTGGGCAATCGAATACTGCTGCAAATGGTCTTTTGATTGGATATGATACATTAGGTGCTCTTGATACAGCGGGATTTGGTTCAGCATCATCTGGTTTTATAACACTTGCTTCATCAACTTTTTATGACATGATTATCGATGAGAATGATGGAATTTATGTTGCGTATAAGGGAACAACGGGCAATATTAGTATTGCTAAATATTTAGCTAATGGTTCTGCACTTGATACATCAAATTTTGGAACATCTGGTATTGTTGATACAGGTTTAGCAATTGCTGATCATGGTACCCCATCATTAACCTTTGATAATAATGGAAAAATAGTTGTTGCAGCAGTGGTAACAGCATCAGGCAATATATTAATTCAAGGGTATGAACCTGCAACAGGAACAACTTCTGTAGGAACAGGTACCATTGTGCAAACAGCAACTTATCTATCAACTCCAATTATAACCAAACTACAATGTGATACTAATAATCAATTAATTTTTACTGGTTATGATGATAATGTTTTTTTTATTGCTCGTGTAAAATTAGTTACGACAACGTATTCGTTAGAAGATACATTTTCTCCTTATTCATCAACTCCTGGTATGTTAAAAACTATGTATAATAATGTTAATCCATCTGATACAACAACTCCAAAAAGAGTTTCAAATTGTGTGTGTATTGCTCCAAGTGGAGCTATTTTATTTGGTGGGTATGAAAATATTAATAGTACCGACACAGTTTCTGTTGTGGGTCAAGTTATTGGAGATACCATACCATACAGTCAAGTTGCTCGGTATCCAGGTGCATCTGTTTATGGAATATTAGATACATCATTTGGCACAAATGGAGCTTTAGATTTAAAGACTGGAATTACACCGGGGCTTCCTTTTGGGCAGCCAAAATTAATGAATATTTTGGCATCAACTGATATTTTAATTGCAGATGCAGATGGTACGGATACTGTACTTGCTCAGTTAAACTCCGCATATGCACTTGATACGGCAGGGTTTGGTAGTACAACAGGAAAAATAACTTTAACAGGACTGGTAACACCAACAGCGCTGATGGTGGATACAACTGCAGCTAATTATTATGTAATTGGTCAAAATTCAACACCAGTTGCAACTATGTATAAAGTAAATTCTGCAGGAACAACTGGTGGTGCCGTACTGGCAACAACAATATTATCAGCTGGATATGCGATTACTCAACAGGCATCGGGTCGAATTTTAGTTTCTGGTTACAGTAGTACCAACTCTTCAGGTGTTATTGTTGCGTATACACCAGCAGGTGTTCTTGATACATCATTTAATCCAGGTGGAGTTGGTGGAGCAACACCAAATGTTGCAGGTTACTGGTATACTGGTATTGATCATCCAATCATGTCAGTTTCAGTCGGGAATGTAGCGTTGGATGCAGATAAAATTTTCTTTGCTTATGAAAATGGTAGTGGTGATGCCGTTGTTGATAGGCTTCTTGAAAATGGAACTGCTCTAGACACTAATTTTACTTTTGGAACGGCAATTGCATCAATTTCATCAGAAACTCAAATTAAAATGCAACTTGATAAAGATGGTAAAATTGCTCTTACAGCTAATACAGGACCAACTGCAGGTATTCAAGCTGCTCGTTATGCAATATCCGGAGCAAATGATGTTGCTACCGCAACAATCATAGCAAATACGTCAGGGCAAGAGCTTGAAAACATAGTATGTTTAAGTGATGGTACAACCTTAATTTTAGGAGCTGTGCCTAACGCAACAGCATCTTCAGCGTTTATGAATATGGCTGCTTTAAATTCATCGTATGTTTTAGATACCAGCTTTAATCCATTGGGGGCAACGCCAGGTATCTTGAGTACGAATGTACCAGTTGCGGGTTCTTCACCAGTTATGAAATCTTATTATGGAATGGATGTTATTGGAACTGGAGGAATTTTAGTTACAGGTGATAATAGTCAAACGGCATCTTCAGCAGATCCTTATCTGACAGCAGTTGAAAGTTTGAGCATCGTCACGAAAGTTTCTCAGAATGCAACATCCACTCCAGATGCAGGGATTTTAGATACGACATTTAATCCTGAGGGAACTGATGCAGGTTTTATGAATCTAGCAGATGAGTTGCAAACAACAGATTTTGGAACACCAAGTCAGGCGAAAAAATTATTACAACTTTCAACAGGGATCTATTTTATTGCTGCAGATGATGGGACAGATAGTTATATTACTAAAATGAGTGACGATGATGTTCAGATGGCAGCATTTAATACAACAGGAGTGTTAACTCTTTCATCACAAACAGATATTTCGGATATGATGATCACTCAACTGGAACAATTACTTGTTATTGGTGGCAGTGGTGGATCAGGTTCTAATTCTGGTTGGATAAATCTGTATAATGCAACAACAGCTGCTGCTGATGGAGTATTTGCGCCAACAGATACCATGGATGTTAATTTAGCAGTTGCTCAGCAAACAAATGGTAGAATTATTGTAGCTGGTCAAGATGATGGATTTGGTACTTTGATTGCTTATAATTCAGTTACTGGAGCAGTTGATACAACGTTTGCAGTCAGTGGCCGTTATGTAACAGCGTATGCTGCAGCAATTAATGCAATGACAATTGATGCAAATGATGATATTTATTTTGTTGTTAATGACGATACTAATCTTGCTACGACGAAAAAATTATCTGCAGATGGAACGTTAGTTGATTGGACTGGTTCGACAACCGTTGCAAATAGTACCGTTACTTCAAATAATCATGTGGCAGTAGATCAAGCGGGTAATATTGTGATTGCTGTTGTGGATACAACAATACCACAAATTGTTGTGAAGCGATATGCTGCATCAACAGGAACTGAAAGTGAAACATATAATTTAACGAATGGTGTAACAGGGTTTACCACTCCAGTAGTAACATCATTATTAATTGATTTAAATACATCACCAGGTAAAATTATTTTGACTGGTTATGATGATCTTGCTACAGATAAACCATTTGTTTTACGAATGCTGGCAAATATTACTGGTGGCTTAGATACTTCATTCAACACGACTGGTATTCAAAGTTATGATACAGTAACTGGTGGAACAGCTCGCACCTGGTTTGATGCTATAATTAATGATAATGGTAAAATTACAGTTGCTGGTTACGCTGTTCTTACTGCAACAAATACACCATACTTAATGCGTGTGTACGGAGATGAATTTATTGGTCAGTATGATCCAGCGATTATAGCAGGAACCCAAGGAACTATTAATACAAATTTTGGTACATCTGGAGAACTATTACTTGCAGGTTTGTCAGGAGGTGGTTCACTCGCTGGTTTAACTGCTCAAGTTGTATTACCAACAACGAGTGGACAATATTATATTGCATGTACGAGTGGAGCTTTGATTCGATTAACCAATGGAGCTATTTTAGATACCAGTTTTGATACGGATGGTTTTGCATCGGCAAGTTCTGCTGGTGTACAATCCATGATTATTGATGGTCTAGGTTCATTGGTATTAGCAGGAACAACAGGTGGTGCTGCTTGGTTGCAACGATATAATTCTGGATTAGGTACATTAGATACGACCTTTAATAGTGCTGTTTCATCTGCTTTTCCAACATCGACTCTTGGAACAATAGTTATAGAACAAACATTAGGTCGTTATATTGTTGCAGGTCAAGGTGCAACAAATGGTGCATTGTTTGCATTTACGGATGCAGGAGCGCTTGATACAACATTTAATAGTACGGTAACTCCTGGTTCTTATGATACTGGTGTTGCAACAGGTGTATATGCAATGGTTGCAGACCAGTATGACCGATTAATTATTGCATATAAAAATAGTACGAATGTTGATGTCGTGCGATTAACATCAGCGGGGCAATTAGATACATCATTTGATACTGATGGAATTTTTGCAAGTGCAATTACTGGAGCTGATGATGAAACTCAAGTTCGTGTTGTTCTTGATAATGCAGGCAATGTTATTGTTGTAGCGCATACATCATCAGGAATTTCATTACGAGGACTAACAACAACTGGAACAAGTTTGTATTCACAGCTTGATATTTCAACCATTATAACATCGACTCCCGTGTTAACTAATCTTATTGCAACATCAGATGGCAATGTTTTGGTCAGTGGTTATCAGGCAACGACAAGTGATATGTGGGTGGCTCGAGTAACTGTTGCAGGAGGTTTAGATGGAACCTTTGGAGGTGCCGATGGAATTATGACATTTAGTTTTGATGGTGGAGCATCTGTAAGAAATTTAGCTGGCATTGCCGTCTATGGAGATGGTGAAATTGCTATGGTTGGTACTGAAACTAATGGAACTGTTAATCCATTCCTTGCGATGGCATATAACAATCCATATGTTACACAAGTTGATCAATCTCCTGATTCAAAAACAATTGGGACAAATGATATTACGCTTGGTGCATCATCGACAACAAGTACTGATTTAGGTGTGACATTTTTTGCTTCTTCAGGAGCAGATGTTATTTCTGGTCAAGTAGCACGATCCATTGCATTGCGAGATGATAATGATTTTGTTGTTGCTGTCGATGGTGGATTATCATCAGGTTCTTCAACACCAAGTGATATTTTCTTACAGGTATTTAATATTGATGGTGTGGCAGATACAACATTTGGTCTTGCCGGTAGTGGTTATCGAACTGTTTTAACAACGTACGACAATCAATATGTTCAAGATATGGTAACATTTACGACAGTTGCAGGCGTTCATAAAGCTATTTTAGTAGGTTATGCAACAAATACAGCTTTAAGTACAACCAGTTCGTTATTGTTACAATATAATGTAACAACACCAGGCCTTGATAGTTCATTTGGTGGATTATCGGGAAGTCCTTCAGGTATTGCATTTGGTAATGGTAAACAAGCAAATGTTGTTGGTCTACAATCAAATGGTCGTATTATTGTTGGTGGGCAAAGTCAAGATGATAAAGGTTTATTACTTGGATACACTGCTAATGGTAAAATGGATAAAAGTTTTGGTTCTGGAGGTTATTTAGTGGCTTCATCAACCTCAAATGCTTTATATACCCATGTTATTGATACAGAAAATCGTGTTGTTATTGCATACAGAGATACAGTTGCAAATAATGTATTTGTTGCTCGATTTTTAGCTGATGGTTCTGGGCTTGATACATCCTTTAGTGGTGACGGTCTTATTGACACAGGTATTGTAGTTGGTGCTGGTGGTAATAATAATATGCGTATAGCAGTTGATGCATCAGATAATGTTGTTGTTGCAATGATTGCAAGTGATGGCACAACACTAACAATTAACAGTTATACTGCAGCAAATGGAACTCCAGGTACACCATTTGCACCATCTCTTTCATTAACAGCATTTACTATTTCAAGATTGTTACTTGATGCAAATGGTAAAGTCCTGATTGTAGGCTCTGATACAAATGGTGCATCAGCAGATCAAGTTGTTATAGCTCGTATAAATACAGCTTTAACTGCTCTTGATACAACATTTAATACATCTGGTTATTTAAAATATGGTGTTGCTGCTGGAGCAACACAATCTGCAACAAGTGCTTTAATTCATCCAGATGGTCGTATTGTTATCGTTGGTTCTGAAACAGCATAAAGTTATTTTATCAATTTATATAAAAAAACGTATTGCAAGTGTAAAGAAAATTTACATTTCCAATACGTTTTTTTATGCAAACATTTGTTACCATTTTTTTAAAATTAAAATCAATAGAATTATGATTTTTTGTAAAAAATTTATATAATTTGCGCAATGTAAGTTATTAATATAAAAAGTAAGATTATTGGCCTATGAATATAAAAATAATAGTAATATTTTGTTTGTTTGAAGTTAATCTTTTGTTCTGTTCAGGAAAGTTAGATACAACGTTTAATGATACTGGTACGGTAATTACTAATATTGCTACAACATCAGGAACAACTGATGTGGCTCGAGCTGTAGTTATTGATGCAAATGATAATTTTATTGTAGTAGGCACAAATGGAATGAATTTTGTGCTTGTACGATATTTATCAACAGGAATTATTGATACAACGTTTGGTGGATTAGGTTATGGAATAGTTGTAACTGACATGACAGATTCAACTGATGAAGCATATGCAGTAGCAATTGATAGTCAGCAAAATATTGTTGTTGTTGGATCAAATGGAGCTGATTTTGCAGTTGCACGGTACACTGCAGATGGTTTTATAGATGAAAATTTTAATGAAAATGGTAAAGTGATTACCTCAATTGGTTCAGATTCAGAGAGTATTGCTTATGGTGTTGCAATTGATAGTGATGATAATATCGTTGTAGTTGGAACTGATGGAGATAATTTTGTTGTAGCACGTTATTCTGGTACTGGTGATAATGCAGGAAAATTGGATTCAACTTTTGGTACAGGAGGTATTGTAACTTCAGGGTTATCAGGGTCAGCAGAAGCTTATGGAGTTGTCATTCAATCAGATGGAAAAATTGTCGTTGTAGGAACGAGTGATAAAGATTTTGCAGTTGCTCGATATACAACATCAGGAGTGTTAGATAGTTCATTTAATACATCACGAGGGTATGTAATTACTAGTATTTCGGGTACGGATGTTGCGTATGCTGTTAAGTTACAAGAAGATGGAAAAATAGTTGTAGCTGGCAAGAGCAAAAGTAATGTCGCAATAGCACGTTATACCACTGATGGAGTTCTTGATAGTTCAACATTTGGATCTAAGAAAGGTTATGTTTCTACAAATTTACCTAGAACGGCCATTGGGTATTCATTAGATATTACATCTGAAGGAAAAATTATTGTTGGTGGTGTGAGTAGTAATAATTTTGCTGTTGCTCAATATACTCATGAAGGTGAATTAGATACGAATAATTTTGGTTCTGGTCTTGGTTATATCACAACAGATCTTGGAAGCAATGATGTTAGCTATGGTTTAGTGATAGATAAAAATAATGATATTTTATTGGTAGGAACTAATAAAACAGATTTTGCCTTGGTACAGTATACATCAATCGGAACATTGAACACATCTTTTGGCCAAGGTTTAGGTACAGTAATTACTGATATAGGTTCAGGTACTGTTGATGCTGGTAGATCATGTGCTGTACAAGCTGATGGAAAAATAGTTGTAATTGGAACGAGTTCAAATAAATTTGCAATTGTTCGTTATACATCAACAGGTGACTTAGATTTAACATTTGGTACTGATGGAAAAACAACAACATCTTTATCAGGGACTAGTATTGCATATGACCTTGCAATTCAATCGGATGGAAAAATTGTGGTTGTTGGTACCAGCAATGGTCGACTTGCAATAGCTCGATATACATCAGATGGAATACTTGATACTCAGACATTCGCTCCTAAAAAAGGGTATGTAAGAACAAATCTTAATAATAATTCAATTGCTTATGGAGTTGCTTTAACTAGCAATAATAAAATTGTAGTTACGGGTGTAGATGATAATAAAATGATTATAGCTCAATATACAACTACAGGAGTTTTAGATACAGCTAACTTTGGTTCTGGTGATGGATATGTAACACTATTAACGGGTATGAATTATGGTAGTTCAGAAAATGATAATTCAGAAAATGATGTAAGTTTAAATAATAATGATACAAGTGTTGGATACTCAATTAAAATTAATAGTGATGATACCATTATAGTTGCTGGAGTGATAACAACCTCAGATGACACTGATTTTTTGGTAGCACAATATACATCTAATGGAACTTTGGATACAGCTAACTTTGGAAATGGTAATGGATATATTACTACAGATTTTGGTGCTGTTGATACCGGATGTTCTCTTGCTATTTTATCAAATAAAAAAATCATTGTAGGTGGAATTAGTAATGGTTGTTTTGCTTTGAGTCAGTATACAGCTGCAGGGGATTTGGATTCGACATTTGGTGTTGATGGTAAAATTATAACCGAAGTTGTGAACCAAACGGTGTCAGGATTTATGGGATTAGCTGTGCAGGAAGATGGTAATATTATTGTATCTGCAACAACAAGTTCTTTGAATGGTGATTTTATTACTGCTCGATATCTTACTAAAAATATTGGAATATTAAACCAAAATTTTAATGCTCATGGATTAATTCCTGGATCAATTAATATGTATGAAGAGTTGGGAGTTAATTATGGTCAAGCGAAGCAAATTGAATTTTCAGTGTTACATGATGTGTATTATATTGCCATAGATAATGAAGTGGATACGCAAATTGTGAGTATGGATTCTGACACAAATACAAAAAATTTAAATTTTGGTTTTGATGGAGTTCTTACTATTTCAGGACACCATGATGTTTCAGATTTATTTGTAGATGCAACTGGAGTATTAAATATTGTAGGGGGATCAGGTTTATCAGGATCTCATGAAGGATGGATTCAACGTTATGATGGATTTGCTGGATACTTGATTGCATCATTTACTCCAATTGATTTTTTAGATGTTCATACATCCATTCGACAGCAATCATCAGCACGGATTTTAGTTGCAGGTCAAGACAATGGGATTGGAAATATTATTGCTTATAATTCAGTTACTGGTGAAGTTGATCTAACGTTTGGAGTTGATGGAAGATACTCCATGGATCATGACTCTATTATTAATAATATGGTGATAGGTTTTAATGATTCCATATATATAGTCAGTAGTAGTCAAGATAATGTGACCATACAAAAAATGATTGAAAATGGTACAACAGTTTTGTGGAGTGATACAATTTCAACTGGTATGCCTATTAATCTGAATAATCATATTGCTCTTGATATGAATGAAACTCAAATTATTTGTGCTATTACTACGATTGATCAGGGTATAATTTTAAAAAAATATAATAAAATAAACGGAGCTAATTTAGCAATAGTGAATCTTGAAGAGGCCACAACGGGATTATCTATGCCTATTGTAAATTCTTTAATTGTTGATTCAAATAATAATATTCTTCTTGGTGGTTATGATAGTGCTGATGATGCAACTTTTGTCATACGAGTGTTAGCAGATGTATCAGGACTTGATACATCATTTAATGAGAGTGGTATGTATCCTGGAGTGCAATCATATGAGATACCTGTCATCAGTGAAAATAAAACATGGACTGATTTGCATATTAATGTAGATGGAGATGTTTTTGCTATTGGGTCGGCCATGGTTTCTGATAATTATATTCCCTATATTTCTTGTTTTTATAATGATTCAGTAGTCGTTCAAAGTAAAACTAAAATTGCAATTGGTATACCGGGAACTATGGATACAACTTTTTTTGATAATGGAATTTGTAATTTAAGTACACTTTCATCTTTATTTGTAGATAATCCTATACTTGATCTTGTAACATACAAAGATGGAAGTTATTGTTTGGCCCTTGATGATGGAGTTCATTCTCAATGTATGCGTATATTAAAAAATCTTACATTTGATGAAGATCTCAGTTCTTTACATGATGCACCTTCAGGTGTTAATTCCATTATTATAGATGGCAATGATCACGTTCTTTTTGTAGGAGCAAATGAGATAGATGGAGGATGGCTTCATAGACATTTTATTTCAGAGGATCATCATCGACATGGTGACGAAGGTGATTTAGAATTTGGAATAAATGGAGTTGTTGCTGGTCACATGAGTGAAGCAACTTTCGCAGTTCAACAAACACTCGGTCGTTATCTTGTTGTTGGTAAACGTGATAATTACAATGTGTTAAGGGCTTATACTTTGTCTGGTGTGTTTGATACAACATTTCATCATTCTGGAGTTGTACCAGGAGAGTTGATTTTTGATTATAATATATACTCTATTGTCGTTGATACATTTGATAGACTTCTTTTTGCCTATAAAAATGGATCAGATATTGAGATTACTCGCTTAACAGCAAATGGATATTTGGATACATCCTTTAATAATGGTGAAGTTATAATTTCTTCTATCGCTGATTCTAATGATGAGTCTCAAATTTTATCTATATTAAACAGTAATAATCATATTGTTCTTGCAGCACATGTTAATGATGGAGAAGAAAAAATTGCTGTCATTTCATACGACACTATGGGTTCTGCAGTATATGAGCAAATTAATATTTCAGGTTTGGTTAATCCAATCTTAACTGATCTTGTAGCAGTGCAAGATGGGGGTGTTTTTGTTGTAGGATATCAGTCTGGTAATTATCCTATGTGGGTTGCTAAAATTACTTCTACTGGGATATTGGACACTAATTTTGGTGAAAATGGTGATGGATTTATTACAATCGTAGTTTCAGAATCGATACAGTCAGAAAGAATTTTAAGTGCATTATCGATTAGACCAGATGGTAGATTTATGTTAGTTGGGTATGAAACAGATTTAGATGGTATTAAATATCCGTTTTTAATACGTATGTATCATAAACCATATAAGATTGGAGTTAAAAAGTTTCCAGCATCGGCAGAAGTAGGGACAGTGGATGGAACATTGGGTAAATCGGGAAATCCAAAATATACAAAAAATGAATTGCAGGTGGAAGATCTTGAATATCGAGAAGGTTTTCGAGCAACTTCAGAAGCAGGAGTAACTTTTTTTGCAAGTTCTGGAGCTGATGCAACATATAATCAAATTGCTCGATCAGTTGCATTGCAAGATGTTAATACTGTAGTTGTTGCAATTGATGGGGCGTCAACATTTGGTGGAGCTAGTGAAATTTTTATTAACGAATTTGATGTAAATGGAGTACCAGATACTGGATTTAATGGTACAGGTCAGGCTACGATTCCACAATATTATGACAATGAGTATGTTCGTGATATGGTAACTTTTACAACAACAGATGCAGTCAATAAAGCAATTCTTGTTGGGTATGCAACAAATAGTGCATTGGGAACAACCAGTTCAGTTGTGTGGCAGTATGATTTATCAAATGTTGTTTTAGATTCCACCTTTGGTGGTTTTGATGGTAATCCATCAGGTATTTCATTTGGGACTGGTCAGGAAGCTCATGTTGTTGGGACACAATCAAATGGAAGAATTATTGTTGGAGGTCTCGATCGATCAGGAAATGGTTTAATTGTAGGATATTCATCAAATGGAAAATTAGATAGAAGTTTTGGTAGTAATTCTTCTGGATTATTTACACAAGGCACAACGGGAATTTATACACATGCAATTGATACGGAAAATAGAATTGTGATTGCGTATAATGATGGCAGCAATAATATTGCTGTCGCGCGATTTTTGACTGATGGGTCAGGGCTTGATACATCATTTAATAGTACAGGAACTATTCCTGGTATTATTGATGGAGCAGATCGTATCAGTGGTATATCTGGTAATTCAAATATGAACATTGCAGTTGATACGAATAATCAAGTCGTTGTTGTAGGGATTGTCGGTAGTACATTCATTGTGAACAGGTATTATCCAGATGGAACAATTACAACAGGTTCTTCGATTCAAGAACAACTAATTATTGCAGCGACGTCTCTTGGAGGCACTGCTTCTTCATTGTATACCATTTCTAAACTTTTAGTTGATACTGATAATAAAACAATTATAACAGCATATGATGCATATCCAACACCAAATGATCTCATTGTTATGCGTGCAACAGCGAATTTATCTGGATTTGATACCACATTATTTAATTCTCCTGATGGTTATATTGCCTACCAAGTTTCAACAGGAAATACTCAAGTGGGGAATGATGCTTTAATTCATCCAGATGGCAGAGTTATTGTAGTTGGTTTTGAGGATTAAAAATAGAATGCATGTATTTGACAATAAAAAAGCCCTCTATGATATTTCATAGAGGGCTTTTTTATAGAAATTATCTAAGAGTTAAAAACCAACTTCAAGTTTGAAGTATGGTCCACTTAATGCAAAATCAGTAGATTTTGATGATACTGAATGCGGTGCTATACCACTTGTATTGTTACTTTCAATAGGATTTAGTGCAATAGTCTTGAAAACATCGATATAAATTTGTGTGAAATATCCAACTTCCATTTGGAAAGCACAATGATCTCTGAATAATAGTTCATAATTAACACCTATTTTTTGTGATATAGTAGGTACGACAGTTAATTGACCATTTGTTACTAAATTTTGTATGAATGGATTTCCGTTAGCAACCTCATAAAATGTATTCAAATCAAGGTTGTTATATACATATTGGCGATTGTTTTTTGTTGTACCAGTTATTAGACCAATTTGAGAACGTAATACAAAACCAAGACCTTTATGTAGATTATAGTTTAAATCCATTCCTAATTCAGGGCCAACACCACTGAATGTATTAGTTGAAGATTGTTGTGTTGCATTTTCAGTGCCAATTTCACTGAAATTATTAACTAATGTTTGTTCTAGACGGTTAAAACTCACGCCAGCAAATAAGTTCATAGAAAGGCTTTGACCAACTTCAACAGATTGACCATAGCTTATGTTAAGTTTATCTCTTCTAAAAGCAGCAACACCAGAAGCTTCATTGTATGCTAATTCAGCATTATTATAAAATTGAGTGAATGATCCAAGTATGTTGTCACTTGCATTTTTTCTTACAATGTTAGTATTTTCATTTTTATTGTTTTTTGTGCTATTGCTCGATACAAAATGTTCCCAATTTGCTTTTAATACACTTTCTTTATCATGTAAAACAACTTTAGCACCAAGATCAAATGCAAAATTATAATGAGGTTGAACTGAATATACATTAAATTGTTGTGGTGAACCATCACCACCCACTACAAAATCAGATGCTTGAGCAGCATATTCTAAATTACTTGATGATTTTAGGAATAAAGTTGTGTAATTTATATCAAAAGTATAATCAGACGCAGCAGCTCTTGCTACTGTTAAATCGTGATGCTCTGCTTTTGTTGCATGATGCGATGGTTTTACACCGTGGTCATGCATTTTTAGATCATTGTGTTCTGCAAACGTTGTTAAGCATGACATCATCAATGCAAAACTAATTACTCTTTTCTTCATAAACTTCTTCCTTTAATAATAGTTGTTATAGCTAATCGAATATATTTTTACCAGCATTTTAGTATGCTTGTTTTAAAAAATCAACTATTAAAAGGTTTTTATTATGAAAAGTAATTATTCTTTATATATAGCTTCTGGATCTGCATCACGTAAAGCTCTATTAGAGCAGGCATTAATTAATTGTACTGTTATAAGCCAGGATGCGGATGAGTCGCAAATTGATACTAATCAAGATCTATCACAACTAGTTATGAAAATTGCGATATTAAAAATGCAACATGCAAAAATACCTGCAGGTAAAAAAGAAGGTGATTTTTGTTTTGTTTTAACGGCTGATACTTTAGGTTGCACATCGACAGGTCGGATTTTATGTAAACCAGTTGATCGAAATGATGCAATAAGTATGTTAAGGGATTCACGATTAGGTACAAAAACAGTTTCTGGTTTTTGTTTACGTAAGTTAGTTTGGAAAAATAATGATTGGATAGTAATAACAGAGATTGTTGATTGTGATGCGGCTGAGTCTGTTTTTGATGTGTCAGATGAATTTATAGATTTTTATTTAGATAATATTCCATTTTTATCAGTGAGTGGCGCAATTTCAATCGAAGGTTTTGGAGGTCAGTTCTTAAAATCTGTTAATGGTTCATATGAATCTGTTGTAGGGCTTCCAATGTTTAAAATTCGTAAAGAATTATGCAAGCTTGGTTTTTATAAGTAATAATAAAGGCTAAGTATGAAAACTTAGCCTTTATTATTACTTATATCTAATTATTTTTTGCTATTTAGTACCTTGTGTATAATCAGATGGAATATAATGTCTATCGCCTTTTTCAATTAACCTTGGATGTTTATAGTTTTCACTGTTATGGAATGTTTTCTTTAATGGATTAATTGGCTTGCTCAATAATAACATTATTGCTATCGATGGATTTAATTCAAGGTTGTTTTCTTGAGCATTTTGTAATGTTTTATTTGAATTACTACCTTGTGTATAATCGGATGGAATATAATGTCTATCGCCTTTTTCAATTTTTCTTAGACCTTTAGAGAAAAATTTTTCAACGGGTTGACTTGATGATAATATTATTGCGGTATTTAATATTAGACCAAAAAATAATAATGTTTTTTTCATATTTTCCCCTAGTAACATTTTTAATGTGCGATTGATTGTAACAGTGATTATTATAATATATTAATATATAAAATTCAATTTTTACAATAAGTGGAAGTCGCTTTGTATAAGCAAAAAAGGCTTGCGATAAAGCAAGCCTTTTTTATTAAATTTATAATAAAGATGAGTTAATAAAAATAAGATCAATTTATTTTTTGCTGTTTGCCCACGCAGCTGATCCAATAACAATAGATTTTTTTACAGGAGTTACAGGTGGAGTTGGGCGAAGATGTTTACTATTTTTATTTCGAGCTTCTTGTGATGCTAGATCAAATCTATTGTTAACAATTCCTTGATAAGCGTTACTAGAATATTGTTGACATGCTGGGGCAAGAGAAGAATTGCCTGATTTTCCAATGTTTGCAACTTCATCGTTTATATTAGCTGGCTTGCTTGATGGTAATATTATTGTGGTGCTTAGTAGTAGACCGAATAATAATAATGTTTTTTTCATATTGTTTCCTAGTAACATTTTTAATGTGGATTTATCTATAACAGTAATGATTATAATTCATTGATGGTAGAATTCAAGTTGAAACATATATTAGTGATATTATATACGCAAAAAAGGCTTACACGAATGTAAGCCTTTTTTAATTCAACTGTAATAACGAGTATTAGTCGATGAAAGTAAGAGCAACTCCCTTTTGATCGCCTCTACCTGTACGACCAATTCTGTGAATATAATCATCATAAGATTGAGGAGTATCATAGTTAATTACGTGAGTAATACCACTGATATCGATTCCTCGAGCTGCAACGTCAGTTGCGATTAAAACTCTAGCACGATCTGTTTTAAAGTTTTGTAAAGCTCTTTGACGTTGACCATGTGATTTATCACCATGAATAGATTCAGCTTTAATACCAGAGTCTATTAATGATTCATAAATTTTTTCTACGCCGTGCTTTGTTTTACCAAATGCTAAAACTTTGTTGAATCCTTCTTGTCCTAGTAATTCTTGTAAAACAGTAATTTTACTACGACCATTCATTCTAACAACATCTTGATGAATGTTTTTTGAAGTATCGCCAGTTTTAACAGAAACGTTAATTGGATTTTTCAAGAAATCATGAATCAAGCCTTTGATTTCAGATGATAAAGTTGCAGAGAAGAATAATGTTTGACGTTCTTCAGGCAATTGACTTAAAATAAATTTAATGTCAGTAATGAATCCCATATCAAGCATTCTGTCTGCTTCGTCTAAAACAACAGTTTTGAATTTATCTAATTTAAGAGCACCACGTTTAATAAGATCGATAACACGACCAGGTGTTCCTACAACGAAATGATTAAACATTTTAGCTTTTTGTACTTGAGGCCAGATTTGAGCACCACCAACAATAACTACTGATGACATACGTAAGTTCTTAGAGAAAAGATAAAATTCTTTTTCAATTTGAACAGCTAACTCACGAGTTGGAGCCAAGATTAGTGTTTGTTGTTCTCTGTTTGCAAGAGCTTTGTTAATTAAAGGAATTAAGAATGCTCCAGTTTTACCTGTACCTGTGTTTGCAAGTCCTACAAGATCTTGTTCGTTGTTTGTAATGTGTGGAATAACAGCGTCTTGAATAGGAGTTGGTTGTGTATAACCACGGAATTCAAGGTTTTTTAAAAGATCTGCATGCAAGTTTAAATCAGCAAATTGGTGTTTTGGTACGAATACCGGTGTAGGAGTTGTATCAGCTGTTACTTTGTTAATAAATGCTGAAATATCAAGTGTGTTTTTTCTGTTTGGTCGACGATTACGTCCACCGCCGCCATAGCCACCACCATAAGATCTGCCGCCTTGAGATGAAGATCTGTAAGAAGGTCTTCCTTCATTGCTGCTGTTACCATAAGAAGAGTTTGACGATCTTTCGCCTTGTGAGCTGTATGAACGACTTCCTTCTGAAGCGTTAGATCTTTTCTTGTTAGAAGAAAAAGAAGGTTTGCTATCACGTGATTGTTGCGATGACCTAGGATTAGTAGGTCGAGATGAATTTTGGTTCATAATGACTTTTTTTTAGAGATTAGCTACTGGCCCGTGAATAGACCAGGCTTCGTAGTCGATTAGAATTTAGAATTATTTTCCATTCATAAATTATCATAACTGAAAATAAAAAAAATGTCAATTTCTCTATTCAAACAGACTGTTTATTGTTAAAGGGCCTTATAGGATAGGCCCTTTATTTAGTTCAAAGTATGTTTTTTATTTTTACCCTTTTTTGGGTGCCATTTTTTTAAAAGCTCTTTAAGAAATAAATCCTTGGCTTGATAATTCCGCTGTGGATGGACCTTTTCGGCAGTCACTTCCATGCTTTCTCTGATAATGGCAGGATCAAAAACTTTTGGATCAATATGATCTAATGTTTTTAACAGGTTTTTTTGCATGATATGTTTGATAGATTCAGCACTTGCAATCGTTCCAGTTTCTTTTTCTAAAAAATTAAAAAAATCAAGAACGCTGTTTTGTAAATATTCTGATTCTTCCATTTGTTCATATAAATCAGTCTCATTATTTAAATCTTGAGACCCTTGAATGTATGCTTGTTGTATGAGTTCTATAAAATTTTCTTTTTCATATGTCAGTAACCACTGTAAAATATGCAGCAGTTCGTATGATACTATAAACTGATCGTCGTTTTCTAAGAATGTTTTTTTTGTCATGATAATCCTTTTTAATTTAGAAATATAAAAACAGTTTATTATGTTATGTGCATTAACAAGTCACGTGTTTTAGCAAAGAGTGTTCTCTTGCTTTATTCTTCGTAATCTATATCCCAATCCTTAAATGTATCATTTGTTGATGAATCATCACGATGAATATTATCATTTAGTTCTGCATCTTTTTGTTTTTTTATTTTTAAAAGTTGAATGGTCTGAGATTGAATTAATGATTTACGGTTATCAGTTTCGTGAATGAGTTCTGATTGTGCATTCGTAAAAATTTTATTCATATCTTTTTGCATACGAGTTATTTTTTTTTGTAGCTTTAAAATCATCTCAACACCAGCAAGATTAATCCCAAGTTGATGAGTAAGGTGAATTATTTCTTCAAGACGATCGACGTCTTCCTCTGAAAACATACGAGTGTTTCCATCGGAACGTTTGGGTGTAATAAAACCTTCCTTTTCATACAAGCGAATTGTTTGCTGATGAACAGAAAACATTTTAGCTACAGCTGATATTGAAAAAAAGGCCTGTTTTTTTTTAAGTTTGCTACTTACCATGATTATCCATATAAACTGATTATTTTTTTATTATAGCATACAAATTATTCTTTTTTAAGAAGCTTTCAATTATCAATTATCATTTATATAAAAATTTGATACGTTATCAAGATAATTAAATTTTTAATAACATTTTTAACATGATGAGTCTGAAAATGAAAGTAAAAAAAGTAATTTCTTTAATAATTGGTTGTATTGCATCATTTATGCATGCAGGAACAGTACATCATACAATGGTTTCCACAACAGAGCAAAAAATGTTGGGACACATGTTTAAACATGTCATGACGTCTGGTAGCACAGATAAAGATGAATATTTTATTGATGGGTATCCTATTCCTGCAGAAAATTATCATAAAGAATTTGAAAGGATTCAAAGAAAAGAATGGGAGGAGTTAGCTTTGCAACAAGAAAATCAACGTCGATCACGGTTGCAATTTTCTGAAATGATTCAGGTCGAGATTGCTGCTAAACTTTTACAAAACATTGTTATAAAAATAAATGATTTATTGGATCATGTTTATAATCCTGTACTTGAAAACTTTTTTGAATTTAATGATACAACAATTGATTCAATTGAACAGCTTAATCAACTGAAATTATTTGTTAATCAAGTGCAAAATTCTATGAAAAGTAAATCTGAACAAGATGATTTTGAGCGTTTGAATCTTTTGTACATGAAGCTTGAAAATTGGCCAATTCGTTTAGAAAAGTTTTATCAAAATACTGTTCAGAAAGCAATTCGTAAATCGGATGATACAACAACTCTTAAAGAATTGTTAAAATTAGTTGCAGAACCTTTCGGTACAGAATAATTATTATAAAAAGGTGGGGGTGAAATATTTTTGTAGTTTCACCCCCACCTTTTTTAGTTTTTATCTTTTTTTCTTGATGGTGAGAATAGCATTATATAGTGTGTCATTTGGAATTGAAATCATATTACCTTGATGTTCAAGTGTTGTTCTTCGAAGATCAATGTTTTTAATTTCACCTTGAATTGGTTCTTTATAATCTTTTGTTGAAAATTGTACATAGTCACCGATAAAGTATGGTTTGTAGTAAAGTATGAAAATTCCAGCAACCATGCTTGAAACAGTACTTTGTAAAGCAAGTCCAGCTCCAATACCAACAACGCCAAGTGTTCCAAAAAGAGTGAGTAATTGAACGTGAAGATTTTCTAAGCAGAGTGTAATTCCCACTCCATATATAAATACTTTGCTAAACAATTGAATAATTTCAATAATCTGGGGCTCAAGATTCTGCTTTTCACCAATTGATTGTATAGTTCTTTGAACCTTGCTATTAATGAAATATGTAACAACAATAATGCTCATACTTATAATAATTTCTGGAATCATAGTAACTACATTTTGACTTAGAATTATCATAAAATTTCCTTGTATAAAAAAGATTAATTTTTCTGATGATTATTTTAATTTAAACATTAAATCTTACGTTAATTATATCACCGTCTTGCATGATATAATCTTGACCTTCTGTTCTGAATTTTCCACATTCTTTTAGTTTTGGTATTGATCCTACTTCTGCAATATCTTTAAAACTAAAAACTTCAGCGCAGATGAATCCACGTTGTAAATCAGAATGAATTTCACCGCTGGCTTGGCGAACGGTAATCCCTTTTTCGATTGGCCAAGCATGAATTTCTTGTGGTCCACAGGTGAAAAATGTAATCATTCCTAAATTTTCAAAACTTTTTTGAATGATTTTAGTCAGAGCGGTTTCTTTTAAATCAAGCATTTCCATCATTTCTGTTAATTCTGCATCTTCTAGTTGAGAAAGTTCATATTCTGTACGAATACACGCAGGAATAATAGTTTCTGCACCAAAAACTGTTTGTAGCTTTTGTACGTAAGGGTTACTGTAAGGATTATCTATATCTTTTTCGCTGATGTTTGCAACAATTAAGAAATTTTTTGTAGAAAGAAGTGGTACGGTATCAATTGATGCTGCAAGAAAAAGTTCACGAACAGTTTTAACATCGCATAAGTCGATTGCTTTTTGAATGCTTACAAGTAAAGATTTTTCATCTTCAAATGTTTTTCGCTCAGGACCACTTGCACTTTTACCTTTGAGTTGTGAATCAATCTTAGCGATTCTTTTCTCGATAGTTTCAAGATCTTTTAACATTAATTCATTGATGATAATGTCGAAATCATCAACAGGGTCAATGTTTTCTTGTTCACGTAAAATTGATTTATCTTCAAAACAGCGTAATACGTGTAAAATGAGATCAGCTTCTCTGATGTTGCTTAAAAATTGGCTTCCAAGACCTTGTCCAGTTGCAGCACCTTTTACGAGTCCTGCAATGTCAACAAACGAAATCATTGAAGGAATTAATTTTTTTGAATTGTAAATTGTTTGAAGTTTGGTCATTCTTTCATCAGGGACATGTGTTATAGCAACGTGTGGGTCAATTGTACAAAAAGGATAATTTTCTGCAGGAACAGATGACTTAGTAAGCGCATTGAAAAGTGTTGATTTACCAACGTTTGGTAGTCCGACAAGACCAACTTTTATATTCATAAATTAGGTTCCATTGAGTTTTTGAAAAAGTAACAAAAAATATATGATAGCACTACAAAGAAGATTAAATTTGTTAAATTAAAGGTAGTATCACTAAAATAAATTATATCAGCAAATTTGCATGGAACAAAATTTTATTTTTTAATTGTCAGATTTATTAATATCAAAAGCATAACCAGCATCTTGATATTGTTTAATAATTACAGGATCAATTTCTAATGAAACATGATTATCTTCATGAATTACTACTAAAATAGTATCAGGCATGCTTATCCGCAGCTCTTCCCATTGAATCAATATTTCTAGAAAATTGGGTATGGTCATTTCAAATCGTTTTTCAGGATCAAGATAGTCACCAGTATACGTTTCATCTATCCAAGCTGATACATCATATAAGGCAATAGCTCCTCGTTCTTTTCGAATACTTATCCATTCATTTGTTCGAGAAGGTTTGATTTCATCATATAGCCAATCAATAAGATTGGATTTTTTTTGATAAAAATGAAACTCTAAGGTTTCATATAAAGCGTAAAATTTTGAATTTACTGGTTCTAAAACTTTATATCCACTAGTTTTCATAGGTTTTAAAGTGATAAATTGTTTCATAATTGTCTTCTTTTTAATATTTTTTAAAATTTTTCATACTTGGGTATGCTGATACAATTAAATTTTGTTTATTAAACATGACTTCAATAATTAAATTATTAGGTCCAAGACATTCAAATTTTCTTTGTGATGGATTATTTATAATTATTTCCGTAATTCTATTTTGAGATGCTTCAAATATAACTTGAGCTGTTTTTTCTCGAGACCAGTTGGAAGGAAAAAATGTTTTATATTCATCATAAATAATTCCATTACCCCAATCGGTTATACCAATAAAACATTCTTCGGCTCCAAAAGTAGTATCTCCATATGTTTTTGTAACAAATTTAAATAAGCCAGATTTTTCTAAAGATCCATACTCATCATGATGAAATCCATTCAAATTTACTCGTTGAATGCATTGATAATTATTATCTAATTTAGGCTCTATGCTTGGATAATAAATAAGAGTTAATATTTTTAGTGAATTTCTGCTGGTTGATAGTTTTGTACAAATGACTCCATGTCTTCTTTGGAATCAAAACCTTTGCAATGAATCCATTCGTTCTCATCTCGATAGATGATTGCAAAGGGAGGAAGTGTTCTTTTTATTTCAAGCCATTTTTGAGTGAACTCAATAAAGTTATCATGACTGATTTTACAACTATTTATTTCATTTACGTAATAAGGAAAATCTTCATAAGAAGGACCTTTTATATCTTCATTGATTGACCACTCGGCAAAACCTATATACATTATTTTTTGTTTGAAATCATTATAAATATACATAACATTATAGAAAATTTGTTCTTCGATGAAAATATCTTTATCATATGATCTATAATCATTTTCAAAGAAATAATTTAAGTTCCATAAAGATGAATCTGGTTGATTTATAGTATAATATTTATTATTTTTTTCCTTATTTAAAAAAACATATTCTTTCATTAAAACATCTCCAAATTAGGGTAATGACTTTTTATTCTTTTATTTAAAATGTCATAGAATATTTTAATTTCTAAACCTTCAGAGGTGTATCCTATAATTTCTAAACTTTTTAAATTTTGACTAAATTTTATTATTGATTGTTGGTTTATTAGAACTTGAATTGCTTTAATATCACATAAATATTCTGACCAAGCTTCAGGATACATGCTAGATTTTCTTTTTTGATGTAATTTTCTTGGGTTATGTAACGTGATATCTTTTGTACCCAGCGGACCATTTTTAGCTAACTCAGGATTAAAGTAAGTAAATTTATTTCCACCATAATTTGAATGACAACCGTCAGGACGATCTTTTAAATACAAATCACCTGCATGAATATGATACGATGAAATATCTTCTATGTAATATCGCTGACCTTCATGTACAAAGAATGGTTTGTGTGTATCTAAAAACTTTTTAATTTGAGCTCGATATGGTTGCAATTCATAAATACGGTTCAGGTATAAAATGTCTTCAAGTATAAGATTATCTAAATTTGTAAAATTATGAGTATATTTTGCAAGGTCTTGTAACTGACGAATGTTTGATGATAATTGTGCAAGTTCAGCAGCTCGTACAGAATTTATAGGTGTTGTTAAATCAATGAATACATGAGATGTTTTACTCATTTCAGATGCGATTTCGGCTGCTAAAATTTCTTGAACTTTTATTATCTCTTGAGCTTGAGTGATAAGTATTGGCTTAGTTACAATTGATTTAGTCTTATTTACAACTTGTTGATCAGCACTGTTTTGTGCGACTTGAGTTACAATTCCACCGATGATTTTTTCAGTAACTTTGTTTGTTGATTCATTGAAAAGATTGGTCGTTGGGATTAAAGACACCATTTCTTTTTCTACAAAGGTTTCAGAAATTCCTGCAAGGGCAACTTGTGGTGGTGCAGAAAATTCGAATAAATGCTGTCCAAATATTTTTTTGTACGATGCATTAAATTCTTTAAATTCCAATGAGTTTACTTTTTTTATAGCAGATTCAAGAATATCTTGTGATACTCGTGCTGTTTTTTCGATAACTTTTTTACCCTGCACATAAAAATGTACCTGCGCATTGCAAATGCCTTGTAAGGAATCGATAATTGCCTGAGATTTAACTGGCCAGAGCAATGTTGTTGCTGCCTGAGAAATGTTTTCAACATGTTCATATTTTGTCTGATTGAAATCGTAAAATTTTGCAGCAAAATCTTTTACTCGATTCATTTCAGTATTAAATTTATTCATTTGATCAGTTGCATAAAAATAACCCAACTGGGTCGTTTCACCAACAATCACCGTGGTAGCCACAACTGCAGCTGCACAAGCAATTGGCGCTGCAGCGGCAGATGCACAAGAACTTATTGTCGCTGTTAATGCTGGAGCACATGTTGATGCTACTGAGCCAAGAGCACTCATAGTGACCGTTGCAATTTCAGCGGTGATAATTCCTTGAGCTACACCTTTTGCTGCTGATATTACATATTTATTCATCTCAAGAGTATAATAATCAAGCGCTTGCAGCATCTGATCACATCGTTGTAAACTGTCAGAAGCCATACCTTTGACGTAATGCAATAATCCATGGCTGCAATTTGCAGCACTCATTGATTCTGAGGTGTGATTAAGGTGATTTTCTTGTTGAGCCGTTGTCGCCATTTCAGAGCAAATCAATGATCCTTTTTGTATGAAATCATTGTTGAAATGATGCGATGCATGATAAGCAAGTTGATCCATAACATCAATCATTTCGTGACTAATTTGATGATTAATTGCTAAACCTGATGACTGTGTAAAAATGGTTGAATCGATATTATGAGCTTGCATAAAACCAATAGTTTCATTTTTTAATTGCACTGTTTGTGTTGTTATCGTTTGATTTTGTAATGATTCTATAAGCGCTTCAGATCGGCTATGCATAATTTGCTGAAATTCTTGAGATTTATGGTGACTGTTTTGAATTTCATGGCAATATTCATTATGCAAATTTTGTAAAATAGTTTGTGTTTCTATGATTTTTTTTTGCTGAAAATTATTAATAGATGCAATATCTTGCGCAACAATTCCTTGTTCGATTTGTTGTGCTGTTACGGGGATATTGTTTTTTGGTTTTAGATGCAATGCATCTGGTGCAGGTGCTGGTGAATAATCTGTGCCAAAAACTGATGTCCCGCGATCTTTTACTTTTTTGCATACAAGATACATTCCTTTGAAAAATGTTGGGTTTTCATCATATTGTTTGAGTAATAGGTTATTATTATCTTGTTTGTGCCGAGCTTTAATTTGTTTGGTATGAAATTTATCTTTATTTTTTTCTTGATGCAGCTCAGTGGTATGTTGACGTTGTAAATCAGACCATTCTTTTTCATGTCGTTGTACAAGGTTTTTACGATCTTTAATGCTTTGTAATTGATCTATTTTTTGTTGTTCTAGATAGTTATTATAATCAACTTTTGCTTGATAATATGCTTGAACATCATCAAATGAAATTAAGTGGTTTAGAAATAGCAAATCAATTTCTTGGTCGCGAGTTTGTTCATTATTGAAACTTTTTATACGATTTTGAGATTTTGAATGTTCTCTTTCAGCAATAAATTGTTGATTCTTTGCAACTGCTGAATTGTGTTGAGATGAAGTTGATCCAAATTGTTGGGCTTCATTATTATTTTGCAGTGATCCATTTTGTTTTTGAACTTGGCAGCTACTTAATAACCAGGACTCTGTTGAATTTCCATAAAAATAATCAAAGCTATCAATTTTTTGACCTAAACTATTATATGTTGTAAAAGTTTGTTTGTCTTGGCCATCAACAACTCTACATCGTATGCCATCGACTGAATTGATATACTCTCGATATCCAGAATAATTTTTTTGATTTTGTACTAAAACCCATGATTGTGCATGCAGCTGAAAATCATCATTGTTTTTATCAGCAGATAGAAAGACATGTACAAGAAATAATAGATATAGAATCCATTTTTTCATACCATATTTTTTCGATAAAATATTATAAATTTATGAAAATTGAATAAATCGGAGTTAGTATAAAATAGTAGATTGTTAGACGCAAGATTTTTTTATTAAATTGGTATATTAAAATGAATGGTGCTTAATTAATGTATTTAAGAATTTAAAAAAATATATAATCTTTAATATTATGTTAGATATAGTAACATTAAATATTATTTACGTTGATGATCAAAATATTTAATTTATTTGTAAGTTCACCGGCATTTTATTGAGTTGCAATGAGCAAGAATCTTTTATTATGAAAATATATGTTTTTTTTGTATGTTTAGATAAAACATACTTTTTAAATTAAAAAGAATACAACATTGAGATTTAAATTACTGATAATTTCATTATTTTTAATATATAAAACTGCCATATCCATGGATTGTCGGTATGAGTCTTTTAGCTTAGAAAATGATCAAAAGCATTCGTTTCTATTGACGAGTATGGTAGATATTGATCGTATTGGTTGTCAAAAGTATCCAGTAACATGGACTCCAAATAAAATTTCAATGATTATTTCTCCTTGCTCTGAGCATTGTAAATCAAAATGTATTGCAGCAGCTGCATATAGAGAATTGAAAAAAGATGATATTGATAATGTTATTTTAATTATTCAATCAGACTCCCAGGTATTTCATGGAGTTGCTTTGCCTATGCATAAAAAAGATAAAAAGCCATTCGGAGACTTTGAGGTTAATAATAGTCATATTGAACAACTATCTCGTCATCAATTGTTTCACTATGGGCAATGGGCGCATGAACTAACATTGAATTTTAATCTTCACATAGAATGTATGCAATATTATTTAGACAATTCTATTAAAATAACACCTTTATTAATTAGTCAAATTACAGATAAAAATGCAATTGAAATAGCTCAACAAATTGGATTGCTATCAAATGATCGCACTCTGATTGTTGTTGGTAGTGATATCGTTTCATCTCAGATGTACAAAGGGTATTCAGTTTTTTCGGGCATATCATCTGAATCGCAATTATGTGACCAAGATGCTCGTGTGCTTCGTGCAATACAGGGAGTTCCTTCTGGTGATAGTAGCCTTTTAAAGGATTGTTTTGCTGATCATACTGCCTTTGTTGTTTTACTTAAACTTTTACAATTACCACAATTTGTAGATACAGAGTCTTATTTTGTTGGATATGATTATGTAAAAGGTCCATATAATAATCGAATGGAAAGTTATGCTTCTTTTATTTTTCAAAAGCATAAAATAGGCCAGGGTTATAAAAATTATATTGGGTCATATGAACAATCTCAATTAATACGTATTGCTCAAAATTCATTAAATTCTTTGTTTGATCCTGTTTGTACCAAGATACCTTTTATAGTTAGTTATGAAATGATGCAACCACATGGAGTATTTGTTTCTTTATATGCTATGAGTAATCATGGTGTATTGTTACGAGGTTGTATGGGGCACATGAAAAGTGATGTTCAGTTATATGATATAGTTAGTAATATGACAGAGCAAGCAGCAAGAAATGATTCTCGTTATTATGTTTTAACTCATCAGGAAGTGAAATCTACTTTGATATCTATTTCACTTGTTACTGCATTGCATGAAATTATCTCTCATGCTGATTTAAAAAGTAGTGATGGAATTTGGTTTCAATATAATGATAAATCTGTTATTACTTTACCATCAACTATTGTGACACCTTCTTGGAATTATCAAGATACATTAAGTCATATGTGCTTTCAGGCAAGTATACCTATGTTTGCTTGGAAAGAACCTAAATCAAAAATTTCTGTTTTTCAAACTATTACATTTCAAGAGGGTTAATATCCTTTTGTTTACATGGATCCATGGTCTTGAGTGATTCAAACTGTTGTTTTTTTGTTTAATTGTATGCTATTTTTTTCATGATAGAAAAAATAAAAGGGGGGGAATCTATCATGAAAAAGTTATTATATATTTTTTTATTATTCGCTTATGAAATGAATGCAACGTGGGTTGTAGTTAAAATTGATAATCAATCTGATTTGCAATTTACGCAAGCAGCTCGAAATAATGATGTTGTTATTCAATCAATATCAAATAAAATACAAAGCAGTGATAATCTCAATAATATTAGTTTTGATGAAAAAGATCAGTTTGGAACAGTCGGAGGGTGTAGGGTTGTCGCTGTAACTCCAGAAGGAGTAAAAGTCAGCTTGAGGTTTTTAGGAGATCCAACATATCGTGTTGCCAATGGTCGAGCTCGATATTCAGATTTAAATTCTCGTCTTGCAGCTGGATTGCAAAATAAGGCAATGATGGCTCGTGTTATGCTTGAAGAGCAGGGTGTGCTTACGTTAATAGGTTCTTATTGTGGATACGAACAAGATAATCAACCTTTTGCAATCACGATCAATGGATCAAATGGTACGTATCATGTGCAGTTAACTCCGATTGTTAAAAACAATGTGAATTAAAGAAATCAAGGCAACGTAGAGAGATTACTCTATGTTGCCTTGACAATGGATTTAAAAAACGTTTTTACTGATTATTGTTTTCAGTTAATTTGATGAACTCAGATCTGTTAATAGTATTTTTTTCAAGAAGCGCTTGAGTTATATCTTGAACTAAGTGTGTATGCAGTTCTAAAATTGTTCTGATTTTTGTATATAATCTATCTTTTTCATAAATTGCTTGTTGTCTTATTTCATCAGTAACTGATGTGCCTTGTGATAATTTCGACTCAAGAGCATGTAATATCATTGCGCGATCTTCTTTAGCAAAGTTATCATAACATTGCCCTTTGGTTAATTCTAATGCAGCTTGACCAGCAAGAAGCGCCAATAGTTCATTTTCTTGTTCTTGATTACTCAAAAGTTCTTTGTTGTTACTTGAGCTTAATGTAAAGACATGTCCAAGTTTAATCGCTCGAGGTCGCTCAGTTTGTATATAATTAACATTTTCATTGGCATTGCCATTTGATGTTGTTTCAATTGCAAAACCTTCTTTACCTTGTACAGGTTTGTCAACAGCATGAATTGTTACTTTTACAACTTGTTGTTCTGTTGATAAAATGTGTCGAGCTACAGATTGACCAGCATGATACACAGCAACAACTTCTTTTTCTTTGATGTTCATTGATGTGTTAGGATGTATATGTCTTAATTCACTATCTAGTGCTGCTTCAAAGTCAAAGTCACGAAGGGGACGAGAATCTTTTTTTGCTCTCATTAACGCATATCGTATTATTTTATCGAAAGTATTATATGTACTACCTTCAGTTTCTTGTGCGATAGCATCAATATAATTTTCATCAAGAACTGAGATATTACGTTTTGTTAATGATTTAATTAAATATTTTTTACGACTTTCGTATGATGGACATTCAAATCTGATTTGTTTTCCAAATCGACCATCTTTCAGAAGAGCAAAATCAAGTTCCTCAGGACGATTTGTTGCACCAATAACAATAACTTGTTTGTCTTTGTCATTGCTCAATCCACTCATGTTCGTCATTAAATCGTTTGTTGTTTTATGATCTTTGTCACGACGAACGCCAATCATATCAATTTCATCAATAAATAAAATGAATGGAGCATTTTCTCGTGCATATTCAAAAATTCTATCTAATCCATAGGTGTAGATTAATTCTTGAGTAATATATTTGAATTTAACATCTTGAGCTTGTGTATCATTTTCTTCATTAATTAATGTTTGTAATGCTTGTGCGAAGTATGATTTACCTGTTTGTGATGGACCAGTTAGAAGAATTCCAGTGATAGGAACAGTTCCTGAATTTTGATAACGATGTGGATGTTTGATAAAGTCTGCAAGTTCTTGAGCTAATTCTTCAAGATGCTCAGATCCGATCATATCTTGAAAGTAAACTTTTTGTGTGTTGCTTTCAAACATTGAATTTGTTGTTTTATCAACTTCACCACGCAAATAATTTATAGATTTTTTATAAGCAATGACACTTTTTTCTTTTGTATATTCATATAATGGCTTACCTTGTGTTGTTAAAAACAAAGTGATTGGTGTGATGAAATCACCTGTGTATTTTCGACATGCAGTATCAATATGATTAAATAATCCAAATGCTTTACGAGCTGCATCAATAGCATCATTATTATTGGTATTATGAGCTTGCATAGCTGTGGTTGTATCGATTTGACGTCCAATGTGATTTTTTATCCATTCAATATAGCCTACTGGATCGTGTGCTTTATCGTCTGCTAGTTTGATGGTTATATCTCTGTATGGAGTTGTTGTTTGTACATAACTTATAATTGCACAAGCAAGTGCTGTTGTCCCAATGATACCAGCACCGTATCCAACTAAAGACATTGCTGATTTGTTAAAAAGAACAGGATTATCTTGAAATGCGCGGAAAGCCTTGTTGAAAGAAGTTAATCCAACATTTTCTGCAGCGACTAAAAGTTTCAAGCAATTTTGTTCGTTACTCATTAAAACATTTTCTGTAGGTATTTGTTGATACTCATTTGCCCATGTGCTTTCAGGGTTGAATACTTCTCCCATAAATACACTAAAATTTTCTGCAGTAAGAAGACATATATTACTTTCCATGCAGGGTAGCAAGAAGTCTAAAAAGCATTTGTTTATCATTATGTATAAAGGAAAAGCTTCCGGTGTTGGTAGAGATTCTAGCTGAGTGTAAATGTCTTCAATGCTGTATTTTACTAATTTGATTTCTTGTAGTAATTGTTTTTTTGTAACAGTTGATTCATCGAAATTGATTTTGTTTGCAATCAAAATTTGTTCAACTTGTTCTAGACTACAGGTAATATTACCAGCTTGTTTTTTTAGTTCATCAAGCGCCTCTTCTTGCATTCTTTGTAGTTGTATACGATCAGCAAGAGATAGTTTATCTTCTTGATTAAAGTTGCTTTCTGAAGAGATTTCAATATGGTTGTTTGATGATTGTTGATCTCGTGAAACTATGGATTCAAATGATGATAAAATAAGTAAGGATATTATTTGAATACTAAAAAAATTGTTTTTCATAATGAAATTCTTTCTTTTTTTACATTGGTATTAGTTGTTTTGTTGTATAAAAGTGCACTATGCATCAATGTATACAATACAGTTGAATTATATATTAATAATCTTATTTGTCAAATTTAATAGATTCTTCCATGATTATTGTTTTTCTTGTAAGATACTCTGTAGATTGTTTTTTTGAAGTGAAAAAATTCATAAATTTTATGCATTTAAGGGAGTTGGATAATGACTTATCAGGCAAGAGTTTACTTCGCTTTACCAATCATTTTAATAATTGTTTCTTTGGGTAGTTGTTTACTAAAAAAAGATCATTCAATTCATTTGGAATTAGATAAGGCTTTGCAGCTTGAAAACGTTGTTCCTGTAGCTATTGTAGGTTCAGGGCCAGCAGGTTTAAGTGCTTCTTTATATATTGCAAGAGCTGGAATGAAGGCGTTCTTATTTGGAGGCCCAACGCCTTGTGGTCAATTAACTCAAACAACATTTATTGAAAATTGGCCAGGAAGAGAAAAAGTTTTAGGTGTTGATTTAATGCATGATATAAAGCGCCAGGCAGAGTTTTTTGGTGCATGTATTATTAATGATACAATTACGTATGTTGATTTTTCAACATGGCCTTTTAGTTTAAAGACAGAAGAGGGCAGAGAGTTTAAGGCTTTATCGGTCATTTTAGCTACAGGAGCTCATCCTAAAACATTAAATATTCCAGGTGAAAAAAAATATTGGGGAAAAGGTGTAACTACATGTGCTGTGTGTGATGCACCTTTTTTTCTTGATAAAGAGGTTGTTGTTGTGGGTGGTGGTGATAGTGCTGCAGAAGAGGCTTTTGAACTTGCTAGTTATGCTGCAAAGGTAACCGTTATTGTTCGTGGAGATTCTATGCGAGCTGCAGTAGCAATGCAAAAACGAATGCTAGCTTTTGATAACATTGAAGTTCTCTATAATAAAGAGCTTAAAGGTATTTATGGTGATGATGATGGTGTGAAATCTATGGATGTTTATGATAATAAACTTCACAAGTTAGAAAACAAACCTATTGATGGAGTTTTCTTAGCAATTGGGCATATACCAAATTCTGAAATATTTAAAAAAGATCTTAATGTTGATGATCTTGGTTATCTTGTTATGAATGGACGTAGTCAAGCTGCATCTGTTCCAGGAGTTTTTGCTGCGGGTGAATTACAAGATCCTACATATCGACAAGCAGCAGTGGCTGCTGGAGAAGGAATTAAAGCTGCTTTGGATGCAACATCGTTTTTATACGAAATTGGGTTTAATCTTAAGGTTGGACAAGCTTTAGAGAAAAATTTCTTTGAGAGTTTTTCTGATGAAGTTATTCAGCTACAAGAAATTAATCTTTTATCTGAATTTGAGAAACATGTTATAAATCATAAAGGAGTTGTTGTTGTTGATTTTTATTCAAAAACATGTCCTGGATGCGTTAAAATGTTACCTTCGCTTGAATCAATTGCTCATCATATGAAAGATAAAGTTTCGATTGTTAAATGTAATGTAACGAATTCTATCGAGGTAAGGCATGAATTGAAATACAATCTTGGAATTCATGTGAAAACAGTTCCAACGATTCTTATATTCAAGGACGGTAAGTTCCTTGCTCGAACAAGTGAATTAATGAGTCGTAAAGAGCTTTTTGCTTTTGTTCAACAGTATGTTGCTGATTAGTAGTATCGATATTCAGTTATACAGAACCGCCTGATATTATAGATGAATTTATAATATCAGGCGGTTCTGCATTTTATTATATTTTTTTAAAAATGCCTTCGCTCTTGTCTTTGGTGGGATAATCGACCTTATTATTGCAAATAGAACTTTTTTATTGTTATTCTCATGAAGTAATAAAAATGAATTGACGACTTTTGCATAAAGGGTGATGTCATGTTTAAAAAAGTATGTTTTTTTATATATTTTTCTTTGTTAATAAGTTTAACATCACATTGTGCTGATATGTCATTTTCACAAGATAGTAGTACACAACAAACTTTTATAATACCTACTCATGATAATGTTGCTATTGATTTAGCTAAAATTAAACAGCAGTTAGCTACTCTTCAAACAGAAAAAGTGATTTTTGATGTTAATCAAAATGAAGTATCACATGAAAAATTTCAACGTAAAGGTGTTTTATTAAAGCGAGAAAATTCAATTGGTACCATTTTGATTTGCCATGGATATCTTGGTTGTAAGCGTGATGCAATTGCATTAAAGCATCTTTTTCCTTTATATAATGTTATGTCATTTGATTTTAGAGCTCACGGAGAATTAACTGATGGTCAACTATCTACGATTGGTAGAGATGAGGCTTTAGATGTAATTGGAGCTGTTAATTTTATAAAATCAGATCCTGAAATGCGAGATAAACGGGTTATTGTATTTGGTTATTCTATGGGAGCTGTAGCTTCAATTGAAGCTCAATCAAAAGATAAAACTTTGTTTGATGCGATGATTTTAGATTGTCCTTTTGATTCAACAGACGATTCGATGAGACGTGGTCTTGATAAACAAATGAAGTTTACGTTATTTGGTACTGAAATGGAAATTCCGGGTAAAGAGTTGTATTTAAAAAATATGTATAACGAGAGTGGTATTGCACAGTACATTACGAGCATTTTATTTAAACAGGTTTCATCTCTTGATTCAAATCAAGTTGCAACAAAGTTTGTACGAGTATCACCAATTGACTCAATTAAAAAAGTCTCGGTCCCTTGTTTATTTATTCATTGTGAAAATGATAAAAAAGTCCCGGTTGAGGCGGTTGAAAAATTATACAATAATAAACCAGGTTTTAAACAGCTTTGGATAACTCCAGGCAAAAAGCATTTTGGATCATATAATAATCACCCAGAGCTTTATTGGTATAAAGTTAATAAATTTTTGAATGTAATTGCATCTAGTCAGATTAATAAGCTTCCACAAGAAAGAATTTATGACCATCGCACCCAAAATTTTGAAAATAAGATTTAAAAATAAGAAGGGATAAAAAATGAAATTTAAAATAAGATTATTTTTAATGAGTTTAATGATTGTACCGATGTTACAATCACGATACATTTCTGTTAAAAATGACACAGAATTTTTTGAAGAAATTAATAAATTTGAATTTGCGCTTGTTTGTTTTTTAGAAAATTCAGATGCTCATCATGATGATAAAGATTATCGCAAAGATGTTCGATTGTTGCAAAAAACAATTGATGCAACATCTGATACAGCTCCATATAAAAAGTTACTGAAACATGATTTAGGATTTTTAGTTGTTGATGCACGCAAAGAATCGGTGATGCCATTAATTGAAAAATATAAAATTTCAATACAAGATATGCCGCAGTTTTTATTATTTAAAAATGGAAAAGTTGTGAGTAGTGTGTCTGGTGATTTTGCAAAAGTTAATGGATTTGTTCCAAAGGCTGACTTACTTGACTTTATCGATGATTATTTTGGTAAAGAGCTTGACGGTATTTTAGAAAAAAAAGCTCAAGATGAAAAAGAAGATAAAGAGATGCAGCTTGCTCGGTATGCAGCTTTAAGCAACAGTTATCGTTATCCTTATGGAGCGTATGCACCTTACAATGCAAATGGTCCTTATTCATGGTATGGATACAGTACTTTTTATCCAAGTCGCGGTTACTGGGGAAATGCTTTTTATGTTCCATAATAAATTGGTTTTCATGATATAGTAATTTTTATTATTTTTTCAATACAAGCTCTTACTGCAGCCAATCTGCGTAAGGGCTTTTTTATTTTTTCAAGCTCTTGATTTTCAAGATAGAATATTTTAATTTTGCTCTATTATTGACGCTAAAAAATATAAAAAGGATGAATATGAAACGACAATTTTTACTATCAAAATTTCTATTCTTAATGGTTACAATCGGTATGAATAATATACAAGCTTCTGCATTGGCAGCAAAAGTAGGTAGTGAAGCAGTAGAAGAAGGTGTTGAAGGTGCTACTGCAGGAGCTGCAAGAGCTGAGGAAGCAGCAGTTGCAGCTGTTGCTAAAGGTACTGAAAGAGTAACTGAAAAAATGGCTAATACAGCAGCAGATGATATGGCAAAATCTGATATCGGAGAGGTGAAGCCAGGTGAAGAATCTGGACCTATTGAAAAGTTACCAGATGCTCCAGTGGATATTAAGGCTCCAGAGGAGGTTGTTGGAGCAGCTGATAAAGCGGTAGGAGATGCTGAAGGTGATGCAGCGGATAATATTTTGGGTGATGAAGGTAAGGTAGACGCTGGTGCTACAACTAAAGCTGTTAAGTCGGGTGCGAAAACAGCAGGAAAGCAAGTACTTAAAAAAGGTGTTAAGGATGTAGAATCTGATGGAGAAGCAGCAGCTACTAAAGGTGCCGAAGAAGGTACAGAAGAATCTACCGAAGAGGGTGCAGATAAAGTACCTAGTAAAGAAGATTTACAGTCAGAGGTTCTAAAAAAACAACTTATAAAATTAGATGAAGATGAAGCGGCAAAAGTTGCGGAAAAAGAAGCGGCAACTGCAGCAGAAAAAGAAGCGAACTCATTTTTAGGAAAAATTAAAAGTGGAGGATCAGCTATTTTAGGTGCGGCTGAGCATCTTGGTTCTACTCTTGCGAATGCAGTTTTATTTATGATTCCAAATGTTTTTGAATCAGCTTTTTTAGCTCAACAACAATTGAATGCAATGTTAACAACCTACGCAGCACCGATACAATTCGGTAATATTGTGTTACAGATTCCTGATTCTGCAATGAATATGAGTACACCAGCATCATCAGATTTTATTTATTATGGGATTCCGGTTACATCTATTACAGGAAAAGTGTCTGCTGGTGCATCAGCGATGTATCCTGGTGTTCATGGTCCAGATAAAAATAATAAAATTACTGCAGGTGTTCATCAAGGTTTAACTCAGGCATTTTCACTTGGTTCTTCAAAAAATCAGGCTCCAGCTCGTTACGATTTAGATGCTAAGGCATTATCATCATTACCAATATTTGTTTCGTACAGTAGTCAAAGTTGGTCAACATGGGGCGCTTCAGGAATTCCAGATCCAACATTTACTCAAATGTTAATCAATTTAAATACTGGATATGTATTTTATGCTGATGGATTATCAAATGATACAGAAGCGGCAGGGCTTGTTGGTAAAGGGTCTAAGGAGAGTGTGCAATCATATTTAGCAACAAAGTTGGGGCAAATTTCAACTGGTGGTGCAATGCATTCATATACACAGTATCAAGATACTTTTTCATCATCGCATGGATCTGCAACTGCATCTCCAATTTCGAATCAATTTAATTGTGCTTGTCTCATGAAAAATGGGGAAGTTTTATCAGCTGATACAATGAAGGGATGTGCATCAGGAAAAAACTCAACATGTTTATTAGTTCCAACATTAAATGCATTGTCAGCAGGTTTAATTATTAATGCTGATGGTAAAAAAATGACAAAAGATCAAGATTTAACAGAAGAGATTAAAAAAGGAGCTTTGGGTCAAGTTATACCAATTAAAGGTTTGGGTGATAAATTCGAAGATTATCTTAAATTTTTCCCAGGAGAGCAAAAGGATGCAATCGAAGAATCAGGCCCATTAACAATTAGTCTTGGATTTGGCGCTGAATCAGCAGATGGTACTATTGCAACATCTAAGACAGCAGCAAAAGACGTTAAGGTAAAAGGTGGTGATCCTGATAATTATGCTGCAAAAGGATTGTATGTGTATCAGTGTCAAAATACTGAATTTGCAAAAATGTTACGAAGTCAGGCTGGCGGAGCAGATACATCTACCTATAATAATCATGTGTATGACTTTATTGTATTCCTTGATAAAGAATTAAATCAAGTTCCTTTAATGGCTCCAGCACAGAATCCAGCTAATTTCCATTTTCCTGAGATGGAGTTAAATCCAGCGATTCAATATGTTTCAACAATTATTGGTAATGGTGATTCAAGTGGTTTTTCATTATTACCACAATTGAATATTAAATCATCTCCGGCATTAATTGCAAAAGGAATGCCAGCGACATTTGCACCATTATTTGGTTTAAATGCTCAAGGTGGCTCTTTGAGTATTAGTTATAATCAAAATATTAATAGTAAAATTGGTCCAATGTCTGAAGCTTTAGAGTCTCATCATGAACTTGGGCAACAATACAAAGATATTAAAGAAGCAATGTTACGAATGTTGTATGATGGTCCTTTCGGTAAATATAAATTAAAACCAATTGATACAACAATGCAACCAGTTATTGGTGGGGTTAACCTTGTGATGTATACAGGGTTTAATTCATACCCAGTACCGCAAGATGAAAACGCTACAAATTGTACTGACGTGTTAGTTCCGATGTCAGCACAAGGAAAAACAGTTGTTTTACCATCAAATAATGTAGCTCTTTATTATGGTCTTGTTTCTGATCTTACATACACTGTTGGTCCTGATGGATCATTAAAAGTATTAGAATCTGGATATGCTCATTCACCGTTTTCACAACAAGTTGATGCTTCAACAAAAAAAGTAACATGGAAAATGGATAATTCTCAGGTTGATACATATTATTGGTTAACGCAATTAACAAATATGGGTAAAGCAAATGATCCTAAGTTTGCATTGCCAGATTCATTAGTTGAGTTTGTGCAAGCACGTAGAGGAGCATGGGTTACATGGGTTAATAAATCTTCAGTTAATCAATTGGAAAATTTAGAATATTCAGGTATTCCATGGACAGGTACTGACAATACATTAACAATTATTGGTCAACAAGCCTTAGCTAATAAATTGTATGTATATACTTGTAATCCGAATCCATCAAAACTAACACATGATTATTTTGTTTTAACAAATAGTAATAATCCTGTTGCTTCTGACAAAACATTGGGAACAATGTCAGCAATGTCGGCAACAAGTAAAACAAATATGCTGAGCATGGTATCTGGATTGTTATATAATTCGTCTGGAGCGCCAGTTAAAAATGTTCAAGGTGTTGGGTATCAGATTGATTCTAAAGATTTAATTCAGTCATTATTTGCAACGAATCCAAAAGGTTTTGCAGATGATTTTAAGGCTGATTTGAATGTTGCGTACGGACAATTTATGGCAGCTGAAAATATGCCAGTCTATCCATTTGAGTTTTATAATTTAAAGCTTGGCTTGTATCAAGCTGATATCAATCGAGGAACATTTGTTTACTTTGATGCTGCTGGAGCAGGGTCATCAGATGATTTTGAGCCAGAAGATTATTTTGTTACTGTTGATTTAAATGCAAAGCCAGTTGTATGGGCTGAAAAATTAACAGGTAAAACACAATACATTATGAGTCTTATTACTGGTACGGTGTACAGTCAGACTGGTCCTGAGTATGCGCTATCTCCAGATAAGGTTACTGCAGCCATTGCAGCATTATCACCATCATGGCGCCCAGGGTTGAAGGACAAAATTGATGCTTTAACTGTTGATTATGTTGCACAACAAAAAAATGATAAAGAAGCAACTGATAAAATGAATGCAGATATTAACACCGGTCCTTCTGGTGAGATAACCTGGAAGCAGGCAGATGTCTTAGCTATTATTAAGAGTCTTTCATCGCAACAATATTTACCTGCACCATTTGATTTATTAAAGCAAGATCCGGCATCGAAAAAATATGTTCGAATTTCACCAGCAAGTACTGATGGAACTGATTTCTTGTATACATTCTTTGACATTCCTAATAGTTATACCGATGCGAATGGTAAGCAAATTCATGTTGGAGGAATGTTTGATTCACAAGGTAATCAACTCATGCTTATTGGTAATCTTCAACTAGAAAGTTTATTGGTACAAAATGGTATTTCAGTTGATGATGCAGGCCATGAATCACTTGGTGCATCAAATGTTTTACCAATTATGCTTATAGATAAAGCTGATCATACATTAAAACCAGGTGCCACTGGAAAATCTATGATTTGTAGTAATAGTAAAGATTTTCCAACAGCAGGTATTACTTCACCAATGACATATGAAGGTCGTCAATTTTATTTCTACTTTAATACAATCATGAAAACGTATTATGTTATGGAAATTAATGGTACTGATGTTCGTTATGTTAGTATGGCTGGTGGAGATATTTATAATCTTGATGGTTCATGTCGCCCTGTTACAAATCCTGTGGCATTTAATTCTGCTGATAGCAAAGATATGTTCTTCCCATATTTAAATAATAATAGTTATACACAGTGTATGATGAAGAATGTTGGAAATAAAGGCGCATACGGAGACTTTATTAATATAGAAAAATCATTTAAAGGTAATATTACTTTTAGTTCGTCAAGTTCTCTTGCGGCATTGAATTTATTAGTTGCAGGTATTGATCCATATAATCAGGTGTATGTATTACAATCACCTCGTCCAGCGACAATTCCGCCAATGCCAAATATTAATGTTGCAACTCAATATAATGTGTATTGGGATGAAAACAATCCTTTAACATATACCGTAAATAAGGATTATGTATCGCAAAGTTTGACCTTGTTGCCATTAAATATGAAGGATCGTTCATTTATGAGTCCTTTACCAAGTAGAACTTATCGTGATGCACGATTAGTATTGAAAAAAGGTGTCATTGATCATCTATTATTTGCAAATGATTTGTATGTTGTAAAAACATCAACAGCAAATGTATATACTATGCAGCAAGTTAATAATGCAAGAGTTGCAGTGACTGTTTCATTAAAAAAAGATGCAACAACTGGCGTTAATTATGCAGAAATTGTTACTGGTTCAACAACATATAATTATGAATTTGTGTTTGATTTGTTGTCAAACGAAGAATTAACTAATTATAAATATAATGCATGGAAGGCAGAAGTTGTAGCTTCAGTTGGAGCTAAAATAATATTGGTTCAATATTTACCATCAAATAGCTCAGGCAGTGTAGAGCTATCAACAGTGTCTCTTGCAGATGTGGAAAATGTTCCTGATAATGCGCAAGCGCAAGCTGCAGTAACTAAAGGGATTACTCAGGTTAGAAATGATAAAATTGATGGGCGATTTGTAGCAATAATTCATGCTAAAACTTATTCTTATTTCAATCAAAATGGGTATGTTGATCTTGAAAGTGGTGCATTGTTTGATGATAAAGGCGTTCCTGTTGGGACAACCTTGCAAGTTTCTGATTTATTAAACTTGTTAAATGAACTGTCTGTTTCGGTCATAAGAGATACTGATCGAAAAGCAGCATTGATGTATCGATCAGCACCTAAAAAAGTAGAATCATCAGCTGTTGCAGCAGCTACACAAGCACCAAAAAAAGGTATTTTGGGTCGTATGAGTAGTGCTTTTGAAGGAATGTTGAAAGAGGTTGAAGCAGAGGTTTTTGGACCTTCTCGTAGTTCTGTAAAATTATCTGCTGCTCAACAGCAACAAAAAGTATTACAAGATCAACTTGAAGATATAAAAATTGAAAAAAAGAATAAACAGCTTATCGATCAAATTGATAACGAAAAAGCTAACAGCGTTGACTTTCTTGCTTCAGCGGAACATGACCAAGTTAACTTGGAGCAACAAGTTAAAGAGTTAAAAGTTCTAAAAAAGAATGAAAATTTACAAGCTCAAGTTAAAAATTTACAAGGTTCGGTCCCTGAAAATCCTCAAGATGAAATTGAAGAGCTCGAAAATGAAAATCGATCTTTACAAGAATTAAATGATAAAGCAATGAAAAGAATTCAATCATTGCAGGCAGAATCTGCAGGTAAAAAATCTTATGATATAAATGAGCAAATTATTAAACAGCGTAATATTATAGCAGTTAATGAAGTAAAAATTACGGCTAATAATAATTATATGTATGAATTACAACAAATAGTTACACCGGCATCAAAAACATTGTTTAAAGCTGGTATTTTAGGCCGATTAAGCTCTATAGTTTTTGGTAGATAAAGTATCAATGTTTTTTATCATCTAAGATAGAGCGACTAAGTTTTAGACTTAGTCGCTCTATCTTTTATTATGAACTCTGAGATAATCACCGTAGATTTCATGATACTTTTTGATTATGCTATTACCAGAATAAATAAGTTGTATAAAATATAAATTCTATCATAAAGGTTACTATGAAAATTCAAACAGCTTGGAGTTTAAAAGGTGTTGATGAAATATTAGCACAAGATCTTGTTTCTCAAGGTGTTGCTGTTTTATTAACAGAAGATTTTTCTGCTGCAGATTATGCATCAATAAGTACAATGTTTTCAACTGACGTTGTGGCTTTTTTAGAGCATGAAAAATTTAAAGGTGCAGCAGGAAGTTTAGTTGCTTTACCAATTGTTGAAAAAAATAAAGTTGTCACATTATTTTTTGTGGGACTTGGTAAAAAAGAAGATAAAAAATTAGATATCGAGACATACCGTCGTGCATTAGGGTCATTAATTACCACAGCTCAAGCAAAAAAAATAGAATCATTAGTTTTTGCAATGCCGGGAGCTGAAAATTTTGGAGTTGATCTTGCATTTTTATCACAACAAACAGTGTCGATTATTGAAATTGCTGGATATAAATATGATGCATATATTTCTAAAAAAGATGAATTAAAAGATCTTACGGTAACAATGAGCTTTGCAGCTGTTAATAAAGATGAAGCTGAAAAAGGTTTTAATGCCGGGCGAATTATTGCAGAATCAGTTAATAGAAATCGTGATTGGGTTAATACACCACCAAGTGATTTAACACCAACAAACATTGCTGATATGGCACAAGAACTTGCAAAAGAACATGGATTAAAAGCAACTGTTTTTGATGGTAAAAAAATTAAAGAATTGGGTATGCAAGGTTTGCATGGAGTTTCTCGTGGATCACATCAAGATCCTCGTTTTGTTATTCTTGAATATAAATCTACACAAGCGGATGCACAAACAATTGGTTTTGTTGGAAAAGGTATTACATTCGATTCTGGTGGTTTGAGTATTAAGCCTGCGAATTCTATGGAAGATATGAAAGAAGATATGGCTGGTGCTGGAGCAGTTATTAATGCAATTGTTGCGCTTGCTCAATTAAAACCAAATGTTAACATCGTTGCTGTTGCAGCTATTAGTGAAAATCTTGTAGGACCTGATGCTCTAAAACCAGGCGACATTTTAAAATTTTATAATGGTAAAACAGCAGAAGTAAAAAATACTGATGCTGAAGGTCGCTTAGTTTTAGCTGATGCGTTATCGTATGTTACAACAAATTATAAACTTGATGCTGTCATGGATGTTGCTACCTTAACTGGTGCTTGTATTTATGCTGTCGGACCATTCTTCTCTGCACTTTTATCTGACAATGTAAAATTTTCAGATAAAATAAAAGCTGCTGGTGAACAATCTGGTGATAAAGTATGGGCATTGCCATTTACGCAAGATTTTAAAGCAGCTATTAAATCAAATGTTGCTGATATACAAAATATTGGAAATCCATCAATTGCAGCAGGAACAATTACAGCGGCATGGTTTTTACATGAATTTGTAGAAAATAATACACCATGGGCACATCTTGATATTGCAAGTACAGCATTTAATGTGCCAAATACGAGTTATTATCGTCCTGGTGCAACAGGTTCATCTGTTCGTTTGATAATTGATTTGGCTATGAACTGGAAGGCGTAAGGGTGAACCTATTGTTAAAAAAACATTATATTGTTTTGTTGATGATGAGCTGTGCTCTAAGAGCATCGGAGTATGGTAAAATTGAAATGACTAATTCTCATAAGGACTTAGAGAAAGCAGTTTTTGTTATTGCACCAGATCCTTTACATGTTGAATCTCATCGACAATCAGAAGAGATATTACCTGTAGCTGCTGTTGTTGATGGAAGTAGAAATGGTAATTGTGTACAGATGCCAGATATACCATCTCTTGATGATTGTAAATCTGCTTGTATCAGTTGTTCTAATTCTAAATATGGTCGTGGTGCAATTGCATTGACTGTTTTGGGTGCAATTGGATTAACTTTTGGATTAGTTTATAAACCTCATACTTATAAAGTTTATAATCGAGAGTCGAGTGCTATAGATATACATTATCGACCAGGATGTACAAAGACGGTTAATAAAAACAGTGTTCAAGTAGATTGTGAAAAAACAATATATCCTAATAATCATGCTGTTATATATTCTGCTGGTGATTTAACTAAACTGTGCGCTACATATTCGTCTGGTAGCTTATATCATCAAGAGTGTACAACTGATAAGGGATTACAAACTGATTATTATTGGTATGTTCATGGTGATTTAACTTTTACACGAGGTAAAGATAAATCATCTCAACCGAAGAATTCATCAGCAAGTAATGTCGATTTAGTAGAGCATGTAGAAATGCCGATATATTTACGTGGAAGTATTGAAAATATACATTAAAAAACTAGATAAATGATGAAGTTTTTAATAAAAAATTATAATTTTAAAAAATAATATTGTAATTGATATATCCTTTTTGATCTAATCTATGGGCGATGTAGATAATATATTGCCCATAGATTTTATTTTTTTTAAGGAATCTTTTATGAGATTATTATATTTTATATGTTTTTGTTCATCGTTAATTTTTTCTCAGGAAGATAGTAAACGAATAGAAAATGAATCTTTGAGTATTAAAAAAACACCTCAATTATTTAAAAAATATCGAATGACAGAATTAGAGGTTCCTGGGCGCACGGTTACTTATTATGAAAGAGTGTCAGATAATCAACCATTTTTGACATGGGATCATTTGTATACAGTGTTGTCATTAACAAAAATGTATCGAAAATTTTAGAATTATGTAATTTTGTAGTTATGTGAGATGCAAGGTTGTAATAATAGTATAAATTATGTTGAAAAGGTGGATTAATGAAATTATTTTATTTGATATTTCTGTCTTCATCAATAATGTTACATAGCTCTCAAGAGCAGGGTGAAAGTCATAATCTGAATGTAAGTCAAGAAAATCCATTACATCATGAAATAGATATTAAGTCTTGCCCTCCTATTGCTATTGATACGGTTCCAGATCATCTTCGAAAACAATATAACTGTAAGCCGGTAAAAAAAGATAATACAAGTGATGACAAAAATTTACAATCACCTCTTATGTCTCGTAAAAAAGCTAGTCATAATAGAATGCAGGGATGGACTGATTTTCGTACAGTAGTTGCTGCTTTGAAAAATAACTTAGACGATGATAAAAAATAATAATTTTTTATTCATAAAAATCATGTGCTGTATTTAAAATTAATCCAGCAATCATCATATTACAAGCAAGCGCGGTGTTTCCATAACTAATAAATGGAAGTCCAATACCTTTTGTTGGAGCAAGTCCAGTAGAAACGAAAATATTAATAAGTGCTTGAATGGTGATTAATATTGTTAATCCTTGGACTAAATAAACACCGAATAGATTTTTAAGACTCCATGAAATTTTAAAGCCAAAATATAATAATAATGTAAATAAAGTTATAAGGCAGGTTGTTCCAATAAATCCAGTTTCTTCAGCTATAATAGCAAAAATAAAATCAGTATGTTGCATGGGTAAATAAAAGAATTTTTGTTTTGACTGAGCAATTCCCGTTCCCCACATTCCACCAGATCCGATTGCTATAAGAGATTGAATTACCTGAAAGCCAGCTCCTTGAGGATCTTTCCATGGATCCAAGTAAATCATAATTCGTTTCCATCGATATGGTTGCAAATAAATAATCATACTGGCAACTGGTAATGCCACACCTGTAAGTATTGTTAAATACTTCATATTCATTTTTGCAATAAAAATCATAATCAATATTGTTGCAAGAATGGTTGCTGTGCATCCAAAATCAGGTTGTTTTAAAAGAATTGCGCTGACCAGGAAGCTTATTACTAAAAGAGGTAAATATCCTTTCTTGAATGATTCTCGTTGATCTTGCTTGCGAGATAAAAAAGAGGCAACATAAATGACTGCTGTTATTTTTAAAATTTCACTTGGTTGAAAGATAAAACCAAAGAGATTGAGCCAACGGCTTGAGCCATGAATTCGTTGAGTTAATTGTGATATCAAGGGAAGTGCTGTTAAAATCAGTGAGCTTGAAAATATAAAAAAACTGAGCTGTTGAATAACACTCAGTGGAGTTTTGTAAGCTATATAAAATAATAAAGAACCAAGTACAATTCCGTAACATTGTCGTTGTACATAATAAAGTGGCGACCCAAATTTTTCTAAAGCATAAAAAGAACTCGCAGAATAGACGAAGATGAGACCAAGCGTAATAAGTGTTAAAACGATTGAAATAAATATTGTCGCATTCTGCTGTATTTTTTGTTTGGTAAGCATAAAAACCTGTAATTAATAATTTACTACAATATTACGAATTCAATAATTAATTTTATTGATATTGTATATAAAATATTAAATTTATGCAGTTAATTCTTTTTTGCGATTACTCAGAAGTTTTTCTAGATCAATAACAATCATATTAATATCACGAGCAGCGTCACGAATAGTTGCTTGTATATCGGCAGAAGTTGTGTGTGGAAGCATTTTTCTAGCAATTGCAATATCAAAGACAGCTCGTCTTGCTTGACCAATAGTTTCTTCGTTAATATTTTGAGTATCTTTTATTTTATCAATAAAAATTTGCAAAGTTATGATAAATTCTAAAATTGATTCAGGTGTTGGTATTGCATGAATATCACCATGACACATTTGCTCAGCAATTCGTTCTTTAGAAACTTGATCATGTTTTGTAAAAGGTTCAGTTTCATCTGCTTGAATATCGCTTAGATTATCTTGATTTAAATTTGCGTATATATTGTTGTGTAATGCATAATTCATCATTAATAATAACATTGTGATATATAATTTTTTATTCATAAAATGAAACCTTTATAATGTAGAACTCCCAATACATTATGTATCAGGAGCTCTAATAGTATATGCATATTGCATAAATTCACAAATTATATCATGAATAGATGCATACAATCTTATTAAATCAATGAATTAAAATATTCTGCCCATGTTTGAGGCTGATCTTTTTTCTTTGATATTTTTTTCTTTGTAGATGTCGTTTTTGTAGGTGTTGATTTTTGTGTTGAATGATTCATTGCATTTAATTTTTTATGTTTTTTGTCAATTTCACGTTGTAATTTTTGTTCTTCATTCTGCAATTTATCGTTTTCGCGTTCAAGATTTTTATTCATTTTTTCTTCATGCATTCTTTGTTCATGATTTTGTCTATGTTTATCTAAATGATGTGCAGTATCATAAGCATCGTGTTCATCAGCTGTAGAAATTGTTGTACCATCATATTGATTATCATTTCTATCTTTATCTACATGATGCATTTCATCATAACTCTCTTCAGTGAAATGATGGTTATGATGTTCAGCTTGTAATACAATGCCAGATGTTAAAAGTAACATTGACAATGTTAATTTATTTGATTTTTTCATACGATTCCTTTTTTTAGGTGAATCACTCACCGTGAGTAATTCTATACAAAAATATAGTATCATTTTACTCTGTATTAATTCAATGATTTTTAAATTAAATAATATTCTATTTGTCGTGGTCGTGATGTTTACATTTAAAAAAGGGTCTGTTGAAAGAAATCAACAGACCCTTTTTTAATTTAAATAGTAGCTTAAGCTACAACAACAGCTGGTGTTGCAACTGCACGAGCAACAGGTGCTCCAACAACAGCAGGTGTTGCTACAGCAAGACGACGAGCACGAAGACGAGCACGGCGTTCAGCAGGTGTTTCAACGACAGCAACTCCAGGTGTTACAACCGCAGCACGAGCAACAGGTGCTCCAACGACAGCAACTCTAGGTGTTGCAACCGCTGCACGAGCATAAGGATCTACACCAATACGAGGATCTGCTACAACAACAACAGCTTCTAACTGTATAGTTGATGCTGCAATAATCATTGTTAAAGTTAATATGAATAGTTTTTTCATAATATTCTCCTTTTTGATTTTTGAATTACTCACTGCGAGTAACCCTATACAATAACATGGTATCATTTATTATTTATTGCATTCAATAGTTTTTCTAAAAATAATACAGTTTGTGGTGTTTATTTATGCTAGTAATAAAAAAAGCTCCGCAGAATTATCTCTGCGGAGCTTTTTTTATTATTTTCGTTTGTTTAATAAACTGCACGTCTAACAGGTGCTACGACAACTGGATCAGCAACAACTGCACGTCTAACAGGTGCTACAACAACTGGACGTCTATAAGGTGTTGCAACCGCAGCACGAGCATAAGGATCTGCTACAATTGGACGTCTGTAAGGTGTTGCAACTGCTGCACGAGCATAAGGATCTGCTACCACTGGACGAGCGTAAGGATCTGCTACAATAACAGCCTCTAGCTGTATAGTTGATGCTGCAATAATCATTGTTAAAGTTAACATGAATAGCTTTTTCATAATATTCTCCTTTTTTATTTTTGAATTACTCACCATGAATAATTCTATACATAAACAGACTATCATCTATGATATGCTTAATTCAATAGTTTTCAGTATTGATTTAATCTCTGAGGGTGCAATTCCCCGAAGCTCTGCTTCGTAGTCCTTGGTAAAAGTGATATACTAAATTCAAATGAGTTCATATAAACACAAAAGCCATAACGTATCGGTCCTGATGTATCACATA
>Ga0209390_10000956_pt1 | contig 57073 bp, 37 predicted proteins | sample BON01_FD_187212 | JGI IMG/M metagenome (GOLD analysis project Ga0209390, IMG submission 187212) | Freshwater microbial communities from Lake Bonney liftoff mats and glacier meltwater in Antarctica - BON-01 (SPAdes) (version 2) | ecosystem: Environmental > Aquatic > Freshwater > Ice > Glacier...
AGGAACGCTTCCGGGGTAAACCGTTTCGCTCGCTCTGGCGCACTACCGTCGATCTTCATTACCACGACGTATTTTTCGATGTGAACGTCGATGCCTAGCTTGATTACTTCGCCCAACGCGCTTGAATCCTCTGCGGATGATGTGGGGGGGATTTGATTTGTGGTCATAACATTGTCAGCTTTGCGATCTCATCGCTCCTGACAACGCCCCCCATGTCATCTTTTGCTCTTTTGCTCTCCTCCCATAGCAGGGTCAATCCTTACTGTTTGCACAAATTATATCGGAATCGAAATTGGCGGAATTGTTTGAGTATTCATAAATACCTTACTCAACCAGCTAATGGCATGAATCCGACTCTGTTTGACATATTTTATTTTGTCAGACATCAACTCTAGCCATGCCCACCACCGTTCGTTCCTTCCTGCGCAACTTTGCCGACTACAAAGCCAAGGCTCGGAAGGGAGAAATCATCCGCGTGCAAGATCGTGAAGGAGACTTCATCTTCACTGCGGCAGCGCAACCGAAGTCGCTGCTAGGTGCCGCTCGCGGCAAGATTGAGGTCACCGAGGATCTCACGCAGCCCACCCTTTCCAATGATGCCTGGCGTCCCGATTTGGGATGAAAAAGAACGGCTGCAAATACCTCCTCGATACCCACGCCTTGATTTGGGCAGCCATGGACGAAGATAGGCTCGGCCGCAAAGCCGCTCGGATAGTTGCCACGACACCCTACTCCCAATTGGCGCTTTCGGACGTATCCCTGCAAGAGATCGGCCTGCTCCTTCATCTCGACAAGATTCGAACAACCGGCCGACCCGAACGAGTCTTCAACACCTTACTAGACTATGTTACCGTTCTACCGATCACCCTCGGCATCGCCATAAGCGCACCATCTTTACACCTCCCCCACGGCGATCAATTCGATCGCATCATCACGGCGACCGCCAAGGCACACAAACTGACATTGATCACCAAAGACGCCAACATCACCGAATCCAACATCGTGCCCTGCCTGTGGTAGCATGATAACGAATCCTTCAACCCTACGCGGCTTAGCGGTCTCCGCGTTGAAAATATCTGCCCCTCAGTAAAAAAAACAACTTCAGTGCGTAGTCGGTAGACGGAGCCATTAGGGTCCATTTGTTCTTCAATCGCCCATTTTGGGCACCAATTTGTTCCTCTGTCGCCCAAAGGGCGCCCGCCATCATCACCCCTTCGGGGCACGATTTTCGAGCGCACCATCTCCGCACTCCCATGCTCCGTCATCACCCCTGCGGGGCACACTATTCCGGCGCACCATCTCCGCGCTCTCGCGTTCCGTGTGGTTAAAAACTAAGTAGAACTAAGGTCCCTCCGCTTCCCTGTAACTCGCCATCCCCACATCAAAGGGACACAACAGGAGCGGTTGCTACCGCTATTTTCGGACTGCGCCCATATCGCCCGAAAAATCGTCGGCCGCGATTTCCTCAACCCAATCCTCAGTGATATCTTTTTCGGGTGAGATGAGTTTTACTGGGTTACCGAGGTAGTCCAGTCGCTTGCCAGGGTAGATAGAGGGACCAACGGGGTCATGTCGTTACTTTGTCAGCATTAGGGGATTGAGATTTCCGGACACTACTGGGTGGTTCGCTAAATTCAGCAACTTATTGAGGGAGAATATTATGTCCTAAAGTATGATTTCGAGGCGAGCCGTGAAAGATGACAAAGTAACGACAGGCTCCTAGGATTAGCCCCCAGTTCGTATTCCTCGCCTGTGCGAGGTAGGGCTAACCGACTCAACAATGACCCGTTGCAGGTTTGAGCTGGCCGCTGCATCACGGACGGTAAATTCGAAATCGGACCTACTCGCACTGACTTCCACTCGGGGAACTCTTATCACTTCGTCTTCCGTGTTTCGCCGTTTTCACCTCGGTCCAGCAAAGGACATTGCCTAGCCACTGGCTGCCAACTCACGGTTCCCCCTTTATGGCGCGCCAAAACTATCTTAATTCGTTCTTGGATTCCGCCTATCGGCAGCCCTCACAGCCCGCGGTGATCTACTTGCGGCGAGGGGAAACTGAGGATACTTCACTCACCTTTCAGGAACTCGCCGATGCCGCCCAAAGCTGGGCGCGCGGGTTTCTCGCCACCCGCGAATCGAAGAACCCGGTCATGCTGGTCTATCCGCCCGGGCCAGAGTTTTTCGTCGCACTTATCGGGTGCTTGTTTGCCGGCGTGATCGCCGCCCCGGTGCCGGTGCCGCGGCCCGGCGAATCGCTCCGCCGCCTGCAACAGATCTCGCGGAAAACTCAATTCGGCGCCCTGATTTCCACGCGGGCCGCACTCGCCTCCATTACCCAAGACGCCGGCGCGAGAGACGCGATGGGGTCGATCCAGATGCTCTGCCACGAAGACTTCGTGACCCGTGATTCCAGCGGGCCCGACCAGCTCCCCGGCCTGTCGCGGCACCCAGATAAACCCATCTTGGTGCAGTATACGTCGGGCTCGACGCAGGCGCCTCAGGGTGTCGTGGTGAGCGGCCGCTCGCTAGCAGAAAACGGGAAACTCAGCGCGGAGAGCATCCATTATTCCGACCAGCGGTGCAGCGTGAGTTGGCTGCCCCACCACCATGATCTCGGGCTCTTTGGCTCCCTGCTCTACCCGCTAATGTATGGCATGCGAACCGTGCACATGGCCCCGCACGCTTTCGTCCAGCGTCCGGTGCGCTGGTTGAGGGCGATTAGTCACTATCACGGCACGACCGCTGGCGGACCACCGGTCGGCTTCGAACTGTGCAACCGGTCAATCTCCGACGGCATGCTCGACGGCCTCGACCTGAGCAGTTGGGACACCGTTTTCTGTGGCGCCGAACCGGTATTCTCCGCCCCGCTCGATCGATTTTTCCGACGATTCGCGGCGGTTGGCCTCTCCCCGCGCGGCTTCGCTCCGGTCTATGGACTAGCCGAGGCCACGATCTTTGTGGCCGGAACGCCCCGAGGCGACCGCACTGCACCACCGCCATCGGAGGTCAGCGGAAAACGCGAACCCTGCCTCCTCACCCCGCGGTCGCGCCGCCAAATCCGCATCGTGGATCCCGTCACCCATCGGGAGGTGCCAACGGGGAAGCCCGGCGAGATCTGGGTGCACGGGCCTTCAGTCGCTCTCGGTTATCTGACCGATCGACTCGAAACGCCTCTGCCGTTTCGCACCCGCACCGAACCCGACGATGGCATCGATCACCTGAGGACGGGCGACCTCGGTTTCATAGAGGGAGATTGGCTCTACATCACCGGCCGAATCAAAGACCTGCTGATCGTCAACGGCGTGAACGTGCATGCCGCCGACATCGAGTGGATCGCCGCCGAATGCGATGCCGACTTGAACGCTTCCGCGGCGGCGGCGTTTCACCGGGAAGACGCGGATCACGGTGACGTGATCCTCCTGATCGAAAGCTACCAAAAAGCCATGGCCCCAACCGAGATCGCCCGACTGAAGGGTATGATTGGGGACAAAGTTCTCGCCGAAACTGGTGTGGCCCTTTCGAGAATCGAGATTCTCCCACGAGGTGAGCTCCCCAAAACCACCAGCGGAAAGATCCAACGTAATCGAGCCCGGTTGAACCACCTGACCCGAGAGCCCATCCCTTAAATTCTCCCTCCTGTTATGAATGTATATCGCAAAACGCTCCACGTAACCGACCTGTCGGAATCTCGGCGTATCCTCCAGAGCCGAGAATTCGACGTGCCCGATTTTGGGGCAGGATTACGTGCCTTGCAGCGGGCTACCGACCTCGTTCTGCCTAACATTATCGGGATGGCGGAAAGAGTGCTGTTCTTCGTCAACGGCCCCACGCACCTGCAGCGGCGCAAAGCGTTTATGGCCTTCTTTCGAGAAAGTAATATCCGCCAATGGGACGGCGAATTCCGGGCGATCGCCGAGACGGCAGTCGCCCGACTGCCGGAGGCGGGCGAGGTCGAGTTGATCAGTGCCTTTTCGAGCCCGGTCATCGCTTTGGCCAATTGCCGCCTGCTCGGCTTGCCCGAAGAAAACTACCGAGACTACAACGATTGGGCCATGGAAATCTCCACTTCGGTTCTATCGGTGCTCTCGGTTCGCAGCGCGCGCCGCGCCGAGGAAGTCGCCGCTCTTTTTGCCACCGACCTTAAATCCCGCTTGGCGGCTCGGGTGGCCCCGTCGACTCCGGCACCCTCCATGTTCGATTTCCTCGGTGAAACCCTCCCCGCGAACACCCCTGAGGAGGAACGCCTCTGGACGGTGATGGCGCTGTATATGACCGGCCTCGCCACCCTCTTAACCTTTTCCAACATTCTGAATCACATCGCCAACAGTACGACCGACTACCGCCGGATACTCCTCGATCCAGATACAAGTGAACGCACCTTCGACGACTTAATCGGGCAGAGCGGCGCAGTGTTGCATATGCAGCGCATCGCCCGACAGGCCACCGAAGTCGATGGAGTCTCTTTGACCCCGGGGGACTCCGTGATCGCGCGCACCGTCGATCCCGACCTCGCCCCGGCGGTAGGGGGCTGCCCGTTCTCGGGCGCCGCCTCGAATGTCATCGGGACGGCCGCAGCGACCGCGACCACCCAAATGCCCTTCGGTGTAGGCCTGCACAAATGTATCGGCGAAGACTTTGCCAAACGGATAATCCGCCACGGCATCACCGCGTTCCTGACCCGTTTTCCCGATTTCCGGGCCACGGAACCCTCGGCCACGGTCAAGCCTATCCCGAATATCAGCGGACATACCGTATTGCGTTGCCGATTGGACCCTCCCTAGCCCGAGTGTCCCGAATCCTGCCATGAATACGCCCGCTAAAAGCTCACCCGACCGTTCCGAGTTGAGTCGATTTCTCACCAGCCAGGTAGCCGCTCGCTTGGACTGTCCAGTCGAAGCAGTCGGCCTCGACTCCGACTTATTGCGGCTCGGCCTCCAGTCAATCGACGCGGTCGTCATCAGTGGCGAGCTGGAAGACTACACCAAACGAGAGGTGGATCCCACGCTGCTGCTCAGCTACCGCACCATCTCCCAGATCGTTGACGCTTTTATCGAGCTCCAAGTTGACGCCGATTAACCATTGCGTCGAAGGCCGGGGACGATGGTCCGCGAGTAACCGATGTCCTACCAAGCCCTTATCTTCATTTTTGTTTTCCTGCCGGTTGTCGGAATCTGCCACCGGCTAGCACTACGTTTCGCTCGCCCCACGGCCAAGACCTTACTATTAGTCGCCTCCTTGTTATTCTACGCCCTCGGAGATCTGTCCTATCTGCCGATTTTGGCCGGCTCGGTTGTCTTCAACTTCCTTGTGGGCAAGCATCTGATGCACATCGGACGGCAAGCCAAGGCCAGAGCCTGGGTGCTCGGGGGCGCGATTTTGGCGAACCTGCTGCTCCTCGCGGCCCATAAATACGGACTGATTTCCGTTGAGCGCTCCGGGGGCCTTGGCGGGGTCACCGCGTTGGCTTACGCTGGGGCGATTCCGCTCGGGATGTCGTTCTACACCCTCCAGCAGATTACCTATCTAGTCGATGCCAGCCATTCGGCCAAATGCCGGTCCGATTTTAGCAGTTACGCCCTCTACGTGACCTTCTTCGCCCAAATCGTGGCTGGGCCGATTGTGCGTTTTTCCCGCAACCGAGCACAATTCACCGAGCTCGTCGGCCGCGTCGTCAATCGCGAACAGCTACACCGCGGGCTCTCCCTGTTCATCTTCGGCCTCGCCAAAAAAGTGGTGGTGGCCGACAGCCTCGGCCGTATCGTGAATCCCATCTTCGCCCACGTCGCCGAAGGCGGAACGCCTAGCTTACTGGCGGCTTGGTTGGCCGCCTATGGTTTCTTGCTCCAAATCTACTTCGATTTTTCCGCCTATTCGGACATGGCCGTGGGCATAGGGCTGATGTTCGGAATCCTCCTGCCGATCAACTTCAATTCTCCCCTGCAGGCCGTCTCGCCCACAGATTTTTTCGGCCGGTGGCACATCACCTTATCCGCGTTTATTCGCGATTTTGTCTTCCTGCCCACCCTCAACCTCGTTCGTCGCCTCACTCCCGGCGAAAGGGTGCGGCGCATGATGGTCGCCTGGTCGGTCGCCACTCCGATCAGCCTCATGGCCGTCGGCCTCTGGCATGGTGCGACTGGCACATTTGTGCTCTGGGGTTTTTTAGGTGGTCTCAACGCGGTGGTTTTCCAGCTCATGACGATCCGTCGGCAAGTTCGCCCAACGGGCAAGCGACGGTTTCACGTGCCGCGCTGGGTTCGCCGCGTCGTCATCCTGCTCACCTTGCCCATAATCACCCTATTATTGCGGGTCGAACAAGTAGGCGAGGCGTGGGCGATTCTGAGCGGCATGTTCGACTGGTCGCTCACGGCTGGCACCTCCCTCCCTCCCTTATTCTACGGGGCTGCGGATAATTTCGAAATCATGAACGGATTCCGCCAGATCGCTGAAAGTCCCGCCTATGCCATCATCGGGGTCGGGGCCGCATTTGCCATCACCCTCTGGGCCCCGAATACTAATAGCATCTTTAACCTCACCCACGACGACGCGGTCGAAGTGGCCCCGACCCGACTGCGTTGGTGCGAATCGATCACTTGGGCAATTTTCACCGGCTGCGTCTTGACGATCGCCATAGCATTCATCGGCTACCGGTCCCCCCTTCCCGTAATCTACGGGCAGTTCTGATGCGCCGCGCCCACCGCTTCTACTTCCTCATCGTGCTCACCCCACTTGCAGTGCTCGTCGCTGGCAATGTGGTGCTCAACTTCTGGGTCGACCCGCTAAATACTATCCGCGACCACAAGCTGACCACCCGCACCTACGCGCTGCCGGCCCTCTTGGCTGAACTTGAGCTTCCGGCCGCCTCCGAAGCAAACTTCGACACCTATATGATCGGTACATCCCGCAGTCGCTGGGGCCACGATATCCGCCAATTTCCCACCGTTCTAAATCTCGGTGTCGACAAAGCGACTGATCGCATGATCGACAACCTCCTCGTCGGCCAACTACAAACAAGCAGTCGGGCCGGAGTGTATCTGGTAGATACGATGGGGCTCCTCCAAGGGGTCGACCGAGCGCTTAACGGGAGATTAGTGACACAACTATTATCGGCCGGAGTCACCAAAGTTTCCCTCCGACAACTCATTGGCCAAATGCAAAGTCGCTTCACGCCAGGCCCTGATGCATCTCGGGACCCCAACGCACCACCTGAACCGGTCGGCGTGGATCTAGATTTCAACCAGAGAATGGTCACATATATGCGTTATGCGCTACCGGTGAGGCCACACAGCCAGGCCGTAATCGAAGAACGTATCCAGCGTATCAAAGAGCTCCCGGTCTCGCATGATGCCTTCGTCCTATTCTACGACGGTCCGTTCTCGCCCACTTATCTCTCCGACCCGTTCATTCTCGAAGCGTTGCACCAGCGCGCCAACCTCTGGCGCCAGGTCTTGGCGACCAGCAATGCGACGCGGCCCGGTCCGAGCGGTGAGGAACGGCCTCGCGTCACCGTGGCCTATGTATCCTACGCCACCCCGACCGACTGGGATGAGCCAGCCGGGACCGAAATGTGGGCCGAGGCAAACTGGTGGGACCCACTGCACTTCAAGCCAATCGTCGGTCGAGCGCTGCTCAAACAGCTGATGGTCGACGCCGCGAAAATCCAGCAGGCGATGACGCACCCCTGATTATGTCGCAGTGCGCTCCCACGGGCGCTGCGGTGATCAATTCAGGCGGGTAATTGACCAAGCCGAGTTTAGATCCCCCAACCTTTGGTGATGCCCCCGCGCCATCAGTGCCCCAAGGGCCCAGACCCGTTTTCCAGGTGCGCGCGATTGTAAATTTTTACCCAGCCACCCCACCGGGGGAGAGAACATGAGATTGAATTTCCTAAATAAGAGCCAATCTTGGTTATCACTTACCCGCAAAGATGCCGTGGAAAACTGATTTTGGAGTGCATTGAGCGTAATTGCGAAGAGATATCCGGGTGAGAAGCAGGGGCGGTTTCCGACTGCAGACGAGTTCCTTGATCACGTTTTCGCCGGCAGCCCGGCCGTTGTAATCACACCACCCGGCCAAAGGAAACGAGCTCAACGGGAGGTTGGTCGACCAGAACCTGATACCGGTCGGCCCGGCAGGCGATGAGCAGGTTGTCACCCGCTCAACTAGTCTTGCCCTTCACGCGGTGGCGGATGCCGATGAGCCGGGCCGAAGCGGGCCACTCGCCCTCGGGGGGGCCAGATCGGCCACTTACGCGCCGTCGATATCTGTCGCGCGCCAGTGCGTTTCGCGGCGCGGCAAACTTTTCACCCGACTGGCCAGGCGCGCGGCGTTGATAAACTTCAACCGCAGCTCCTCCCGCCGCACAGCGGCTTTGTTCATCAGGACGGCCAAGCAAAAGCCGGAGTTGGCGCGCCCCACGCGCCGGCGCACATGCCTGGGCAGGTATGGCCCAGCCAAACGGATACAGTCGCTATATCCACTCCGCCTTCGATCCAAGTCGTAGCAAACTGGTGCCGAAGATCATGATGATCGATTTTAGGAATTCCGAGTGAAGCACAAGCCGCCCCTGATCCCAAAACCGAACCAACGCCGAAAAGCGGATCAACCGGTTGATGATTTTCACCCAATTTCATCCGCTGAATGAGATTCAAAAATCATCGCTCATAAGATTCACGCGGGGAGCACGAGCCGCCTTCTCCCCAAGGATGGTGACCATACCGCGCTCTTCATCAACGGTGAGCTCGAGTCATCCTGCTAGATTCTCCCGCTCTTACCCCCGTGTAAGCCAGTCCCTCCACCAAATCTCCAAGGCTTTGTCCCCGTCGGGAATGTGATTGACGGATCTCTTTCACTAAGTCGCCAAACTGAGTGCGATTGGGCAATTGCAGGAGTTTTTTGAGGGAGCGCAAAAGCTTCAAAGACGCCGCTGGATTCGCATACATCAATCCCGCATCTCCTCCGATCCTGAACCCCTCGCGCAGAAACCAAACCGCCCCGTTAACGATCGTCGGACTGTTACCAGCTCTTTCCGTGGCAGCTCGATTTGGCGTGAACGCCGCTCCTGCGTTGAGAAAATTGTGGCGCCAAACCTCGCCGTTTTTAGGTTTAACCCTCCGCAGTTCCCTCTTCCATAACCTTAGCCATGTTCGCCCAAGGGTTCTGTGAAAACGAAGCCGAAACTGCTGAGTTCCAGCTGACAATTCGGGGCTGATCTTAACCTCGGCTTCGTAAATCCGGCAGGCATCACGAAAAGTGACGCCGACTTGCAAGGTGCCGTCTCGTCGTGCCCCTCCGCTCGTTGCATCCGGCACATCCCTCAGTTTGTCTTTCGTCCCCTTGAAGGCCGTTGTCCTGAGAGACTTCCACCGAAGTCCATTATTCGCCCGAATGCGGGCGTGGTAGATGTTCGTGGCCACATCACGAACCAGGTTGGGGACATTGGTTGAGGTCACCTCCGCGACACCGAATATAGGAGAACTCCAGCCGAATCCCTTAATCTTACGTAAGTCCCTGGTTCTTCCAAAAGGACTGGAGGGCGCTGTTGGCTCGATCCCGCTGCGCGGGACCGTCGCTTCGCGCCGTCCCATCTCCGGCCCGTTAATCGGAACTCCGTCGAACCTTCACGCCTTACGGCCAGGGCTTCTAAGGTCCTTTGCAGTGGGTAGGCACCGTTGCGTACACGGATGCATTCATAGGCAAATCGACTCATCAACCCCACCCCACTTTGCGCAACAGTAGGCAAATTCAGACACCATTTTCATGCCGGAGTAGAGGAAAGGGCACAATTCAATGATTTACTTTCACCTCCCGTCAGATAAAGCCAGTTCGAGACTAGACCACCCTCGCCAGCAAGCTCGATGAGCTCAACCGTAACCTCGATTCACGGGTCACCATCCAAGGTTGGGACAAGTTTATCCAACGGTCTGATCTCGCCGCACTTTACGATCTCGAAAGTGAACTGAACGATCGAGAGAACCCCGCTTCAGACCAACGCCAATCCCGAGAGTCCCACAAATTACTTTTTCAAGAATCAGATCCAATCCCACTGATGCAAACCACCTCCCCCTCCGAAACGACGTCCCCCCACGAATACGAACGCGAGCGCGTGCCCGAACATGCGACCAAGGGTCCCGGATCGTTCTGGGGTATGTATGCCGGGGAACACACCGCCGGCACCGAGTTTATGATCGGTCCGCTTTTTGTCGCCTGGGGCGTCGGGGCCTGGGACCTGATCACCGGTCTACTACTGGGCAACTTCCTCGCCGTACTCTCGTGGCGCTTCGTCACCGCCACCGTCGCCACCGGCACACGCGAAACGCTCTATTTCAAACTCGAAAAAATCTGCGGGGCCAAACTCGCGGTGCTCTACAATCTAGCGAACGGAGTGCTGTTCTGTTTTCTGGCAGGCGCCATGATCACCGTCTCGGCGACCGCCATTGGCGTGCCTTTCCCCAGTATCACGATGCCGACGTTTGCCGACCTCTATCCGACCGGCATGGCCTGGACTATTGCCTGCATCGTCACGGGACTGCTCATCACGCTGGTGGCCGTGCGCGGCTACGCCTTTGTGGCCAGGATGTCGAACGTCGCCGCACCTTGGATGTTTCTCATTTTCGTCGCCTGTGGTGTCGTGACCTTGGGCAAACTGAATACTACCGACGTCATCGCCTTACTTGAACCCGCTCCTGGGATGGAGCAGAAAATTGGTTTCTGGGGCATCGTCTTCTTCTCCTGGTTCTGTAACGCGGCCATGCACCTTGGCATGGCCGATATGTCCGTCCTACGTTTCGCGAAAAAACCCTCTTCCGGCTGGGCCGCTGCCGCCGGCATGTATCTCGGCCACTACGTCGCGTGGATCTGCGCGGCCTTACTTTTGGTCTATTGGGTGCGCGAACTCGGAGCCGACCCTATCGAAGGAGTCTCCCCTGGCCCCATGGTTTTCGACGCCGTCGGCTGGGCCGGTATCATCTGCGTAATCATTGCCGGATGGACCACTGCCAACCCCACCATTTACCGGGCCGGACTCGCCTTCCAAGGCGCGCTCAGAAAACTCTCCCGAGCCCAGGCCACCATCCTCGCCGGACTGGTCAGCACCGCCGCCGGTATTTTTCCAGCCTTCGCTATGAACCTCTTGGGCTTCGTTGGAATCTACGGCACAATCCTAGCTCCCATCGGAGCGATCATCTTCGCCGACTATTTCCTTTCGCCTCGTCTCGGGCTTCCTTCTGAGCCCGCTCGCCAAACCGGAACCACCTTCAATTGGAACGTGCTAATCGCATGGGTGGTGCCGGTGAGTATCGCCCTTTACATTCACTTTTCCCAAGGCATCCCCGCCCACTTCCTGCCCCTACCCTGCTGGCTGGCCTGTGGTATTCTCTACCTCGGCTTAACTCGCTTAAACTCCGGTTCGCATAATCCCATCGTATCGGCCTCGACCCCTTCCCTCTGATGAAATCCTTGTCCAAAGTAATCGGGGCCCTTGCCCTCATCGTGACCCTAGCAAGCCCCATCATGTTCGCCACCGATGCCCTGTCGGAAACGGCGATGAAAACGGCTCTCCTCATCGCCGCAGTCGCCTGGTTCAGTGTGGCACCAAAACTAATGTCCCCACGCTGAAGACTCATGGTTTGGGCAGGAATTGTCCAACCAAGCTTCTAAATCTGTGCCGAACCATTCGATCAAATTGGGCACCATTTTTATGCCCGAGTATTGGAGAGATTATAGGACGTTTGGCGTTACCGATATCCAGCCCTGATCAGCTCCTATCCTAACAAACAACGTCGGGGGCGTATCTTTTGAAATGAACAAAAAGCACTATTGTTGCCTCAGGGTGGGACCGTCTTTCCATTTAGCAGCGTAGGTGGTGGTCGAAGGCACCTCCGGAATACCGTACTCATTTCGCTGCAACTGAGAAATCAAGAGCTCCATCGCTCGACCTCCCGCCATTTTGGGCTGCAGATCCAAGCCCGAAGCGTCCAACGGGCCACTGACAATAAGATTGAGACAGCAAAACCCGTGCGTTTCAGGGATTTTGCAGCCCAGTTCTTTCATCCAGTGAAAAACCTCCGGACGATGGGCCAAAACCACGTCTGGTTTGGTGAATTGAAACCACTCCACAAATGCTTCTCGCGTCAACTCATTGGTCGCCAATGGAACGGTGAGCTCATGGTCCGTATTGTGACTCCAATATGAGGCAAAGGCTGCTTCCCAGCGAAAGAGCAATCTACGGTCATGGGCCTCCGTAAGGATGAGTCCCGGCCTCTGATAACCCATTTCTATAAGTTTGCTCAAAGCAATGGTCATGGACCGAAAATGGTCCGGACAGACGGTATGAATCGCCGGATCGGCGATCAGGTAGTCGGTGTAAATGCCGGTCAAATGATCCCAGTCCAACTCCGAGGTCGCGGGCGTCCCTTTAATCGGCAAAAACAAAACGGCTCGGATCCCCCGCGACGTCAGAATGCTGTTGAGTCTCGGTAGCGAAATATGTTCTTCGCCGAGGACGAAATGATCGACCTTGAAACCGAGGCGTCCCGCCGCCTCCGTTGCCCCGCGGAGAATCAGGCTATGATAGGCGGCGGCGCCGGGCGAGCGGTCCTGATCGCTTTCAAGATCTACCACCGCCGTAACCCCCCGGAACGAACCCACCGAGGATCTTCTAATTTCGGACATAATAGCCCCGGCCAACGGATTGTAATCGTAACCAAACTCCTTCGCCGCGCACTTAACCATTTCGCGTGTCTTGGCGCTGACCCGAGGGTTGTTCCTGAGGGCATCAGATACCGTCGTATGAGAAATCCCGAGTTTCCGAGCAAGCACTCGAATCGATTTAATTTTGGAGACAGGCATGAAAAAACGACTGATTTAAAAGTTGGTATCAGACTGTCCGAAAATTGCAATAATTCGAGAGTGCAGAGAGACCCTCATTTATCGGGCACTTTTCCCGTCAGGGCACGGCGACATCCCAAACGCGGGAGAAACGGGAACTTCCACTCTCACCTTCAACCGTCAACACGACAACATATTTGCCCGCCACAGTGTAGGTATGAATGGGGTGTTGCTCGGCCGAGATCGTGCCGTCACCAAAATCCCAATGCCAGCTCGTGACTTGGCCCTCTGACTCATCAAGAAACGCAATGATCCGGCGCTTCAGATCGATGACCTTAAAATTCCAGTTCGCCCTTAAATCCGGCCCTCGCGTGCGCTCGATCGGCTTCAACCGAAATGCGACCAACTCGTCCGCCTTCCCATACATCGTATGACTTCGGGAAAGATTCCAAAATCCTGCCCGACTCTTTTTTTCGGCGTCATCATAGTCAATAATTGCCCAAGATAATCCAATCAACTGATTCTCTTGAAACACACTCTGGGTGGAAAAAGCGGCGCCTTGGGGTGACGCGTGATCAAAGACCGTGATAAAAAACTCTAGGGTAAGCTTTCCACTCTCACCGGGTCGAAAGTCGTAGACGGTGGCAGCGTTGGCATAGGGGAGACTTTTCAACCACTGCTGCGTCCCCCAGAGCATGGTCCACGATTTGTCTTTGGCGGGAGTGAAGATATGATAGTTCTGAGCGTGGGTGCCGTGGAGGGTAAAATACGCGTCCGTCGCGCTGAGCACATCGTGATTGATCCGAAATTTTTCTATCAAAGGCCCCCCCGAAAGATCTCCATCCACCACGATTTCAAAGGTATCGTTCTTCAGCCCCGATTGCCCAAAATCCCAATAGTCATCGTAGGCCTCATAAAGAAAATACAATCGGCTCATCCCCTTAACCCAACCCACCTTGACTCGGACTTCTAAATTCTTCGGATCAATCTGGTCGTACTGCCCGGAGTCATCGATGAGTTGATCAGTTCCGATCGTATAGCTCTCCGGAACCTCGTCCCAATCGAGGGTCTCTCCATCGATTCGAGGGATTGCATTTGATGAAAATTGATAGATTTCAAACTCTACCTCCGGACGTTCCAGCGAGTACCCAAAACTGCCAGAGAATAGGCTGTAACAAATAAAGAGATTTCTAATGAGTCTAAGGACCATTTCCATGTATCTCCAGAGGTCTATTCAGATTATTACCGATCCAAGCTCGATTCAAATTTCACGGGAAATTTATTATACCCGATTAAATTGAATTTCTTACTTCGCTTGGACCAAGGAACCCCCAACTCTGAATATAAGGAGTTCGATCTAAACGAATCTTCCATTATATTCTCAATATTATTGATGGATAATTGTTGAGTCCCATTACTGCCATCGGATTTGATGAAGGCATCGGGAATGGTTTCTATAGTTCCCGCGGATTCAAATGCACCATTAACCGCCGTGGTGAATGGGCGCATCATCTGTAGAGTGCTTAAGTACTCTTCGCCCGTTCGAAAGGCTCGACACAGGTGCTGGATCATTTCAATGCGATCCTCGCAGTAGCTTTCACGATTTTCCGCCGAACCATCGTGGAATTGAATAGAAATCCGACTAAAATTGCTGTAGGTTATCAGTGCTTTTTCAGTTTCAATTACAGTCCGAGGGTCAATCGAAGTATTGGGCGACAACGTGAGATAATTTATAATCTCCACGCCCGTTTCCGTTTCGATCCTCAGACAACTGGTGTCTTCACTCTCAATGGGATTACAGCGATATAATTCAGCCTCTATGGTCACCACTTCCGCAAGGGAGTGACGGCCCGGTGAGGCAAAATACAGGTTATTACAGAGCACGTGCGCAAACGGATTATTGATGGGGCCGTCGAGAACCCAAGCGTCGTCAACGCTGAGACGCCCGGCCCAATTGTTCCTGCTAAAATATTCATTTGACCGAGGCCAAGCGCCAATTCCTTTAATCTGACGAATTTCACCAAAACGACCGGCGACAAGGTCCGCTTTAAGATTTTGGGTGAGTTGTGAAAACAGGGAGTTGAAACAGACGGCAACCCGTAGATCAGACTTTTCAGCGAGCAATCTTAGATCTTCCCATTCCTGAACCGTGGCGACCGGCGGTTTTTCCAACCAAACCGGAAAACCAGCGGTGAGGCAGGCCTTGGTGAAATGAGCGTGCAGGTGAATGGGCGTCGGATTCATCACGACCTCAAACAGGCCGCTCTGCAGGAAGTCCTTAACCGACTGAAAAACCCGCACTCCGTTCGCTTTGCACAACATTGCCCTCGGGCTATTGATATCAAGTGCCACCACCGCAGTAATCACCCCACTGTTAGGAACGGTCAGAATCCTCTTGATTAGCTGAAAAGCGTAACCCTCGCAGCCGATAATCCCAATTTTTACAGGTTCAAAGATCATCTATAATAAGCTGCTGTTTTAATAATTTTCTTAGTGTCTTGATGTGACCGGCTTCTGGGACTTGACCCACTGTGCCGAATGGAAACGAAGTTTGACCAGCCAACCGCTAGAGTTCCTAGGCAATTGATCTCTGACAGTCTGAGTTCGATAAAAACCCTTTAAAGCACCCACTCGATGAGAAGCGTTACGCGGATAAGTTCGGAGAAGAATTCATCGCCAGACATTAGCCCCGACATCAGAAAACTTCACCCCATCAACGCCTAAAAAGAGTCGTCGATAATGTGGCAGATCCACGGAACTCCGTCCGATTCAACCGCCGAGGTATTCGACGCCAAAGCCAACCTGCCCACGAAGATTATAGAGCTGGAGGACTTCGGGATGCCCGACACAGGGCGCGAATCGGGCGACCCGGGAACGATTCGGTTGGTCAACGCGGGGGCCCCGCCACGCGGGATGAGCCGTGTAGCTGGACTCGGGTAAGACCTGTGGCTCTGTCGTCTGCTAAACCCCGCGCAAATTGTAGCGGCGGAGGATTTCACCGCGTTACTCCAGTATCTCACCCACCCGTTCGGCATGAGCTTCATCGACGAAAGAGCGGATCGACCTCGGCGGGAACGTTTTCAACAAGCCCGGCTGAAGGCATACCAGGCGGATACGGCTCACGGGGCGCATCAAACTGCCTTTGCGCCACCGGCAAATCTTCGGTGATGACAAGGTGGGTGGCGCCGCACTCCGCCGATTGGCGGGCAGCCTCCTCAAATTGCGCCAAGGTAGCCGTTCTGATTCCGAAAATAGTTTTTATGGTCCGTTCAGTCCCAAAAGGTCAAATCACCCACTCAATTCATGTATATCGTTCGCGCCGTCTGGGCTGAGCAGCTCGGGGCCCACTCCCTCGGTCTCCGGCAGATCAGAAACATCTAACAGAAAAAGGTGGTTGGTCTCAGTCGCGTCATCTCCCGCGACAAAGAGCAGCCAATTCGGATCAGGCGTGATCTGCGGATGATGATGAGACTTTTGCTTGGTCCCATAATTCATCCACTCGCTGGTCAGGTCCATAAATTCGGCTTTCCCAGCAGAATCAATCCGCCGCAGGTAGACCAATTTGTGAGGGGAGGCACTTTCCCATGATGGGGTGATCTCCCAGAACCAGCGACTGCCTTCCGGGTCCCAACCCATATGAGTGGTTTGAAAGTGGTCGGGTAGGGGAAACTCAAACCGAGCCCGGGTGATGGGGTCGTACAGTCCCGCGCCGAACCCGCCGGCGACGCCGACCGCTTGCCGATACTCCTCTCCTTGCTTTAAGCCGGTCGCAAAGGGAATGACCTCATAGGAGATACCGCGCCGAGTCGTCAAATAATGGCACGCATGACCGCCGATCTTGGTGTCGTCCTCCTTCACCAAGAGTCCGGGATCTCCCGCCCGCAAAACCGTGTAGCCGCCCTCCGTCAGGCTGGTTAGGAGTAATCCGCACCCATTTGGGGTGTGGCAAAACACAAAGTGCTCGTTGCCATAGGGTATGACATGATGGATGTGAAAGAAGACCTCACAGAGCGTTTTCTGCGCTCCGGTGGAAAACTCATAAGCCATCACCTTTGACGGTCTATCCGGCAACGGCTCCAAGTATTTACTCCCGACCGGGTTGAGAATATAAACCAAGTATTTTCCATCGGGAGAAATACAATTTTGACCACCCGCGTAAAAATCATCCGGCAGATCAAACAGTGATTTCTGGACGAGAGTTTCCAGATGGACCGCGCAGACTTCCCTCCCGCTTTCTCCGGCAAAGTAAACCACTTCACCCGTGGCAACATTCAACACGCTCCGGTGATCCAAGATGCCCTTCCCGGCCTCATCGTCCCAATTATCCCACCCAGTCTTCCCCGTGGTGCCATGGGTCAGTTGCACCGATTCCCCCGAACCCAAATCCAGCCGATGCAACTGCACCTCGTTCTTTTCAGCCCGATGATAGACTAGGTACTTCAAGTCCTGACTGAGGGACGGAATATAATAATAGAGCGGATAGCAAAAGGCATCCCCCATCGTGAGTTGCACGACTTTGCGGCCATTGGCCAAAACGCGCCGGTTGAAGTTTTCCGAAAGCGCCAAGGAGGCTTTTTCGGGATAGGGATAGGGGGTTGGCTGCATCGGAATTTTGACGAGTGAATTTGGCATAGTGGTTTCATTTCTCTTTAAAGATAACTACTCAATAATTCTTACCGTCAGATTTAACTGGATCAGGGCAGGGATTCCGTTGGAGCACGAGGCGAACGGTGGCCGTCGATCAAAGACCGGATTTTTTCACCCCGATGGTGAATGATGAACCTGTTTTATCCAGCCTCAGCCATTGCCTCTTGGGATCGTATTCCCAAGCATCAGCAGCATCCACCACGAGGGGAGCGGATGCCTTCTTGATATAAAAAATCCAGTGGTGAGCCAGTTCCGCTGTCACGGTCAACTGGTGCTGCGACTCGTCATAATGAACGCTCACCGGGCAGGTCACCACGCCGTCGCCCCAGGGTTCCAAGAAACCGAGCTCATGTGATCCCGTTGACGGGAAAACAACCGTGATTTCATCCCCGTGCAAGGTGGCTCCAGGGACAATCATCCGGTTACTTTTATCCATGGCCAGGATGCCGGAACCACCGCATAGCGGCGCACCGTCCAGCAGTGCATCCAAGTCTAGCAACGTTGCCTTCTCCTTTGTCGGGCCGGCCGCGCTTCGGGTGTAGTGAGGAACCTGTACGCGCGCTGCATTCACCAAGACAATGGTTTCGGTCCCAGGAATCTCCAGAGTGACATTGGCCATCGTCCAATCCCGCGCATGATTTATTTCTCCGGGTTCCGCCGCCGCAATGCTGACGTTTTTCCAGCGAATATTGCGCATCGGCTTTTCGGGATAAGCATTCACGAAAAAAGCCTGCCCTGCATTCGTGACTTTGATGTCGCAGAAGGTCAGATCCCGGAATTCTGGAATGCCTCTTTCAGGCGGAACAACCGGATGGGTCAAGGCGTGCCAGCGGGCTGGAATCGTTTCCCTCGGGATGTTGGCCGGTATGGTAGCGTAACTGTATTCCGGATACCAATTCAATTCGAAATGAAAGGGATATTTGACCTGATCCATTTCGATATGATGGAAGACGATGTTCTCCATGAGCCCGCCCCTGACCTTGGCGGATTTGAACCGAAGCCCCATCGTGGTCCCCATCGCCTTCAGTCCATAAACCTCGATGTTTCTCATGCCGCCGGAGGTTTCGCTGCCCAGCGTGAACAACCCGTGTCCCGACCGGGTGACGGAATTACGGTACACGATGTTTTCGGCCGGCCGATTCACCCTCAAGCCGTCGGCGTCTTTGCCGGATTTGATGCACAGGTTGTCATCATTGCAGTCAATGTCACAGTTCTCGACCAGCACATCGGTGGAGGAATCCGTGTTGATGCCATCCGAACTGGGGCCGTAGCCGGCGATGTTGTTCCGGACGATCACCCCGTCCACATGGGCTCTGGCACAGTACGTCATGGTGACCGTCCAAAACCCTGAACGCATGACCGTGAAGTCCTGCATCAGGATATCCTCTGAGTCGTAGGCCACCACGCCGCGCACCCGCTTGCAGTCGTAATCAACCGCCCATCGGAGTCCTCTGTCCTCATAATCCCGATACATTCCCCCACTGCGGGGCGGATCACCCCAGAATTTGTCCCACCAGTATTTTCCATTCCCGTCGATGGTGCCCTTGCCGGTGATCCGGACCTGCTTGGCTTGGTAGATATTGATCAGGGCGGCGGGCCAATCCATCTCCACCCCGGCAATTCGGCTCCAAATTTCAGGGTATTGACTGTCGTCCTGGACCGCTCTGATGGTCACCCCCTCATCAAGGCGCAGTTCGACATGGGACTTCACGAAAAGGGCCCCGGACAGATACACCCCGGTCTTAAAAGTAACCACCCCACCACCCGCTGCAGCAGCGGCATCAATGCAGTGCTGGATGGCGCCGGTATCAAGCGTCGCTCCGTCTCCGACTCCCCCAAAGTCCCCGACATGAAAAAGACGTTGGGGGATCACGGCGAAGGACGGGCCCATGACGATCGCCTCCAGCTTCCTGACAAGTTTTGATTTTTCCATCAGGTTTCCCTGCTTTGATCGGTGCGCACTTCAGTAGCTCCGTTTTCAGTTCCCGTCCCAGCCCCCGAGAGCCGGCTTGTTAAAGCCCGTGGCTTCTTGAACAGGTTCGTCTTAATGCTCATTGCCCCTCCCCCGGCGGCGGATATCCGAGCGAGGGAGCTCCCGCCGTCTGGCCGGGGAGGACCCCCGCGGGAGAGCTGACGCCTATCCTCAAGATTCGCCCTCTTCTGCGTTGGCCTAATCTCATTTCTTACCTTCGTCGGCAAAGTTGAGCTCGAGCGATTCCCCGGAGAAATCCATCCGCACTTTACCACTTTTGTATTCTGATTTCAGATACGGACTATCGAAGGTCATCGGATGTTCGTAGCTGATATAGTGATCATTGAGCATCGGAATTTCGTTATTGGCGGCGTTGAAGACCACCTCCGGTCGGTCCTTTGAGTCTTTACTCGGCGGAGTGAAGAGGAGGATATTGAAGCCGGGCACCACTGTTTTATGTAGTGCGATCGGGGCTTGCTGAGTTTCGGCCCTAAAGGCTTCGAAACTGTGGTATTGATTTTGGTCGCCCGCTTGAATGATGACCGGCGAAAAGCGGTCATTGAGCACGATAAATTTGCCGTCGTCGGTGTAGCGGTAAGGCCGATCCTCGAGTTTCACCGTCGGGTCATCATTGGTGCCATGGAAGTGCTTCTGGGTGCCGTCGGTGGTCCGTTTGAATTTTTCCTCCTCGTAAGCTGTATCCATCAGAGCGACGCGCACGCCGGCATAGGCATCTCCCCGGCGCAGGAAGATCCAGCCGCCCTGTTCGATTTGTTCGTCCCAGGCGTCGCCGAGATAGACGCCTTGATCGGTGCGTTGTTTGTAGAGGGGATACCAGTCTGGATTGACCTCGGGGAATGACCGACTGCGCTGCACAATCAAGGTGTTGTGGTGCTGGAAGGTTTTATACATGCCCTCCATGGTGAAGGCGGCGGTTTCGCCCCGGAAGTCCGGCTCGGTGGGCAGGAGCACCGGTACGATGCGTGCATTGGCGTCTTGCGCGACGGTCATGCCATGCCAGCGGCCAGACTTACTCAGGTGGGATTGCAGCGCCCATGGGTGATCCATTTGAGTGTTCAAGGTATAGGACGGGGTGACGTAGGAATATTTGAGGAACTTGGATTCCGGTTTGATGATGAGGGTGCGTTCCGTGCCGAGCGGCCGGGGTTGAGCCGGTTCAGCTTCGCCGATTCCGCGGGCTTGGTAGACGAAGTGGCCCATGCCTTCGCGGTCGAGCGCCATCATTTGCACGACCTTCGGCAGCTCATAGCCGTTGATGCCGTTCCAGTAGTTCCAAATCCCCCCGTCGGCAGGGCCGCCGAGATGGAAGCCTAGCATGCCAGAGTTGGCATCGTAGCCGCCGACTGATTTGTGGTGTCTGGTTTTCGGGCCGCCCGAGATGCCAGCGATCCCGGTTTGCATCCAGTCGGCCCAGTAGAGCGTCATGAAGTCATCAATGATTTGGTGCAGCTCTTCGTCGCCCGAGTAGGCGTAGGCTAGGTCGACCATGTTCATCGTGTGCTTGGCGTAGGTGGACGAGGAATTTTCCAAGAAGAAGCCATACTTGGCGCGCTCCCGGAAGTATTCCTTCAGGAAGCTTAACCACTCGTTGTAATGGTCTGCTGCGGTGTATGCCTTGCCGTCGCTGAGGTTGGCCCGACCGCCGCCTTCGCGGTTGCTGGCATCAACATTTTTGCCGTAATATCCGGCGCGACCATAATGATAACTGCCGCCGAAGCCGTAGTCGGGATACACCCGATCCTGGTAGTCGGGCTCGTTCATGAAAATGCGCGAGCTGACTAAGTTAGACGCCTTGGCGTTGAGGTCGTGATTCTCGCTGCCGTCCAAATACCAAGTGCTTTGACGGGCCCAGTGAATATCATTCTTATGCTTGGTGCGCTCCCAGATTGTGGCCAGTAGCAGTTTTTCGGTTTCCGGTTCTAGGCGCCCGGGGAATTGCCCGACGCGGTGAGAAAACAGGAAATAGAGCCGGCAATAGATCGGTGTTCTTAGCAGTGACCACGGATCGGTCGCGCCCATTTTGACGCAGTCTTCGCGTATCATCTGGTTGGCCTGAGCGAGGTCCTGATTCAAATACAGCATCGCAAATGCACTGATGATCGGCTCATGCGCTTTTTTTGCGGACGCTTCGAATGCTTTTTGAATCCGGACTGCCTTAGTGGCTTTTTGTTCGGCAATGCGCTGCTCGATGGTCTTGTCCGTAATGCCGATGACGGTGCCGCTATCATTTTCGAAGCGGGCGAAGTCGAATTTGATCTGGGCGCCCTTTGGGAAATCCTCGGTTTCAAATTGGCACAGCTTAATAGCATCCAGATCAAAGGCCTCGTCCTTTTGCAGGTCTTCGAGGCGCAGGGTGAAGGCCTTCCATGCGCCCTGCGTGTTCGTTCCTCGCAGCACGCCGACGGCGGCCTGGCCCTGGGCATCGACGAGTTGAATCTTCCAGCTTTCGGGTGCATCGGTGGCTCCTTCGATTTTGAGGTAAAATTTCAGGCTGTAGCGTTCGTCCAGATCGGCGTAGTGGCCCCAGAGATTCGTCATGAAGCCGAACTTGTCTGCATTGCTGGACGGGTCCGGGCGGTAGGTGACGCTGAAATCGCCGACCTTTTTGTCGGCAAAATCGTAGCCGAAGCCAAGGGTTTTGTAGGACTTGTGGCCAGCCGCGAAGTAGTCGGGCGCGGTAAGGCGTTGGTCCAGGTCGCTATCGATGCTCTGCGGGGCCGAGGCGACACCGAACAGGCGTGCCTCTTCGGCGTAGTTATCTAGATACCGCGTGCTGTTGGCCGCAAGACTGGTCGCGCAAGCTGCAGCTGCTAGAGTGAGGTAAATGCTTAGTTTTGGGGGCATTTCAGGTGGGTCTTTTTTTCGTAGTTAAACTGTGAATACTTAAGGGCGGGGAGGGGATGGCGGTCGTGCCGTTGGGGTAGTAACCGAATAGGGATACTTTTAAGCAGATGTCGTCGTCTTGCCCTTCGATTTGAATGAAGTGCAGGCGCTCGTTTGACGGGTTGTTCGGTCGACGTAGAAAGTGCTCCAAGTCGTTTTATCATAAGTCAATTTCTCCCAAAATCGTTCGGCGCGAGATCGCCCGCGGGGGATACAATTGGGCAGGCTCTCTTTCATGCCTCGTAGAGATAGAGTTATCTGGCATGTCTTGGTGGCCGACGTCTAATTAAAGTCCAAGACCTGCCGTCCCCCCCCCTTGATAATTTCAACGATTCCGCTGTTATAGCCGGATTTTAAGAAGGGGCTATCCAACACCATGTCGGGCGCATAATCGACCCGTTCACTACCCACAAATGGGATCTCACTGTTGGCCAAGTTGAAGGTGATCTCCTTCGCGTCTTCGCCGCACCCCCGATATCGCAGAACGTGAAATCCCGGAACTACGGTTTTATCGAGGAACAGGGGATTGTCCAACACGTCCACCATGAAGGCCTCGAGCGTCGGGTGGTGGATCCGACGGGAAGCTTCGAATATCATCCCCGCGTACTTGTCCTTCAAATAGATCGTCTCCCCATCCGGACTCCACTCGTAACTGTCATCGATCAAATCGCTGGTCAGGCCCGGACTCGCATCATCGACCAAAATAGTCCAACCCTCGGCGTACTCACCCATCACGACTCTCGTGGCTAAGAAGGCATCGCCCTGCTCCACGAAAATCCAGCCCTCTTTTTCCACGATGCGGTCAAACCCACCTCCAAAATAGATTCCGTAATCCAAATTCCCCATATTCTTGGCCGGAAACCAATCAGGATTCATTTGAAAGAAACCACGCGCCTGCTGAACCATCATCACATTCTTGTCCTGCACGGTTCTGGAATACCCCATCGAACTCCTATTCTTGAGATTCCCAACCTCGTCTTGCACCACATCGGTGGGATACACTCGCGGGCCGTCTTCGCCCCTGAAGGTGATCCCCTGCCAGCGGGCCAGATTGCTCAGATGACTGTGCACCGCGCCCGGGTGATCCATCTGGCAGCCCAAAATATAGTCAGGCGTCACCCAGCTGTACCGTAAGAGGCGGGACTCCGTATCGCACAACAACGTGCGCTCCGCCCCCAAAGGCCGGGGCCAGACGCCTTCTTCTTCACCAGGCTTACGGGATATAAAAGCAAACTCGCCCAAGCCCTGACGATCCAAAGCGATATCCCAAGTAATCGGTTTCAACTCATAATCGCTGAGCAGCTGGGCGAAATCGTGCGTTTGCGCGCTGCCTTCCCCCCCAAAGTAGAATCGAGCAAACTGATACATCGCATCTTTCCAGCGAGTTCCATCCGACACCCGGGTCTTGGCACCGCCACGGACGCCGTTGAGTTGGTCCTGCGCCCAATCCGCCCAAACAACGTCCAGAAACATTTCCGCCTTTTCCGCCAAAGCCGCGTCCGCGCAGAGATCAAAGATATCGGTTAGGTACGAAACGCTCACGGCCATGTATCCCGTGGAAGCCACCTCCAGGAAAAAGCCCTTCCTGACTCTCTCGGCGAAGTATTCATCAAAATAGTCCACCCATTCCCGGTAATGATCGGCTGCGGTGTAAGCCTTGCCATCCTTGTAATTCGCCCGCCCCTCGGGGCCATCGACAGCGTCCCTGGCATACATCCGGTGGAACCAGTACTTATTGCCGCCGCCGGTGCCTAAGTCCGGATACACCCGGTCGCGATAGTCCGGCTCGTTCATGAAAATTTGCGAAGAGATGAGGCTACTCACCTTTGCGACCAAGTCATGATTCTCACTGCCGATCATCCACCACGTGCTCTTCCGCGCGAGGTGAATGTCGTCCTTATATTTCATCCGATTCCATAGCACTTCCAACAGCGCTTTTTCAGTTTCAGGATAGAGGCGACCGGGAGCCATGGATCCCTTACTCCCGAACGCATAATACATATGATAAAACTGCTGGTTAATCGCCAGACACCAATTGTCATTCAACCGAAACCTCTGTTGCACGACGGGGTCGTCGGTTGTAATAATCGCAAGGAGATCGGCATTCACCTCATCCAGGTCCTGCCCCAACCATAACTGAGCGAAATAGGGGCAGAACGCCTCGCGCAAACCCTCTCCCGTCACATGAGTAAACGCGTATTGCACCCGAGTCGCCTGCGTCGACGCTGCTTTGCCCATCAGTCCCGCGAGATTCTTTTCGACGTAAACGAATTCAAGATCCTCCAGCGGATTCTCAAATAGCGCTTCTGCTTTGGAAATCGGGGCCAAAGCCAGAATGACCCCCAGCTGAATTAATAACTTATTCATCGTTGGTTTTATTTTTAAGGGCGACCTCGGCCACAAGAGGGCAGAGCGATTCGGAGCGACCACAGTCAGTTTGGGCAAGCGCAGTCATTCAAGGGCAAGGGCAGCACTTTGACTGTTCGCCGAACCGAGGAACCTAGTCTATTCCTTCGGATTCCAACAGTCAGAATTGTCGTCAATTCCTGTCCTTGGGTCGCACGCCTTAATTCCGCCATTGGGTTTGCGATTGGTCGGTCGGCTGATCCCCCCAATTCGATAAGACCGCCGGTACGTCCGGGTAGCGTAATTTTTCGGATCGGATCGGGAAAGCGATGTCATCACCAATTATTGCCTAAAGCCTTGGTGAAGGAATCAAGTCCCGGATTATGGCCGACTAAAATCAAGAAGCAATTCCTTGCCCCCCTTTTTTATAGAGACAATTCCACTATTATACTTGGACTTGATATATGGACTATCAAATAGCATATCAGGCGCGTAATCCACATACCTTTCGCCAATCATCGACATTTCCTCCGTGGCCAGATTAAAGTAGATCTCTTTTGCATTCTCGCCGCATCCCGTGTAACGAAGAATATTAAAACCCGCGACTACCGTCTTATCGAGAATCAGGGAATTATCCAGAATGTCTCCCATGAAGGCTTCAAGCGTTTCGTGGTGCGCCCGGCGCGATGTTTCGAATATCATTCCCGCATATTTATTTTTTAATTGGATCATGGTCCTATCCGGATTCCACGTGTAGCTATCGTTGACCAGTTCACTTTGAAGACCTGGCACATTGTCATTACCGGCCACGACTCGAACGGCCGCAAAGGCGTCGCCATCTTCAATAAATATCCAACCCTCTTTTTCCACTAAGCGATCATGACTGCCTCCGAAATGAATCCCAAATTCATTGCCGATCATTAGCTTTGACGGATACCACTCAGGATTCACTTGAGTAAAGCGCCGAGCCTGCTGCACCAGCATCACGCTTTCATCTTGCACGGCACGACATAAGGCGTGTTCGTAGGTCCAGCCTTCTGTATTTACCGAATCAATGGGATAAATTCTCGGACCATTTTCCCCCTTGAAGGTGATTCCCAAGAAACGGGCCTGCACGCTCAAATGACTATGAACTGCTGCGGGGTGATCCATTTGACAACCTAGTATATAGTCGGGCGTGACCCAACTGTACCGCACCAATCTAGATTCAGTATCGAGTAACATGGTGCGTTCGGTTCCTAATGGCCTCGGCCAGACATTCTCTTCTTCGCCTGGTTTACGCGAGATAAACGCGAACTCACCCAAGCCCTCCCTATCGAGGGCTATTTCCCAGATAATGGGTTTCAGTTCGTAGCTTGTGAGCAATTGGGTAAAATATCGATCCCCAGCGCTCCCTTCACCTCCAAAATAAAATCGGGCCTGACGATACATTGCTCCAGCCCACAGGCTTCCGTCCTTGACCCGAGTCTTGGCTCCACCGCGGACCCCATTGATTTGATCCACAGCCCAATCTGCCCACACCAAGTCCAGAAACTTTTCTGCTTTGTGAGCAACTGCTTGGTCCTGACATAAATCATATACATCGGTAAGGTAGGGGACGGTTACGCTCATGTAATGAGGAGACGCGACCTCCAGAAAGAATCCTTTCTTGGCGCGTTCCTCAAAAAACTCTTGGAAGAACCGTATCCACGCCCTATTATGATCAGCCGCGATGTAATCATTTCCATCCTTATAGTCCCCCCGCGGTTCCGGACCGACAGCCCTGTCTTCCCCATACATGCTATGGAACCAATACTTATAACCGCCGCCGTGCCCTAAATCAGGGTAGACACGATCTCGGTATTCCGGTTCATCCATGAATATCTGCGAGGTAATTAAACTGCTGACTTTGGCTACGATATCATGGTTCTCACTCCCGCTCATCCACCAAGTACTCTGACGAGTCAAAAGGATATCATCCTTGTATTCCATTCTATGCCAGAGCACTTCCAAAAGGGCTTTTTCCGTTTCTGGATATATTCGGCCGGGGGACACCGAACCCTTCGATCCGAAAGTATAATATAAACGATAGAGCCATTGATTAAGTGACAGATGCCAATAATCATAAAGTCCATATTCGCGCCCTCGAGCAGGATCCTCCGACGTGAATATCTCTAAAAGTGCCCCATTAACTTGGCCCACATTCCGGCCCAACCACAAGTCTGCAAATAAGGCACGCATCGACTCCTCCGACCGAGTGGACGCAGATTCCTCGAATGCCTGCCTCACCCGTTCGGGTTTATTACCTGCGGCCTTCCTTATATAATCTCGAAGGCTAGCTTCAGTAAAATGATAGTCCTGATTATTCAGGGGGTTTTCATATTCAGCAGAAAAACAAAAGATCGGCGTGAGCCATAGTGCTATGGCTATGAGATAGCATACGTGTTGGGTTTTCATTGGGTGGTTCTTCTGGTGGAAAGTGCGCCGGGGCGACAGTCTGGTGTCCGCTCTTTCAAAACTGGGATCGATTCGGAATCGACCGGCTGGCTATCGAACTGAGAATCCCAAATTGAGTCCACACCTCCAAATTCCAACAGTCTGAATTATTCCGGAGTTACTTTGCGGCAATTCTGGGCACCGTGACTTTTGGCAAATTTATTGCCAACAAACTCCCGCCCCCGCCTTCCGCTTGAGTGCGGTCCTAGCCCCTTTCTACCCCAACTCAACTCCAGTTCACCTTATCCATTATGTCTTTAAAAATCGCCCTCGTTGGCACCGGTAATATCGCCGCACATCATGTCCGCTGGGAAGCAGATCCCGCGGCGGTTGTCTTCCCCCGGGGCGAAGCGGAATTCGTCGCCGTGATGGATCAGGATGGGGAACGGGCGCGCGGTTTCGCCCAAAGATTCGATATCCCCAGAGCGTATACCGATGTTGACCTCCTCTTGGCCAAGGAAGCCCCGCACATCGTGATCATCGCCACGCCGCCCCAAACGCACGCGGCGCTCGCGATCAAGGCCATGGAAGCTGGCGCCTGGGTCTTGTGCGAGAAACCACTTTGCGGCTCCTTGCGAGAAATGGATGCCATTCAGGCCGCCGAGAAACGCACGGGCCAGTACTGCTCTTCGGTTTTTCAGTTCCGATTCGGAGGCGCTTCGCAACACCTCAAGCGCATGATCGAAGAAAAGGTGGCCGGTCGACCCTTGGTCGGCACCTGCCACACCACGTGGTATCGGGCCCCGGCTTACTACGAGGTCGACTGGCGCGGGACCTGGGCCAGCGAGCTCGGAGGACCGACCATGATCCACGGCATCCATGCGATGGATACCTTTCTCTGGGCGATGGGCGACTGGGCCGAAGTTCGGGCGCTGTGCACCACCTTGGATCGCGAGATCGAGGTGGAGGACATTTCATCAGCCAGTGTGCTGTTCAAAAACGGCGCGATCGGCAACGTCCTGAACTCAATTTTATGCCCGCACGAAAACACCTTCCTGCGCTTCGATTTCCAACAGGGAACGGTGTGGACCGAAGGCGCCATCTACGATTTGAACCGGGACAAATGGCGATTCAAGACGCTGGACACGATGAATGCGGAGCAAGCCATGACTTTTAGGACGATCACGGGGGATACGGTCACCAAACAGCCCGCCCAACTCCGGGCCATGGTGGCCGACTATCAGGCCGGTCGCCCGCCGCTGGTCAGCATTCCCGAAGCGCGCCGCACGATTGAATTCATCACTGCGCTCTATAAATCCGCGGCCACCGGTCTCCCCGTCAAACCCGGCTCCATCGTCGAAGGCGACCCCTTCTACGAACATGTCGCCGGCACCTACGCCCTATCCGCCACCGTCTGATCCCAGCTCTGGCCTAACTCCCGCCCCTCCCGCACTTCATGAGCACAGCCGAAAAGATCACTTCCGAAATCATTAATGACGCGGTCCTCCGCGCCTCCTACGGAAATCAAGTTCTGTTCGAGTACAACTTCCGGCCCCAAACCCCTCAGCAACACTGCCCCCGCCCCTACCTCCACCCGATCCATACCCTTGCCGGTGATGTCCTGACCAATACGAGACCGAGCGACCACCCCTGGCATCAGGGTCTCAGTCTCACGATGACCTCCGTGAATGGGATGAATTTCTGGGGTGGTCCCACCTACCGGGCAAAAGTAGGTGACTATGCAAATATCGACAACGTCGGCACGCAGCAGCATCGCCGTTGGGTTGAAGCAAAACCATTCGACCAAGGCTGCGCGTGGACCGAAATACTCGACTGGATCGGACCGCGCAACGAACACGTCTTTACCGAAACCCGCACGCTGTCGGTCTGCGATATCGACCCCGCAAACAGGCTTTGGCGACTCGTCTGGGAAAGCGAACTCACGAATGTTCTGGGCGAAACCATCACCCACAACTCCTACTGCTCCGGCGAAGGGTTGCAGGGATCGGGATACACCGGCCTTTTCCTGAGGATGAGCCGCGGTTTCGACCAAACGCCTACTCACATCTTCGCCGGCGTAGAAATGCCGGAATGGGATGATTACCACGATGGAAAAACCATCCTCGCATCGCCCGATCACCTCAACGGATGGCCAAGCTCGCGCCTGGCCTACCAGGGGATCTTCGATACCTCCCTGAAGGGATGCCTGCTCCTTTGCGAAGACCTCACGGAAAAACCGCCCTACGAGCACCATTGGTTCTGCCGTCCGCAATTCCCCTGCCTCGCCTGGTCCACCGCCTATCTTGATCCTCATATCATCAACCCGGGCGAAACCTTTAGTTTGCGTCACAGCCTCGGCATCGCCGAAGGATTCTGGACCAAAGACCGAGCTCGTTCGCTGTGGAAAGGTGACTATGCTCAAACGCCAACTCCTCCTTCCCCAACACCTGCTTAATATGAAAATACTACGCTATATCGCTGTTCCCGTTCTGGCTTGTGCTTCTTGGCTGGCCGGCCTGTCCGGATCGGACCTGTCTTCGCTGAACGAGGATCGCGCCAAGAATGAAGCGTCGATCTGGCGCCAGGAAACCCTCGCCCAGGATCACGAGGAGGCCTTCATTCGGCTTTGGGACGAACTGAGAAATTCCGCTGAACCTGAATCCGTGCTGCAGGCCTTCAGCTTCACTAGCATTAAATTGGGCGACTTGCCCGACCCGATTGCTTTGGACCACGGCATCGAATCACGAACGATGGGGCCGGCCAATCGAGCGATCTCCTGGCAACAATGGAGTGACTGGCTCGAGGATTTGAAGACGGCCGGTTTTACCCTCTACCAGAGCGAATGGCACCATAAACAATTTGTCGAAAACCCCACCGAACAAAACCAGTCGATTTTTTCCTTTTCCCTGCATGTCGAACACCGCGCCTCCGCTCTCCGGTTGACCGCCGACGGACGCATCAAGGTCTGGTGGAAAAAGAACCAGAGTGCCGCGGGTATATTTGTTCCGGATACAATTGAGGTGACTGAACTGGAATTCCTGCAACGAAAGGGGCCACCGCTTTTTCAACGCCTGGGCGTAATTGATATTCCGCCAAAGCAGCGGGGACCGGTTTTAGCCTATGATCTCAACGGGGATGGGTATTCGGAAATTCTTCTCCCTGCCACCAACCAGATCGCTTGGAACCTGCCGGGCGACGGATATCGATTGGACCTGCTCAACCTAACCCCCATTACGACTTGTCGATCTGCGGTTCTCGGTGACTTTGACGGGGATGGCACCACCGATCTGGTCATTGATGGCGCGATCAAAGAAAAGGCATTTCCCTCTCCCCGCGAAGGCATGTTTATCTTCAAAGGATCCGCTACCGGTTCGTTTGAAACCACGCCCCTGCCCCTCTTGATTGCTCCCCTTTTTCGTGCCCAATCTGATACGACCCTGACAGCGGGAGACATCGATGGCGACGGCGATCTCGACTTGTGGCTGGGACAATACAAGGAGCCTTATCGCGGCGGGAATATGCCCGATCCATTTTTTGACGCCAACGACGGCCATCCCTCCTACCTGTTGATCAATGATGGGGACGGGGTCCACTTCAAGGAGAGGACGCGGGAACTGGGCATTGCCGAAAAGCAGTTTCGCCGGGTGTACTCCAGCTCGTTTTTCGACTATGATAATGACAACGATTTGGACTTGCTGGTGGTGAGTGATTTTTCCGGAGTCGACCTGTACCGCAACAACGGGAGCGGGAGGTTTGAAGACGTCACGAACGATACCATTGATGTCCGGACCCTTTTCGGGATGGCACATGCCTTTGCCGATTTCAACTACGATGGCCTCTTGGATTTTTACGCGATCGGCATGTCTTCAACCACGGCAAATCGGCTGCACCTGCTGGGGGCGAAGCGGGAGGATTTTGCCGCGATCACCGAGAATCGTTTGCCGATGGCCTATGGAAACCGCCTCTACATTTCGCAAGAGGATGGGTCTTTCCAACAACCGGCCTACGCTGACCAAGTTGCTCGCACGGGTTGGTCATGGGGGGTCGCCACGGTGGATTTTGACAACGACGGAGATTTTGATCTCTACGTGGCCAATGGGCACGACAGCAATACCACCGCTCGAGATTATTGCTCGAGTTTTTGGACCGACGACATCTACCACGGCTCTTCGCTGGAAAACCCGCTGATGGCCGATTACTTTGGGAGCAAGCTCAGCTCCAAGGAGAAACAAGGCATTTCCTGGAATGGATTTGAACACAACTTCCTCTTCATGCCGATGCCTGACGGCCGCGCACGCAACGTGTCCTTTCTCGCCGGAGTCGCCTTGGAACATGACAGCCGCATGGTCGTGGCTGATGATGTCAACCTGGACGGAAAGATGGACTTGATCATCGACTCATCTCCCCCGAACTGGAACCCTTCAACGGAGGGGAATTCAGTCGAAGTCTACTTGAACAGCATCCCCACAACCGGAAATTTTGTGGGCGTCAGGCTTCGAGACAAGGCGGGAGCGCCGCTGACAACGGGGGCGAGGATCCTAGTCGCATACGGGGAAAGAATTCAGGCCGCGGCGATCGTTAACGGTGATTCTTTTGAATCCCAACAGGCGGCAACCCGACTCTTCGGTCTCGGTGACAATGAGACGATCGACTATATCGAGGTGACTTGGATGGACGGGTCCCAAAGAAGGATTAACCACCCAAAGGTGAATCAATACCATCTGGTCGAATTCCTGCCCGAAAAGTGATTTCTATGCCCCGGCTTTTTGTCGCCTTCTGACGTCAAAAAAATAAGTAACCGTTTTTTGGATACATTCGAAGCTCATAAAGCGGCCCTGTTTTACGAAGCGTGATCCCGTATCCGCGCCAAGGCATCCCATGCATTTATCGGCAACTGCCCCAGGTAGTCTGTCCAACGTAGGCCATCGGCTTTCCGTCCATCGGTTAAAGAACTCCATCGGCGTGCCCTGCTCGGCCAGCCATTCCCCCGCAACCTGACGCCGGCGCGCCTCAGAATCAGAAGATACGCCACCGCCAGATCATTCCAAAAAACTCCGCGTCATGGCATGAGTAGAGACATGGCCGCCGCCCTCACCGATAAGTTGAACTGCGTTCCAATCCCGGCCTTACTCGAGATATGCGGGCCCGGGGTGAACGTGGACGAGACCTAAGTAATTTCATCTAATCTCCCTTGGGCTCGCTCGCCTCCAGGCCAAATACCATCCGCGGGCTTCCTGCCTCGTGGGCTCCGATGTCGGGAGCACGACCGTGAGAATTATCATTAATATTGGGTAGGCGCTTACCTTCGTCACGGCCGCGACTATCCGGCGCCAGCTGGTACATCCCATGACGTCCCCCTTCGGGTCCATTTCCGGGGGCGTACCGGGGAGTGGCATGGATGTTTTTAGCTTCAGCTCCGGGTGGAAGGGGCCCATTGAAAAGGTTATAATCAACGGTACTCGAATCCTCTTGAGGGGTGCCGGCATAGGAATGGCCACTCACCGCATGAAAGATATTGTTGAGGGCCACCAGTTCGCTGATTTCCCCCACTCGCCCCGCGCCGATAGCTCCGAGGGGCAAAATTTTTCCGGGAAGTGGTTTGGGTTGAAGGACTGTATTATGCAGCCAGTACTGCCGCCCGGATCCCCCTCTGGGCATTTCCCCGAGTTTGGTAAAAGTGCCCCGGTTTGTCCTTGGATTGTGGTTTCGGTATCTCACCAAGGCGTCCGAATCGCCGCCCGGATAGGGCGCAATATAGCTGACGGAATAGACGTTTCGAAAGATATAGGCGGGACCCACTGAAACCGGAGCCGTGCCAATTCCGTGGTACGTATTCTCGATATAATTTCCCCAGATCCGGACGTTGCGGTTCCCCCCCTCGCTCTCGATCCCGTCATCGGTGCAGTCACTGACGAAGTTGCCGTAAATATCGCTATCGGGTCCGGGGAATCCCCGACGCGTGAAATTTGTCCACCAGCCCATACCATCGTTAAAGCGGTGCTCGGAATCGGAATAAATCTCGTTGAAGCGAATGACGTGGTTGCCCTCATTATCCTTCCAGGAAATGCCTTGGGCTCCGGTGGGATGGTATCCATGTAGCTTCGGAAGGTCGCTTGGCTGGGTCCAGTCGTTGGCATCGTAGCGGGGGTGATGAAGCCGATTGCGCTGGACCACCACTCGCTCCAACTCTGTCGACATGGATTTTATGGCTGAATCCAGATTGTAGGCATAATTTTCAGTACGGCGGCCCCAGTTGGAAACGTCACAATCCTCAATCATGACGTCCTTAACGTCTCCAAGGTGAATTCCATCCCGGGAGGCGCCTTTCAGGATAAGCCCGCGAACCACCACATGAGAGGCCTGAATATCCACGCAGTAGGGATGCTGGTCCCGCACATCGATAAGCAGCTTTTCGCCGGGCCGGACCGTATAGACCACAAAGCCGGATTCCGGATTTCCCCCCTCGTTGATGATGAGCGGCTCATGGCGATTACCGGGTTCGAGGTAAATGGTTTTTGCGACGCGCACGTCTTCGCTCCAAGTTTCAGCGGTCAATGTAGCTTCGTAATTGTCGCCAAAGTTACCGGCTACCCAGATGAGTTTTATCTCGTAACTGGTTCCCGGATGTAAACCGACAATACTTCCGCGCGCCTCTCCGTCCCGGAGATCATACCAGAGCGGAAGGGCTTCCTGCCACGGTTCTACACCTGCCTCCCGATACCGAACTTGAATATCAGCTTCTCCGTTTTGGCTTCCGATTGTCCAGTAGAGTCCCACAGATTCAAAGGTGGTCGTTGCCGTGGGTTCCGGAGGATAGTAATCGAACCCCTCGGCATGGGTCGGCCAGGGAACCCCGCAGAAAAGTACCGTGGCAGGCACTAAGAGAAAAAGCTCTCTTTTGAAAAATCTGTTCCACGAAGAAATTAATAGATGAGTCATTGTATTCATAATTTTACTTTCAGATCTGTTGTTTAGGTTGGCCCCCGGCCTTGCTCGATTGCCACCGCGTAGGTGTGCACTTCCCCGTGCAGGTTAGATCGGAATACAATCCATTTCCCATCGGGGGTGAACGTCACATTGGGCTCCAGCTTGTAGTCGTGGTCCCGCAGGTTAACCAGCTTCTCAGCCACCAGTCTGCCCGGGTGGATGAGGTCTGCCGAATTCGGAGATGGCATCCCAGCCTCGTCCGGAATGGCCTGAGGCCGGAAGAGATAAATCCACTTTCCGTCAGGAGCGTGGGCGACCATGTGCTCGTCGCCGCCGTCTCCGGCGAAGAGTGTTTGATCGGGAGATAGGTTATAGTGCGCTGACCACTCATTGCGTTCATGAGCATACCACGTGCGTTGGCCCGAGTTTAACTCGATGCCCGCCAGCCAGAAAACCTCCCCGCGTGGCCGCTGGAGGTCATACCAGACCGTTGCCCCATCTGGACTGAAGAATTCATGACCCCAAATCTCCATGTTCATCGTCCGCTCATGTAGCATCCGGAGATCGGTTCCATCAGTCTTCACGGTCCAAAGTCGATCTACCATGTGCCAGGGTCCTTCGTGGCAGAAGAGGATGCGGTCGGGGTCCGTGGGCGAAAACTGGAGATGGTTGAGCCAGTCGGTTGCCCGATGGACAATGCGGACCTCCCCCGTGCGGGTATCAATCACGAACAGAGCCATCGGCAGGCGGGCATCCAGTCGCTTTTTCATCCCCCATTCCCGCTGCTCCTGATAACTGAGTCGCTCCCCGGTCTGGGGGTTAAACTCGCGTTCGCTCACCCGATGGCGCGCCGCTGCAATCTGATCCGGTTCGGCTTCGGGAAAGCTTCCCAGTAAAAGAGTCTCGTCCGCGTTGAGCGACCCAACGTTAGCGTTGGCCGGGAGTTCCACGATCTTCCGGATGTCGCCCGAGTCCAGCTGGGCGGCGTAAACGGTCCGATTCCCAGCTTCCTCCACGATGTAGTAAATCGAGCGACTCCGTTTGCCCACCACGAGGGTCTCAGCCCGCGGGTCGGCCACGATCAGCCGGTTCTCATGTGTATCCAGATCAATTGTACCGATGCCTTGCGCCATCGTCACCACCATCTTGTCACCCTCCCCGGTGTAGGCGTTCTGGTGAAAATACAACGAAGCAGTTCCCGGTTCCTCGGATAGCCGCACTACCCGGTGGCCCGTATCCGCATCGACCCATTCTTGGGGAGCCGTGGACGCCGCGTGGGTAAGTTGCGCGACAAAACCGGCAAGCAGCAGGGTTGGCATTATGCGGAGCAAGGAGGATGTAGATTGCATCATATTTAGGGGCACTGGGGTAAATTTGATCTTACTTCTAGAAACTGATTTTTCAGGAGCATAGCTCCCGCAGCGGGCGGTTCATTTCCCGCGGGGAATAAACCAGAGCGGATCTGGTGTCGGTTCAGTCCGACCCGCCACGTGGTCATCAAGTAGAGTAGAGAGGTGGGCCACAACATCGGCATAGGCTGAATCGTGGGCGAGGTTGATCAGCTCATCCGGATCATTCAGGGGATCGGTGAGAAAGATTCCCGCCCCCGGGCCATAAAACTTGGCGAAGCGCCACTGTTCGGTCCGCACCACCGCCCCAGAGATGCCACGGTCGCGTTCGCTCCAAACGGAAAAAGCGGGCTCTGCCCAATCAGCGGTCGGATTCGCGAGAAGGGGCCGCAAACTTTGTCCCTCGATCCCCTCCGGCATCGGCAATCCGCAGAGATCAACCAAGGTCGGATAGAGGTCGAGAAGCTCCACGACGCGAGGCGAAGTGCGCCCGTTACCGGCGGCATCGGGATGATGGATAATCATCGGCACCCGGACGCCCTGTTCCCACAGCGATCCCGCCTTGGACCACTTCCCCTTTTCGCCCAGCTGGTAACCATGATCGCTCCAGAGGACAACCAGGGTGGAGTCCAGCAGTCCCTTCTCCTCAAGCACTTTGAGGACCCGCCCAACGTTCCAGTCGGCATAGGAAGTACACGCGAGGTAGGCCCGGACCATGGCCCGCGCCTCGTCAGCCTGGGCGTCGCGTTCGATAAAGAGATCGGCGTTGATCGCCCGGATCGCGGCGGCGGGAAAGCCCTCTGGCACCTTCGGACGGATCGCGAAATCGACCGAAAGCTCGATGTCCTCGAGATCGTAGAGTTCGAAAAACTCCTTCGGGGCGACCAGTGGGCTGTGGGGTCTAAATAGCCCCAGACCCAAAAAGAACGGCGGTGCTTCCGGCTTCCTCTGCTGCAGGAATTCAATCGCCCGATCGGTTGAGCGAGTATCTTCGAGGAGCGCGCGTTCTGCCGGATCCTCCACCGCCTGCCAGTAATCCGATCCCGGTGCCCGCTCGACGTCGGAGGCCCGCATCTTGGCGAGGCGAGCGACTTCCTCCTTTCGGGTGATCGGACGGTCCGCCACAATGGCAGCCGGTTTGGGATCATTATATTCGTGGGCGACGCCCCCGACCGTCCAGGCGGCGGCATCGTCAATCCTGTCGCCGTGAAAAATCTTACCGGAGCGCAAGGTGAAGTAGCCTTGCTGCCGAAAATAGTGAGGCAGACTCACCCAGTCCGGATACCAAGCATTCATCCAGTCACGGTTCCCATAAAGCTCGCTTGTTCTCGGATAGCGACCGAACAGCGTGGACGCTCGCGATGCATTGCAGAGGGGGTATTGCGCGTAGGCCCGGTCGAACTTCACGCCCACCGCCGCGAGGCGATCAATGTTCGGCGTGAGAGCACGGCCCCCTTCGTACGCTCCCACTTCGCACCGCAGGTCATCGATCGAAATAAACAAAACATTGAGCGGACGGGATTCCGTAGCGGGCAACGGAGCGGCAACGAGAATAGACGCTCCAAGTATCAGGGCGCCAAGGAAAGCAGCAACGCGAGGAGTGAAAACAGGGGGCATCGAGGGTGAGGGTTGAAGTTTTTACGAGCGATACTCGCCAGACGACATCGCTTTTTTAACTCATCCATCCAGAGTGGTATAATTAAATTAAATCAGACGGTCAGAGTGGGGAAACCCTCTAGAGTGAGGCCAATGCATTGGCATGAATAGAGAATGATCAAGGGAAGGGATTTCAGCTCGGTGCAACTCCGGTCAGCCTTTATGAACTCCCTGACTCACGGCGGTGCCCAGCATCAGGGGGATGCGTTACCATAACGAAAAACTGGCGCCCGGATCAAACCGAGCGCCAGCGTTTAATGTCCTAGAATCCAGACCAAGGGTTATTCCATAAGCCTTGGTCCGTTCAAATCAGAGAGGATCTAGAAACGGAAGCGGGCGGAGAACTCAAAGTATCGTGGTGCTCCGATCCGCCAGAGGGCCACTTCGCCATCCGGATTCGCCTTGATGGGGATGAAATCACCGGAGCCAGAGGTCAGGTTGCGAACGCGAACTTGGAGCTGCAGACTCTGATTCTCGAAGATCTTCGTAGTGTAGGTGACCCAAGCATCGATATTCGTTTCGGTTGGTCCGAAGAAGAGCTGATCGTAATCCGGCACCGTGGAACCATCCACGATTTTCAGATCCGACCCGATGGCCACTTCGTCTTGCCAGCGGAGACCGGCGCCGACGGCGAAACCAGACAACCAACCTTGATCAGTGTTGAAAGTGTAGTTTGTGATCAAGTTCGTACGCCACTCCCGGATTTCCTGCAAGGGTCCACCCTCGGGCGCTTTCTTGCTGGCGATGGAGCCCAACAGATTATCGGCCACGGAACTAAGAAAGACCTCAGGGCGATAACTACCGTCCAGCAGAGGAATAGGGTTCTCGACGATGAAGAGGTTACCCTTTGACGGATGTAGATACACCTCGTTGGCAATCCGCGTCAGCTCAGGGCCGGCAATGGGCATGACATCATTGATTTGGGCTTCAACCTGCGAGACATTGAGGTGAATTCGCCAATTCTTGGTGGGAGCGTAAGAGAATTCCATCTCCATTCCCTCTGAGGTGGTATCCTGATAATAGTTGGTGGCAGTGCCCGCAATATTATCAGCTGTCCAAGTTGTCTCATTGCTAGGGACCGTGGGATCGTCCGGCCGTAGATTTATGGCGACAATGGTTCCCGGATCGAAGCTGCTCCCATCATAGAGATTCCAACCGGCCGCCGCGAGTTGAGCCGGGGTGTTGTTGGCCATCACCGACGCCAGGGTATTCCCAATCTGCGGCAGGGTGCCCGTAATCTTCACGTCATTCTGCGCCGATTCAAAGAAGTTGATCCGGGTGTAGAATTTGCCGTCAAGGGCGGACACCGAAAATCCGTATTCTTTGGTGGTGCCGCTTTGTAGCGGTGCATTTACGTTGAATATATCCACGCCGGCCGTGCCCGCCGCGAAGTTCTGGGAATCCACGTAATGCGCACTCAAGCCGAAGCCTTCAGGCATCCATCGATCAGGAACATGCCCCACGATACCAAAACTGGTTTGTTCGGTGCTCTCATCAAAGGTGGGGTCGCCCTTGGGAATATCACCCGGCGGGGTCAAGCCGGTGGCAGGATCCGACACCTGAGCGGCAATGTATTGTTTGACCGCGTCAGACCGCCACGAAGCAGTGGTGACAATGCTACCACTCAGGAACTGGCTTTGGAGCACAGTCGAGAGGGATTCGATCTCATCTGCATTGAGCGGATTGCCCCACCACCACACTTGGGCGGGGTTATCATTGGCGTTGAAGAATTGGATAGAACCCGGTTCGAAGGCGGCGTTGTAAGGATTCCATAACAGGGCGTTGGCCGTGCTTTGAAATATCTGGGGAACGGTGACCCCTTGAATACCCGAATTTTGCAAGGTGGACGCACCGAGCAACGAGGGCCCGAGGTATTGGACCATCGTGCCACGCGTCTGCCCCCGCACCCTTGGACTGGCGGCAAAAGCATTAGCCTGACTAAGACCGGGGCCACCCCGGGCGATCGATGGATTGTAATCATTGCTGGCTCGGGCGTTGGTGCGGTTGGGCGCCGTTTCTGAATTTTCCTGGCTCTGCACGACCGCCGTCAGGGTGTGATTGCCCAGATGCTTTAACCATCCGTCCTTTTTGTCTTCGAAATCATATTTGGCGAATCCGATCGCTTGGTAGGCTTCCCGTTCCCGGATCTTAGCCTGGGCATAACCACGACCGCCAATGAAGGGACGACCATAGTTAGGATTCGGAGATCCATCCATCAAAACCGTATTGATATCAATGTTCAGCGTGCTGGCACTTGAAGCGGTTTGAGCCTCGGAGAGGTCAGACTCCCAATATTGACTTTGATAGGCTAATTCGAGGCCTAGCGCGTTATTCAACCACGTCTTCTCTGCCCTCACACTGTAAATCTCGAAATTCTGCCGATGGAAGTCTGAGGCTCCTGACAAACTACCCTGCCGACTGTTAATGATATCAAGGTCGGTGATCTGCGGGTCGGAGTAGAATCCACGCTCGGCCGGTAGGATATCCGGACGTGCCCCCACAATGTAATCGGGATTACGGGGATACAAACCTCTCGGCCCCTCGAACATTCTCATATAAGCATGACTGGGCGCGGGAAAGGAACCGGGGGTTCTTCCCGCTGCGTCGCTGCGGAAGCCAATCTGCATCGCGGCATAGCCGTTGGTACCGGGGGTCGAACTATTAGGATCATCGAAGATCATGGCGGGGTTGCCGTTAATTGCTTGAGAGCCAAACTGTGTCGAAGATCTGGTCAGTTCGTTGGCATACGCTTGGTCCGTGACGAGTGCATCATTTACAAACCACTCGTTGGTGGTCGGATTATAACTCGGCTTGCCATTGGCAAACCACGTGGAAATCCGATCTGAAGGCGGACGAAGTTTGGGTCGGTTCCCATCCCCATCACCAGTTTCGTAATTGGCCCGGATGGTCAAGGTGTCCATCGGACGCCAAGTCGCGGCCACAAAGTACCGTTCTTCATCGTATTTGGCGTTTTCCTGCTCGTACCGTTTATTGGAATCCAACGCGGCGATGCGGACCGCCAGCTTGTCCTTGACCAGCATGTGGTTGTAATTGAGCGAAGCTCGCGTAGCACCGAATTCGTCCGCTTTAAAATTAATTTCTCCAAAGGTACGACCGGTTTCCGCCCGATCGATCGTTGAATTGATGATGCCGCCGGGACTGCCCAACCCAAAGAGGGATGCATTTGGCCCCCGATTGATGGTGACCTGGGAGGTGACGTAGGGATCAAACGCGACGTCACTGATGAAGTAATCACGGGCCAAGTCGGCCGCAGCCAAGCCGCGCACTCGGGTGTTGAGCTGTGGCTCCCGGCGGGCGCGTTCACCGCGTTCGGTACCACTGTTCAACTCGCCGAAGCTCGCGTTACCGCCCACGCCGGCAGCCTCGGTTCCGGTCGTGTAGGTGAGAAGCTCGCTCAAGTCGGATGCCCCTACGTCGTCCAGAAACTCCTTAGTGAGCACCTGCACCGCACTGGCGACGTTCTCGAGTTTGGTATTCAGTCGAGTGCCGGCAAGCGTGTTGTTGGCGAGGTAACCAATGTTTTCGGTAGTCGAAACCTCGAATGGCGAGAGCTCAATGACTGTCTCACCGTCAATAGTTTTCGTTTGGGTGGTTTGCTGAGCCAGTACCGTAATCGACATGACGGATATCCCCGCCAACGTGAGCAATCCCCGTGGAAAGCCCGTGGGCTTTTGGGGTAGTTTCATATATCTCATAGTGTTCTAGAGTCTGGGCCAGCACCGTGACCCGAACGGGCATGGTTGCTCGCAGGGTCGCTGGCTCTTTTGGGTTTGGATTTAGGGTGAGCGCTTCGAGAACAACGAGGGGCAGCCCCGAAGCAGTTCCCTTAAAGACAAACGAAAGCCATGGGGCTATTGATCGAGGTTCAGACAGTCTGATTCCGGGGGGATCAAATTCAGCTTAGAAACCGGGGGTAGCCACCGCGTTCACCGGGGTAAACCGGAGTTACCCAGAGATTTGTAAACCGAATCAAGGAGTATCAGCCTTCGCCCTTTGGGGAAACGCGCCAAATTCGGGTTCTATTTCACAAACACTTATCTGTAAACTTCTTCCTATACTCTGCTCTCTCCGTGACCCACTGCTACAGCGCCTCCGGCGTAATTTAGGTTCAGACAGTCTGATTTCAGAATTATTTCGTGCTGTGACCTATGACGGTCCCGACCCTGTGAAAATCTCGGGGTCGGGTTACACAAAAAAAGCCCACCCAGACGGCTAGTCTGGATGGGCTAAACGGGCGGTTGAGTCTGGAGATGGCCTAGAAGCGAATCCGAGCGGAGAACTCGAAAACCATGGGGGCGCCGATTCTCCAGAGGGCCACTTCGCCGTCAGGATTTGCCTTGACGGGAATGAAGTCCCCGGAACCGGAGGTCAGGTTGCGCACGCGCAACTGGAGTTGCAAACTTTGCTCCTTGAAGATCTTCGTATCATAGGTGACCCATGCATCGACATTCGTTTCAGCCGGTCCGAAGTAAAGCTGACCGTAATCTGGCACGGTAGCCCCGTCCACAATGTGAAGTCCTGACCCGACGGCCGCTTTGTCCTGCCAGCGAATGCCGGTTCCGACACCGAAACCAGACAGCCAGCCTTGATCGGAACCGAACGTGTAGTTGGTGATCAGATTCCAACGCCACTCGCGGACTTCCTGTAACGGACCACCCTCCGGCGCTTTTTTAAGGGCGATGGCCGACAACAGATTATCGGCTCGGGACGCCAGCAGGGATTCAGGATCGAAACCCCCGCCGGGAAGGGGCACAGGATTAGGAGTGATGAAGAGCTTGCCCTTGGCCGCATTGAGAAACACCTCGTTGGCAATCCGCGTCAACTCGGGGCCAGCGACGGGCATGACATTGCTGATTTGGGCTTCAATCTGCGCGACATTGAGTGCAATTCGCCAATTCTTGGTCGGAGCATAGGAGAGCTCCACCTCCATCCCCTTGGACGTGGTATCCTGGTAGTAGTTGGTGGCAGTTCCCGCAATATTATCGGACGTCCACGTCGTCTCATTGTTGGGGACATTCGGGTTATCCGGCCGAAGGTTGAGGGCGGTAATGGTTCCCGGATTGAAGCTGCTCCCATCATAGAGATTCCATCCCGCCGCTGCGAGTTGAGCCGGGGTGTTGTTTTCCATCACCGACGCTAAATAACCCCCGATCTGGGGCAGGACACCCTCGAGCTTCACGTCATTCTGACCCGATTCAAAGAAGTTGACTCGGGCGTAGAAGTTGCCGTCGAGAGCAGACACTGAAAATCCGAATTCCTGGGTGGTGCCCGATTGCAGATTGGCGGACTCATTGAATAGGTTCACGCCCGCCGAGCCGGCCGCGAAGTTCTGGGAATCCACGTAATGCCCACTCAAGCCGAAGCCTTCAGGCATCCATCGATCCGGGACATGTCCCACGATCCCGAAACTGGTCTGGTCGGTCCGATCGTCATAGCTGGGATCTCCCTTGGGAATATCGCCTGGTAGGGTCAAACCGGTGGCTGGATCGGACGCCTGATTGGCAATGTATTGTTTGACCGAGTCAGACCGCCATGAAGCGGTGGTGACAATGCTGTCGCCCAAGAGGTGGCTCTGGAGGACCGCCGAGACGGATTCGATCTCATCTGCACTAAGCGGATTGCCCCACCACCACACTTGATCGGGGTTATCCGCGGCGTTGTAGAATTCGATGGATCCCGGTTCGAAGGCGGCGTTGTAAGGATTCCAATACAACGCGTTGTTCGTGTTTTGATGTTGCTGGGGAACCGTAACTCCCTGAATCCCTGAATTTTGCAAGGAACTCGCATTAACTAGGGAGGGTCCCAGATACTGCACCAAGGTGGCGCGCGTAGTGGTATTCACCCGGGGACTGTTGGCATAATCATTAGCCTGAGTAAGACCGGGCCCTCCTCTGGCGGTGGCTACACTATAAGCGTTGCTGGCCCGGGCGTTGGTGCGGTTGGGCTGCGTTTGGGAATTTTCCTGGCTCTGAACGACCGCCGTCAGGGTGTGATTACCCAGACGCTTCAGCCAGCCGTCATGCTTGTCTTCGAAATCGTATTTGGCGAATCCGACCGCTTGGGAGGCTTCCCGTTCCCGGATCCTGGCTTGGGCAAACCCACGACCCCCGATGAAAGGGCGTCCGTAGTTCGGATTCGGAGATCCGTCCATCAACACCAAATTGATATCAACATTTAGGGTGCTGGCGCTTGAAGCGGTTTGGGCTTCGGCCAGGTCAGACCCCCAATATTGATTTTGATAAGCTACTTCGAGGCCCAAGTTGTTATCAAACCACGTTTGCTCCGCTCTGACACTGTAGATTTCGAAATTCTGCCGATGGAAATCCGATGTGCCTCCAATGGATTGCTCTCGGATGTTGAAAATGCTGAGATCGGTGATCTGGGGATCGGCATAATAAGGCCGCTCTGCCGCCGTGATTTCCGGACGAGTTCCCACGATGTAAGCGGGATTGAGCGCAAACAAAGCTCTCGGTCCCGAAAACTCTCTCATGAAGGCGTCACCAGTGGAGGGAAACGATCCCGGAGTCCTACCGGCGGCATTGCCGCGGAATCCAGCCTGCATCGCGGCATAACCGTTGGTGCCCGGTATCGAACTGTTGGGATCATCGAAGATCATCGCGGGGCCACCACTTATCGCTGAGGATGCAAACTGGCCCGAAGCCCGGTCCAGTTCGCGGCTGTAGGCCGAATCGGTGATCAGCGCGCCATTAACAAACCATTGCTTGGTGGTCGGATTGTAACTTGGTTTGCCATTGGCGAACCATGTAGTGATCCGATCGGTGACCGGGCGCAGCTTGGGCCGGTTACCGTCAGCATCACCGGTTTCGTAGTTGGCCCGGATGGTCAAACTTCCGAAGGGCCGCCAAGTCGCGGCCACAAACTGCCGGTCTTCGTCGTATTTTGCCGGTTTCTGCTCGTAACGTTGATTGGAATCCAGCGCGGCGATTCGAATCGCCAACTTATCCTTGATCACCATTTGGTTGTAGTTCAGCGAGGCGCGCCATGAGCCGAATTCGTCCGCTTTGAAATTGACCTCCCCAAACGAGCGTCCGGTTTCCGCCCGATCGATCGTGCTGTTGATAATACCGCCGGGACTGCCCAATCCGAAGAGAGAGGCATTGGGACCCCGATTGACGGTGACCTGCGAGGTGACGTACGGATCAAAGTCGACGTCACTGAGAAAATAATCACGGGCCAAGTCGGCGGCAGCCAAACCGCGTACCCGGGTGGCCAGCTGAGGTTCCCGACGATTGAATTCGCCGCGATCCGTGCCACTGTCGAGCTGTCCCAAGCCTGCGTTACCGTAAACGCCGACGGCCTCGGTCCCCGTGGTGAAGGTAAGCAGCTCACTCAGGTTGGACGCACCGGTGTCGTCCAGAAACTCCTTGGTGAGTACCTGCACCGCACTGGCGATGTCCTCGAGCTTGGTATTCAGTCGGGTGCCCGCGAGCGTGTTATTCGCCAGGTAACCGATGTTTGATTCGGCGGAAACCTCGAAGGGGGAGAGCTCGATGACCGAATCATCATCGACATTTTCCCTCATGGTGGGTGCTTGAGCAAACAAGGAAACCGCGAGCAGCGGTAATCCGGATAACAGAATCAAACCACCCAACACACTCGCAGGTGCCTGGGGCAATTTCATGTTTTTCATAGTCTTTTGGTGTTCGAGCCGTAACCGTGACTGAACCAAGGTTAAGTTCAGGGAGCTAGCTCTGCTTTGTTATTGGTGGGGTTGTCGCTTCGAGCCGAAACAAGGTGAAGGGCTCGAATTCCCTCGATAGATATGAGGCAGGATACCCAACTCCAGCGAGCCGTATTCAGACAGTCTGAAGTGATGCCGATTTCATTCTGACCGTCTGACTGTCTGGGCGTTTCTCCACTCTGGATCTTAATGGCCTCCCGCTCCGAAACCGACCATCTATTCGGCGCGGGCCGCGGCCGGAACGCTCACCCTAAAGTTCCGATAGCGGGCTGAACGCGTAAACATCTGACGCAGCCCCATGCGCCCCTCCGAAATGTCGGGTAGTTCCGTATTTTTGATATAACCAAAATAGGTTTCGTGCTCGTTTTCAATCCGGATGAAAAGTTCACGGCTCCGCCTGATAACCGAAATGTGGTGAGGCACTCCTGTCTCAAAAAGCCCCGTGGGAAAATAGTCGGGTGTCAGCCCCGTGCCGTCCAAGCCTGCCAGGTTGGGCATGTACCGCCGGGCTCGGATGTAGCTGGTGGTATCCTCATCGTTCGGAAAGGCCGCATAGCTAATGTGGTAAGCGTTCATGTTATCGTAGTACGTCCGCATCGCCGGCACCCGACGCAGTTCATTCCACTCGACGATGTCTTCGGCGAAGGGACCCACTCCGCTACCGCTAGCCTGGATGTAGAGAATGTTCACCGCCCGGGTTTCTTGATCAAGACGCGTAAAGTCATACTCAATTTTGAGATCCCCCGCGAAGCTCTCCTTCGTCCACAGCACCATGTGGTGGGCATCATTGCCGAATTCCGATCCGGCGACCAATTCCATACCGTCCGGACCGGTGGTGACCGTGCCGACTTCCCCATCCAGAAACCATTGCTCCGTCCAATCCTCCGTTCCCGAATCGAACAGCACCTCTTGCCAATGACTATGGTCGGCCTGGGCAAAGGCTTCACGATCGGTCAGCTTCTCGATTTCTATAAACCGGAATCCATTCTTTTCCCCATCGATCTCCACCCACGCCTCAAGTTTGCTTCGCCCAGCGGGCAGGTAGACTTCGTCAAAGCGGCATTCCGATTCGGCGTAGAGAATCTGATTCTTCAGTTCCTGTTCTCCAATCTGGAGGGTTACGGCATGCGCGGAATTGACCAGTTCGCTCCACCGACAGGTGATCCGGTAAAGACCTGCGGACCGAACATCGATTTCGTAATAGCCCAGATCTCCGTCGAAGAGGCTGCCGCCCCGCCAATCCTGACGCGAAAGTAGCACCTTCCCTTGGCTTTCCGCCCCAATCCAAGTGGGTACTTGATCGAACCCGGAACGCCCTACGTCCGTAAACCAATCATCATAATCGGCCTTCAATTGGGCTACGATCCCGGGAAACTTTGCCGAGATATCCTCCTGCTCGAACGGATCGTTATTTAAATCGTACAACTCAAATTGCATCGCATCCAAGGTAAAGGGGGTCGTGCCTCTGCCCACGGGTTGAGCGAGCTTGTAGTCCCCCCTGACCACCGCCGCGTTGCGATATCTGTCCGGACGTAGTCCGCGATGGAACTGATAGAAGAAGCTGCGTTCCGGCAAAGACGCTGACTCGTCCTCCAGCAAAGGGACGAGACTCAATCCGTCCATCTGCGCCGACGCGGCCAGGCCGCACACCTCCAGGATGGTCGGCATAATATCCTCAACGGATGCACGATCTTCTAATCTCGAGCCTGCCTGGGTGCTCCCCGGTAATTTGATGAACATCGGGACCCGGATCCCGTTCTCATAAACGGACATCTTACGATCCCGTAGACCACTCTCCCACAGGTCTGCCTGCTGGTGCAGACCGGAAGTCCCGTTGTCACCGAGGAAAATAATCAGGGTATTATCGGCAGCTCCGACCTCTTCCAGCACGTCGACCAATCGGCCAAAATTATCATCAATATTGGTGATCATTCCATAAAATCGAGCGGTCTCCTCACTCAATCCCTGCTTCAAGTAGGGTTCGGCATAGCGTTCTGCCACCGTCAGCGGGTGGTGCGGTGTATTCGGAGCGTAATAGACAAAAAACGGATTATCCTTTGAATCCCGGATAAAATCCACCGCCGCATCGGTAAAGACGTCCACGCAATAGCCGTCAAATTGCTTATCGTGACCGTCTTCTATTAGGATTGGGTCAAAGTAGGAGTTGGCCCCCAAGGGGCTGTAAGGGGCCCCTATCATCCCGCCCACATGGGTGAGTGACTGGTCAAATCCTTGATCGATGGGGCGGGCCGGAGCATTGTCTCCCAAGTGCCACTTACCAAACAGACCGGTCCGGTAGCCTGCTTCCTGGAGCACCTCAGCCACCGTGATCTCCGAGGGGCGCAAGATCGACATTCCTCCCTGGGTATCAGTCACTCCAACGCGCAAGGCATACCTTCCCGTCATCAGACTGGCCCGGGTCGATGAGCAAGCTGGCGTCGCGTAAAAGCGGTTAAAAACTGTCGCCTCCATCGCAAATTCATCGAGCCGGGGTGTTTGCACAATCGGATTTCCATTGAAGCCAACATCGCTGTATCCCTGATCATCAGTCATGATGAGGAGGACATTGGGCCTCTCCATCCCGATGCCTGAACTCGACTCTTTCCCGTGGACCGGCGTGATGGAACCTACCGCAACGGATAGGGCGACGAGGGTAATTCGAATCAAGGGCATCATGGTATATTAATCACAGTTTCAGGGTTCGATCACCGAGGGAAATTGATCCGGCTGATGGGCTTAGCTTTTCGCAAGTTGTAGGATCAGCCACAGCACCCCGAGAATGATGAAGGCTATGCCAACACACACGAGGAAGCCGACCGAATCGGTCTTGTCCCATTTGGTGAACTCCCACGCCGATTTCGGAAACAACTTCGTGTCATTGAAGCGTTGGGGATCGGCGTAGGTATCGGCCATGGCCTGCGCTTCCAGCTGGGGCGACGCTCCCACCGGAGTTTTCATTTTCCCGAAAAAGCGATCCACGCGAATTTGTTGGGGCACTTTCGTCAACAAGCTGACCAAAAAGAGGACGACGAAGGGAAAGATTCCGTTATAGATATATCGCGTGGCATTTCGAGCGCTGGCGTTCAGCTCCTCGACGGGAAACCCCACCGCACTGAGCGAGTAGAGTTCAAGATGCAGTCGGCCTTGCCCTCGCCGAGGACTCTGGGGGTCTGCCGCATCGGAGCGAACCACCGATTCAAAATAAAGGGCACTCGTGCCGCCTTCCGGCAGGCTGACTTCCCGCACCAACGCGGGGGCGTCCCGAAGGCCGGGCATCACATTCGGTAACAACGCCGGGGCGATCACATTGACCAAGGCCGATGCCACCACCGCTGACCATACCGCCGCTGCGGTCAGTTTCCGCCAAAAGAATATTAACAAAACGGCGGCTCCGAACGGCACGTTCACCGTCAGCATTAACTGCAGCACCGCATAAACATCATCCATCGATGCGGCGGCCACTATCCCACAGGCCAAAAAGGCCACGATCGCAAGTCGTCCGATCAGGACCAACGTCAACTGCGACGAATCGGGATACCGGGGCTTGAAAATATTGCGGGTAAACAGGGCGGATACGGCCATGGTTTGGGCGGCGATGGTCGACATGTTCGCCGCCAAAAGACCCGCCATCATCAACCCCAGAAAGCCCGGTCCCAATAGCTGCAACGCCATGGTGCCCCACGCCGCATCAGGATCCGAGAGACTTTGATCATGCTGAAATAAAGCGATCGCGATGAGACCACAAATTGCCCAGAGGATGATCATCAACCGCTTGGCGAATGTGCCCGACACGGCTCCGAAACGAGCCGCGTATTCATTGGTCGCGGATCCGGAGACGCTCATATTTCCAATGATCCCGTGAATCTGAATAATACTGATGAAGAAGATCCCGAGCAGTTCCCAAATGCCAATGCCGGTACTGGTAAACAGAAGGAAATCGTCCTGCGGGATCTTCTCCGCCAAAGCCCCCCACCCCCCGATCGCCTTGAGTCCGCTCGGAATCAAAAGGACCGAAAAAACAATGATCAGAATACCTTGAAATGCCTCATTGACTGCCGCCGCGGCCAGGCCTCCCATGACAATGTATGCACCGACCACCACGGAATAGATGATGTAAAAACTCCACTTGCCCGTGGAGCTGTCCAAATAGGAAATCCGACTGCGCAGTTCTCCCCGTTTGTCCTGATCATCCAGATCTTGCAGCCGACTGATATTGGCGTCTGCCAAAACCCCCAACGCTGATTTTTCGCGCAATTCCCGCAGCTCCACGTAACCCGCCACGGAAGCCCGCTCCATCACGCTCCAGTGCGCCTCCTCTTTGACGAGGAGCGAGGCCGTCACCTTGTAGGAAACCAAATTTCCAAACCCGATGACCACCACGACCGTGGCGATGATCTGAAAGATCGCATAAAACTGCGACAACGACTTCGACCCGAACCGATCTTCAAACAAGTCAGCGACGGTAACCAACCGAACCCGACGAAACCAGACGTTCATGAACCAGTAGTAGGGCGTCATGAACAGGGTCTGGAGGGATAGCCAAATACCTGAAACGCCCTTCTGGTAGACGAGACTAGCGGTGCTCACCGCTCCGTTAGCATCGGTGGCATTGCCGAAGTTCAGGAAAAACTGGTAGGCCTTGCCCAATCCCCGACCCGCCAGAAAATACCCTTCCTCACTATTTTCTGACTTCTTGGAGGCCTTCCGGCCCAAATACAGAACCGTGAATAGGTAGCCGAAAATGGCGAGAAAATCGAGGAAGTGAAAGCCGGACATTTAGAATTGGTTTCTGAGGGGTGAAAAAGGGGAGCTGAGATTCATGAACCGAGTCGTAACATGAGGTCGACGGGCGCGAATTCAGACTGTCAGAAATCGCCATTTTACCCGTGACTTGCTCGAAAGCGGCGCTGCGGATAATTTGCGTTTCCAATCCCATTCCCGATCGGCTTTTTGCCCGCCACCGCAACCCATAACCCCAGTCAGACCATTCCCCCGTCTGCTCTATCCTCTTTGATCGAGCGGGGGCACACTCCAGCAATGAAAAAGATCGCATTTACCATGAAACTCAAGGCGGGAAATGAAGCCGAATACATTCGGCGACATGATGAAATTTGGCCAGAGTTGTCGGAAGAATTAAGCCGCGCCGGAGTATCCGACTATTCCATATTTCTCGATCGTAGCACCCTGACTCTTTTTGCCGTGCAGAAACTGGCCGACGATAATACTGCCGCCCTCTTGCCGGAAACTGAGGTGGTGAAACGGTGGTGGGCCCACATGGCCGATTTGATGGAATGCCATCCGGACAATTCGCCGGTCACCGGACCACTCACAGAAGTCTTTCACCTGGAGTGATCCTTTAAAATGATCCCGAGCGATCAGTCCTCGCCTTGCCAAATGTCAGCCCTAGCCGTCGATCAGAGTGACGTCAGCAAACGCGGTTCACCTCGATTCCCAGCAAGCTCCCCAGCTTCTCTATTTTATTCGCGATATGCCCCACGCCGATGGCGCAATGGTGCGCGGGCGCCCCTTTCGACCACGCGTTCATAAATCCCTTGGCTCCGAGGCTGAAGCGGTAACGGCTGTTGGTATTGCCAATCTGCAGGATTGGCCCCTCCACCGACTCGCCTTCCGCCACTTGCAGCACCACCGTGCCATCCCCGCGCTGCACCACTGAGAGCAGGGTGACCGGTCCGTGCTGAACCGACATCTGGATGGATAACCCCTGGCCGGGTTTGCCGTGGTAGACGGACAGCGGAACCAGCTCAACCCGCCCCTCCGCAATGGCAAAATGAGCCGGACCATCGTGCCCCAGATAAACCACATCGTCGATAAAGTCAGACAGGTAGAATTCGGAAAACGAACCGCCCACCCCGAACAGATCCATGATCTTCATCGCCTGCACGTTCTTAACCTCGCATTCCCCCGCGACGGGAATGTTGCGCCCAGTCAGCAAGGTATTCCCCGCGATGACGGACGTCGCAATATTCTCATACGCCCCGGAGCCTTCATAGTAATACGCCAATGAGCCAAGTTTGTGCTTCGCCACGAGTCTATCCAACGCCACTGAGGTCTGGGCGGCCCGCTCGAGCTCCGCTTGTTCGCATTCTGTAGCTACGTTGTATTTCTCGTGGAATTCACTGACCTTGGCGGTCACCTCCTCCGCCGTCACCGCCTGACGCAGATCATGGAGCTCGCACATTTCCAGGAGCTCAAAATGATTGCCGAAGACGGCGGATTGCTGAGTCAGGTCGCTGTAAACATCGAGCATGCCGCAGTAGTAGTGACCCAAAACCCCCACCCGGTTTTCGCGCATGCCGAACTGAACCTTCGCAGCGTCTACCCAGTCCTCAATTTCCTGCCAAGCCACCGGATCCTGCAAAAATCCGGTGACCACATGGTAGGCGATGCCGGTGCGATTGAAGACGCAGGCCAACTCCGGCACCGAGCAGGATTGGCAATGCTCCAACCAGATGCCGGTTTTCACCCCTCGATCCGGCTCGAGATTGAATTTTTCGTAATCCAACTGCGCCACCGGTTGCAGATTGAGCATGACCACCGGCACGTTCGCCCGCTGCACCACCGGCAATACGGTCGAGGACAGGGCATAGGTGGAAATGAACAGAAAAATGATTTCGACCTCCTCTTGCCTGAAGCGAGAGGCGGCGGCCCCCGCCTTTTCGACGTTATCCACCATGCCCGCATCCACCATCTCGACTCCCATTCCCGAAAGGCGATCGCCTATCTGCCCGTGATAGGCGTTCAACCTGTCCCGGAGGCCGTCAAACTGCGGCCAATAAGTGTCTAAACCGATGGAGAATAGTCCTGCTTTCATAAATAGGGGGATGTTGGGTTCGCGAGTGACTCAGTGCGTGATCGAGCTCGATTGAAGAGAGTTACCGAGACCGATCAGGACCGTAGAAAACGTGATCACCAGAATCCCGAAAACCAATAAGCCGATAGCCTTCCGACTGCTGCCTTTCCACTCCTTCAAGTAAAGGCTCCACAGATTACTCACGATAATGATGAAGGACATGTGCAGGGTCCAACTGGTGAAATCGTAGTCCCCCATCTTGGTGGAACCCATCCCGTAGAACATGAACTGGAGATACCACATCACGCCCGCGACGGCGGACAGCAGGTAGTTTTTCCGCAAGGGTGCGTCCGCCCTCCCGTAATCTGACCAACTCTGCTGCTTCGTGCTGCGGTAAATACACCACCGTGCGTTGGTCAAAAACCCTCCCAGCAAAATGACGACTAGAACGGCGTTGTTAATCCACAGCGGATCGGTGCCCGCTGCGACGGAACGTTCCCCAATCGGTTTTCCCGCCGCAAATCCGAATGCCATGCACGCACTCATGAGTCCCGAGAAAGCGGCCAACCCCAGACCTCGAACCAAGTTGAACTCCCGTTTGGCCGCGCCGTCCGCGCTGAGCCGCTTTTCCTTTAGATGCCCCGCGTAACCACAAAAACCAATGCCGATCAAGCACACCAAAATCCCTCCCATGACCACTCCCCCCGAGGCGGTGCTCACCAAGGCAACCACGCTGCCATCATAAACGGCCGGGATCAGACTTCCAAACGCCGCGCAAAAGCCGAGGACCACCGCGTAACCGAGCGACATGCCCAGATACCGCACGGATAATCCGAAAGTCAGTCCGCCCACTCCCCACAAGACCCCGAAGAGAAACGTCCACATCAACGCCTGCGGTGGAGCCGAGGACAGCACCTCCCCCAACCCCGGAACCGTCAGCCAGGCCAAAGCGACCGGGGCCAGAATCCACGAGAAGACTCCATTCACCAACCATGCGCTTTCCCACGACCATTTCTCTACCTTCTTTAGGGGCAGATAAAAACTCCCGGCCGCAAAGCCGCCCAAGGCATGCAATACGATACCGACTAGGACCACGGGGTAACTTCCTTTCTCACCGCCGCAGCATAATGGTTTTGCCTCACCTCGGGAATAGAGTTCCTGACCACAAACATGCACTTTTTGATCAGCCTTGCTTGCCCCCCTCCCTGATCTCTGGCAAACGGTTGAGCGTGTGGTGCGACCCGCAACGAGAAGCCTTCAGTCGATATATTCCGGAAAGCGCAGAGGCCCGGCGGTGGGGACTCGTGGTCACCGATCTCGGCTACACCCACATTCCCGCCGGCACCGCCTATCCCCCCGGCAAACACCCCGCCGCTTATCAGATCAGCTCCGAAACGGGACGAACGTTATCGGAATACCAAGTCGTTTTAATCCGGGATGGCACCGGCACGTTCTGGTCGGAAACCAGTGGAGAAATTCCCCTCACGGCAGGTTCAGTTTTCTTCCTATTCCCCCACATTCGGCACCGCTACAAACCTAGCCCGGAGACGGGGTGGAATGAAAGCTGGATCGGATTCTCCGGCGATCAGGCAGATCGACTGATGAACGGTTTCTTCGACCCGGAGCGTCCGGTAATTCACGTCGGGATGAACGCAAACCTGTCCGATTTGTTTGCCGATGCTTGTGATCTCGCTCGTCACGAAGCATTCGGTTTTCGCCCCATCATCGCCGCCAAAACCATGGAGATTCTCACGCGGGTGCATGCGCTCTCGCTCGGAGAGACGCTTCGCGCTCCTCGTAACGAGGACCTGCTCCGCGAGACCTGCTGGCTGTTAAACGACTCCCTGCACCGTAAATTCGATTTCGCCGCCCACGCCAAAGAGCGAGGGCTGAGCTACTCCTCATTCCGGCGGCTTTTTAAGGACCATACGGGACTGCCTCCCCACCAGTATTTGCTCGAACTCCGAATCCGCAAAGCCCGCCGCCTCCTCACCGATACCACCCTCAGTGTCGAGGCCATTGCCGATGAGCTGGGTTTCGATTCCAGTTTCTATTTCTCCCGCTGCTTCAAACAACGAACCGGCCTTGCGCCTCGAAACTTCCGAAAAAACTTCCGGTAATATCGTATCCGAAATCACCCCACGTGCCCCCGGCCGCCGCGTCGCATTAACCTCCCGGGGAAACCCCACGACGCGAAGTTCGAGTGACCGACTCCGCCTCGCGCAAAAGCAACTCCCCATCGGGTGCTCAGGTGCGCGGCACCGGGTTGCCGATGAGTGCCATGCATTGGATCGCGGCCAGCCCCCACTGGTTGGTGTTGTTGGTGGATACAGCGGGCGCCTCCTCCACCGGACGTAATACCTCCGGCCCCACCACCTCACTCCGTTTCGGATCGATGCGCTCGCCACCGTTGTTGCCGGTAAACTCGTCCCACGCTCGTGCCGCCAAGTCCGTTCGATCTCGCTTCGCCGCCGCATAAGCGGTGAGACGGGAGTGGCCTTGGTGCAGGCTGTTGTTGCTGAACGCACGACCGATCCGGGCGATCTGCACGTCGTCATCCGCGCCGTAGAGTTCACAGTAGTCGAGCCATGCCTCGCGAAACTCGGGCACATCAAAGTTTTGATTCAGTTCCGCACAGATTTCGACGAGACCAAACACCGCACTCAAGTGGGACAAGGCCACCTCGTTCGGCGCGGCTAGCGAAAATTCCCCGGTATTCAGATTCATCGCAACTCCGGCACTGAAGAATCCGTGCGGTTGGGCACCGATGGTTTTCATACCGTTGATCAGCCGCTGTTTCATCAGATCGTCACCAGTGCGTTCCCACTCGGTGAGCCAGGCACCGGCTAGAGACCCCCAGTCGGTGCCGAAACTAAGCCCCACTTTGTCACCTTCTGATTCGGCGCGGGCGAGCCCTCCGGTCTTTTCCGCTGAGGCTAACTTGCGGCCCGGCGGCACGCGCAACAGCGCCCGCCCCGCTTCCAGTTGCTCGCGCATCAGATCCCCGACCCGTTCGTCACCGGTCAGGTAGTAGTAGTAACGGCGATTGATGGCCGTGCTGATGCGCAGCTGCTTCGCGCTGCAGCCCCAGTGGAGCACATTGTGACGCGAGCCCAGCGGGGCAAATTCACCCACGTGGTGCACGTCGACTTCGCCGGTGTGACGCGTCATCGCTTCCGCAAAGCGGAAAAGGTCGGCGCGACCACTGCGCACAAATTGCAACCACAACCAGATATCCGTGGAGAGCTCCGAGTTGTCCCAGGCGTATCCGCCCACGTCGTAGCGCCATTCGTGCCGATCCTGATCGTAGGTGTGCATTACGTCACCATAATTCCAATACCCATACCAACGGCGCTGCTCCTGTTGGTCGTGATAGTAATCAAAGAACCCGTCCAGTTTGTCTTCAATGACCGCGCGCGCCGACGTGGAACGGTCCACCGGTTGCCAAATATCGTGACCACCAAACACCCCGCAGTTGCTCAGATGTTCCGGAGTGGTGATCAATACGGCCGGTTCCCGCACTGCCGCGGCCATATCGGCCAGCCGTTCCCGCGAGGGGGTGGCGGCACAGATTTGGAAAAATAGTTCGCTGGTCCGGGCCACGCCCATCGGGGTGTCGAAACCGGGCTCATAATCTTCGTAAGTAATTTCGAGACCGCCGTTATACTGCTTCGCGTAAGTGTCCTGCCCTAGTCCGTCGTGATAGGAACGCAGGTCCATCGGCTCCCCGTTGGGCGCCCACATCCAAACCGTTACGGTCGCTTCCGGCTGGGTGGCTCCGCGAATGTCGAACTGCGCCGGGTAACTCTGCCAGAAGTTACGCAGGCCAAAACCCAGTCCTCCTTGGGGCGTGCCGAGGTAACCAAATCCCCCCGCCCGCTGCCCCTGCGCTGAGGTGAGCCACGTGTAGCCTGGCTTGGTCCGTTTGCGGATTTGGAATCCGTCGGCGTTGGGCTGCGTCAGGGTCCAATCATCATAGGCCGCGATGTATTGCAGGCGGCTCGATACCCGTTGGTCCCAATCCGCCAGCGCGGGCGTAGCCTCACCCGCAACTTGGGCGGCTTTGACCGCATCACCCGGGTCCCGGCGTAATCCAGTCACTCCGCGCACCGCTTCTCCAAACAGACCGTCTCCTTGTCCGGCAAACCGCACGTGCCGATCATGCGGTTCACCACGTAGCGGGACGTCGAAACGCAGTCCTAGGCCCTTGATAAAATCACGGTTCTGGTCGCCATCAAAGATGATGGTGTGCATCGCCCGCACGGTTTCGCTGCCCGCGTAGAAATACAGCCGCAGTACAAACGGTAACCAGGTCCGGTCTGCGTCTGCGTGGCGCCCTTCGATCTTCACCACCGCCCGCACCGGACCCGACTGCTCCACGGTAACCTGATCAATCCGGCCGGCAAACGCCTGCTCGCGCACCGCGCCCGTTTCGGATCGATCCTCCAGCAGACACACCAGCCGGCCGTTCTTGGCGATGGCCGCCCCCGCACTGCGCTGCAGGGAGGTGACCAACACCTCACCCTGTTTCGGTAACTCAGCGCGGATGACCCCAGTTTGGATCACAATTTTGCGGGGATCTTCCGTCACGCTCACGGCACCGACGGGGTTCGCCGGAGTTCCAGCTGCAACCTCAAAACTTCCCGCGTTGCCCAAGCCACCCGGCACGGCGTGGGCACTCCATTTGACCGACTTGTCGGGCCAATGGGCCAACGGCCACGATTGCACCGGCACCGGTTTGCCTCCCACATCACGAAGGGAGAAAGCGGTGTCGGGTGGATGCATCCCTTGCGGCCACGGCACGCCGAACGTGGCGCCGCCAAAGCAGGCGGGAGCTGCCCCATCGAGCCAACGCACGGGCGCGGCATTCTGAGAGGATGCTCGCGGCATCGCGATCGATGCATCACCGTGGGCGGTTTTCGCCGACAAGGAAGCGACGAAAGAGGTGGCCGCGGTGGCGAAGGCGGCGGAGCGAACAAAGTCGCGGCGGGTAAGTGGCTTCATGGCAAATTGGGACGTCGGGGCGGGCGCAGAGACACTGCAGGGATGGATATGAATCCAATCCACTGCGGCCGAGGCTGACAGTCTGAATTATAACCTCACGCGTGTCTTTCCGAAGCGACCAAACCCCACCCGAGGCATTCCAGCTGAGAGGGGCAGTGCTCTTTTAGCGCACGCGCCGCCAATCCGTCTTTTGCTCGGAGCGCTGACTCAAAAGCGATCGCCGATCATGTCCTGCAACTGTTGGTCAACAATCGTGGCGGTCAGATTTGCCCCAGCCCAGGTGGTGTGAGGTGGTCCCAGAAAACTGGACAGGCGGGATCGTTAAATCCAAACCCGAAAAACGATCAAAAATATGTCCAAGAAAAACCGACGCAAGTTCAGTGCTGAGTTCAAAGCCCAAGTAGGGCTAGAAGCGCTCAAAGGAGTGGAGCCGGTGCACGCAATAGCCGCAAGGCACGAGGTGCATCCAGTGCAGGTAAGCCAGTGGAAAA
>Ga0209390_10000958_pt1 | contig 56981 bp, 30 predicted proteins | sample BON01_FD_187212 | JGI IMG/M metagenome (GOLD analysis project Ga0209390, IMG submission 187212) | Freshwater microbial communities from Lake Bonney liftoff mats and glacier meltwater in Antarctica - BON-01 (SPAdes) (version 2) | ecosystem: Environmental > Aquatic > Freshwater > Ice > Glacier...
ATAAGGCGTGTGTTGTGGCGGCGGGGGGGGGCGGTGGACCGGGGGGGGCGCTCGCCGTCGTCAGTCCGTCCCGTGTGCGCGCAAGCGCCCCAGAACATCGGACAGCGACATCGAGGCGCTCACTTCATCGGGTGCGAGCCGCCGTAGTAGTAGTCGCTGACCTCCGGGTCGTAAAAGTAGGCGACCTGCTCGCGTTTTTGGGGGGGTTCTGCGTCGTTCAGTTTTTGTCCGCGTCGGCGCCGGGCGTCGGGCGGTCGGGCGGTCGGGCGTCCTCGTTGCTTTGGTCTTGGCGCGCTCTGGTCGCGAACGAGCGTGTGCGCACCTTGCGCTTGCGCGACGACGCGTCCGCCATCCTGCTCGCGCGCGCGGGCTCGGCTCTGCTCGCTGCTTGCGTCTCCTTCGCTCGGCGCGTTCGGAGAGCAAGCAAGAGAGAGGGCGGGGGGGGGAAAAAGGGTTCAGTTCGTTTGGCGAGACAGCGATCGTGCCAATGCTGCTGCAGCGAGGTTTTGGGTGAGGTGTGGTTTGTGCGGGGGGTCGGACGGAGACACTGCCAGGCACAAAGCTGCATTAGGCGCCCGTGGGCGTTATTTTCCTCGGCGTCGGCGTCTCGGCGTCGGCGTCGCGCCGGGCGCGTTTTTGGGGGCGCGACTCGCGCCCCCAAAAAGGCCCGCGACAACGGTTTCATTGGAGCGCCCCGTTGCCCCACCTCCCTCGCTCAGCCTGCCTTGGACTTGCATAAGATCTTTGAATACACACACGCACGAATACTGGTTCGGAACACCACCCTGGGGGGCTTCCTCTCTTTGCTCTCCCGCCCCCCGTTTAAATGAAGCGCACGAGCGCCTCGAGCACGCCCTGGCCGCCGCCGGACGAGCAGGATGATCGCGAGGACGACGAGGAGGACGAGTCGGAGGAGGAGGGGCCGGTCGCGGCCGGCGCCGACGTCAAGGCGGCCAAGCTCGCGATCAGGTGAGGAGAAGGACTGTTTTGCGAGAGAGAGAGAGGGAGGGGCAAGGGGCAAACACAAAAGAGGCAAAGCAACGTCGCGTAAACCCCGGGGATGTCCGCGCCCCCGCCGGCGCATCTCGTGCGGCGTCCCTCGCAAACCGCGACCGAACGACCTGGTTGCGCACACGCCTCGACCGCCTCGCGCTCGTTCGATCCCCACCCACTCCCCCCGACTGAAAGTCGTCCTCGTCGCCGTCGCGGCCGCCGCCGCGGCCGCCCGTCGGCCCGGTTCGCTCAAACACACGAAACCCACAAAACCCATCAACAACAACAGGCGCATGAAAAACCGCGACGCCGCGCGGAGGGTGCGCGAGCGCCGCGCCCACGTCATCAAGACCCTGGGGGCGGACGTCGTCGTGCTCACGGCCGAAAACGAGGCGTTGCGCGCCGACCTGGCCGCCGCGCACGCCGCACTCTCGTCGGCGGGCCTGCCGCTGCCGCCGCCGCCGCCGCCGGCGGCGGCGGCAGCGGCAGCGGCAGCGGTGGCGGCGGCGGCGGACAGGGCGGGCGGCGCCAGCCGCCACGCGACCTCGGGCGAGGTCGGCGCCTGCGAGGCGACGCCGGGGGCAGGCGGGGATCCAGGCGCGGGCTCGAGCGCAGGCGCCGCCGCCGCCGCCGCCGCCGCCGCCGCCGCCCACGCCCACGCCCACGCCGCCGCCGCGTCGGGCACGCCGCCGCCGCCCGCCGCAAAGCGCCGCAGCAGCAACGCCGACATGGAGATGCCGCGGCCCGAGGCCATAGCCTACTTCCAGCAGCAGCAGCGCGCCCAGCTCCAATTCGCGCTGCAGCAGCAACACCAGCTGCAACAGCAGCACCAGCAGCAGCAGCAGCAGCAGCACCCGCCGGCCTCCGCCACGACCCAGTCGGCGCCTCCGCCGGGCGCCGGCAGCGGCGGCGGCGCCGGCGGCGGGTTTGCGCCCGTCGTCGCGATGCAGGCCGAGCACGGGCGCCGGCTGCAGCTGATGCAGCTCCAGCTGCACCACCTGCAGCAGCAGCTGATGCAGGCGACGGCCGCCATGATCGGCGGCGGCGGCGGTGCGGGCGCCCTGCCGTCGGGCAGCGCCCTGCCCTTGCTGCCGCCGCCGCCGCCGTCGGGAGCGGCAGCAGCGGCGGCCGCCGCAGCGGCGGCGGTGGCCGGACAAATGCCGCCGCCGCCGTCGCCGCCGCCACCGCAAGGCGTCGTGCCCGTGTCGCCGTTCCCCCGCGACCCCCACGCCGCTGCGCAACAGCAGCAGCACCAGCAGCACCAGCAGCAGCAGCAGCGGCGGCAGCAGCGGCAGCAGCAACAGCAGCAGCAGCAGCAACAGCAACGGCAGCAGCAGCAGCAGCAGCAGCAGCAGCAGCAACAGCAGCAGCAGCAGCAGCAGCAGCAGCAGCAGCAGCAGCAGCAGCAGCAGGCCGCCGCCGCCTCCGCGGGCTACAGCGGTGCCCACGCCGCGCGCGCGCTGCACGACGAGTGGCTGCGGCAGCAGGAGGCGGGCGCCTACCCGGGGCCGGCCATGCCCGCATATATGATGCCCCCGGGCGCCGCCGGGCCATTGCCGCCGCCGCCGCCGCCGCCGCCGCCGCCGCCGCCGCCGCCCCTGCGCGCGCACGCGCCCCCTGCCGCCGCCGCCGCCCCTGGGGTCGGGCCGCCGTTGCTGCGGCAGCAGCAGTCGCAGGCGCCGCAGCCGCAGCCGCAGCCGCAGCCGCAGCCGCAGCCGCAGCCGCAGCCGCAGCTGCAGCCGCAGCCGCAGCCGCAGCCGCAGCCGCAGCCGCAGCCCCCGCCCGGGGCCCCCTCGCAGGCGACGGCCGTTGCAGCCGCCGCCGCCGCCGCCGCCGCCGCCGCCGCCGCCGCCGCCGCTGCCGCCGCCGCCGCTGACGCCGCGCGATTTCCCACCGTCCCCGACCCCAACGACAGCGCCGATGGCGTCGCCCTCATGTCTGCCGAGTTCGAGGGCATGCTGATGTTCCCCTCGGCGGCCAACGCCGGCGGCGGCGGAGGCGGCGGCAGCGGCGGCAGCGGCGGCGAGGAGGGCGGCGGCGGCGCGGGCGGCAGCGGGGCAGCCACGGCCGCGCACAAGCCAAACGAGTCGCCGCGCCACGGGTGGTTCTGAGAAACACACCGCGCCGCACAAGCACACGCACTCGACGACCCCCGAAACAGCACTTGGCTCGGACCCCGAGCACCACGAACACAACACACAGGAACACACGAAAAAAAAGAAAACGCACAGGGAATTTGGCCGGGGCCGGGGGGGGAGGCGGGGGGGGGGGGGGGGGGGGGGGGGGGGGGGGGCGCGGGGCGCCGCTGCGCGCGCGCCGTGAGGCGCCGCAAAGACTGGAACCGTAATAAGATTTGTTCCTTACTACTGCTAATCAGCCGCCTTTTCTGGCCGGCCCAGGCACGCGCCGTTTCGCGGCCTGTCTCCCGTCAGAGCGCGGCAAACAACGCCGCCGCTGAGGCCCTAACCGCAATCCGGCGCGCATATCTCTTTTCTTTTTTGCTGCCGCCGCCGCCGGTCGCTCCCTTTTTTGTCCAACATCATAACAACAACCGTCTTCCACGCGCCATATTTTAGCAACGCCCGCGCCTTTCTTCCCTGTCGAAACTCGCCGCGCCTCTCTCGTAACCACAATCGGTGGGGGACGACATGATTACAAGACAATTCTCCGTTTGCACCGCTTTTTTCCTCTGTCTCGGGCGAAACGCGCCCTCTCACGCAATCTCGCCGCCGCCGCCGCCGCCGCCGCCGTCCGCCGCCGCCGCCGCCGCCTCGCCCAGCGCGCACCCGACCGCCACGGCCGCCCCCCTGCCGACGCCGTCCCACGCCACCCCCGCGTCGAGGAGCCCCCCCCCCCCCCCCCCCCCCCCCCCCCCCCCCCCCCCCCCCCCGCCGCCAGCCCCGCCAGGCGGCGGCGGCGGCGGCGGCGGCCCGCCGTCCTCTAGAGCGTCCCACCAGCGGCGCGGCAGCCACCCCACCCCCCGCAGCGCCCCGGCCATCGCCCCCACGACCGAGGCGGTGGCCGCGCTCGCGCCGCCCATGGTGGCGGCCAGGGACACGGCCTGGGCGGGCGCGTTTCCGCCGCCGAACGCGGCGGCGCCGGCCAGCAGCACCGCGACGCCGGCGAAGCGGGTGCCGGTGCCGGGGAAGGGGCCGCCGGCGACGGCGACCGCCGAGGCCCCGAGCGCGGCCCAGGCGGGCGACGCCCAGAACAGGCGCCAGCGCCCGGGCGCGCCGTCGAGGCCCGGGGGGACGACGTTGGCGAGGGAGGGGCCGCCCCGGCCCAGCGGGTGGCGGGGCTGCGGGTGAGGGGCGCCGTCGCCGTCGCCGCCGCCAACGCCATCGCCAACGCCATCGCCAACGCCGCCGCCAACGCCAACGCCGCCAACGCCGCCGCCGTCCTCGTCGCCGCCGCCGAAGTCCCCGGCGACGCCGAGGGCGCCGGCGACCAGCGCCAGCACCTGGCGCGCCTCGGCGCCGAGCCGCAGCGCGGGCGCCGAGGCGAGCAGGTACTCGGCGAGCTCCCGGGGGCCCTCGGCGTCGACGCTCTCGGAGCCCGTCCCTCCTTCTCCTCCCCCGCCGGCGTCCGCCTCTGCCGCCGCCGCCCCCCCCCCGCCTGACGCCGCCGCCGCCGCCGCCGCCGCCGCCGAGGCCTCTCGCCGCCGCCGCTGCCCCCTCTGCGCCATCCACCCGACGCTCGCCGCCACGATCGCCGCCCCGTCCCGCCCCGCCGGGTCCGGGTGCGTCGCCGCCACCGCCGCGTCCACCGCCGCGCCAAGCTCCCCGCAGCCGCGCCCCTGGTAGGCTAGCCCCAAGGCGGGCGCAACCGTCGCCGCCGCGCCAAAGTCGTGGGCGCCAAACTCGCGGCGGTTGGGCCGGTCCGAGTGGGTCGGGGCCGTGCGCGCGACGCCGCGCGCCATGGCCGCGTCGGCCAGGAGCGCGAGGCCCGAAGGGTCGCCCCCGCCCGACGCGGCGGTGGCGATGGCGCCGGTGGAGAGCTCGGTGTAGGGCGATGAGCAGCGGCGGCGGGCGGGCGGGTCGAGCGCCTGCCCGCTCAGCAGCAGCGCCGCGGCCGCCCGGCGCACGTCCCAGCCGTTGCCATCCCCCTCCTGCGGCGGCGCCGCGGCGGGCGCCAACCCCACGCGGCAGTCGACGATCGCGTCCAGCAGGTCGGGCGCGTCCAGGCGCGCGCCGCAGCGGGCGAGCGAGCGCGCCGCCGCCGCGAGCGCTGCATACTCCAAGGCGGCGCGCCCGGGCGTGGCCGGCACGACGGGGCTCTCGCGCGCCTCGCGCGCGCGCGGACGCTCGGGCAGGTCGACAGCCCAGAAGTCGACGAGGCCGTCGGGGAACATGCGCGCGAGGCGGGTGTAGCGCTCGGGCTCGACGCGCACGCCGAGCGCCGAGCCGGCCAGGGCGGCGACCAGCGCGCCGGCGCCGCTGTCCTCGGCGGCGCTGATGGCGCGGGCGAGGGCGGCGGCCTCGGGCGAGGGGGCGAGGGCAGGGAGGTGGGGAGGGGGAGCGCGCGGGGCGACGGGCCGGGGCCGGGGCCGGGACGCCGAGGACGGGCCGGCCGGGCGGGAGGCGGCGGCGGCACCGCCCGCCTCGCCGTCCGCGGAGGCTGGGCGGGGCGCGCTGCCGCCGCTGCCGCCGTCGCCGCCGCCGCCGTCGCCCGCTGCCGCCGCCGGCGCCGACGACGCCGACGCCGACGGGGGTGCGGCGACCGTCGGCGACGAGGCGCCCAGCCTGCCGAGCGCGGGCTGCCGCTGCTGACGCTGCTGCTGCTGCTGCTGCCCGGCGCGGCTCCTGGACGTGGCGGTGGCGACCGGGCGCCGCCGCGACGGGCCGGCGACGGATGACGACGGCCTCCTCGGCGCGGCCGGAAGCGGAGGAGTGGTGGTGGTGCCGATGCACGGCGCGCCTCCTGCCAGCTGCGCACCCCCGTCGGAGGACCTGATGGACGCGCCTCCCGCCTGCGCGGGCGCGCGCCCGGTCAGCATCGCGCGCGCCTGCATCCGACGATCTGACAGTTTTTGCGGGAGAGGGGCAAAGGAGTGCGCGTTCTTTTGCTGCTGACGCGGTTTTAAGCTGTGTCGTGCTCGCGCGTTTCAACCTGACAGATACGGGGCGGGGGTTGCTGCGTCGTTCGGGATGGGGCTGTCTGTGCCGCGGCAGCTGAAGGGGAACCGGCGGCGACTTGAAGCACGGCGGCGTCGTCCCCCCGCCGCGCCTGGGAGAAACTGACCGGAGCGCGCGCGGAGGCCAATCATTCTCCTCTTTCATCCTTTCCTCATCCACTTCAACGTCCAAACCAATCCTCATCACATTGCAACGACAACGACATGATGCACCACCTCGCCCGCCGCGCTGCCTTGCTGGCCGCGCAGCGGCAGCCCGCCTTGCATCCTCAGGGTCGTCGTTCGTCGTCGTCGTCGACACGCGCCTCGAGCACCATCATCGACGACGACGACGACACCTACGACGTGGTCATCGTGGGCGGCGGGATGGTCGGCGCCGCCCTCGCGGCCCTGCTGCGCGCCGAGGCCGCGACCTCTGCGCTGCGCGTCGCCATCGTCGACCGCGCGCCGCCGCCCACGGCGCTTCCCCGCGGCGGCGCCGCCGCGCTCTCGCGCGTCTGCCCCGACAGCCGCGTCTCGACGCTCACGCCCGCGTCGCTCGCGTCCCTGGAGCGCGCGGGCGCGTGGGAGAGGCTGCGGCCCCTCAGCGCCGAGTTCAGCCACATGCAGGTGTGGGACGCGCTCGGGCACGGGCACGTGCGGTGGTCGGCGCCGGGGGCAGCAACGGGGGCGGCGGCGACGAACGGGGCGGCGGGCGTGGGCGGCGCGGGCGGCGGCGGCGGCGGCGGCGGCGGCGGCGCAAACCTCCGGGACGGCGACGCCAGGCGGCGCCCGATCATGGGCGCCGTGGCCGAGAACGCGCTGCTGCAGGCGGCGCTGCTCGAGGCGGCGCTCGAGAGGGAGGGGCCGGCGGGCGGCGGCGGGCGCCTCGACCTGCTCGCGCCCGCGGGCGTCGAGGCGCTGGCGCTGCCCCCCTACTCGCCGCACGAGCGGCCGCTGCAAGGAGGAGGAGCGGAGGGCGGCGGCGGCGGCGGCGGCGGCCAGGGATCGGCGCGCCTGGCCGAGCTGACGCTCTCGCCGTCGGCGCCGGGGGGCGGCACCCGGCGCGTGGTGCGCGCGCGCCTGGTCGTGGGCGCCGACGGCGCGCGCTCGCGCGTGCGGGAGCTCGCAGGCATCCGCGCGCCCGAGTGGCCGGCCTACGGGCAGCGCGCCGTCGTGGCGACCGTGCGCGTCGCGGAGGACGAGGAGGAGGGCGACGGCGCGGGCGCGGGCGCGGGCGCGCGCACGGGCGCGGGCGGCCGCGGGGGCGGCCTCGACACGGCGTGGCAGGTCTTCCTGCCCGGGGGCCCGCTCGCCCTGCTGCCCGTGCGCGGCACGGGCCTGGCCAACGTCGTGTGGTCGACGACGCCGCGGCGCGCGGCGGAGCTCGAGGCAATGGGCGGCGGCGGCGGCGGCGGCGGCGGCGGCGGCGGCGGCGCCGCGTTTGCGGCGGCCGTAGACGCGGCGCTCCGGCGCGGCGGCGGCGGTGGCGGCGGCGGCGGCGGGCCGGGCGCGTCCGCCCCGGGCGCCGCGGCCGCGCTGACCGGCGCGGCCGCGGCCGTGGGCGCGGCCTTGTCCGCCGCCACCTCGCTGGCGTCCGCGGCCCTGGGCCCCCTGATCGGCGGCGGGGGCGACGACGCCCGCCGCGGCGCCGCCCACTCGTCGTCGTCGGCGTCGGCGTGGCGCGCGCCTCCGCGCGTCGTCGGCATGCCCCCCGGCGCCCAGCCCCCGCGCTCCTTCCCGCTGTCCGCGCGCCACGCCGGGCGCTACGTCCGCCCGCGCCTGGCCCTGGTCGGCGACGCCGCGCACGCCGTGCACCCGCTCGCGGGGCAGGGCGTCAACCTGGGCCTGGCCGACGCGGCGGCGCTAGCGGCGGCCGTCGCCGCCTGCGTGCGCTCGGGCGGCGACCTCGGCGCAGTCGGCTTCCTGCGGCGCGAGTACGAGGCGCCCAGGCGGCGCGCCAACGGGCGCATGATGGCGGCGCTGGACGGGGTGCAGCGCATCTTCGCGCTCGGGGGGCCCTCCTCGTCCTCCTCCTCCTCGGCGGGCGGGTTCGGTGCCGGCGGTCTCGGCGGGGGCGCGGGCGCGGCGGCGGCGGCTGCGGCGGCGGCGGCGGCGGCGTCGTTGCCGGCCCGCGAGAGCGCGCTGCTGCTCGGGGCGGTGCGCGGCGCGGGCCTCGCGGCGCTCAACGCGTTCCCGCAGCTGCGCGACGCGTTTGTCCTCGAGTACGCCATGGCGAGCGGCGGATAGGTAGACGGGTTGTTCTACTGAAAGTGAAAAATTAAATGAGACAAAGAAAAATGGCCAAGGCAGACGCGCGCAGGCAAAAACGGCGGTCCTCTCACCTCCTCCCCGTCCCTCCCTCCCTCCCCCCCCCACGCCTTGCGCTCACATCCCCATGTCGGCGTACCGCAGCCGCTTCGACAGGTCGAACACCCGCGCCACGCTCTCCTCGGGAGTGCCCACCAGCACGCCGTGCCCCAGGTTTAAAATGTGACCCCCCCCAGCGCCCGCCTTGCGGACCACGTCGGTCACGGCGGCGTCGATCGCCTCGCCCTTTGGCGCAAACAGCACCACGGGGTCCAGGTTGCCCTGCACCGCCGGCGCCCGCATCCCTGCGTTTGCGCACGCGGCCGCGATGCGCAGGCGCGCGTCAGACATGTCCACCGTCCAGTCAAGGCCGATGACGTCGGCGCCCGTGACGGCCATGCGCTCGAGCAAACCCCCGCTGCCGTTTGCATACAGCATCAGCGGGACCCCCGGCCGCTCGTCGTGCACTCGCCGGATCATGCGCGCCAGGAAGCGCCCCGACCACCGGTCCCACGACGCGGGCGGCAGCTGGCCGCCCCACGAGTCGAACACCTGCATGTACTGCGCGCCGCTGTCGATCTGATAAATCATATATTCCGCCATCGCGTCGGACAATCTCTCGAGCAACCCTTCCAGTAATTGCGGGTCGCTGAACGCCATGCCCTTGATGGTGTGGTAGAGGGACGAGGCCCCGCCCTCGACCAGGTAGGTGGCCAGCGTCCAGGGAGAACCGACAAAGCCCAGGAGCGCGGCGCCCGAGCCGTCGAGCTCGCGGCGCAGCGTCCGGAGCGCCTCGCCGACAAAGGCCGTCTTCGAGGGGTCGAGCGGGTGCAGCCGCTCGAGCCGCTCGCGCGACCGCACCGTGTCCTCCAGGATGGGCCCCTTGTGGTCGTCGATCTCAAAGCCGATGCCGATGGCCGGCAGAGGGGTGAGGATGTCGCTGAACAGGATGACCCCGTCGGGCGCGAACGAGGCGTGCGGCTGCAGAGAGATCTCGACGATGAGGTCGGGCGTCTCGGAGCGCCGCCGGAAGGACGGGTGGCGCTGCGCCAGGGCGCGGTAGCTCGCCTGGTAGCGGCCCGCCTGGCGCATCATCCAGCAGGGCGCGCGGTCGACGGGCTCGCCGCGGGCGGCGCGGACCATGAGCGGGTCGGTCGCGGAAGAGGAGGGGGGGGAAGGGGAGGCGGGGGAGGCGGCCTCGAGGGCGGCGCGCGGGCGCAGCGAGGGGGCGGCCGGGGCGGCGGCGCGGCGGCGCGCGGCGGCGGCGGCGGCGGCGCCGGGGGGCGTGGGAGGCCGCTGCTGCTGCTGCTGCTGCTGCTGCTGCTGCTCTGGCCGCCTCTGGGCAGCGGCCGCTGAGCGTCCGCCGTGCTTGAGCAACATCGCCCCTGGTCGTCTGTTTGTGTGCGCCCGATTGCTCGTTGATTGCGCTTGGGCGGAGGGAAATGGGGAGGAGGGGCCTCCAATCTTTTTTGCGCCTTGTTTTTCCACACGCGGGCGCCGGTCGGGTTCGGTACGCGTGCGTCGGATTGCTCTCGGGAGAGTACGATCTGCGAAACCGCGAGAGATCTGCGGCAGCGGGAGGATGGTGGCACGTTTCTGTGTTTTGGGCGCTCGAGTGTCTGTTCGTCACGCTACGCTGAAGCACCCCCGGTGGTGTGTACGCGTGATGAAAAACCAAGCTGTTGCAGGGTTTGCTCAGAGGTTCCGATTGTGGCGGCGTTCTCTCGGTGGCGCAGGAGCTGCATCGCCGATCATCTCTTGTCTCGTTTTCAAAGGGATGATCGCCCCAGAGAGGCGGGTTACCGAGGGGCCCCCAGGCGCACGATGACGCGCCGCAGGTGGGCCGCGTACTGCTCGAGTAAAGGGCGGCGGACGAGGGTCGCGGGCGAGGAGGGGGAGGAGGTGGAGGCGGAAGACAGAGGGTTGTCGGGCGAGGAGCAGGAGCGCCGTCGCCCGCTCTAGCACGGCGCCGAAATCGGCCGCCGGGTCGCCGAGCGGCGCGCCGGCGAGCGCGTCGGCGGCCTCCTCGCCGGCCGCGCGCAGGAGGCCGCCATGGCGCCCCGGAAGATGATGAGGAGCAGGGGGAGGGTGGCGTCGCGGCGTGGGTGCGGCGGACGCGCGAGCAGCGGCAGCGGCGCGCGCAGTAGCAGCAGCGGCACCCGCTGATCGCCGCGGTCAGCGCCGGCCGCAAGCGCGCCCGCAACGAGGACGGGGCCGGCGACGCCGACATGGCGGACGCCGGCGGCGACGCAGCAGCAGCAGCAGCAGCAGCAGCAGCAGCAGCAGCAGCGGGTCCGATTGTTCCCCCAACCGACCAAAACAACGGCCTCACACTCTTGACCACGACCCCGGAGCCCGTGCTCCTGCTACTGCGACACCAAGCGGACGACGCGCACGCCCGCAGCGCTCTATTGACTTCGAATCGTACGTAACCAGAAAAATCTCCTTCCGTCAACGAGGACGCTCTCCTTCCTTCCTCCGGACTACTGGTCGAGCGCCACATGTCAGCTGCGGGCCTCGGCGCGCCGGCGAGCAGCTGCGCGAGAGGCGCCGCTGCTGCGCGTTCCGCCAAGCACCACTACCCCCGGCGCCAGTGCCGGCAGAACCGGCGCGCGCCCGTCGTCGCCCGCGCCGACGCCGACGCCGACGCATCCGACGCCCCCGCCCCCAAGCCGCTCGCGGTCGTCGCCCTGCTCCTCGAGGTCGACGGCGCCGTCGTCGACGTCGTCCAACAAGGGCACCGCGTCGCCTTCAACCGGGCGTTCGCCGAGTGCGGCCTGCCGCCCGCCGCCGCTTGGGACCCGCCGTCGTTCGAGGCGGCGCTCCGCGCCGCGCCCGCGCTCGGGGGCACGGGCGAGGCGCTGGTGGCGGCGCGGCTCGACCGCACGGGCGCGTGGCCGCCCTCCCTGCCTGATGAGCCCCCCGCGGGGGGGCAGGCGGGGGACGCGGCGGCCGCGGCGGAGAGCGGCGGCGACGGCAAAGGCGACGGCGACGGCGACATCGGCAACGGCGGCAAAAGCGGCGGCGCCTCCTCGCAGCAGCAGCGGCAGCAGCGGGAGCGGCGGCAGCGGGAGCGCCAGGCGTTTGCGCGGAGGGTGCACGAGGCCAAGCAGCGCGCCTTTGCCGAGCTGCTGTCCGGCGGGGGCCTCCCCTTGCGCCCGGACGTCGCCTCCGTCGTCGACGCCGCTCTCGCCGGCGGGGCGGTGGTGGCCTTGGTGGCCGAGACGGCGACGGCGCCCGAGGAGGGGGTGGCGGCGGTGGCGCTGCGCGCGCTGGGGGCGGAGCGCGCGGCGCGCGTGCGGGTGCTGACGGCGGGCGCGAGGCGGCCGCGCGACCGAGGGGAGGGGAAGGAGGAGGCGCGCGACGACGGCGGCAGCGGGGGTGGCGGCGGCACGCTCGAGGCCGCCGTCGCGCGACACAAGGCCGAGGCCGCGCGCGCGTTCGCCCGGGCCCTGAGCGGCGGCGGCTTAGGCGCAGGCGCGGGCGTGGGGGCAGGCGGGCCGCTGATCGACGTCAGCGCGCTCACCGGGTCCGGGTCCGCCGCCCAGGCGCCCCCCCGCCCGGCGTCCGACGCGCTCCCGCCGGCCTTCTTCCGCGCCTCGGCCGCCCTGCTCGGCGCCTCGCCCGCGCGGTGCGTGTGCGTCGCCGCCACGGGCCCGTGCGTGCGCGCGGCGGCGGCCGCGGGAATGGTGTCGGTGGCGGTGCCGCGCCTGGCCGCCTTCGACGCGTCGTTCCCCGAGGCGCGCGCCAAGTTCGAGGCGTTCGGTCCCGGATACATCACGTGGGCGCGGCTGGCGGCCATGGTCGAGGCGCCTGTGTCCGCGGGGGCGGCGGCGGCAGCGGAATCGGCGGCAACGGACGCAAAAGGGGGGGTCGCGAGGTAGCCCGGCGGCGGCGGGCGGCAGGCGGCGGCGGCGACGGCAATCGGCACCCCGAAGAAACGACAAAAAGCTACGCCGTTTGATGCACGAGAAACTTTGAGAGTCTCCTTGTGTCTGTATGTGTTTCAACCCAATACCCGACTCCCCCTGCGCTCGTGCCCCCCACTACAGATCAAATCACGCCGCCCCGGCCTCCTTGATGCACTCGAGCGCCAGCTCGCGCTCCTCGGCCAGCTCGGCCGCCGACGCGCCGATCTTGGCCCGCGACCACGCGTCGATCTCGAGCCCCTTGACGATCTCCCACTTGCCGCCCTTTTCGCAGCGCACAGGGAAGCTGTAGATCAGGCCGTCCGGCACGCCGTAGGGGTTGCCGTCCGAGATGACGCCCATGGACACCCAGTCGTCGGCGTCCAGGTGCGCCGTGCCGCAGAGCCAGTCGCGCACGTGGTCGCACGCCGACGACGCCGCCGACATGGCGGAAGACAGGCCGCGCAGCCCGATGACGGCGGCGCCGCGCTGCTGCACCGTCGACACAAACTCGCCCTTGAGCCACGCCTCGTTCTCGGCGCCGGGCAAGGCCTCGGCCACGGCTTTACCCGCGACCGTGGCCTGCGTGGCGTCCGGGTACTGCGTCGACGAGTGGTTGCCCCAAACGGTGACCCGCTTGACGCCCGCGGCGGTCTTTTCGCCGGCGCGCGACGCGAGCTGCGCCATCGCGCGGTTGTGGTCCAGGCGCGTCATGCAAGTGATGTCGGCCTTTGGGATCCCCGGCGCGTGCTCGCTGAGCATCAGGGCGTTGGTGTTGGCCGGGTTGGCCACCACCAGCACCTTCACCCCCTTGTTCGCGAACTTCTCCAGCGCGGCCGCCTGCGCCGCGTAGATGGCGACGTTCTTGCCCATCACGTCCTTGCGCTCCATCCCCTGCTTGCGCGGGAAGCCGCCGACCATGACGGCGACGTCGACGCCCGCGCAGGCCTCGTCCGGGTCGGTCGAGATGACGACGCCTGAGTGCGTGTGTTTTTGGGGGGGGGGGGGACGGGCGGAGTTGGAGTTGTTTTGGTTGTCAGGCGGGGGGGGTCGGTTTTTTCGGCGGCCGAGCGCGTCTTGCGTCCCCTCGTCGTTCCCGCGCGCGCGGCGCCGTTTCTCTCTCTCTCTCCCTCACCCTCGAGCAGCGGGAAGGCCGCGTCCAGCAGCTCCATGCGCACGCCCTCGAGCGCCTTGGCGGCCGGGGCGATGTCGAGCAGGTGCAGCACGACGGGCTGGTCCGGGCCCAGCATGCGTCCCGCGGCGACCATGGGGCAGAGGGCGTAGCCGATCTGGCCTGTGCAGGTAGGAGCGGGGGGGGAGGGAGGAGGAGGGCGGGTGTTTTTTGGCGTTTGTTTTTTGGCGTTTGTTTTTTGTTTGGCGTCGTTCGTTCAGCGTTTGGCGTTTGGCGTTTGGCGTTTGTTTTGGGATTTGATTGTTCGAGCGTTTGTGAGCCATGTGAGCGATGACTGATATCTTGGCGGCGGGCGCGTGCGGCGCCGCGCGGGGGGCCGGGGGGGGAGGGAGGGGACAAGGCGCGCGAGAGGGAGAGACGGAGGGGGGGGGAAGAGAGCGGCGCCCAGGTCGTGGGGGCCCTTCCTCGGCGGGGAGAACCCTTGTTCTCGCGGCGCGAAAAGGGGCGCGCAGCAGCGGCGGCCCTTCTTCTCCCGCCGCTCGTCTCGGCGCGCGCGCGTCCCTCCCCCCCCTCTCTTTCGATCGCCCGACGACTTCCGACCCCGTCAACCGACGCGTACCTGCGGCGCCCGTGATCAGCACGTGCTTGGCCATGGTGAGGGGGCGGGGGGGATGAGAGATGAACGGTCTGTCGAGGAGCTGAAGAGGAGGGGTGCGTTCGTTCTTTTTGTTCGATCGTGGAGGGCGCGCCCCTTGACGTGGTTGTTGAATGTGTGCAAAAAGCTTCTGAGGCGAGGTGATGATTTGTGCACCGACGGGACGTGACGACGCCGCATCCATATTTGTAGCTGTGATTTGTAGACGCGCCGCCCCCGCCCCCCGGCCGTCGCCGCGAGAAAAAAAAAAGAGGCGCGGTCCCGCCGCCAGAGGCCGCCCCCTTTTCGGCTCGAGGCTTCGTTTGCTTTTTGCACGATTTGGTTTCGAGGGGTCGTTGCTATAGGGGTGAAAAACGCGCGGCTGCGGCGGCGCAGCGGCGCGGAACGGCGCGCGGTCGGGGTCGCCCCCCGGGCGCGCGTGTGTGTGTGTGTGGGGGGGGGGGGGGGGGGGTTGAGTAAGCGGGGCGGCGGCGGGCGGGCGGGCGACGGCCTCTGAGCGCGGGCTGCGGGGCGCGGCGCCCGCCCCCACGCTCGCCCGCCCGCCCAAAAATAATCCTGCGTGTGTGTGTGTAGGGGCGAAGAAAAGGCGCTGCGGCAGGTGGCGGCGAGAGAGCACAGGCCCTCCCGTCGCGCGGTGGTCTGTGTGTCTGAGCAATCACGTTCTGTTGGTTTCGAATCGCGTGGGGGAACGGAGCGGCGCCGCCTCTTCTTTTTTGCCTCTCAGCGCGCCGCGCCGCCGCCGCCGCTCGAGCCGCCGCCGCCCCCTCCGCCGAACGAGCGCGGCAAGAAGCGCCGCAGCAGCGCGCCCGCCGCGCCCGCCGCGTCCGGGTGCATGACGCCGACGCCGCCCGGGTGCGGCGCCTGCTTGCCGCCGCCCCCGGTCAGGCGCACGGTCGCGATCGCGTCGCCGCCGCCCGCCGCGAGCGCCGCCGCCGCCGCCGCCGCCTTGGCGGGCGACGCCTGCTGCTGCTGCTGGTTGTGCTGCTGCTGGTTGTGTTGCTGCTGCTGGTGCTGGTACTGCTGCACCTGGTCCGACTGGTGGTGCGCCCCGGCCTGGTGGGCGCTGCCGTGGCCGTCGTCGAGCGAGGCGCCGCGGTAGGGGGCGCCGGCGGCCGCCGCCATTGCCGCCGCCGCCGCCGCCGCCGCGCTCGCACTCGCCGCTTGCTGCTGCTGCTGCTGCTGCTGCTGGCCCCCACCCCCCGCGCGCGGCGTCCCCATGGTCTGGTGCGCGGGCGGCGCCGTCATGACGACGTCGGCCGCGCCCGGGCCCGTCGTCGGCACCGTGTCCGGCCCGGACAGGCGCGGGGCGCCGCCGCGGCGCCGCGCGCCGCCGCCGCCGTCGCCGTCGGCCGCCGCAAGCGCCGCCGCTGCCGCCTCGGCGTCTGCCGCGGCCGCCGCCGCGGCCGCCCCGGCCTCCTGCTGCTGCTGCTGCTGCTGCCGCCGCGCCGCCGCGCGCGCCTCGCCCGCCGCCGCCTCCTCCGCCATCCACGGGTGCGCGAGCGCCTGCTCCGGCGTCAGCCGCCGCTCGGGCTCCCACGCCAGGCACCGCGACACCAGGTCCAAAAACCCGGCGTCGGCGCCGGCCTGCCGCAGCGCGCCGGCCAGCGTCTTTGCGCCCGGCTGCCGCGTCTTGCCGCGCGAGTTGGCCGCCAGCCGCGGCGCGCCCGCGCCGTCGAAAAACGTCCGCCGCCGCGACGCCTGCGCCAGCAGGCCCTGCGCGGGCAGGCCCAAGACCTCCATGACGCAGGCCAGCTGCTCCGCCTCGTCCTCCCCCGGAAACAGCGGGTACCCGGTCGCCAGCTCGGCGAGGATGCAGCCAAAGGACCACATGTCGATCGGCGGGCCGTAGGCCGCGCCGAGGATCACTTCGGGCGAGCGGTAGAAGCGCGACTGGATGTAGGTGTAGACGCGCTCGTCGCGGAAGCACGACGACCCGAAGTCGATGACCTTGACCGAGGTGCCGCCCGGGCGCTTGAGCAGGACGTTCTCGGGCTTGAGATCGCAGTGGATGAGGCCCTGTCTTTTGAGGAGCGACAGCGCGACCAGCATCTGCGCGCCGAGCCGGCGCACCAGGGGAGGCGCCAGCGGCGCAAATCCGCCCGCCCGCACGTGCTCGTACAGGTTGCTCGACAGCAGCTCGAACGTGATGCACAGGTGCCCGCGGAAGGCGAACGAGTCGAGCATGTGCACCACGTTGTGCACGTCGTGGCGGTCCGCCTCGCGCAGGTGCTGCAGCACGCGCAGCTCGACCTGCGCCTGCGCGTGGAACCGCCGCTTGTTGCGGATGACTTTGAGCGCCTTGTGCTCTCCCGTCTTGTAGTCGAGCACGCGCAGCACCTGCCCGAAGGAGCCGCGGCCCAGCACGGAGAGCACCTCGTAGCGGTAGGCGACGTGGTCCCGCGGCACGACGACGTAGTCGCCGCGCTCATCGTCGTAGCCGCCGTTGGCCGGGCCGCCGCTGGCGGGCGCGCCAGCAGCGGACGAGGCCGAGGCGGCGGCGGCGGCGGCGGCGGCGGCGGCCGCCGCAGAGTGCTGGGGGCTTGCGCGCACCTTGGCGACGCCTGCCTTGCCGAGGAACCAGACCTGGGGGTACTGGAGGACCTCGGACTGCTCGTAGGGCGTGAGGTACTCGCTGTAGCGGCGCAGGGCCTGGGCGGGGCTGATGGGGCCGGTCTCGGCGGCGGCGGCGGCGGCGGCGTCGCGCGCGGCCTGGGACGAGGCCGGCGGCGGCGGCGCGCCCGCCGCCGCGGCCGTCGCGCGGGCAGACGGCGGCGGTTGCTGCTGCTGCTGATGCTGCTGCTGCTGGCTGCTGGTGGTCGGTCCTCCTGCCGCCCCCGCTGCGCTGGCCGTCAGCTGCTGCGCCAGGCGCGGGGCGCCGGCGCCCTTGCCAGCGGCGGCGGCGGCCGACGCCAACGCCGACACAAGGTGGCCGGGCAGCGGCGAAGGGCCCGCGGGCGGCGCGAGCGCCGAGGCGGCGGCGGCCGTCGCCGGCTGCTGCTGCTGCTGGTGCTGGTGCTGGTGCTGCGACGAAGACGCCATGGCGACGGCCGGCAGCTTGCGGGGCGCGGCCACGAGCCGGCCGGCCGCCGAGGACGGGAACGCGGCGGCCGCTTGCGCGCGCGTCGACGCCGGCGGCGCGGCGACGGCGGCGGCGGCGCCGGTCAGCGGCGGCGCCAGCGCGGCGGCGACTGTCGGGCGGCCGTCGGCCGGATGCCGGGGGGACGGCGCTCCTGCCGCTGCTGCTGCCGCTGCTGCTGCCGCGGTGGCTGCGGCTGCGAGCGCGTGCTTGAGTGGCCCGGTTGGCGCGCCGATGCCGGCGCTGCCAGGGCAGGGCGGGGGCAGCAGCACCACGGGGCGGCGGCCGGCGGGGGCGGCGGCGGCGTTCGACGACGGCGGCGGCGACGACGAGCAGCAACGGCCGCTGGCGTCGGCGTCGGCGTCGGCGTCGGCGTCGGCGTCGGCGTCGGCGGCGAAAGCGAGGAACGACGGCGGCGCAAACTCGTCTGTCCTCGGCTGCTGTTCCGTGCTCAGGCCGTTGCCCATAGCATCTTCTTTTCGTTTGGATGGCTCGTAGGGGTGTGGTTTGTCTTGGGACGGCTGCTTGCTGCTGCTGTTGGTGCTTGCGGCCCGCGCGTGTCTTTTGTCTTTTGAGCGGGCGACGACACCGAAAAAAGACCGACGTCGCGGCGTCGTCTATTTTCGGCGGCGGCGCTCTGTGCGTTTCGTGTGTCGCGAGTGAAGGGTGGTTGGTGGTCGGAGGGCGGAGATGAGCACTTTTGACTGGCAGCGCGATCAAAAAGCAGGGAGCGCGCGCGCGGAAAGGGGCTCACGGGAGCGGGGCTTTCGCGGGAGAGGAGGGAGGAGAGGGGGAGGGAGGCTGGTCAACCCCCTCCCTCCTGCTCTCTCGTCGCACCCGGGGCCTCCTCCCCACCCGGGGCCCGTGCGCCCGAGGTCGCGCTCCGGCACGGGCACGAGGACATTGCGCGTGACTCGCTCTATCACGTCGCCGAGCGTGGCGGCGGAAAGCTACGAAGAGGAAGAAGGAGGAGTCACGTTTTCGTCCTCTTTTTCCCCTCTGCGGCACATGGAGGAGGCGGGGGAGGGAAACCCCCCTCCTTGGCGACGCGCCGGGACGGCGAGCCCAGCCCTCGAGCAGCTGGTCCTAGCCTATGCTCACCTCAGTCCCGATCACAATGGCGCGCGCGCGTGAAAAGAGCCAGAGAGCTCTGCTCGCGCAAGTCTCCTTTCTCTCCACCTCGCTCTTGGACTCTCCTCTCTGTTTTGGGCGTTCTGTTCTGTTGGGCGGAGTTGGTGTTCGGACGCGCGTGCGGGGGCGAGGCGTCGGGGGCGGGATCACGAGGGGCGCGCGATACAAGAAGCCCTTGCGTGATGGTCCGAGTCACAAAACTAAAAACGACAACGACGAATGAAGGAGCACTCAGCAAGAAGGCCGGGCTTTCCCTATCTTCCGTCGGCGTCGGCGTCGGTGGCGGCGTGCTTGTTCTTCTCGTCCTCGTCCTCGTCGTCGCCAGCGGCTTGCCGAAGACACACCGTCGCAACCCACCATTCCCTCGCGCATCAGTCCGCGCCCCCCTCCTCGCCCGCCGCCCCTGCCCCGGCCCCGGCCCCGGCCTCGGCCCGCACCGCCGCCTCCGTCTCGGCCCGCTGCCGCCCGCGCGCCGCCGCCGCCGCCGCCTCGGCGTCCGCACGCTCGAGCGCCTGCTCTTTCTCCAGCGCGTCGATATATGTGTCCGCATCCGCCCACACCGGCTGCCCGCCGCCCTTGCCGTGCGCGATCGCGCCCCCCTGCGCCACGTTAACCCGGAGCGTGCGCCCGAAGAACTCGCCCGCGTCCATGTTGGCGACCGCCGCCGCCGCGTCGTCCGCCTCGTCGTACTCGACAAAGCCAAAGCCGCTTTTTTGTTGTTTTGGTGTTTTGTTTTGGTTGTTTTGTTTTGAGGTTTGGTTTTTGGGGTCGTTTTTGGATGAACAGAGTGGTGGGTTTCGTTGTACGGGGCGCGGGTCGTGCGTGTGAGTGGTGGGTTTTTGTGTCGCGGGGCGGGTCCGAGAGAGACAGACAGACGACGACCCCCCGCGGGAACGCCGCCCTCGCGCCTCCCTCTTTCTCTCTCTCGCCCGCTCACCGGTGCCGCCCCGTGGCGCCGTCGATCGGCATGCTCACGTCCTTGATGTCGCCAAAGGGGAGGAAGGCGGCGTGGAGGGCCGCCTCGGTGACGCCGTCGTCGAGGCCGCCGACGTAGATGACGCGCTTGGGGTTGCGGACCTGCACGAGCGTCGTCGCCATGTGGTGATTTTTTTTCGTCGGGGCGCGACACGGGGCACCCGCCGCGGCTGCTGCCGCCGCCGACGCCGGCGCCGGCGCTTCCCCTTGCTTGGCCCTTGGCACTGCTGGCTGCCGACCGTCCCCTCCCCACCGCCGCCTCTAGGTGCTGCTCAAGCGTCGCCTGTTGGTCGGTGGTGTTTGCAGGAGACAAGGGGACGGTCGTGCAAGCGCGGGGAGAGAGACGTCCTTCTGGTCTTGAGTGATGGTGTTTGCTTCGCGGGTGCCGCCGTTTTGTGTGTCGAGGAGAGCTTGTCGATGGTGATGACGTGTATAAGTCGTGTTCTTGGTGGGGATGACGCCGCGTCGCAACGCGCAGCGACTGTAAAGGCCGCGGGATGGGACGCTGCGCACGCGCCGACTTTTTCGGCCCGAGTCCGCCGGCGCCCCGTCGGCTTCCTGCCGGATCCAGTACTGGAGTGGCGAAAACAGCTAAAGTCTCCTTCAGCGGAGACCCCTCTCCACCACTTCGCCTTCAGACCACACAACAACAACAAACGCATGCAACACACCCACGCGTCTCTCCCTCACCCACCCCCCATCCTCCCCCCGGGCGTTTCCGAACACCGTCCGCGCACGCACGCGTTCCTCGCGTTCGCCGCGCCGGAAACCGGTCCAGCGTCTCGTTCGGCGCGCCGGAGCATCCCAGCAGTAGTCGCCGAATTTTTCGCCCCTGAGGGAAAGAGAGAGGGAGCGGGCGCAAAAAGACGAGAGGGATCGAGACACCCCCCCTCCCTCGTTTTTCGAGACCAAAAACATGAGCGGGCGCGGAAAGGGCGGTGAGTCTTGCGGCGACGGCGCGACGTACTCGACGGATACTTCACGATGCCGGGTTCCAGGGGGGCCTTGCAACGTCGGCGGCGCGGTCGGCGGTGAAATCCTTCCATTGAGACTTTCAGTTTTTTCTCACGCCCCGCCCCTCCCCTCTCGCTCTCTCCCACAAACAACCACAACAACAACAACAACAACAATAGGCAAGGGCCTCGGCAAGGGCGGCGCCAAGCGCCACCGCAAGGTCCTCCGCGACAACATCCAGGGCATCACCAAGCCCGCCATCCGGCGCCTCGCGCGCCGCGGCGGCGTCAAGCGCATCAGCGGCCTGATCTACGAGGAGACGCGCGGCGTGCTGAAGGTCTTCCTGGAGAACGTGATCCGGGACGCGGTCACGTACACGGAGCACGCGCGGCGCAAGACAGTCACGGCGATGGACGTCGTGTACGCGCTCAAGCGCCAGGGGCGCACGCTGTACGGCTTTGGCGGCTGATAAAACATGCGCTCGCGCTTTCTTTTCCCCCTTTCCCTTTGCGCCGCCGCTGCCCCTCTTTTATTATTGCACACGCGCGCGCACAACCCCTCGCTCGCAGCGAGATGTGACAAGGGCGCGGGCCCGACCGACTTGCGCGCGCGCGCGCGCACGCGCAAGCACAGTGTAAATCAACAACAAACGAAAGCGAGGAACGACGGCGGCGCAAACTCGTCTGTCGTCGGCTGCTGTTCCGCGCTCAGGCCGTTGCCGCCGCCGCAATCCTCTAGTGCCGCGTCCCCGACCGTCGGCCGCTGCCCGCCGCCGCCGCCGCAATCAAAGACCGCGGCGTCGTCCCTCGCCAGCGCCTCGATAACCCCGTTCTCTCTTCCTTCCATTCCTTCGCGCCCAGACAGCATCAGCCACCATGTCGGACCGCAAGACGACGCCCAAGGCCGGGATCACGCTGCTGTCGCGCGACGACGACGCCAAGCTCAAGTTTTTCCACTCTCCCTCGGGCGCCGCGGATTTCGCGCTCAAGCACAAGCTGAACAAGACGCTGTCGCTCGGGCTGGGCTTTACGGTGCGTAGTGTGTGTGCCGTGGTGGTTGGACGATCGCCTCGATCGCCTACCTGCCTGCGATTGCTTGATCGATCAACTGGGAAGGGAGGGGGGAGGGGAGGAGGGGGGTCAAACCACGATCGTCCCTTCCCTCTCTCTCGCGCGCGCGGGTGGCGCCTCCAGCTCGCCACTAGGCCAGCGCACGAACGGACAGGACTCTCGCGATCGGCGCGCCCAGTGGTGGCGGCCTCGACTCGAAACCTTGCCGACAAAAGCCGCCGCCGTCGGCCGCTCGCAGCCGCCCGCCCGGTCGCGCCGAACGCCGCCCGCCTTGGTCGCCCTGCCACGCCCCGCGCGAGCTCTCCGCTCACCACGCCTCTCTGATCTCGCGCCCGCGCAGCACTGCCCCTCCCGCCCAACTCAAACGACACACGACAACAACAAACGTACTCGATCCAACCAACCAACCAACCAAACCAAACCAACCAATCAACAACAGGACAACACCGTGCGCAAGATCAAGTCGCTGCCCGGCCTGGTCGCCTCCGCCGACCTCAAGGCGCGCAGCGACACCACCCTCAGCGTCTCGCACAACATCGCGTCCAAGGCCACCAAGCTCGGCGTCACCTACGACGCGCTGCGCCTGGCCGGGAAAAAGTCGGCGCTGAGGCTCAACTACGTGACCGCGGGCAACGCCAAGGGCAAGTCGGGCGTGTTCACGGGCGAGCTCGGCACGGCGCTGGCCGCCAACAAAAAGACCGTCGTGGCCTTCAACGAGCGGGGGGTGGTCAACGTCAAGCTGCTGCTGACGGACGAGGCGTGGACGTACGAGCCGTCCTACAACCTGCTGAAGAAGGCGCCCTCGCTGGCCGTCTCGCGCCCGGTCAACGGCGGCAAGGGCGGCCGCGTCAAGATGGGGTGGAACTTGAAGACGGACGACCTGACGGGCGAGTGGCAGTACGACGCGTTCCGCCTGGTGGCGGTGAAGCGGCCCGACGTGGCGGTGCCGACGATCGGCGTGGCGCTCGAGCGCGCGTTTTCCGTCTGAGTCAAGGAGCGGGGCGCCATTTCATTTTGCGCGTAAAGGAAGAAATCCGCTCGGTTTTGCAATTGGCTCTTGTGTTATGATGACGATGATGATGTGTTCTATGGATCCGTTCTTAACGAGGGTGGAGAGGCGAGAGGCAAGAAGATTTCAAATCATAGTACAGTGAAAATGGCGCGGCGGCGCGCGAGGACGCGTTGCCGGCCCGGAAAAAAACGAAACGCAAAAACAACGCACAGGGGGGAAACACAAGCACAAACACAACGTGAACAAAAGAGGGAGAGGGATCAAGGGTAGAGTTGGAATTGGGGGGGTTTCGGATGTGCTTCTGGAATGGGAGGTGGGGCGTTTTGGAGGCATGTTGATATGTGTGGAGGGCGGGGGGCGCCCGAGCGGGAAAAGGGCGCGCGGGGGGGGCGGGGCGGGGCGGGGCGGCCGGAAATGAGCCGCGTTTTTTTCACAAAGCCGCCGGCGGCGAGAGCACCGGGCCCGCACTCTGCGGCCGCTCGTCCGCCGAGGGGCACTCGCGCAGCGGCGGGGGGCACTCGTGCCGAGCGGCCGGCGACGACGGCGACGGGCCCGGCAGCGAGACGGACCCGGGCGGCGCCGACGCGGCCGCCAGCGACGGGCCCGCCGCCGCCGCCGCCGCCGCCCGCGGCCGCCCCGCCGCCCCCGCCGCCGACGCCGCGCCCGCCGACTGCGCGCCCGCCCTCGGCCGCGCCTCCCGCAGGTCCACCACCAGCACCGTCACGTTGTCCCGCGTGCCTCGCTCCAGGGCCGCCCGCGTCAGGGCCGACGCCGCCCGCCGCGCGCACGCCATGCCGCCGAGCCCCGCCCGCGCCGCCGCCTCTGCCGCCCGCAGCGCCAAGTCGGCCGCCTCCTGGTCGCCGACCACGTCCCACAGGCCGTCGGACGCCAGCACCAGGAGCTCGTCCCCGTCGCGGTCGCGCGCCACCACGGCCACCTCGGGCTCGGGGATCACGTAGGGGCGCAGGCCGTGGTCGCCGATGGCGCGGCTGACGGCGAGCTCGCCCATGACGCGGCCCCACCAGACGTGCCCGCCGGCCGCGCGCACGCGCGCGACCTCGTCGCCGCGCGAGGCCTTGTGGTCGTCGGACAGGGGGACGGCGACGCCGTTGCGGCGGAGGACGCAGCGGCTGTCGCCCGCGTGGGCGACCCAGAGGCGGGCGCGGCCGACCAAGGCGGCGACGGCGGTGGTGCCGGTGTAGGCGCCGCCGCCCGAGGCGTTGGCGGCGTTGGCGGCGGCAGGGGCGGCGCTGGCGGCGGCGGCGGCGGCGGCCGCCTTGGCCGCCGCCGCGGTCGCCGCCGCCGCTGCTGCGGCCGCCGCTGCTGCGGCGGCTGCGTCGCTGCGCGCGCCGCCCCCGCCCCCGCCGCTGCCGACCGCGGGAGGGGCAACGAGTGCGGAGGAGGAAAAGGCTGCAGTGCCGTTGGCAGGCCCGCTTGATGCCATCGGCACGACGTCTGAGGAAGAGGCGGAGCCGCCCGCGCCCGCCAGGACGGCGGCGGGGCCGCCGCCGCTGCTGCTGCTGCCGCGGCCGCCGCCTAGGTCGCCGCTGCTGCCGCCGCCCGCGACGGCCGACGCCGCAAAGGCCACGTCGACTGCCACGAACGCGCGCACGAGCGCAGCCGAGATCCACTCGCCCGTGTCAGACGGCGGCGGGGGGGCGTTGGCCGCGGCGGCCGTCTCAGGCGAGGTGAAAGCGGCGGCGCGCGCGGCGCTGGCGGCCGCGGCGGCCGAGCAAAGGGCGGCGGCGGCGGCGGCGTCGGCGGCGCCGGCAGCAGCCGCGGGTGCCGTCGTCGGCGCTGCTGCTCCTGCGGCCGCCGCCGCCGCCGCCTCGAGCAGTAGCCGCCGCTCCTCCTGCTCCCGGCGCTGCTCGGCCAGCGCCGCCGCGTGCGCCCTGCGCGCCGCCCCCGCCGTCGCCGCGGCCATGCCGCCGGGCGCGTGCTGCAGCTCGGCCGCCTCGACCGCCGCCGCCACGACGCCCGCTGCCGCGCTGCGCCGCGCGCGCGCCGCCGCCGCCGCCGCGAGCGGGTTGGCGACGCCCTCTGCGCCCGTGGGCCTGCCGAGGGCGTGGTTGACGGCGTCGGCCAGCGCCAAGTGCAGGTGCTCGGCGCAGTAGCGCGCGGCCTCGGCGCCGCCGTGGCCGTCGTACACGGCGAAAAAGTGGAGCTCGTCCGTCGTTGGGGGGGGGACGGGGGGAGCAGCGGCGGCGGCGGCCGGGCGCGCGGCGCGGCCGGCGCCGCCGCCGCCGCCGCCGCCCCCGCTGCCGCGGACGGCCGACGACGCCGACGCGCCGCGCGTGAGCGCCGGCACGGCCCCCGCCGCGGCGGCGCCTGCGGCCCCGAGCAGGTTCATCAGGCCCGTGCTGCCGCGGCGCAGAAGCGCCGACCCCCAGCTGCCGCTGCCGGAGCTGGCCGCGGGGGCCAACGGGCCGCCGGTGGACGCGTCGTCGGGCGCGGCGGGCGCCGCCAGGGCGGCGGCGGCGGCGGCGGCGGCGGCGGCGGCGGGGTCGGCCGTGTCGGCGGCGGCGGCGGCGGCGGAAGCGGGGGCCGACACCCCGACCTGTTGCTGCTTTGGGCTCGCGGCGCTCGCACCGATCCCTCCCGCGCCGCTCAGCGTGCCCCCGCCGTCCGAGCGCGACGCGGCCCCGCCCGTGCTCAGCGGCGGCCGCCGCGGGGGTCGTCCCGCCGCCGCCGCCGCCGCCGCCGCCGCGTCTGCCGCCGCCGCGGCTTCCGCTGCCGCCTGCTCGCCCGGCGCGCCGCCGCCGCCGCCGCCTCCGGTCCCGCCTCTTCCAAAAGGCCGCCACGCGCTGCCACCGCTCGCTGCCGCCGCGTGGCCGCCGCCTCCGCCGCCGCGCCGCAGCAAGCCCGCGAAACCGCCGCTGCCGCCGCCGCCGCCCGCCGGTCCTCCGGGCGGCGGCGCGGCCGCCGGCGGCGGGTGCGTCAGCGCCGCGGGCACCTCCAGCAGACGCGGCACGCCCGCCCACGTGTCCTCCATGGTGTAGCGCAAGCCCCAGGCCGCGCGCGCGCCGTAGGGCGGGCAGCTCGGGTCGGGCAGGTCGTAGGGAGCGCCCGCGGCGGCGGCGGCGGCGGCGGCGGCGTCGGAAGGGCGCGCGGAGGTCGCCGCCGCCTCGGGCGAGGCTCGCGAGGCGCTGGTGCCGGCGCTGGTGCTGATGCTGCTGATGCTGGCGGTCGCTGGCCTCGGGCGCGTGGCAGAGGCGCTGGTGCCGCCGCCGCGCGCCCGGGGGGCGGCGGGCGCGGCCGCCGCCTCTGCGCCTCCTCTGGCCGCCGCCAACGACGCCGTCACGGCCGCCGGCCCCTGTGCGGCTGCTTCTGTTTCTGCTGCTGCTGGTGGTGGTGGTGCTGCTGCTGCTGCTGCTGCTGCTGCTGCTGCTGCTGCTGCTAGTCGCGACGCTGCTGCGGCCTCTCCTTCCCCTGCCCCTGCTCCTGCTCCTGCCCCTGCTCCTGCTGCTGCTGCTCCTGCCGCTGCTCCTGCCGCTACCGCGGCGGCGGTGGCGGCCGGCGGGCTGCCGGCCGCCTCGAGGGCGGCGACGGCCGCAGCTGCCGCGACGCCGGGCGGCAGCTCGACGGAATGCCGCCCGACCAAGCCGTCTGGGTTTCGATTTGTTTTTGTTTCGTTTGTGGTGGGGATTGCGCGCGTGTCGCGGGTCGAGGTAGGGCGGGCGGCGGTGAGTGATGTTCGCCAGCACACGGTGTCGGCACGGAGGAGTTGGCGGGAGAAGGAGGACGTCGAACCATTCGCGACGACCGGAAACTCAACGTGGTCGTCCGAGGCCGGGCTTGGGGAGCCCCCCGCCCGAGTCATCGGGTGCGGACAGTGGGACGGTCGGAGTCGCTTCACGTGGTTGGGGCTCGGCCGGCGGCGGTGTCCGGCGCACGCACGGGAGACACCCCCATATCATCTGTCCTCCCCCCAATCGCCTTGGCCCCTGTCTGTCCCTGTCTCTCTGTGTTTCTATGGTGGTGGGGAGGGGAGGAGAGCTGCGCAGGGGTGGGCTGGTGAGGAACAAGTGGAGAATCTATGTTTCTTTGTTTCTTTGGTTTGTGAGCGGGGAAGAATGAGGCGGCGGCGATTGGGTTTGGCTCGCGGTCGCCGCGGCACGCCGCGCGCGCGCGTCGGGCGTCTTGCTTGCGGTACAAAAAGACCGCTCGCGCCTGTGTTCACTCGCGCTCCCGCTCCACCCCGCATTCGCGCGCGTCCCTGCGCGCCTCGTGATCACACGTACCCTTTTGTTTCTGGAAACAAGCGTCAAGGCACAGCGCGCGCATCTTGTCCTTATCTCCCCCCTCAACCATCAACCCAAACGCGAACAACGAACGAACGAACGATGACGCGGCCCACCCTGCTGCTGCTGGCGGTCGTGGTGATCGCGGTGGGCGGCGTCGCTGCGGCCGCCGGCGCAGGGATCCCGGGCGCGCCAAAGGATTGGTGAGAGGAGCGGTTTTGTCGGCGTCTGTCGGCGCCCGACCCAGCCGGCGCGCGCGCTTTCGGAACGACGAAAATAAAAAACAAAAACACGCTCGACCTTTCTCCCTACGCGCCCCATAAAACAACAACAACAACAAACGCAAGCCCCCTGGACCTCCGGTCCCGCATCGCCTTTGGCGCCGCCACCGCCGCCTACCAGATCGAGGGCGGGTGGGACGCGGGCGGCAAAGGGCGCTCCATCTGGGACAAGTGGGTGCGCCCGCGCGACGCGGGCGGTTGTGGTTGCGTGGCCGAGGGCGCCACGGGCGACGTCGCCGCCGACCACTACGGCCGGTGGCGGGAGGACGTGGCGCTCATGCGCTCGCTCGGCGTCCGGCACTACCGCTTCTCGATCAGCTGGCCGCGCCTGCTGCCGAGCGGCGTCGCCTCGAAAAACGGCACGGAGGGCGTTAGCGCCGATGGCGTCGCGTTTTACAAAAACCTCGTGCGCGCGCTGCGCGCCGCCGGCATCGCGCCCACCGCCACCTTGTACCACTGGGACCTGCCGCAGGCGCTGCAGGACAGCTACGGCGGCTTCGCGGCGGAGGACCCGACCCGCTTCGCGGCCGACTTTGCCGCCTATGCGGAGGTGGCTTTCCGCGAGCTGTCGGGGCCAGGATTGGTGGACGCGTGGATTACGTTCAACGAGCCGATCTCGATCTGCTCGCTCGGCTACGGCAGCGGGATCTTCGCGCCGGGATCCAAGGGCGGCGTCCAGGGGGAGCACCGGTGCGGGCACGCGCTGCTGCTGGCGCACGCGGCCGCGGCCAAAGTGTACAACGAGAAGGGCTACCGCGCGCGCTCGGGCGGGAGGGGGAGGCTGTCGATCGCGCTGGACGGAAAGTGGGGGCGGCCGTGGACGCCCGCCGCGGGCGGCGGCGACGGCGGCGCCGACGCCCGCGCGGCCGAGGCCTTCACGCTCTTCCAGTTTGGCTGGATGGCCGACCCGCTCTACTTTGGTGACTACCCGCCCGAGATGCGGCGCGCGCACGGCGCCTCGCTGCCCGCGTTCACCGAGCGCCAGCGGGCCGACCTGCGCGCCGCCCGGCCCGACGCGCTGTCTCTCAACTTTTACACCTCGTACTGGGTCAAGGCGCCCGACGCCGCGAAAGGCGGCGGCGGCGGCGGGTCCGTCCCGCCCGGCTCCCTCCCCTACACCGTCACGTACGCCGACGGGCCCGGCGGCGCCAAGATCGGCCCCGCCTCGGCCTCGTCGTGGCTGTTTGCGACGCCCGGCGCATTCGCTTCGACGCTGACGTGGCTCTCCCGCCGCTACGGCTCGCCCGAGATCTGGGTCACCGAGAACGGCGTCTCCGTCCCCGGCGAGCACGAGGGCCGGCCGCCTAGCGTGCTGCGCGACGCCGCGCGGGTCGACTACTTTGACCGGTACCTGGGGGCCATGTGCCGAGCGGTGGCGGGGGGCTCGCGCGTGACTAAATATTTTGCGTGGTCGCTGATGGACAACTACGAGTGGCTGCGGACGTACACGGAGCGGTTCGGGATCGTGTGGGTGGACTACAAAGGGGGCGGGCTCGAGCGGGTGCCCAAGGACTCGGCGCGGTACCTCCAGGAGCACTTTTTCACAAAGGGGCGGCAGGAGTGAGCGAGCGCCCGCGTCGGCGTCAGACAGCGTATCGGCGCCGGCGTTTTTGTTTTTGGTATTTACCTTTTTGCTTTTGCGCCTCCCTCCTTCCCCCCCTTTATCTCTCTTTCTCTCTGAGACACGAGAGGGAGAGAGAGTTTCAACCCCAATCAACCCCAACCCCAACCCCAACCCCAACCCATCCCCCCGCGTGAAACCCAACGACGACGGAACAACAACACCCGCCGACAAACGCAAAAAATACCGCCCGCCGTCGGGCGCGCAGCCCGCTCTCTCTCTGGAGACATCGAAGCACAAAAGAACCCGCTGAGAAGAACTATTGCTGCCGGGGGTTGAACGCGCGTTAGTAGACTCTAAGTACTACCTTGATCCACCGTAATAACGAGATGCTTGTTCCCTCCGCGTCACCCACATCATTTCGCTCGCTCAGGAACCGACAAGAAAAAAAGAAAAAGGGAACGCAAAGGATACGCAAGCCGCAATCTTCTTGTTTTCATCCCAACGACCCCCTCAGGGCGCCGGCGCCCCCCCGTACTCGATCGCGTACATCCGCGCGACCGAGTTGAACCCGCGCACGTCCCCCGCCCGCAGCAGGTTGCCCGCGTCGCAGTTGAGCGGCGAGTCCGCCGCGGGGTCTGCCAGCAAGGCCAGCACGGCCTGGCAGGCAGACCTCAGCGTCCAGGCCGGAGACCACGCGCCCTTGAGCACGTCGAGGCAGATCTCGCCCGTCTTGAAGTGGACGTTGGGGTGGAACAGGCGCGTGCGGCACCGCACGGCGGGCGGCACGAGCGGGTAGGCCTCGGGCACGGCGATGTCGAGCTCGAACGCGCCGCCCTCGTAGGGCGTGCCGACGGGGCCTGCCAGCCTGGCCCGCCAGCGGAACAGGTTGGCCTCGTCCGGCAGCAGCGTGACGCCCGTGCCGCCGTCGCCGCCGGGGAGGGCGGCGGCGCGGGCGGCCTCCTTGTACTCCTTGAGGAGGCGCTGGCGGGCGCTCGCCATTTCTTGTTGGTTTTGTTGGTTGGTTCGCTTTTTTCGATCGCGCGCTCGCTCTTTGCCGTGCCGCCGCCGCCAACCGCCGCTGCCTCTGTCGTCAACAGTGGTGCGCGACGACGGCGACGATCACGGCCGCGAGGAGGACCTGCGTGCCGTTGGGCGCGAACTTGTGGGCGGGGCCGAAGCAGGCCTCCAGGTAGTGGACAAAGTTGCGCAGGACTATGTTTTTTGTGTTTTTTGTGTTTTTTAGGGGCAAGAGGCAAGAGGCAAGAGGCGGTGTGTGACGATGACGGAGCGCGCGGCGGCGTCAGCGGCGGTTCACGAGGAAGCGAGCGAGGAAACCGGCCTCGTTTGTGTCGTCGACACTCGCTTGCTTCCGGGAAGACGCGCGCGGTCCCGCCTCGGGGTAAGACAGGGCGCAAGCAAAGACTCACTCGGCGCGACGGGCTCGAGCGCGGGCGAGCGCGACGCGTAGAGGGACAGAGCGTCGAGAGCGCTGAAGAGAACGCCAAACTGCAGCAGCGAGACGGACGCGCAGAGGATGTAGAGGGTGGGGAGGACGAGGAGGAGGAGGATGTTCATCTCTCGTGGCTTTTGGGGGGGTTGTGTGTGCCTCGTTGCTGGCGTCATCGTCGTGTGAGTGGCGTCGGCGGTCGGCGGAACAGCAGAGCAGTCGCCTCCCGCCGCCACCGCCGGAAAAAACGCCACTTTGACTCTTCCTTGCCTCTCTTCAAACCACGACAGGCTACACCAAGCAAGGCAAGCAAACAACAACGGAGCAGCAGCAACTCTCAACATGGCGGCCGTGGTCTTCCGAGCGGCGCAGCAGCCTCAACTCTGCCGCACCAAGCACGACGACCGCAGCGACGCCGCCGCCGGCGGCGCGAGCGCCCCAGCAGACGGCGCCGAGGCGCGCCGCGCGGTGGCCGAGCTTGCCGTCCTGAGGGAATCGCTGTCGTCGCTCGAGCGGCAGCTGCGCGCGGCGCGCAGGACCAACGACGCGCGCGACTCTGAGCGCCTGGCCCTGGGGCAGCGTCGCCGCCTGGAGGCGTCGGCCGCGCGCGCGGCCGAGCTCGCGGCGCTCGACGGCGAGATCGAGCGCGCCGGCAGGGCGAGGGCGGAGCGGCGCGCCGAGCAGTGCGCGCTGGAGCGGCGGGCGTGGGAGGCGACGGCCCGCGCCGAGGCCGAGGCGGCCGAGGCGGCCGCCGCGTACGACTATTTGCTGGCGCCCGTGATGCGGCAGCTGCAGGCCGCGGCGGACGAGCGGCGCGCGGCAGAGGCGCGGTGCAGGCGGCTGGCGGGCGAGGCCGGGCGGTGGCGGTCGGGGCGCGAGGAGCACGAGCGGCGGCAGGAACGGCGGGTGGTAGCGGCGCGCGTGATACAGGGCGCCTGGCGCGCGTGGGCGCGGCGGCAGGCCGGGCGGAGGCAGCGGCGGGCCGCCGAGGCGGACGCGACGGCGGCCGCGCAGGCGGCGGCGGAGGACAAGAGGCGTCGCGAGGCGGCGTCGTCGGCGGCGGCCGCTGCCGCCGCCGCCAAAAAAGGGGGCGGCAAGAAGCAGGGCGGGGCCAAGGCGGTGGCGGCGACAGCGGCAGCCCCGGCGAAGAAGAGCAGCAAAGGCGCACGAGACGGCGCCAAGGCGAACAAGGCCAAGGGCAAGAAGGTGTAGCGGGGAGGCGGGCTTTTGATGATTGGCGCGAGACCTTGTTTGCGCTCGATTCTCTTTTCATCGTCGTCGCCGAGGAAAAACAACGCGCGCCCCCCCCCGCCCTCCTCTGCCGCCCGAGGGGATTCAAGGGAGTCACACGATCGGCGTGTCCTCGCGCGCGCCCCACTCGCACCAGCTCCCGTCGTACACGGCCGCGTCCACCACGCCGCCCGTGGCCTCGTGGAGGGCCAGGGCGACGATGCAGGCCGTCAGGCCGCTGCCGCACGTGCAGACTACCGCCGCGGCGCGAGAGGCCCCGGGAGAGGCCCCCGCACCCCCACCCCCCGCTGCGGAGGAGGGCGGCAGGTCGACGCCGGCCTGCCTAAAGGCCGCGCGCAAGGCCTCGGGCGACTTGAGGCGCGCCCCGGACAGGCCGCCGTCCTTGCCGCCCTCGACCAGGGTCGCGAACGGCACGTTGAGCGCGCCGGGCGCGTGGCCGCGGCGCAAATGGGCGCGGGGCTCGGGCTCGGCGCCGGCAAAGCGGGCTGCCGGGCGGGCGTCCAGGATTTGGGGCGGCGGCGGCGGCGGCGGCGGCGCGCGGCCGGCGGCGCCGCCGCCGCCCGCTGCTCCTGCGCCTCCTCCTCCTGCTTGGGCGGCGGCGGCCGTCGCCTCGAGCATCTGCTCGAGGGACCACGCGGCGCCGGGCCGCAGCTTGGCCGGGTAGAGAGGGGGCTCGGGTTGTTGCTGCCCCGGCTGCTGCTGCTCCTGCGCCGCGCGCGCCGCCGCCGCCGCGCCGCCGTCGATCGGCGGCGCGCCCTCGCCCCCGCCGCCCTCGCCGCCCTTGCCCGGCCACCCCTCCTCGACGGGCAGGCCCGCCGCGCGCCACGCCGGCAGCCCGCCCGACAGCACCGACACGCGGTCGTGGCCCATGGACCGCAGCGCCCACCACAGCCGCGGCGAGGCAAACGTGCCGAGGCCGTCGTAGGCGACCACGTGCGAGGGCAGCCCCCTCGGCGCGGCCGGCAGCCCCGGCGCGGCGGCCGATGGCGCGGCGGCGGCGGCGGCCGGCGGCGCGACGCCCAGCGCGTCCATGGCCGCGGCGAACGCGCGCTCGGGGGGCAGCATGTGCGGCAGGTCGGTGCCGACCAGAGCGATCCCGTCCGTGTCGAAGAAGCGGGCGCCCGGGATGCGCGCCGCGCGGAACTCGCCCGCGGCGTCGCGGCCTTTTTTGGTTTTTTTTTTTCAGGTTGTATTTTTTTTTTGCCGTCGGTAAAGACGGGGCGATGGCGGCGGCGGCGGCGGGGCTTTGCGGGTGGGCAGCGACAGAGCGCAACTTTGATTTGCTGGCCGAGCACCGCTACTCACCCATCGCGGGCAGGTACCACGACGCGTCCAGCACGCGCACGCTCCCCGGGCGCTCCTCGAGCCGCCGCGCCAGCCACTCTGGCGACACGACGGCGGGCGGCGGCGCCGCGCGAGCGCTCGGCCCGGCGGCGTCGCAGGCGGCGGCCATCGCGCTCGGCCCGGCGCGACGGCCGCGGACGAACTGAGCGGGCCCGCGGCTCCCAGTGGCGCGTGCGGCGGTGACCTGCGGTCGTGGGGGGGGGCTGGTGCGCACGGGTGAGTGATGACGGTGTGTGTGTCGTGATTGGGGGTCGATCGTCCTCTTCACACAAAAGCGCACCTGTATCATTCGCTATCGAGGTCCACGTGTACGTGATGTTGCCGGGTGTTTTGATGTCGTGGTCACGGCTGCCGGTCGCACGAAGAAAATAAAGGGATTGCGCGCGACGCTGACGCCGACGCCAACGCTGCGCAAAAAGGGGTCGCCGCACCCGGCGTTTGCTTCTGCGGTTCCTCGCTCCTCGTGGCGCTGCCGCATACGAGGGAAATGAACTGCTTCCTGCTTCTCATTCCTCTCTGCTTGCCCCCCTCCCCCCCACTTACCACCCCAATTCGATGGAATGATGCAACACCGAACGTCATCCGTGTCCGCGAGCGGGCCAGGCCCGCGATCGACCAGGACCCCGCAGCCTCAGTTGCGGAGGCCTACCAGCAGCAAGGTGCGCAGGAGAGCATCAGCCGACGAGGCAACAGCAGCAGCAGCAGCAGCGGCATCGGCCCCAACAGGCGACGACAACGACGACCCCGACCCGGCCGTCGTGCGCCTGCTCGAGGCCCACGCGCTCGAGGCCAGCGCCGGCTGCTTTGGCCTCGCGCCGTCGTCGACGTCGCTGTCGCTGTCCGCCGCGGACGGCGGGAGCCTGACGCCAGGCGCCACCGACCTCGTCGCGGCCGCGCGCATCCAGGCCGACATCGAGGCCCGCGAGGCCGCGCTCGTGCACTCCCTCCTGGCGACCACGGGCAGGCTGCAGGCCGGGGCGCGCGGCGCGCTCGGCGTCGCGCGCGGCGCGGCGGCCCTGTCGCGCGCGGCCGGCCTGCGCAGCGCCTTCCGCGCGCTGCAGGCGCTCAAGCGCCACCCCGAGCTGCTGGGCGTGCCCGAGGCCGAGCTAGCGCGCCGCGTCCTCGCGCTCAAGCTCGCCCTCCCCGGCGCGGACGTGGGGGCCCTGGTGACGGCGCGGCCGTCGCTGCTGCTGCTCGGGCCGGCGCCGGTCGTGTCGCGCGTGGCGCGCGAGGCCGCCGCGCAGATCGGCGCGCTGATGCCCGGCATCCCCTGGCAGGGCAAGCTGGCCGAGGGGGGCACGGTGTACTGGTCGTTCTCGTCGGTGCTGGACGGGTCGCAGGGGCGCGCGCGGGAGCTCGCGGGGGAGGAGGAGGAGCGGCGGAGGTGAGTCGGCGTCGGCGTCGGCGTCGGGTCACGGGGAGAGACGAGAGCAATCAGAACCGCCGTTTTAGCAGCAATTACAACCGGATCAATAAGCGTTCATCGCACCCTGTCTGTTCAGCCCTCTGCTGAGCCAGCGTGCGCATCCGTGTAACGTCCCAATTTGCCCGCTTCGCATCATCATCATCATCTCGTGAAAAAGGAGAGAGGCTTCGGGCTAAACTTGCGCCGACCTTGCGTGCCCGGCCCCAAATGATGCCGGCGCGGTCGCGGACGGCGTCGACATCGGGGCTCCTGCTGCTGCTCCTCGTCCTCCTCCTCCTTGTGGCGGCCTGCCGCGCATCACCGCCGAGCGCCGTCGTCCGCCGACGCCGCTATGCGGACGCCGCGCCGGCGCTCGCTTCCGGCCGGGTGCTGGCGCGCAGTGCCACGTCCATGCGCGCGCGGGGGGACGTGTTCCAGTACGGGCCGCAGATCCTCACGGCCGCGGGGTGCGAGGCCCGGTGCGCGGAGGTGCGCGAGTGCAACGCGTGGCGGTTCTGCGCGGGCGGCGACGCGGCGGGCGGCCGGGCGGGGGGCGGCGGCGGCCTGCCGAGAGGCTGCGGCAAGGGCTGCCTTGCGTTTGCGCGCGCGTCCGCCCTGCCGCGCCAGGCCTCCATCTTCACGCTCGAGGCCGGGCGCGACTGCGGGCCCTGGCCGGACTCTGTGTGCGCGCGCGTCGGGGCGCGCCTGTCGTCGCCGACCGACCGCAAACACGCGACGGCGGCGGGCGGGAGACCGACGACGGCGGCGGCGGCGGCGGCGGCCCCGGCTCCTCACCTGCCCCCGCAACCCGTGCCCCCCTTTGACGCGCTCGGCCCTTACAACCTGGGCGTGTACGGCGTGTCGCCCTGCCAGCACGCGTGCGCAAACGGCACCGTCCCGCCCTCCGAGAATTACGGGTACGCGGGCCTGTGCAAAAGGCTCGGCGCCGCCCAGCAGCCGCGCGGCGGCGGCCGCGCGCCCCCCGGCCCCGAGGTCTTGTTCTCCGACCGCTGGGCCGCCGGCACCTGCACGCTGCTGCGCGTGCGCGACCCCTCCGCGCCCGCGCTCGACCGCGGCCTCGCCCCGCGCCGCGACGCGCCAGACGGGTGGGTCGGCGGCACGATCGAGAAGCCCGCGCGCTGCGCAAACGTGTCGGCGGACGCGTGCGAGCGCTGCGCGGCTGCGGCGGCGGCGGCGGCGGCCGAGCAAAAGGGACGGCGGACGACGGCATCGGCGGCGGCGGCGGCGGCGGCCCCGGGCTTTCGGGTGTCGGCCGTGCAGGCCGGCGGCGAGGCGGCGTGCCTGGCGTGCGCGGCGAGGCGCACCCTGCTCGCCTGGGACGTGATCACGGGGCACGACGGCGTGCGGGTGGAATGCCAGGCGGCGGAGGAGCAGGAGCAGGCGCGGCGGCAGCGCAGGGCGGGACCGACATTCCAGGTGCGGTCGTCGTGCGGCGCCCAGAGCGCCGCGGGCCTCGACTGCACGGTCTCGCGCGAGAGCGCGGCCAGGCGGTGCGCGGGCTTCAGCCCCCAGGACGCCGGCAGGTTTGACGAGCGGACGTGCAGGTTTGTCTGGCCGACGGCCGACGGGGCGGCGCGGCCGCTGATCGAGTGAAGCCGGCGGGATAGATGATTTTTTCCCATTCAAAATAAGGGCAAAAAACTCGGCGCCAAGTCCCTATTAGCATAGTCCTTTTCTTGCAGACGATAATGTCATCGTAATCCTGCCTTTCGTCTTTGACTGTCCTTTCCCTCACGGGTGCCGTCTGACTGTTCCTGCCTCTCTCTCCTCGTCTGGCTGCGCCTGCCGTTCCGCCACCGCCGTCCGTCTCCCCGTCTCACTGCCGCCCGGGCGCCGCGCGCCTGTTGGCCGCCGCCGCCGCCGCCCCCGCCCCCAGCAGCGCCGCCGCGGCTGCGATCCGCGCCGGGGACAGGGGCGCAGCGCCGAGCGCGTTGGGAGCGAGGGGGCGCGGGCGCGGAGGCTTGATGGCGGCGGCGGCGGCGCTGGCGGCGACTGGGGCGCGGGCCGGGGGCGCGGCCAGCAAGCCGCCTGGCGGCCGCGAGGGGACCACGGCCGCAGCAGCGGGAAGCAGCGGCGGCGGCGGCGGCGGCGGAGGCGCGGCGCCGTCGCAGCTGTAGTTGTTGGCCGGCAAGCGCGCGGCGATCGCGCGCGCGCCGCCGCCGGCAGAGATGGCCGGCAGCAGCCTGGGCGCGGAGCATGCGCCCGCGCCCACGCCCGCCTCGCGCGGCGGGGGCATGCGCCCTGCGGCGATCATGGGCGGCAGCGGCGGCGGCGCGGCCGTCACGGCGCCGCGCGCCGCCTCGGGCACCGTCCACGCCCACTGGCGCGTCGTCGGCGCCGCGAGCACGTCGGCGCACGTCGGGCGGCGCAGCGGGTCGAGCGACAGCAGCGCGTCGATCAGGCGCACGAGGGCCGGGCTGTAGCCTCCGCTGCCGCCGCCCCGGCCAGCGCCGCCGCCGCCGCCGTTTCCGCCCGCCGCCGCCATCACCGGCAAGGGGGCGTACCGACCGCTCATCACGCGCGCGCGCAGCTCGGCCTGCGTCCTGGCCGTGGCGCCAAAGGGCACGCGCAGCGCGCACATCTCGTAGGCCACGCACCCGAGCGACCACGAGTCGCACGCCAGGTCGTAGCGCTGGCCGGACCAGACCTGCGGCGCCATGTAGAGCGGCGTGCCGATCGACGTCGCGGCGAGCGCCGAAACTTTGGCTACGCCCAAGTCGCCTATTTTGAGGAGAGGCGCGGGGGCGCCGCCGCCGCCGCCGCCGCCGCCGCCGCCGCCGCCGCCGCCGCCGCCCTGCGCCTGCGCCTGCGACGGGCCGCCGCCGCCAAGCCCGCCAAACGGGGAGCAGGGGCTCATGAGGAACATGTTCTGGGGCTTGACGTCGCGGTGCAGGAACCCGAGCGCGTGGCACGCGGCGAGGCCGGACGCCGCCTGCAGCAGCAGCGACCAGACGAGGGGCTCGGGCAGCCCCGGGACGGCGGGCAACAGGCGCGCGCCGCCGGCCGCGCCCGCCGCCGCGCCCGCCTCGGCCGCGCGCGCCTTGGCCGCCGCCCTTAGCAGCGAGTGCAGGTCTCCGCCCTTGGCCAGCTCCATGACGATGTTGAGCCGCGACCCGCTCGACAGGAACACCTCGCGCAGCTTGATCACGTTGGGCGCGCGCGCCGACGCCAGCAGGCGGGCCTCGTTGAGCGCCGCCGCCCGCTGCGCCTCTGGCACGCCGGCGAGCTCCTGCTGCTTGAGGGCGTAGCGCACGCCGTCGCTGCGGCGCTCGACCAGGTAGACGACGCCGAAGCTGCCGCGCCCGAGCTCCTTGACGATGGCGAAGTTCTTCGCGGGGCTGGGGGCGGGGTCGGCGGCGGCGGACTGGGGCGGCTGGGCGGCGGCGGCGGCGGCGGCGGCGACCACGACGGCGAGGCCGTCGCCGGGCGGGCGCGGCGGCAGCGGCGGCGGCGGGTGCTGCTGCTGTTGCCTCTGCGCGGGCGCGGGGCCTCTTGCCTGGGGTTGCGGGAGGTAGCGCGGGTCCATGGCTGCTTTGCGTGGGTGTGTGCTTGGCCACGCGGGCGCTCGTTTCAGCTTACGAGGAAAGGTCGCATTGAAATCTCTTGTCGTCGTTTGGACTTTTTATTTATTTATTTTTTCGAAGAGGCGGCGGTCAAGGCGCCTTTTTTCGTTTTCCCAAAGGCAATAAACTCAAAACAGGGAGTGTCACGCAAGAGATCGCGAGAGATAAGAGTCCCGCCTCCCGGCGATCCTCGCGCCACCCGGTCACCTGGCATCGTTCGCAGGGGGGGGCGATCGGGCGCCGTCAAAACAAGGGCGGTGCGCCGCCGGCCGCTCCTCCTCCTGCTCCCGCCCCTCTCGTCGCTGCCGTCCCCGCCCCGCCCCCCTCCCCCGCGTCGCGCCCCCGCGCCTCGCCCTCCGCTCCGCCCAAGCCCGCAGCCGCCGCCGCCTCACTCCGCCGCACCTTCCGCTCCCGCCGCCGCGCCTTCTTGGCCCGCGCCTCAGCCGCCGCCGCCGCCGGCGGAACCCACAAGAGGTCGCGCGCCGAGGCGCCGTCGGCGACGCGCCGGACGACCGCGCTCGCGGCCAGCAGGCCGAAGGCGGCGGGCACGTAGCTGGCCGTGCCGAAGAAGGAGGCCTTGTAGGGGTTGGCGGCCGAGCGCGACTCGACGAGCGACGCGCGCCGCGCGGGCTCGTCGGAGAAGACGCAGACGATCTGCCCGGGCGGCGGGCGCAGCAGCGGCGGCGGCAGCCGGCCTTGGTCTTGCCCGCCGCCGCCGTCGGGCGGCGACCGGCCCCGCCACCCGCCCGCCCCGCCCTCCCCCTCGGCGTCGCCCTTGAGCGCAACCCCCGCCCGCCTCAGGCCCCGGCGCACCGCGCGCCCGAGGGCGTCGCCCTGCGTGTGCGCCGGGTCCACCAGCCGCGCGCGAGAGGGGTCGACGCGCCCGCCCGCGCCCATTGACGAGACGACGCGGCTGCCGCCGCGCGCGGCGGCGGCGATGAGCGCGACCTTTGGCGCGAGCGAGTCGATGCAGTCGATCACGTAGTCGTAGTATGGAGGGGGTAATGTCGTCGGTGCCGAAGTTTTCGCCTCTTCGCTGTCGCCGCGAGAGCGAGACGACGACAGCGAGCCGCGCCCTGCAAGTTCGGCTGCCCCGTCCCGCCCCTCTTCGTTTCCGCCGCCGCCGCCGCCTAGGTCCTCGCCCTCGTCGTCGTCGTCGTCGTCCCCCGCCGGTCCCCGCAGCAGCGCCGCCGCCGCCGCCGGGTCCAGGAACCGCCGCAGCGCCGTCAGGCGCAGACGCGGGTTGACGTCCAGCAGCCGCTCCGCCAGCACCTCGGCCTTGGGGCGCCCCACCGTCGAGCGGAGGGCGAGCAGCTGCCGGTTGCGGTTGCTGCCGTCGACGGCGTCGCCGTCGACGATAGTAAGCGAGCCGACGCCGCTTCGCGCGAGCGCCTCAGCCGCGTACGAGCCCACGCCCCCCAGGCCGACGACGAGCACGCGGGTGCGGGCGAGGGCGTCGAGGCCGCGCGCGCCAAAGAGCAGGCGGCTGCGCTGCTGCCAGTCGTCGTCGTCGGCTTCAATGTTGGCGTCGGCGTCGGCGTCGGCGTCGGCGTCGGCGTTGGCGTCGGCGGCGAGGGACCAGGCGGCCGTCGTCGTCGTCGTCGAGGCGAGGCGGCAGCGGCAGCAGCAACGGCGGCCGCGCCAAGTCGGCGGCGGCGAGTGGTGCGGCGCGATCGCCAGGCGTGATGCGGCGGCACTGCGGCCGCTGCGCAGGGCTCCGAACCCGCGCGCGGCGGCGAGGGGCCAGGAGGAGACGGCCATTGCTCTCGACCTCTCTCGGCGTTCAATCCCGGCGTGCGAGCGCGGCGGGCGGTCCCGCCCGATGCATCGTTGCAGTAACGCGACCACTAGTAGTTGCTGGTAGCCGTGCCGTGGCGTGCGTGTGACGCAGAAGAAGGAGGGACACGGGGCGCATGTGGCTGATTTGCTCGTGCTCCTCCGTGCTGACGATGACATCAGCCGCTGATGTCATCAGCGTGCGTTCAAACGCCGCGCTCTCCGCTCACACTCGCGCGCACAAACCCAACGCCCCTACATAACTTGCGATTACCCCTCCGCTCAAAACATACCACATCCGCTTTATCCTTGCGACCCCCCCGCCCCCAAATCGAGATCTCGCGCGCGCGCGTCTTCCTTCCTCTCTCTCTCTCTCTCTCTCTCTTCCGCTCGGGCGCGCGCCCGGTGGTCATTCCATGGGCGCGGGGTCGTCCAAGCCCGCGGTCGGCCGTCTGGCCCTCCGGCGGCGCCGCAATGATGGCGCGAAACCAAACAACCAAACAATCGCGCCGACCCCTCCCGCCGTCGCCGCCGCCGCCGCCTTGCCGCCGCCGCCGCCGCCCCCCATTGAGGAAGACCCTGACCCCGCCCTCGCCTACGCGCGCACCTGCGCCGCCCTCGAGCGCGTCCTCGACGAGGGCGTGCGCCGCGGCCGCGGCCGCGGCCACCTCTCGCGCGCCCAGCACCGCCGCTACTCGGCCGCCGCCGCCGCTGCCGCCGCCGCCGAGGCGCGCCGCCGCGACGACGACGGGCCCCCGCCGCCCGTGCCGCCCGAGGCCGCGGCCGTCGCGCGCGCTGCCCTCGGGCTGCCACCCGCTCCCGCCGACGCCTGGGCTGCCGCTGCTGGCGCCGACCAGGACCTGCCGCAGCGCTCCTACTGGTGCGGCCCGCCCATCCCGGGCTGCGAGGACGCGCGCCTCGAGGCGATGGACGCCTACGGCCTGCTCGCCGACGCCGCCATGCCGGACGAGGACGAGGACGAGGACGAGCACGAGGACGGCGACGGCGGGCGCGACAGGCGCGACAAGGGAGGGCGGCACGGCGGCGGCGGCGCGGGCGGCAAAGACCCGACCCGCGCGGGCCGCAAAAAGCCCGACGACCCCGCCGTCCGCCCGGCCATCCAGTCGGCCCTCGACCTCGTGCGCGGCGTCTTCGGCTGCGACGAGGCGCTCGTCGCGCTCTTCGGCGACCGCCGTGTCTACATCAGAGACACCTCGGGCGCCTTTGCGCGCGGCGACTTCCCCTGGCGCTGGTCCTTCTGCTGGTGGACGCTCGCGCCGCCGCAGCCGACGGCCCTGGTCGTGCGCGACGTGCGCACGGACGCGCGCTTCAGCGCCAATTCGGTCGCCCGCAAGGCTGGCGTCGCCTTTTACGTGGGCCTGCCCTTGATCGCGCCGGGCAGCGGCCACCGCCTCGGCGTGCTCTGCTTCGCCTCGCGCGCGCCCCGGCCCGACTTTGACGCCGCGTCTGTCTCGGTTGCGAGCAACCTGGCCGAGATGGTCGCGCGCGAGCTGGCGCGCGAGGCGCAGCAGGCGGTGGCGCGGCGCGTGTCGGCGGCCGCGCGCCTGCGCCTTCGCGACATGCAGGCGGCGTCGGCGCCCGTGCTGCTGGTCGAGAGGGTGCCGGCCGCAGGGGAGGGCGAGGGCGAGGGGGAGGAGGGGGGCGGCGACGGCGGGGCGGCGGCGGCGGCGCGCGGCATCGGCGGCGGGCGCTGGATCGTGCGGCACGCCAACGGCGCGTGGATCGACCTGGTCGCGCGCGCGCGGCGCGCGCAGCGGCTGCTGAGCGCCCCCGCCGGCGAGGTCGACGGCGACGGCGCGGCGGCGGCGGGAGGGCGGGGCGGCGGCGGCGGCGGCGACGACGACCCTTTTGGCGGCGCGCTCGCCGCCGACCTCTGGCGCGACGTGTTTGAGCCGCCCGCCTCCCTGGCCCCGGCCGCGGAGGACGGCGACGGCCCCGGCGCTGCCCCCACGCCGGCCGGGCCGGACGCCGCCCGCCCCTCGATCTGCCGCGACTCGGCTACGTCGCTGCCGCAGGTGCGCGGCGGCGGCTATGGCGGCGGCAGCGGCGTTGGTGTCGCGCGGGCCAAGGCTCTGATCGTCGAGGGGCTGCCGCCTGCGCCGCCGCAGCGGCCGGAGCAGCCGGAGCAGCAGGAGCAGCAGGACCGGCTGTTTGCGCTGCAGGCCCCCTTTTCCGTCCACGGCGCGCGCATGCGCCGCCCGCCCTTCAGGCCCGGCGGCGCGTCCGCCGCCGCCCCGCCGGGCTCGGCCGCCGCGCCCGTCGCCCGCGCCACCCTGCGCTTCGTGCCGGCGGCCGCACCCGGCGCCCTCGGCCCGCCGGCGGGCGGCATCTTCACGGCCGCGCCGGCGTGCCTGCCCGACGCGCCCCCGGACGCGGCGCAGCGCCGCCGCCTCGCCTCTCTGTGGTTTGTCGACGTCGAACCGGAGCCGCTGCTGGCCGTGCTGCCGTCGGGCGGGGCGCCCGCCGCCGACCGCCAGGAAAGCGACGCGGTCGCGCCCGCGTTTGCCGCCGCCCTGGCCGCCGCGCGCGCCCACCGCGCGCCGCTGCTGCAGCCCTCCTCCTGCTGCGCCGCCGCCGCCGCCCCGAGCCTCCGCTCGCCCGCCTCGGCCGCCCCCTCCTCCTCCGCCTGCGCCGCCCTGCTCCCCCCCTCGCTCGACGGCCTGCAGCTCGGCCCGCCGCTCGCGTGCGGCTCCTACGGCCGCGTCTTCCGCGGCCGCTTCCGCGGCGCGCGCGTGGCCGTCAAGGTGCTCGACCCGGAAGACGCGCTGTGCCGCGACGCCGCCACGGGCGCGGCGCTCGAGGCCACCCTGGGAGAGCGCCTGCGCCACCCCAACGTGGTGCAGACGCTCGCGTGGGGCGTCGTCGAGGCCGGGAGCGCCGCCGCGCTGCCGCCGCGGCCGCGCGTGTGGACGCGGCGGCGGGCGCCGCGCGCGTCGGCCGCGGGCGCCGGCTCGGGCGGCGGCGTCGGCGTCGGCGGCATAGGCGGCGGCGGCGGCGGCGTCGGCGGCGCGAGCGCGGCGGCGCTGGCGGCCAGCAGGCCCAGCACCGACAGCGCGCGGCCGGCAAGCGGCGCGGTCCTGTCCGCCGCGTCCGAGGGCCGTCGCGACCGGCGCAGCAGCGCGGGCAGCGGCGCGGCGGCGGCCAGCAACCCGTTCGCCGAGGCGGCGCGGCTGCAGCCCTTCCGCCACGGCCAGACGCTCGGGGGCGAGGGCGACGAGGACGAGGAGGAGGAGGACGAGGAGGAGGACGCCAGCAGCGGCGGCGGCGGCGGCCACGACCAGGGCAGCGGCTGCGGCGGCAGCGGCGGCGGCGGCGGCGGCGGCGCTGACGGCGCCCGCTTCCCCCCCTCGTCCTCGGCCGTCTCGTCCCGGCGCTCGTCCGCCCTCGCCGCCGCCGCCGCCCCGCCCTCCTCCTCCGCCTCCGGCTCCCCCCCCAACACCGCCCCGTGCTCCGCGCCCCCCTCCCGGCCCCAGACCTGGCTGGTCTTAGAGTATTGCGACGGCGGCAGCCTGCAAGAGGCCGTCGACTCGGGCTGGCTGCGCACGGGCCGCGACCCGCGCGAGGGCGCGCCGCACATGCCGGCGATCCTGGCGACGGCGCGCGAGGTGGCCAGCGCCTGCGCCCACCTGCACGCCGGGGGGGTCGTGCACGGCGACCTCTCGGCGTACAACGTGCTGCTCGCCTCGGGCGGCGGCGGCGGGCGGGCAGGAGGGGCGGCGATGCTGGGCGACCGAGGATGGACCGCAAAGGTCGCCGACTTTGGCCTCTCGCGCTTTGCCGGCGGCGGCGTCGCCGGCCGGCCGCTGCAGACGCGGACGTACGGCACCGTCACGCACCAGGCGCCCGAGGTCCTGTCGCGCGGCGAGCTCGCCCCGCCCGCGGACGTCTACGCGTTCGGCGTGCTCCTCTGGCAAATGTGGACGGGCGCGCGCCCCTGGGCGGGCATGGCCCACGCGCAGGTCGTCCGGGCGGTGGCGGCCGAGGGCCGCGCTCTGGCGTGGCCGGACGACGCGCCGCAGGGGCTCGCGGCGCTCGGCGAGGCGTGCCTGTCGGCCGACCCGGCCGAGCGGCCGACGTTTGCCGACGTGCTCGAGGTGCTGGACCCGCTGCTCGGGGTGCTCGAGGCGGCGGCGGCGGCGGCGGCGGCGGCGGCGGCCGGCGGGGCGACGGGAGCGGCGGCCGCGTCCGGCGGGGCGACGGGAGCGTCGGCAGCGGCCGTCCCGGTCGCGCCCTAGGCGGCGCCCCCTCCTGGCGGCGCCCCTCGCGCGTTCCCCATTCATTTTCCTCGTGAGCGTCGCGGCCTCGCCTCGTCGCGCTGCCGCCGTCGCCGACGCCCCCCCCGCCACGCCGCCGCCAGCGCTCCTGCTGCTCGCGAAGAAATTTCGTACCATCCTCCCCCCCTTTTCTCCGGTTCGACTTGTATGTCGTGGATTTCCTTCTTGGTCTCGCAATGCTTTTTCGATACGTGTTTTTTTCTCAAACGGGGGGGCTCTCACTTTGCTTTTTGCTTTGCGCCGATTGGTTTTTCTCCCGCGGCGCGTCTGTCGACGCCTCCTCTTTCCCCCGTCCCCGCCATTCCGCTCCTCATTTTCCGCGCCATCGTCGCCACGATCCCTCCGGCCACTTTTGACTCATCGCTGGCCTCCCTCTAGACAACACGCTCACTCGTTCCACCCGCTCAGGTCGCCCCCCATTATTGCGGCTCCCTGGGGTTTGTCCCGCTTGGAGACGCCGGCGGCCGGACACCAGCAGGGGCGCCACGAATTTTCTCGGGCAGCGAGCCCTCTCGCTGCTTTTCATTCCACCCCAATCTTTGCAAAGAGCCGCATTAGCACACACTCAATCTCGTATTTATCATACACACGCGTCCCTTAGTCTTGTCCGCGCGCGCAAAAGAGAGTACGCGAACAAAAGGGACGTCCCGGGACTCTCTCATGATCATGGGAGACGCCGAGGACGGGGACCTGTTTGGGGACGCGCACGCGCTGGAGGCGCGCCACATCGCGTCTGGCTTTGAGCAGGGCAAGAGGTGAGGGCGATTAGTTGCAGTCTTTTCCCAAAGGTGGCCGCCGCGATCGCCGACGCCGACGCCGACGCCCACGCCGACGCCGCGCGCTCACTCATCGCGCGACGACGCCCCCACCAAAACACACACACGAAAAAAACTCTTCTAGGGACGGCCTCGCGGCGGGCCTGGTCGAGGGCCGCGGCCTCGGCATCCAGAAGGGCTTCCAGATCGGCGCCGAGGTCGGTTACTACGCCGCGCACGTGCGCGTGTGGCGGCAGGCGATGGGCGCCGCGGGGCAAAAGGCCGCATCGCTCGCGGCGACGGGGGCGGGCGGAGCGGCCGGCGCAGCGGCAGCAGGGGGCGGAGCAGCGGCAGCATCGCGACAAGACAGAGGAGACGGAGGAGCGGCGAGCCCGGCAGCGGCGCCCGAAGAAGCAGCAGCAGCAACACCAAGGGCCCCGCCCGCCGTCCCTGCCGCCGCCGCCGCCGTCGCCGCCGTGTCGCCACGCGCCGCGCGGGGCATCGCCGCCATGGCCGAGCTTCTGGCGCAGTACCCCGTGTACGACCCGCACGACGAGCGGCTGCACGACCTGCTGGAGGCGCTTCGTAGCCGCTTCAAGGCCGTGAGCGCGGCGATGGGGGGAGGAGCGGCGGGGTTGGCAGGGGGGCAGCAACAGCAGCCGGCAGGAGGCGCCCCGTCGCCGTCGCCGTCGGCGTCGCCGATGTCGTCGCCGGCGCCGTCGCCGCGCGGAGCGCCACTAGATCAGGGGCGTGTGCCGCCGCCCTCTGCGACGCCACAATCACGGCAGGGGCACGCCGCCGCCGCACCCGCGAGCGCCGCAGCCGCCGCTCTAGGAGACCTGACCTTTTGAACAAGGAGACCTCCTCCCTCGCCTGGACTGCGACACCCTCCCCTCCCCTCCCCTCTCAGGCGGACCAGCGACAAACGCTGTGCGCGCCGTCGAGTCCGGCATGTTGCGCGCGTTCCTGCGCCTGCGCGCGGCCCGCGATGTGCCTTGCCTCGTCGGCGCGCCGTCCGCCGCCACGACCAGGAGGAGGAGAGCGTACGCGTGCGAACAAAGCGCCGTCGCCGACGACGACGCCCGTCTGCCGCCTTGGCCGCCAGGGGACGAGGCCGACTTTGATCGGGCGCTCCTCCGCTCGTCGTCCCTGCCCCCCCTGTACTACACGTCTCCGCGCGCCGCCGAGCTCGACCTAGCCCGCGTGTTCGAGCCGGCGTGGCTCTACGCAGGGCCCGCCGCGTGGGTCGCCGAGCCGGGCGACTACTTTACGACCGATGGGGGCGAGGGAGGCGACGGGGGCGGAGGCGGAGGCGGGGGCGGAGGCGGCGCCGCCCTCCCGCGCGCCGTCGTCGCGCGCGCGCCAGACGGCAGCCTGCGGGCGTTCTGGAACGTCTGCCGCCACCGCGCCGCGCCCGTGGCGACGCGCCGCCGCGGGAACCGACTGCGCGAAGCTCAAGAGGAGGAGGCGGCGAGCGGCGTAGGGAGGCGGCCCGAGGCGCCCGCCGCTTCCGCTGCTGCCGCCTCTGCCGCCACTGCCGCCGCCGCCGCCGCTTCTGCCCCCCCTTGCCAGATGTCGTTCGTCTGCTCGTACCACGGCTGGCGCTACGGCCACGACGGCCGCCTGCTGCGCGCCCCAAAGATGGGCGGCGTAGAGCGCCTGTCCGCCCGGCGCCTCGCTCTGGCGCCGCTCGACGTGGCCGAGGCCGGCCCGCTCGTGTTTTTTCGGCAGCGGCGGACGTCAGAGGGCGCCGCCGCCGGCGGCGACGGCGGCGGCGAGCCCCCCGGAAACGGTTTTTTCGAGTGGCTCGGCCGCGAGGGCGCGGATGCCGTGCGCGCCGTGGTCCGCGGCGACTACGGGGCCGAGAATTCGGCGGGTGCCGCCGTCGCCGCCGATGGCACGCCGATCCCGCCGATCCCGCCGCCAATCCCGCCGATCCCGCCGCCGACCCCGCCGCGGCTGCTGCCCGTCGCGCGGCGCGAGTGGCGCCTCGCGTGTGATTGGAAGGTCTACGCGGACAATTTCCTTGACGGGGGCTACCACGTGTCGGTGGCGCACCCGGCCCTGGCGGCCGGGTTCGACATGGGCACGTACGCCTCGAGGCTGCACGGCCCGCGCGTGAGCGTCCAGGGCGTGGCCTCGGCGGCGGCGGCGGCTGCATCAGCGGCGTCGACGGCGAGAGGGGGGCGGCTTGGCGCGCGCGCGGCCTACGCGTGGGTGCACCCCAACGCGGCGCTCAACCGCTACGGCCGCTGGCTCGACGTCAACACGGTGTGGCCCGACGGCCCGGGGCGGTGCCGCGTCGTGTTCGAGTGGTTCCTCGAAGTGCCGCCGTCCTCCTCCGACGACTCCGCCGAGGCGGCGGCGGCCGCGGCGGCGGCCGCCGACGCGCTCTCTCGCCGGCGGGGGCCGCCGCCGTCGTTTGAGGAGCAGCTGCGCGCCCTGCCCCCCGGGACCGCGGCGCAGCTGCTGGACAGCTGCCGCGTCCAAGACGAGGACGTCGCGCTGTGCGAGGGCGTGCAGGCCGGTCTCTTGGCGGCGCGGCGCGGCGGTGTATACGGCTCGCCCTCCGTCGCGGCCGGCGAGGGAGGAGGCGGCGGCGGCAGCGGCGGCGGCAGCGGCGCGATGGGAGGCGGGCGGTATGCGCGCCAGGAGGCGCCGATGTTTCACTTTCATCGCCAGCTGTGGTCCGATTACAAAGCGCATTAGGTTGCTGTTGGGCTTGAGTTTGCGTTTCACGGCCATTTATCGAGAAAAATCCGAGACGCGTCGTGTAGGGGCGGCGCCCCCTTTTCCCAGGCGCCGCCACGCCGCTCTCTTCTGCTCTGCCGCCCTCCTCCATCCTTCCTTCTCCTCCTCCTCCTCAGCTGAAGAAGTACCGGCTCTTGCGCACCTCGGCCACGTCGAGGTCGCCGCGCGCGGGCACGGGCGGAAAGTCCACGCCCGGATGCGCCTCGACCAGCTGCGCGCGCAGGTCGGCCAGCAGGTCGCGGCCCGTGCCGCCGCCGCCTTGTTGCCGCGGGCCGCCGTCGCTCCCGCCGCCGCCCGTCGCCCCACCGTCGCCGCCGCCCGCCTCGCCGCCGCCGCCGTGCAGCGACGCAAACTCCTCCCGCAGCAGCTCCGCCATGCGCCCCACGTCCCCCGCGTGCGTCCAGAACGAGTCGTGCACCCCCGCGAACGTCACGCCGCTCTTGGCGCACGCCAGCGCCGTGCGCATCATGTGTGCCGAGTCGACCGAGTGGATGTAGTTGGGGGGAAACGCCGTCCGCTGCCGCCCCTTTGCCACCGCCGCGCCGCGGTCGCCGTCCTCGCGCTGCACCGAAAACGCCTGAGTCAGAGTATGCACGGGCTCCGCGCCCGACTGGTGGTACGGCTGCGCCACGGGCAGGCCCAGGGGGTTGCGCCAGCGCATGGGCTCCCCTCGCTCGGCCACGAGGCGGGCGCACTCGGCCAGCCAGGCCATGATGCGGCGCGCATTCCCGAACATCTCCGCGAGCGCGTCGAGCGTCAAGCCCGCGACGTAGCGCGAGGCGCGGAAGACGAGCTCGCGGCGGTGCGGGTCGCCGGCGGCCCAGCCGCGCTCGCGTAGGCGCGCCTCGACCTGCTCGCGGGCGCCGACGGCGGTGACGCCGTAGACGCTGGTCATGACGGTCTGCTTGACGAGCTTGCGGTCGATCTGGCCGACGAGGCGGGCGGCGACGGCGGCGACGGCGGCGCTGGGCGCGGGGCGCGGCGGCGTCGGCGTCGGCGGCTGCCGCGGCGGCTGCTGCTGCGGGAGCGGCGGCGGCGCAAGGAGGGCGCTTTGCTGCCCGCCGCCCTCCCACTGCCCGGCTCGCGCCTCGTCCACTGCGTCCTCGCACGCCGAGCTCGCGAGGCCGCGCGCAAACAAGGACGCGGAGCTCGAGGCGGACGCGTGGTGAGGAGGGGAACCCGGGATGAGCCCGCCGCCGCCGCCCGCCGCGCCGCCGCCGCCGCCGCCGCCGCCCGCCGCGCCCGCCGCGCCCCCGCCTGCCGCCCCCGCCGCATCGGCCGCCACCCTCTCCGCCACCAGCCTGGCCACGCCGCTGTACACGTCCTGCGGCGCGTCGCTCGGCAGCAGGTTGACCGCCCGGCCGCCCGCCTCGTCCCTCCCCAGGGCGGCGTAGTGCTGCAGGCCGTTGCAGCTGCCGTCCATGTGCACCGGCAGCCGCGAGCAAAAATCGGCGGGCCCTGAGGGGTGCGCGAGCGCTCCGGCCACCTCGACGCACGCGGCCAGCGCCTGCCACGGCTTCTCCGCGCGCGTCCACCACGCCCCCTCGGCCAGCGGGTCGCGCGCCGACTCGACGATCCTCGCAAGGTTGTCGCGCGCGAAGGCGCGGCGGGCGTCGAACGGGCGCTTGTCGACGCCGTGGCCCCACACGTTTGCGAGGTGCACGTAAAGCCACGAGAGCCCCTCGGCGCCGAGCGGCTTTGCCTCGGCAAAGCACAGCAGGCCGCGCGAGACGTCGTCGCCGAGGTGCTGCAGCGCCGAGTGTATGGGGTAGGCGCGGCCCCGAAAGTCGAGGGTGTGCGGGTAGAACACCTCGGGCCGCGACGCGACGTCGCCCGCGACGCGCAGCTTGATCTCAAAGTCGGCGCGGAGCGACGCCGCGTTGCGGTTCTGCCGGCGCGCCTCGTCGGCGGCCAGGCGGTGCGCGCGCCGCTCGAGCGGCGTCGCGGGCCCTCCCAGCGCCAGCAGCTGCCCGCCGCCCGCCCCCCTGGCGTCGTCGTACGCGAGCCGGAACGCCGTGGTAGGCGGCGGAGGCATGGGGTGCGGGTCCTGCCGCGGCAGGCCGGCGCACGTGCGCCGCGCGCGCCACAGCGCCGACAGGCAGTCGTAGACTGGCGGGTTAACGCGCCAGGCCGTGGCGCCCAAGGCATTGAGCGCGCCGAGCACGAGTGGGAACTGGCCGCGCGCGCTGCCGCGGCGGAGGGCCTCCTTGACGTGCCAGGACCAGCGCGTGCGCATCATCCAGTGGGAGGAGGTGAGGTAGCCGCCGACGTTGTGCGAGGCCCAGGGGCGCGGCGGGACCAGCATGGGCGGCGCCTTTGCCGAGAGGGCGGCGAGCGCGCCGCGGTCGCGGGAGAGGGCGTCGACGAGGGCCGGCGTGGCGCGCACGAAGGCCTGGCGCTTGAGGCCGAGGCGGACGTAGCTGTAGTCGAAAGCCGGGGTGGAGGCGGCCGGGGCGGAGGGGTCGGCGAGGAAGGCGGGGGGGGCGACCAGGCCGCCGTCGTCCTCGGCGGCGGCGGAAGCATAGGCGGCAGAAGCGCCGCCGCCGCCGCTGCCGCCGCCGCCAAAAAAGGGCGTGCCCGCGGCCGCGGCCGCAGCCCCGAGCCCGTCCTCGTCCCAGCTCCAGCCCGCGGCGGGCCCGTCGGGCGACGACAACGACGACGACGACCCTGACGCCGCGAGGGAGGACGACGACAACGCCGCCTCCTCCTCTCCCAATGGCCACACTGACGGCGCCGCCGCCGCCGCCGCTGCGGTCCCGAGGCCCTCCGCCCGCCCCTCTCCCTCCGCCTCCGCCGCCGACGCAAGCGCATACGCCGCCGCCGCCGCCCCCTGGGCCACGGGCACCGGCGCGTTCTCGACCAGCAGCGCCACCAGCGCCGCCCCGACCTTGATGCGCGCGTCCGGGTCCCACCGCACGCTGCGCGCCGCGTCCGCGGCGACCGCCCGGTAGCGGTGGGGCGCCCGCGGGTCGCCCGCCACCGCGCGCAGCCGGCCGCGCGCCAGCTCGAGCGCCGCGTGGCGGCGCGCCGCCTCGGCATGCAGCTCGCCGACGCGCGCGGCCACGTCCTCCGGCAGGCGGAAGCCGGCCGCCTCGGCCTCGTCCTCGAGGGCGGCGGAGGCGCGCGCGGCCCAGAGGCTGGCCGGGTCCGAAGGCGAGAGGCTGAAGGAGGAGGAGGACGAAAAGCCAGACAGGGCCGCGCCGCCGCCGCCGCCGACCCCGCCGCCGCCGGGCGCGGCAGACAAGGCGGCGCCGCTGCCGCCGCCGCCGCTGGCCTCGTCCAGGACGTGCGAGCCGCCGCCCGCTTCTCCCCCACCTACCCCCTCCGCCTCGGCCCTCAGCCGCCGCCGCCGGGCCGCCGCCTCGCGCAGGCGCGCGTTGCGGTGCACGAGCATCACGCGCTCGTTGGCCGCGCGGCCGACCATCTCTGCGAGGCCGACGGCGGGCGCGCTCATCGCCTCGAATACGATGCCCCCGCCGCCGCCCAGGCCGCCCATGCCGGGCGGGCGGGCGCCGCCGGCGGCTGGGTAGAGGGCCGAGGGGCGGGCGGGGGGGAGGGGGATGTCGGCGCCGCCGGAAAAGGCGGCGGCGTCAGCGGCGGCAGCGGCGGCGGTGGCGGCAGAGGCGGACGCGTCGTCGGCGGCGGCGGCGATCGACAGCGCGTCCGAGTCGCCCGTGTGCACGCTGGCGGCGATGCGGTTCAGGACGCACTGGATGGTGATGGTGGCGAGCTCGTCCGGGTCGAGCACGAGCAAGTAGGGGCCGTAGTTGGAGCGGTCGCGCTTGGCGGCCGCGGCGGCCGCCGCAGCGCCGCCTCCGCCGTTGCCGCCAGCGCCAAGGCCGCCGAGGCCGCCGCCGCCATTGCTCCCGCCCCCCCACCCGCCGCCGCTCGCCGCCAGCTCCACCTCGGCCTGCTCCTGCGCGATGGCCTGCGCCAGCAGCGGCTGCCACGCCGCGATCAGCGACGCCGTCGCGCGCCCGCGCTGCGCCGCGGCGCCGACGCCGGGCCTGCCGGAGGCCGCGTCGCGCACAAGGCCGCGCTCGAGCTCGCGCGCCGCGCGCGCGCGGTTTCCCTCCTCGAGCCTGAGCTGCTCGACGTACCGCCGCGCGAACTCGCCGAACGGCACGCGCGCCGCGTACCCGGGCGCCGACTCGCGGAGGGCGAGGTAGTGCTCGACCATGGCGCCGTAGAGCGAGCCGGCGGGGGCGCGCACCTCGCCGTCGGCGGCGGGCGCGCCGCCGGCCGCGAGCGCCTCGGCGCGGCGCCGGGCGGCGGGGCCGCGGCGGCCGGCACTGGGCGGGCCGGCGTGGGGGCTGCCCTGCCGCTGCTGCTGGTGCAGCTGCTCGTGCTGCTGGAGCTGCTCGGCGAGGGCGGGCAGGGCCATGGCCGGGTCCGCCAGGGCCACGTCGGCCGCGGCCACCTCGCGCGCGAGCGACGCGAGGCGCGCGGCTGTGGCTGCGTCGGCGTCGGCGGCCGCCGCAGAGTTGGCGGCAGCATTGGCGGCGGCGGAAATGGCGGCGGCGTCGTTGGCGGCGGGCTCTGCGTCGCTGCGGCTCGGCTCGCCGCCAAAGGCCGCGAGGCGCTCCAGGACGGCGCGCACGGCCACGTCGCCCGACACCCCCGCGGCCGCGGCCGCGGCGGCGGCGGCCTCGGAGCCGTGCCACAGGGGGCTGTAGGCCGGGGGGAGGGGGAAGAGCGCGCGGGTCGCTGCGGCGGCCGCGGCCGTTGAGGCGGCAGCGGCGGCCGAGGACGACGACGCCGCCGACGACGGCGCGGGCGGGGCCAGGTCGGCGCCGCCGCCCATGAGGCCGAGGCCCGCGTCGTCCGCGAGCAGCTCGGCGTCGTACTCGGCCTGCTGCGCGTGCGCGGCGCTCGCCAGCGACCGGCGCTGCGGCTGGCCGAGGGCGGCTGAAGCGTGAGAGGAGGGGACGGCGTCGGCCGCGCCGCTTGCGCCGCCTGCGCCGCCTGCGCCGCCGCCGACGACCGCCTGCCCCCCGCCTCCTCCTCCTCCACCTGCTCCCCACGCGCCCGGCACGCTCGCCACGCTCCGGGCGGCGGCGCAGGAACCCGTGCTGATGGGCCGGAGGCCGAGGGCCGCGGCAACGGGGGCGCGCAAAAGCAGGGGCGATGGCGCTGCCCCTGATTGACGGTGGTGAGGAAGGGGGGCATGGGAGGGCGCGTTCGGCGCCTGGGGTCCCTCCCGTCCGGCCACGGCCGCGAGGCGCCCCCGCAGATGCCGCAGGAACGCGGCGCGCGAGGGCGCGCTCATGCTGTAGAAAAGATTGAAAGGCGCGGAGAGGGGTTGTTTTTTGGTGTGTCACACGCCGCTTCGTTGTCGCGGCGTCGCGCGCTGGGGGACAATCGGTGGTGGATGCGGCAAAACGCACAGAGGGTGGGTCTAATAGGCAATCAACACGTTCTAACATCATTGTGAGCAGGTGGCGGGGAAAGATACCGCATCGTTTGGTGCGCGCCGCCGTTCCGGTTCGGCTCGGCGAGGCGGGCGGCCTGCTGGGCGGCGGCCGCCGACTGTTCGGTCGAGACCTCGAGGAGGGAGGACGTCGGCGGTGTTGCCTCGCGCTGCTTTGCCCCTCCACTCACGTAGCTGACGTCCTACGCTTTGCCCGTCACCAGCACGTCAGCGCCTCTTTCGACCAAGTTGACGCGCGCGCGGGCTTTTGTTCTCTCAAGAGCAGCTCTCCACACGCAGGCGCGACGAACTCTTGCTCCCGCTCGCAGGCTGCTCCCTCCATGGAAAGTCTCTCCGCGCCTCGCTCTCCCAAAGCACCACCGCAAGCAGCAGCCGCGCAGACCACTGTGTGCCCCCACCACCCGGTTCCACCGGGTTGAAAAACACGGGGCGCGCGCCCGCAGGAACAGCAGCGAGAGTCCGGCCCCGCGCTTCAAAAGCAGAAGACAGACCACCACGCGGAGGCCCACCCGCAAACATGTTCGGCCCGTCCGTCTCATCGGCCTACTCGCGGGGCGTCGGCTTCGTGGGACCATCTCAGTCCTCGTCGCAGCAGCAGCAGCAACAGCACCCGCGCCGCCCGCGCACGCACCAGCAGAGGCAGCAGCAGCGGCGGCGGCACACGCTGTCGGGCGGCGGCGGCGGCGGCGGAGGCGGCGGCGGAGGCGGCGGCACGCTCGGCGGCGGCCAAGCAGGCGGCGGCGCTTCCCCGGTCGTCCGCCTGCTCGTCGCCGCCGGCCAGAGCACGGCGTGCCTAGTCGTGCTGCTCCTCCTCAGTGGCGCCCTCGTCGCCGTCTCGTGGCGGGGCCTGCAGCACGGCGGCGGCAGCGGCCCCGCCGCAGCGCCCAGCGCCGGGCAGTTCGGCCTCGGCGGCGGCGGCGACGCGAAAACGGCGCTCGGGGCGCTGCTGAGCGGCGGCGGCGTCGCGGGTGCGTCCGCCATTCCCTCGGATGTCTGGGGTTCGAAAAGCACGACCGGCGGCGCAGGGGCGCGGCTGGCGGCGGCCAAGCGGCGCCTCGCGCGCGTCGGCGGCGGCGAGCCCGCCGGGAGCGGCCCGCCCGAAGCGGAGGGAAGCCTGTACGCGGGGGAGTATAATGCGGCCGCCGCCCCCCTGCCCTCGGCCGCCGCGCGGGGCTCGGGCGTCGGCGACGGCAGCGGCGCCGGGCGCGATCCCCAGCGCGGCGGCGCAGCGGCGGCGCTCCTGCCCCCGCCGACGGCGCCCGACGACCCCCGCGGCGACCCGGCGGCCGCGCCCCCGCCCGTGGTGGCGACGCCGCCTTCTCCGCCGCCCCTGCTGAGCGCGGCCGTCGCCCTGCGCGCCATCGTCGGCGCGCGCCGGCGCGACGCAGACGGCGGCAAGGCGGCGACGACCGCGGTCGCCACATTTGTGTCGTCCGAGGCGCAGCTCGAGTTTGCGCTGAACTGGGCGGCGGGGCTGCGGGCCGCAGGGGTCGGGCGGATCGTGCCCCCGGGCGGCGGCAGCCGGGGCCAAGGCGACGACCGCGGCGGCGGCGGCGGCTACGCCGACCGCACCTCGCCATCGCCGTCGGCGGCGGCGGCGGCGGCGGCGCCCGGGCCCGCGCCGCCGCCCCGCTCCGCCGCGGCGGTGGGCTTTCTCGCCGTGGCCACCACCAGCGAGCTGGCCGCGCGCCTGGCCGCGGCAGGCGTTCCCTCGGCCGTATTTCCCACGCCAGCGCAGGCGAAGGACGCGCACGCGGCGTGGGAGGCGGCAGCACAGCGCAACAAAGGGGCAGAGATGGACGCCGACGCCGCTGCTGCCGACGCCGACGCCGACGCCGACGCCGACGCCGACGCCGACGCCGACGCCGACGCCGACGCCGACGCTGCTGCTGTTGCTGCTGCTGCCGACGCCGCAGCCGACGTCCCGACACCCCTGGTCGCTGCCGAGGCGGCGGCGCGCGGCCACCCGCGCGTCGCCCTCGCCCGCGCCCTGCTCGAGTTTGGCTTTGCGTCGGCGCTGATCACCGACCCGGACGTGGCCTGGGGCGCTGGCAGCAGCAGCGGCGGCGGCGGCGGCGGCGGCGGCGCACGCAACAGCGCAGGCGACCCCCGTCCGTTCTTTGAGGCGGCGGCGCGGGAGGCGCGCGCCGACGCGCTCGTGGGCAGCAACGCCCTGTCGCCCGCGGCCGGGCTGCCCGGCCTGCTCGACCGCGGCCTGGACGTGCCCACCGCCCTGCTGCTGGGGTCGTCGGGCGTGGCCGAGCTCGTCGAGGGCGGAGGAGGAGGAGGAGGAGCGGGAGGGGGGGCGGGCGCGGGCGGCGGGGCGCGGCCGCCTGTGGCCGACGGCGGCGCCCTGGCGTCCTCCTCGCTCCTGCCGCCGCCGCGCGGCCTCGACCGCAACTCGAGCAACGCGGCCGCGTCGGCCGCGTTCGGCGCGAGCCGCCGCCTGACGGACGGCCTGCTGGACCCGGGCGTCCTCTACCTGCGCCGCACGCCCGAGGCCGTCGCGTTCGCCGAGGCGTGGTGCTCGGTGATGGCAGGGCGCAGGGAGCCGCAGCCGGCAGGCGGGGGCGCAGGCGCAGCAGGGGCAGGCGCAGGCGCAGCGGCGGCGGGCGCAGGAGCGCGAGAGGGCGGCGCCGAGCAGCAGCAGCAGCAGCAGCAGCAGCAGCAGCAGCAGCAGCAGCGGCCGGAGCGGCCGCCGCCCGTCGACGCGCACGCGTTCAACCGCCTGGCGCTCGAGGGCTGGGAGCCGCGGTTCGTCCCGGCGCCAGGGAGCTGGAGCGCGCTCAACGCGAGCGCGGGAGCAGGCGCTGTTTCCGTCGACGACGCCGATCCGGCGGCGGCGGCGGCGGCGGCGGCGGACGGCCCGCCCGTCGCGTCGGCGTTGGTGCCGGCGGACGAGCGCGCGCTGGTCGGGTGGCGCGGGCGCCTGCGCCTGGGCATCCTGCCGCTGGCCGCGTTCCCCAACGGCCACGCGCACTTTGTGCAGCGCATGCACGAGCTCGCGACCGAGCTCGCGGGGGTCGAGGAGGAGGAGCAAGAGGCGGCGGCGGCGCGAGAGCGGGGAACGCCGCCGACGACGCCGCCGTCGTCGCCCGCGCCCTCGCCGCGCGCCCCTCTGCCCCTCTACGCCGTGCGCCCGGGCACGCACCTGTTTGGCGGGCTGGACGGCAAGCGCCACCGCCTGCGCGACGCGGGCCTCTGGCGCCTCGACGGCCCCGAGTACTTTTTCGGCGCGGCGCAAGAGGGGCAGCAAGCCGAAGGCCCCGCCACAACCGCCGACGATCGGGCGGGTTCAGCGGCGGCGGCGGGTGCCGTGGCGGCCGAAGGAGGGGGCCTCGGCGCCGAGCTCGCGGCGGCGCTGATGCGCCCGCTCGGCGCCCTTTCCGGCGGGTCCGCCTCCCCGTCCGCGCGCTCCGGCCGCCACCGCCGCCGCCAGCAACAAGAAGACAATTCGCAAACCCCCCAAAAAGCGGCGAAAACCAAGTACGTCTCGTTTGCCCTGCCGATGGCGCCCGACCTCCCTTCGCGCGACTTCGAGGCGCTGCCCGGCGGCGGCGCGGCCATGGCGCGCTACCACCGCGCCGCCCTCGCCCTGCAGCGCGAGCAGCTCATGGCCATGGCCGGCGTGGCCATGGCCCTGGGCCGGAGCCTCGTGCTCCCGCGCTTTACGTGCTACTGCGACCGCAGCTGGACCATGCTGCACCGGTGCCGGGTTCCCGGCGCGGGCCTGACGCGGCTGCCGTTCGCCTGCCCTCAGGACCACGTGACCGAGCCCGGCAGGTTCTCCGAGGGCGGGCTGCTGGGCGGGGCGACGGCCTTGGAGGTGCGCGAGGCGTCCTTCCTGGCGCGCCCTCGCCCGCCGGGCAGCGCGGGGCCCAGGGTGCTGACGGTCGTGCCGGCCGAGCCGGCAAAGACGTTTTGGGGCGGCGGCGGAGGGCGCGCCGTCGAGGAGTGGCGAGCGGCCGACCCGGCGACGGGCGCCTGCGGCGGCGGCGGCGGCGGCGGCGGCGGCGGCGGCGGCGGCGGCGGCAACGGGATAGGGGCCGATCGACCGAGGGAAAGGCGGTGCCTGGCGGTGCTGGTGCCGCCGGACGCGGCCCAGGGCGTCCTCCGGCGGCTGCTGCTCCCTTACGACGAGCGGTACGACGTGTGGCACTTCGAGACGCCGCTGCACGTGCTGCGCTCGTTCGACGCGCCGCAAGAGGCGGCGGGCGCGGCGCGGCGCATCGCGCACCTGCGCGGGAGCGAGGGGGCGGCGTCGTCGTCGTCGGCGGGTTCGGCTGCCGCGGCGGGCAGGCGGGGCAGGACTAGGGCGGCGGGCGCGGCGGCGAGGGCTTGATAGAGGAGGGGTGGCGACGCCCCGTTTGCTTTTCGCAAAGAAAAAGAAACGATCTCTTTCCGCGGACTGCGCGCGCGACGGGTGGCGATCGCAGGGGTGAGTCGGCGCTTCGTTGCGGACGACACGACCGAGACCGGCGAGAGAGGGAGGAGTGAGAGGAGAGAGACAGACACACACCCGGCGCC